>Ga0209257_1002659_pt1 | contig 17157 bp, 14 predicted proteins | sample AraplaCvi_mCL_r2_FD_184277 | JGI IMG/M metagenome (GOLD analysis project Ga0209257, IMG submission 184277) | Arabidopsis root microbial communities from North Carolina, USA - plate scrape MF_Cvi_mCL_r2 (SPAdes) (version 2) | ecosystem: Host-associated > Plants > Roots > Endosphere | place: USA...
GCAAGGACGTCGCGGGAGTGTCGGTGCCGAGCCGGTTCTACAACCTGCTGGCGGTCGGCCGTCCCGTGGTGCTGGTGTCCGAGCCGGAGGCCGAGGCCGCCTTGACCGTGGTCGAGAACGGGCTCGGCTGGGTCGTGACGCCGGGTCGCGCCGATCAGCTCGCCGCGGCGATCCGCACGGCCTCCGCTGACGAGGACGGCGGCGTCGCGGTGCGGGCGGTGAAGACGGCCGAGCGATTCGACAGCACGACCGCGAAGAACGCCTATGCGGCGCTGATCGACGAATTGTTGCGCAACCCGGACCTGTCGGAGCAACGATGAGCGACGCACAAAGATTTCCCCGGCGCGCAGCTAAGTAGCTGCCGGCTTACAAGGCTGATGTGCCCACCGCCAGCTTCAATCCCTCGGTCATGCTGAACGGCGGTCTCCAGCCGGTCGACAGGGCGGCGGAGGTGTCGAGCTCCATGGAGCCCAGCAGGCTGTGGCGCAGTTCCGGCCGAGTCGCCCGGAGGGCGACCGCCAACACCGGAGTAGGGATTGGCAGAAGGATGGCCGGCTTGTTCATGGCCTCGCCAATCCGACGAACGAAAGCTGCGGTCGAAATCTGCTCGTCGTCGGCGACTAGATAAACCTGATACCCGGGGCCCCCTTCAAAAGCGACCAAATGCGCGACAAAGGAAGCAAGGTTCTGCACGCTGATGAATGCCCGCTTATTGTTGACAAGACCAAGTGGAAGGGGGATTCGCCGCCTGATCGCACCCACGAGGTAACGGAAATTGCCTCGTGCATCGCTTCCGTATACCAGTGGTGGGCGCACCACAGCTATTCGCATCCTAGATTCACTTGCCAAGCGCTGCAGGGCAGTCTCCGCAGCCGCCTTGGACTGTCCGTAGACGCCGCGCGGCACCACTGCGTCGAGCGACGTGAATTGTCCTCGCCCGTCCGTCGAGCTTCCGTTGACTAGGATCGTGCTCAGGAACACGAACTTCGATACCTGGGCTCGCGCGGCCGCGTGGGCTAATTGCATCGTGCCTTCCGTATTGACCGCGTTATAGAGTTCACCGGCATGCTCTTCATTGGGGTGGTGCACGCGCGCGGCCAGATGGATCACCGCGTCCACGCCCGCAAGCGCGGCGTCCCAATCGGTGGCCGGTCCGATCGAACCGACCACGACGTCGTCCTCCCCGGCACGTCCGTCGCGTAACGCGCGGCGCGCACGATAACCGCTGCTATCGAGCAAGGGGACGAGATTGCGTCCGATAAATCCGGTTGCGCCGGTGACGAGAACGATCGGTCGATTCATGGCGTTGCGCACTCCCAGGGGTACCGATCAGTGCGGATGAGTTCGGACGGCTTGCTTAATGGTCGAGACAAAGCTCTCGGCAAACTCTCGCACGCGCTGGCCGAGTTGATCGTTTATCGCACGCACGACGAAAACAGGTTGCTCGAAATCCTGCAGAAGAGCAGCGAGCGAGGCGGCATCATCGGTACCGAAATAACGCGCGCGCTGTTCCGCCTGTTCACGGTGCACGTCGATGTCGGACAGTATCATCGGAACGTCGAAAGACTTTGCTTCCTCGACCGTGGTACTCCAACCCTCGAAGCGCGACGGATTGATCAAGGCAGCACAAGCACGCAGAAGAGCGTAGACATCGCCGAGCGGGATCATGCCGAGATATCGGAACTGCTGCGCCAGACCGCGATCTGCCGCCTCGCGCAGGATTTGCTCCAGATACTCTGGTTCATGCGGATCGCCCCCGCCAGACGCCGCGACCACCGGACGGACGCCGCGCTGCGCAAGCAAGGCAAGCGCGTCCAGAACGATCCTGTGGTTCTTGTGTCGCCAGAACTGATTGGGGACGTAGAAATAAGTTCTCGGCAGATCGTACTTCCGAAGCACCTCCACAGGATCGAGCTTGAGCAGCTCGGCCGAAGGCTCGCTCGCAAACTTTACAACGGCGGTTCGGCCCTTTGTGCGCGGATAGTAGGCAAGGCAATCGCGCTCGGCGCTGTGGCTGCTCAGGACGATGGTGCGGCCGGACAGGACCTGCAGCTGAAATCCCAGCTCACGCCGCCGTCTCGCCTTGTTCGAGAACAGTTTCGGCAGCTGCCGATGCTGGAAGTCGGGAATCCAGGCCACGGTCGGATAGGGCGACTTCCATCCGAAGAAGCGGGCGTTCTCCCAGACCGCATCGATCTTATGGCTCCGAAAACTTGAGATCGCGCCGCGATCCTGGGCGAACATAGTCGGCATCAACGATGTCAGCGCGGGACGATCGAAATGCGCCGAGCAAACAGTCTCGGCATTCGGGACCTTCTGGATGATCGCGAGTTCGCCGGCATCGTGAGCCTCGCCCGCGAACACTACGGGTCTAATGGCGCCCGGGCAGTACTTCGCCAGCGCATGGAAAAGATTGAGTTGATAATTGAAGCCTCCCGCCCAAGCCTTGCGAGAAATCAAGGTGAAGGCGAGCCGGATGGGGCGGGCATCGCTCAATGGGCTTGCCCCTTGAACCAGCTGACATACTGGGCAATGCCGTCCTGGACCGGGATCTGCCAGCTGAATGGTATAGCGGCGAGCCGCCCTGGGTCAGCGATCAAGCTGAAGGGATCACCCGCACGAACAAGGCCCGAGAAACGAACAGCGATATCTCCACCCCAGGCTTTTGTGATCATATTGGCGATCTCGACAACGCTGGTCGGCACGCCGCTGCCGCCATTCAGAAGCAGGGGCACATCATCAGCTTGCGCGAGCCACGCAAGCAGTCGAACGACATCCCGCACATCGGTCCAGTCACGCGCCTCATTGCCGGTGCCACCGAGCACGAGTTCGCGCTGGCCTTGCCCGAGTCGCACGCAGAGATCCCACAACAGCTGTTTGCGCAGCGCGGGACCGTAGACTGAAAACAATCGTACGATGGTGGCACGAATCCCGAACGAATCCGCGTAGCTGCGGCAAAGCTGCTCCATGATCAGCTTATGATGACCATAAGGCGACATCGGCTGCGTAGCGGCTTGCTCCGAAATCGCGCCGGTATGATGCGTACCGTAAACGGCGGCACTGGAGACCACGACCAGCCGGCACTCGCGTGAGGAATGGCGCAGCCATTCCAGCAGGCCCGCTGTCGCGCCGACGGTGCGGGAGAAGTCCTCGTAGGGCTGCTCGATCGAGCGCGCCACCGATGAACCGCCGGCCAGGTGAAGGATCGCGCCTGGGATGCCTCCACGCTGAACAAGGCTATCCAGATTGGGCGCGTTGATCTCGCCGTTGATCCAGTCCGTCAGCCCGAGTCTCCGCCGATCCGTATCGTCGATCGCTCCATGGCCGACGCCATACACGCGCTCACCGTCTCGAGCAAGTTGAGCGATTAGATGACGCCCGATGAAGCCATTTCCGCCTGTGACCCATACGCTCATGGGGCCCCCTTGCAGCCGCGCAAGTCGATACGGTCGGTTGAACTACCCATAAGTTTCGTCCACCCGTCCAACCAGAACAGCCGGATTGCCAGCGACGATGGTGTCCGCCGCGACATCCTTGGTGACCACCGCGCCCGCACCGACTATCGCGCGCGCGCCAATTTGAACGCCTCGAAGAACATACGCACCCGCTCCCACCCAGGCATCGTCTCCGATCGATATGGGCCGGTCGTCCAGGTCGATGTCAGCAGGATGGCCGGTCGTGAAGATCTCCCTGATCTGCTTGTGTCGGGCATGGTGGTCGATCGGATGCGTAAGATTGTCGAACAAGTTCGCTCCATGGGCAACCAGCACACGATCACCGAGAGATATCGCTCCCCCCGACCAGATGCGCGCGCCTTCGCCGACGTAGCACCATGAGCCGATCTCGATGCGGCCGCCGTGAGCGAACGTCAGCAGTTCACCGCGGATAATGCTGTGCTCGCCGACGCGGATCAATCTCGCATCGCGTCGGATGTTCCGGATCCTCGCAGTGCTCAGAAGGCGAGCGCCGACGCCGAGCTCGCAAGTCGGTCGTCCCAGCAGCCGTTGCAACAGGTGATCGAGATTCATCTGGTCATCTGGATGCAGGCGATCGCACGCGCACACCCGGCCTTGTCGTCTGTCCGCCCCCGTCCGCTGTGAGGATCGAATGCGGTCGCGTTCTCGACGGCGGCCTGCGTTGCTCTTTCCCAGCCCTGCTGGCGGTAGCTGAAGAACTCGACCTGATAGGCGGACGGACCGAACGCATTGATGAGCCGGTCCAGCATGCGGGCATCGAACAACTGAAACCAGCCGAAATCCTCATGTCGGCCATAAGGAACAGTGATGAAGCAGCGACCACCCGGCCGGACGATGCGCCTGAATTCAGACATTGCGGCTGAAAATCCGAACTGATCGCTCTCGGCCTTGCTGCGATCTTGGGTGTACAACAACGTGTTGTCCAGTCCAACGTGTTCGAGCGTCGAGATGGAAATCAGCGCGTCGAACAGCGCGTCCCGAAATGGGCTTTCGCGGAAATCTCCGAAAACGTAAGAGTAGCCCTTGTGCCAATAGCACCGCTTTTCCGGCGCCAAGGTCATCAGGGTCAGATCTGCCCTGTCGAGAGGATCCCGGCTCAGAATATACTCGTGATTGAGGGTCGAACCCGCGTCCAACACTTTTCCAAGCGGACCGGCGGCCCTAAGGCACGAAAACAGCCAAGGATACTCCACCACGCGCTCATCCAGCCCGATGCCGAAACTCGCAGGAAGTGCAGCATTCGGGCGAACCATGTTCTGATCGATTGCCTCCACAATGGCTCGCTTTTTCCGCGTATAGTACCCAAGGCTCCACGGTGGACAGCCTCTCAAGGCATGTACCGGCAGCAGCGTGGCGTCCAGCAGCTCTTTCGCCTTGAATAGGGCACTGTCCAGGTGCATCCGTCTCTCCTGTTTGGCGATGATCGGGAGGAGCATGATGTGCCCGTTCCCTGTGGTTATCGCCCGCCTGCTTGAACAGCATCGTATAATATCATGCAAGGGGAACCGGCGACATGAGCCGCTCGGTGCGGGTTCGAACCGCCTATCCGGCTATATACTTCCTACCAGATCGACGAAGTCACGCCATTGACGCGGCTTTGTGTAGGTGCGGTTCAATTCGTCTCGACCGTGCGCTGCGATCTCAGCCAATCGAGGCCAGTTTGCCAGGGCCTGCGAAATCGTCGGCGCAGCAAGCTCGGCTGCTCCATAGGTCTCGATTGTCACGCCCGGAGTCATACCGGGCGGGTAATTCCCGTCGTCAGAGACCAGAAGCGCTCCGCAGCCCATCGCCTCGAAACACCGCATGTTTCCACGGTCAGTCCCAGCCATGTCGATTGCACCGTTGAGCGCGATCTTGGAGGCCCCAAGAAGCTCGTAAAAGCGCCGCCCGAATACCGGCGGGCGGGCGATCATAGCTACCGCCGGTGGTCGTCTGTGCTTCCCGAGACCAGGAAGTAATCGGCCGAGCTTGGATTCGGCCAACCGAGTAAGACGCGACGAATCCAGGTGGAATGCAACCTCATATGCACTGGAAAGAGCCGCGACCTGCTCCAGCGTCTTGGCCCGCGCGGAATGATGCCGCGAGTAGCCGCCGACGAAGAGAACGTCGATCGGCCGCTCGCCGTGGCCATACTCGCTCATGACCGGATCGAGCGCCGGGAAGAACAGTTCGGCGCGGCAACCCTTGTTCCGCCAGGCTGCGAGAATAGACGGAAAGTTGCCAAGCACCGCGCCATAGGCTGTCAGGTCGGCGCTGCCCGAGGGAGCAGCGCGCCAACAAAGGGTCGTTCGGACACATCCAGGCAGTTTGCGAACGAAGGTACTCGGAAAGCGCACCGGATCGAGATTATAGAAAACCTCGGTTCTATGCTGCTCGATCTGGGCGAGAAGAATGTCCTCGAAACTGGTGTTGCTCGCGAGCCCGTTCTCTCGCGCCCACAACCGTTGCATAACCTCGTCGTCGCCGTTGGTGAAAAACGCGGTGTTTTCACCGTCGATGACAGGCTTTAAAAAATGCAGTGCGCCGAAACGGTCGGCAAGGAAGACGTCTCGCCGTTCCTCGAAGCTTCTTGCTGATTTCGCGAGCTGGTTGAGGTAGGGCAGGTAAGATGCGTAGATCCCGCTATTCTGAAATACACGCATTGGTCAGGCAGCCTTCGCAAGGGCCCACTTCATATTCAAGTATGGCCAGATATGCCCGGTCGATTCCCAGCTCCACGATTTGCGGCTGGCGTGACGCTCGACTGCAGAGCGCAGTCGCGATTCATCGACCAGCTCAGAAAACATCGGAACTTTGCTGTCGAGCAGGCAATTGACCCAAGGCGCCAAGGGCCCGTTGAGCCATTCTGGCATTGGCGAGTTGAAGCCGACCTTGCGTCGGCCCATCCGGATCGCCTCAGGCATCGTTCCCGCCATCGCCTGGCGCGCCACCATCTTGGTGTAGCCTTGCGACCATTTACTCTCGTCAGGCAACGCCATGGTGTAGGTTACAAGCCGCCAATCCATGAACGGCATCCTCACCTCGATGCCATGCGCCATCGAGAGGCGGTCGAAGTTCCGCAAGATGGTCGGCAAAACGGTACTGTGAAACATGCGATAAAGCCGGCGGTTGAGCGGACCCCAGCTCGACGGTAGCCTGTCGCCCTCTGCTGCAAGGTCGAACGGCTTCGGGAGCGCGCGTAGGCCGCCTCTCAGGAAATATCGTCCCTGCCGCGCCAGTATCGCGGCGCGTGAGATATCCGCTGCCCGTCTTGCAAGTTGCGAATGCAGCGTCGCCGCCGTGATGGCATTCCGGAGCTTGAAAGCAGTGGATCGCCCCTGCTGCAGATAAGCGCCCATCAGCTCGTCGGCGCCGTGGCCGTCGAGCGAAACAGTGACGTTGTGCCGGCGGAGCTCACGATAGATCAGCCAGACTGCGCTAGGCAGACTGATATACACGTCGTCATTGTCGTCGATGATACGATCGATCTCGTGCAACGCATCCTTGTTCCCGATCTCGAGCATGGTCGGAGAAATGCCGGCCCAACGCGCTGCTTCCTCGGCCATCGGCCGTTCGTCGTTGGATGAGCCCGGAAAAGTCGCAACGAAGGCGTGACGCCAAGACACATTGTCCCGCGGACCAAGCCCGCTTTTCTCGTGCGCTGCCATGGCGCACGCCACGGCCGAAGAGTCGAAGCCACCAGACAGGCACGTGCCGATCGGCACGTCACTGCGCATGCGAAGCGCCACCGAATCCATGAACAATTCGCGAAATCGCTCGATACGCTCCGGCTGGGTTGTCGGGACCTCGGGAAGATGATCGACCGTACGCCACCAGCGCTTGATCTCGAGGCGCCCTCCCCGCAACCACATGCAGTGTCCGGCCTGGAGGCGACTGACTTCGCGCCACAATGTCCGCGTGCTTGCTTCGACGCCGAAGGGGTCGACCATCAGCCGCCGGGCGACGTCGGCATCAAGAGCGCCGTCAACGAGCTTGCTTCGAACCAGGGCGCGCTGCTCTGACGAAAACACGAACCGCGACCCCGACCTTGCATAGAGCAGCGGCTTCACGCCGAAGCGATCGCGCGCAAGAAAGAGCTCTCGCGTGGCTGAGTCGTAGATCGCGAGAGCCCACATGCCGTTGAATTTCTGCAGCATGGCTTCGCCCCAGGCTTTCCAGCCCACGAGAATCACTTCCGTGTCCGAATCGCTGTGAAAAACCGCGCCTGCGTTTTCGAGCTCACGGCGCAACTCGAGAAAATTATAGATCTCGCCATTGAAAACGATCGCATATCGTCCATCGCTGGACAGCATCGGTTGCGAGCCGCGGTCACTGACGTCGATAATCGCCAGCCGCCGATGGCCTAATGCGACAGCGCGGTCCGTACTAAACCAGGCACCCGCGCCGTCCGGGCCGCGGTGCGAAAGCAAGTCAGTGAGCCTGCCAAGTTCGTCCGCCGCGACCGGCCTGCCTCCGAAATCGACGATCCCAGCTATGCCACACATCAGTCCAGGTAACCCATATGGGGAGCGGAAATTCTCGACGCCGCGCAGGTCTCCGCGCTCTCCTGCGGCCCTTAACGCCAGCTCATCACCGTAACCACACAAAGGCCCTTAGTGCAATGACACGTAGATCTTCGCGGCAACTGGCGCGGTAAGGGCCGAATTGGGACGCCGCCGCCACTGCTGTAAAGATCGCAATGGCGGAGACGCAATAGAGGCCGCCGACAAGGGGCCAGCTTGCTTGCACATCAAATCCATCCAATCTTATCAGTTGCCCCAACAAGAGCGCTGCTCCTATGCCGACGAGCAGCGGCGACGCCACGAGATGCGCGAACCGCGACCAAATAGAAACCCGCCTGAAGGTCGACTTGAGCAAGAGAGCGGTCGCAACATTCTGGGCCACGACGCCAATACATGAGCTCCACCCGGCCGCAGACCATCCGAAATAAGGAAGCGCAAGAGCGCTGGTTGCCAAAGTGAAAAACGCTGTCACCAGGGAAATCAGCGCTGTCGACTTGGAACGGCCTTGCGCCAGCAGAAAGAATGCAAACACATTCACGCTGCAGCCAAGCATGCCGCCGATCGACAGGACGATCAGCACATGACGCGCACCCGAAGCCAGCTCCGGGCCTGCCCATAACGTCAGCAGAGGGCCAGCAGCAGGAACGATCGCGCCGAGCGCGCTCGCAGCAAGCAAATTCAGGATCCACGAGGAGCGAAAGACCAGCTCCGCTTTGCGCTCAGAGGTTTCCTTCTGGATCCCGCTGAAGAAGGGAAACAAGATCTCGCCAACTTTAAGGATGCCGATGTAGACGGCTTCTTCGAGCCGCTGAGCAACTGAGTAAAATCCAACGAACTGAGGCGCCAACATGATTCCGAGCAAATAACGGTCGGCCTGTGACGCGATCAACGCTCCGCCTTGGGCTGCCACTTGCCAGGAGCCGACGTGCAAGATCCGGCGAATGGGTTCACGGTGCAGAGCCGGCCATGTCATCCAATGGCTCGCGGATAGAAGAGCCAGCACAAGGACTGCTGCAAAGTTCGCCATCAAGCCCGCTGCCTGACAAGCCATGAAGGTCGAGGGCAGTGGCCGGTCGGGCAGCAGGACCAGCATTGATCCGGTTGTAACCACTGTGCCGAGAATGGCGGCGGCTGAGATTCGCGCATAGTCCTGCCGTGCGATCAGGAGCGCGAGAGGAACCGACATCAGGCACTGGCAAAGCCAGCCGCTTGCGCCAAAAGCGAACGTGGTGCCGAGATCCTCCCCAGTTTTGCCGGGCAAGTTGAAAGCCAGACGCGCCAGCTGCGGACCGGCAAAGGCAAGCACGAACGACAGCAAGAGGCCGACCACGAGCGCCATGAACATCGCTGTCGCAAACAGCCTGCGCGAGTCACCTATCTGCTCGAGTGAGAGCCCGTGAGCCAATTCCCGTGAGGTCGACAACGACAAGGCGCTACTGAACATCACAGCCGGGGCCACACAGGCCACCACCAGGGAAGCCACACCAAAAGCGGGCACACCGAGCCGGTGCACGGCAAAGGGCAGAATCATCAGATTCAACGCTGCGCCGACGATGAACGCCGCAACGTTCCAGATCGAATTTCCGACCAGCCGCTTCGAGCCGTCGCCCTGCTTCATCGCGCCACGTGAGCCAGTCGCTCCATCACCGGAATGACCGGATCCCTTCAACGACATCCTGCTGCTGAGCCGCAGTTATCTCGGCGAACATCGGCAGGGACAGAATCCGGCTCTGGTCCCGAAATGCATGTGGGAAATCTTCCGGACGATGACCGAAACGACTATAAGCCGGCAGAAACGGCAGCGCAGTCGGATAGTTGACGGCTGTCTGTATTCCTTTTGACGCGAGGTAGGCGGCCAATTCGTCACGCTTCGGATGCTTGATTGTGTAAAGATGATAGACGTGATCCCGGCCCGAGACCACTTGAGGGATCTCGATGGCTTCGATCTGACTGAGAGCACTGTCGTAGCGCTTCGCCGCCTCCTGACGCGCTTTGGTCCACCCGACGAGGTGGGGTAGCTTTGCCGAGAGGATCGCAGCCTGCAATCCGTCGAGCCGACTATTGATCCCCTCGATATGATGCTGGTGCTTGACCAATCCTCCGTGTCGCGCCAGCATGGCAATCCGTTCGGCGAGTTCAGGATCCTTTGTAACTACCGCGCCTGCATCACCCATCGCTCCCAGATTCTTTCCGGGATAGAACGAATAGGTCGCCGCAGCGCCGAAGGTTCCGACTGCCTGGCCGTCGAACTGGGCGAGATGAGCCTGCGCGCAGTCCTCGATAACCCAGAGGCGGTGCTTCTCCGCAATAGCCATGATCGCGGCCATGTCAGCAGGCTGCCCGTAGAGATGGACCGGAATGATGCCGACGGTCCGCGGGGTAATGGCGGCCTCAACCGCAGCCGGGTCGATCGTGAAGGTCGCTCCGTCGGTGTCGCAGAACTTCACTGTTGCACCGGCATGCGTGATCATCGCTGCCGTCGAGATCCAGGAATGCGCTGTGGTAATCACCTCATCGCCCGGGCGAACATTCAGCGCCGCCATCACAAGATAGAGCGCGTCCGTTCCATTGGCACAAGAGACACAGTGCTCTACCGACACCGCGCTTGCGAAATCGCGCTCGAAACGATCGACGTAGCTCCCGCGAATGAACGCATTGTCGCGAATGACGGCTGCGATCGCATCGTCGATTGCTCCCTTGATAGTTTGATATTGTAGCTGCAGGTCCGCAAACGGGACTGACATCAGATTCGACTCCGAGTCTAAACAGAATCAAGTGAGGAAGAACAACCGGCTCTCGCCCGAGCTTAACCTACTCGCGCGGTGTCGACCCGGTGCTGTCTCCAGCGAGACAGCGAGGCTACGCTGAACTCCTCCTTGTACGTTTCAAAGCGTTCAAGCATGTCCTTCTCCAGAGCCCTTGGCATACGCATTCGCGCGGGTCGTTCAGGGTATCCCTTGCTATCTGCGCCCCCCACTTGCAAAAGAGCCCGAAAGTCAACCAGCATTTCGATTTCTAGTTCGTAGTGCCTGCGCGCCAGGGTGAAAATGTCGTCCTCAGGCAAGACTGGCGTCTCCACGATGGCGATCACGTCGCCAGAATCAACATCGGCATCGACGAAATGCAAAGTTATGCCGAGCGGAACCCCATGAAATATACTCCATTTGAAGGCATCCAAACCTCTTGCGGCAGGAATGATGCCGGGATGAGCATTAACGATTTTCTTTCGACCGATCGCGGCGGGAGAGAGGATGCCCGCTCCGGCAATGAGATAATAGTCCGCCAAGTCGGGCATCTCATTGTAAGTGCACGGTATGAACTCAATGTTGTATGCGCGAGCAAGGTCCCGGGTGACTGCCGCGGCTGATTGGTCGGGCCGGTGCTTAAACAGTACCTCGCGCTCGGGCCGCGGCGAAAACGGCAGCGCGAATAATTTGATCTCAACCTCTCGGGACGCTCCCAGCCTATTCCGCAGCAGGAGACCTGTAACGAGCTGTTCCGTCTTTAAGTGCTGGAAGTCGTACGTTATGATGCCTATCGTTGTCAGCTGACTAGACATCATCGCTTGCCCGCTGGCCCAGACGGCTCATTCTCGGGGAGAAGTGAATGGACACATCCCTTCCCGTTTCGATGGATTCGTAAAGCGCGGTGATCAATTCCAGACTCTTACGTCCTTGAAGCCCGTCGACAAGCGCTGCGCCACGACCGACAAGGCATTCGACGACGTGCTCATAATAGGCTTGATGGCCAAAGCCGTAGACATTCGGCGGGTTGACCGAGAATTTTTCGATAACCTCCTTATCCGAAGGCAGTTCGTCGAGGAAGCGCCAATGGCGGATTTTGTTCATTGCAAAGCCGCCGACCTCCACGGCCCCCTTTTCGCCTAGGATGGAGAGCGAGCCTTCGAGATCGGCCGGCCGCACTGCGGTCGTCGCCTCGATAATTCCTAGTGCGCCATTACGAAACTTCAAGGTTGCGACGGCCGTATCTTCGGTCTCGATCTTGACCAACGCTGTCGTGCTCCGCGCCTGGACGCTGACTACGTCACCGAAGAACCACTCCAACATATCGATGTGGTGGCTCGCCTGGTTGGTGAGCACACCGCCATCATAGGCCCAAGTGCCGCGCCAGGGGTCCTGGTCGTAATAGGCTTGGTCACGGCACCAACGCACGCGAACGGTCCCTAACACGAGCCGCCCGAACCGACCGGCATCCAGGGCTTCTCGCGCCTTGACGATTGGCACGTTGAACCGATTTTGCTTGACGACAAAGAGCTTTACCCCGGCCTCGTCGCACGCGCGGATCATTTCGTCCGCGTCCTGAAGGCGAAGAGCCATGGGCTTCTCGACTACTACGTGCTTTCCCGCCCTTGCACACGCAGTTGCATGTTCGGGGTGCAGCCCGCTCGGGGTCAAGACGGCAACGGCATCGATATCCTTCCGCCCAAGAAAGTCTGCAATGTCATAATGCGCCCCGACGTTGAATTTGGATGCAAGAGCATCTGCGCGTGCCCGAATAGGATCGCAAACGGCCACGAGACGGGCGCCCTTGATGTGATTGCCGCCGAGCAAGTCAGAGTGGCGCTTGGCAATCCGACCGCATCCGAGCAGGCCAAATCTAATCATCAAAGCTTCCTGTTCATATCGATAACGCTCGCCCCCCACACGCGAAGCGCTTATATTCTCAAAAATCTCGGTAAATCAAGAGGTTTGCGATTGAGCGAACATTACGCCGAGTCAGTCGACCAGACGAGGTTTTCAGGACATCGAGCCAGTTTGGGAAATCGGAACCAAATCAAACTGAGAAATCTCCCGCGCGGCCGACGCGGCCACTCCATAACCAAGTGCCACGAAAAGGAAGCCGGCACTGCTGAGTGTGCCGTACACCATCGAGAGCAAGAGGGCGAATGTAAGGAAGCAAAGTGCAAAAAGCGCTTGGCGACCTTGTCTCGCAGACGAGTACAGTCGGGTCCAAATTACAACAATGAGGCTGACCAGAACCAGGCTGGCAGGTATCCCAAGCTCAACCGCGGCTTGAAGAATCGTATTGTGGACTTGAGAGGAGACGCACGATCGTTTTTCAAATCGGCCAAGTCCAATGCCGGTCACGCCCGCTTCAGGAAGCTCCGCCAAGGCCTCTATATAAACATGCCGACGGATATCGAGCGAGTTGTTAAGATTGACGAGCGCGCAGCCGACGGCTGGCACTGGATCTTGCTGCGGTTGTAGACTTTCAACGGCATACTTGGCGTACATAACTGTTGAGTCTAGCTTAAATAATGCGCCGCCGAGAACCGACAAAGCCACAAGCCCAACAATTGCCGCGAAACGGCGACGCTGCTCTGGAGGCGCAATGATCGCGCCGAGGACAAGCGCGCCGAGAAGTGCGATGAAAACAAATCGCACTTGAGCCGCAGCGAAGATCGCAATCGGAACAACGCAAATCGGCGCGACCAATCCGATTTTGATAGCCGAGCAGGCAAACGCAAACAGCAACAAGCCAAGCAAGAGTGCAAACACAACCAACGGATGATCGTACTGACCAAAAATCAACGGTCGTCCGTGGACCTTAGAAGCTTCGCTGTTGAAGGCGAAAAGTGTTAGAATAGTGCCCAGCGCGACCATCATGACGAGGATCAATAAAAAGCTTCGTTTCTGCATTGCTCCAGGTAGCCCGCGAGAGACCGCGTAGGCGGCGAGAGCAAGCGTGAACAGCGCGGCTTCCGGCACAGCCGGTGGGTGCTGGATTGCGGACAGACCAAAAAGCCCGCAAAGAGAAAGCCAAAGAAGATCAGCGAATACGAGTGAGCGCCAACGTCCAAACAGGATAAGGAACCCTGTAACAATAGCTAGATAGATACCCGTGAAGAGCGACCCAGTCCCAAGCCAGACGTGCGCCAACACAGCGACAATATTGGCGCAAAGCAGGAGAGCCAGACATATCTGGTTAGCTACATCCCTCACCACCCGTCCCCTCTCTGCCTTCGACCCTCACAACAAATCACATACCACGCATTCCCACATGAAGCCCGGTACGAGACCTGAGCTCAACGAGCTACCAAATCGCATGATGTTGATAAGCGAAGATTTCTGAGGCAATTTTGGCTTCACCACTTTCCTCCAAGGGGCTCAAGCAAACCTGGGATTGAGCTAAAGCTGTAGCGAGTCCGCTCTCACCACCTGCGCCTACCTTACCGTTTCCGTTGAGATCCTGATGAAAGGTAGCCTCCAATAGCTCAAGAGTGGCGTTGCCACCAGACACGATTTGCGTCAGATTCGTCAAATAATTCCCATTCGCGTCCGTACTCCACACTGTGTAGTTGTCGGCACCCGGGGTCTTCCAGGCAAAATCAAATCCGCTCGCCGTCTGCTCGGCGCCGATCGGCACCCAAGGCGCGAACTGGCCGCTCGTAACGGCCACCCCGTTGTATTTCAGGACCGGTCCGGAACTTCCCAAGTAATAATTGGAGCCGATCTGAGTCAGGTTGGTTGCGCCAAACGCCTCGATCGTTGTCGAAGGAATCCCGACCGTACCGTCTCCATTGAGGTCCTGATGTAAGTCAATCTCGAGATTTTCGAGCGCACTACTGCTGCCGGACACGATTTGAGTCAGGTTTGTCAGATAGTTCCCATTCGCATCCGTACTCCACACCGTGTAGTTGTCGGCCCCCGGGGTCTTCCAGGCAAAATCAAATCCGCTCGCGGTTTGCTCTGCCCCGATCGGCACCCACGGTGAGAATTGGCCGCTCGTGACGGCAACTCCATTGTACTTCAGGATTGGGCCAGAGCTGCCCAAGTAATAATTTGAGCCGATCTGAGTCAGGCTGGTCGCGCCAAACGCCTCGATCGTTGTCGAAGGAATCCCGACCGTACCGTCTCCATTGAGGTCCTGGTGAAATACAGTCTCGAGGTTCTCGAGTGCACTGCTGCTACCCGAGACTATTTGCGTCAGGTTGGTCAGATAATTCCCATTCGCGTCCGTACTCCACACTGTGTAGTTGTCGGTCCCTGGTATCTTCCACGCAAAATCAAATCCGCTCGCCGTCTGCTCGGCCCCGATCGGCACCCAAGGCGCGAACTGGCCGCTCGTAACGGCCACCCCGTTGTATTTCAGGACCGGTCCGGAACCCCCTAAGTAATAATTGGTCCCCATCTGGATCAGGCTGGTCGCGCCAAAGGCCTCCATCACGCTTGTCATCAGGCTGGAGCTTGCGATGGTACCGTCGGCGAATTGGAAGTACTCGATACCCGTGTCGATATCAGCGCCCTCAGGAGAACCATTGCGCAGGTCGACCAGGGTGAAGGTCTGCGTCGTGGCATTGTACGAAATCGTGTAATTGGCCCGGTTGCCGGAATACACCGCGATGTCCGTACCTGAACCACCATTGATGGTATCGTTCCCTCCACCGCCCGTGATCGTGTCGTTGCCGCCGCCGCCGTTCAACGTATTGGTGATGGCGTTGCCGACGATAGTGTCGTTGCCGGATCCGCCGATCGCGTTGTCGATGTAGGAGCGTGCGTCGCCGTTGTAGAGATAGGCGTTGTAGACATTGCCCGAGGCGTAATGGCCGTCGCCGAGATAGGCCAGCTGCGTCGAGGAGAACACCGACGAGGCACCGGGATTGAGGTTGATGCTCAAATTCGTCGTGTAGTTCGAGAGGTCGTAGGTATCGACGCCGCCGCCGTCCCAGACCGTCTCGTAGATGCGGTTGGCCGAGCCGCCGACGCCGCCGCCCGGCGCGAGCTGCCCGACGCCGTTGATGAACTCCTGCCCGGTGGTCGCATTCCAGGTGTAGACGGTGTTGCTGCTCTGGGTCGCGTAGTCCGCGCCGTACATGGTCTGCAGCGCGAGGATATCGTTGGCCATATAGGTCTGCGAATATCCGTACGCTTCGTTGGTGTAGCCGGACGTGGTCGAACCGCCGACATAGCTGCGATAGCTCATGACGGTGTATTCGCTGTCGTCGTGGGCGCTGGGCACCGCGACGTTGGCGGGCCCTCCGGCCTCCTGGCTGTGCTTGAGGCCGACGGCATGGCCGAGCTCGTGCAGCGCGGTGGTGAAGTAATAATTGCCGAGCTTGGCCAGCGAGAAATTGTACTGAGTGCCGAACCAGATGTCGCCGCCGGGCGCGTAATTGCCGGGATAGTAGGCGTAGGCGGTCGGACTGGCTGCCGGCGACTGCGCGATCATGATGTCGGCGCCGTTCGTGCCCGCGTACTGGATGTCGGCGTTGGTGTAGCTGAGGATCAGCCCAATCGCGTAATTGATCGCCGCCTGGATCGGCGTGGGCACCGGGGCAAAGCCCGACGTCGTCGGCTCGCCGTTGCCGCCGCTATAGGGATTGGCGTAGTCGCTCGTTGCGTCGGGAAAACTGTAAGTGATCGTGCCAGACCATTTGGCACCGGACAGCAGGCCGTCGATCTCGGCGTTGTTGGTGGCACTGACATTAACGGCGGTAGCCAATGGACTCTCCAGAGCAACGCATCGTGTGCGATTCGGGACGAAAGCGCATGATTCTAGCTTGAGAGTTAAACGTTTGGTTTAAATTGGGCGGCGGCGTTCTCGCCCCTTCCATAAGACCGTGTTAGCCAACAAATCCCGTAATCATACGGGCGCGCAAACAGCGGCCTGCGCCCGAAGCACCCGTAATTTGCAGGGGTTTCATGCTACGACGTTCACTCCCGGCCGGCCTGTTTGGCGCCCTGATCGCGCTCGCCGGACTGGCCGATCAACCTGTCGGAGGACTGCCTGCCATGGTGCAGAAGGCCAAGGCGGACGACAGCGGCAAGGCGGGGCACGCGCCCGCCATGCCGATGGCCCGCGATCCCGCCGTCGCCGTGGCAGAGGAATACGAGGCCGCCCGTCGCAAGGGAACGCAGGAGGCCTTTGAGCTCTTCATCGCGCGCCATGGCGATGATCCCTTGGCAGAACAGGCCCGCGCGGAGTTGAAACGCCTGTGGCGCTGACCCCTCAGGCATGGCATTTCGGCAGGCGGCATCGGCGCCCGGGGCGGGTTGTCGCGTGATCTTTCGGCTCTATGGTAGGCTGGTAATCTCGTCCCGGAGCCATTCAAAATGCCTTTTCCGCATGCCTCGGAAGCCCTGTCGCGCTTCACCGTGCTCGATCTGACCCGCGTCCGCTCCGGGCCGACCTGCGTGCGGCAACTGGCGGACTGGGGG
>Ga0209257_1002665_pt1 | contig 17133 bp, 28 predicted proteins | sample AraplaCvi_mCL_r2_FD_184277 | JGI IMG/M metagenome (GOLD analysis project Ga0209257, IMG submission 184277) | Arabidopsis root microbial communities from North Carolina, USA - plate scrape MF_Cvi_mCL_r2 (SPAdes) (version 2) | ecosystem: Host-associated > Plants > Roots > Endosphere | place: USA...
GCGCGCATGCGCCTTGATCATGCGACGCGGATCGGGGATGCGCGCCTCGGCGGTGAACTCGGGCTGGTTGACCAGATCGCCGCGGTAGCTGGGCAAGGTCACGCCGTCGCGGGTTTCGGTGTCGGTTGAACGCGGCTTGGCGTACTGGCCGGCGAAACGGCCCACACGCACCACCGGCAGACGCAGGCCGTGCACCAGCACCAGGCTCATCTGCAGCAATACTTTGAGGCGGTTGGAAATCAGGCCCGATTCGCAATCGCTGAAACTCTCGGCGCAATCGCCGCCCTGCAGCAGGAAGCGCTTGCCTTCCTGCGCCTCGGCCAGTTGCTTCTTCAGCGAAAAGATTTCCCACGAAGTCACCAGCGGCGGCAACTGGCGCAGTTCGCCCAGCGCCGACTCCAACGCCTCCGCGTCCGGATACGTGGGCATCTGCACCGCCGTGCGCGAACGCCAGGAAGCGGGCGCCCAATCGGTGGGTAGATTCACGGCTCGGAGGTTGCGGTCGGTATTGCTCATGAGGGGCTACTTCAACAGCTGATGCTCAGCGGACCACCATGGTGCCAGATTGATGCGCCGCGTCAAAATGTCGTTACCGCTGCAACTGACGCCGGCCGAAAGCGGCGAACAACGCCCAGCCCGCCAGGGCCAGGAACCAGGCCAGGCTCCACTCGGGCATCGACAGACCCAGGAAGGTCCAGTCCACCACGGCGCACTCGCCCGAGCCGGTGAACACCTTGCGCAGCACATCGGCAAACGGGAAGGCTTCCATCATGTAGGACAGATCCGGCCCGCAGGCCGGAACCTTGTCGGCCGGCAGATGTTGCAACCAGACATGGCGCCCGGACACCGCGATTCCCAGTGCCGCGGCCAGCAGCGCCAGCAACCCGTAGCCGCGACGTCCGCCGGCGCCACGCGGCGCGTGCAAGGCGCCGATCAGGAACACCACCGCCAGCAGCACGAACGCGCCGCGTTGGAAGGTGCACAACGGGCAGGGATTGAGTCCGAGGAAATACTGCGAATACAGCGCGAAACCCAGCAGCGCCACGCAAAGGAGAAAACCGGTCAGGAACTGCGCGCGGAACGACCAGCTGAAAGGATTCATGGCAAGCCTGTGCAAGGACGGTATGTCTGCATTATCGCGGCGCGAACCGGGTCCGTCACATGCCACAAGTGCCGGCCACGCCGCTATCTGATGCCGGCCGCCCGAAAAACAAAACCCCAGCACTGGGCCGGGGTTTGTCGAAACTCGTGCTGCTGGGGCGATTACTCGGCCAGAGCGGCGGCTTCCGGACGGTCCAGCAGTTCCACGTACGCCATCGGCGCATTGTCGCCAGCGCGGAAACCGCACTTGAGGATGCGCACGTAGCCACCCGGACGCGACTGGTAGCGCGGGCCGAGCGTGGTGAACAGCGTACCCACCGCTTCCTTGTCGCGCAGACGCGAGAAGGCAAGACGGCGATTGGCGACGCCATCGACCTTGGCCAGGGTGATGAGGGGCTCTGCGACGCGGCGCAGTTCTTTGGCCTTCGGCAGGGTGGTGCGGATCAGGCCCTGCTTGATCAGCGACGCAGCCATGTTGCTGAACATCGCCTGGCGATGGGCACTGGTGCGGCTGAACTTGCGGCCGGCTTTCTGGTGGCGCATGGTTTTGATTCCTGGTTAATGTTGATGCTGTTGGAGTTCGCTGTCGCCGTCATGGCGTTATTGCTTGGACTGCGGATGGCCCTAGCCCGTTCGTCCTGATCGGGCATCGCCGCGCACCTTCAGGCGCGTCGGCGTTGTGTTGCGTTAGATCTATTGCGGCTTTGCTATTGGAGCTTCAACTCCCCGCCTGCCTGCCCGGCGCAGCGCGCCGGGCGTTCGCCCAAGCGCGCGGCATGCCGCGCAAGCGGCTTGGACTCACCCAAGCATGCCATGCTGGGAAACACCGGCCGGCGGCCAGTTCTCCAGCTTCATGCCCAGGGAAAGGCCGCGCTGTGCCAGCACTTCCTTGATCTCGGTCAGCGACTTCTTGCCCAGGTTCGGGGTCTTCAGCAGCTCGACTTCGGTCTTCTGGATCAGGTCGCCGATGTAGTAGATGCTCTCGGCCTTGAGGCAGTTGGCCGAACGCACGGTCAGTTCCAGGTCGTCGATCGGGCGCAGCAGCACCGGATCCACGCCGCTGGCGGCAGGCTTGGCCGCACCGCGGTCGCGGTGGGTGAAGTCGCCGAACACCGACAGCTGGTCGCTGAGGATGTCGGCGGCGGTGCGCACGGCTTCCTCGGCGTCGATGGTGCCGTTGGTTTCGATTTCCAGGACCAGCTTGTCCAGGTCGGTGCGCTGCTCGACGCGTGCGGCTTCCACCGCATAGGCGACTCGGCGGACCGGCGAGAACGAGGCGTCCAGCATCAGACGGCCGATGGCGCGGGTTTCTTCGTCCGGACGACGACGGGCGGCGGCCGGCTGGTAGCCGAAACCGCGCTCGATCTTCAGGCGCATGTTGATCGCCGTGTCCTTGGTCAGGTTGCAGATGACCAGTTCCGGATTCAGGATTTCGACGTTGTGGTCGGTCTTGATGTCAGCGGCCGTGACCACGCCCGGGCCCTGCTTGGCCAGGGTCAGGGTGGAGCTGTCGCCGGTGTGGATGCGGATGGCGACGTCTTTCAGGTTCAACAGGACTTCAAGCACGTCTTCCTGCAGGCCTTCGATGGTGCTGTATTCGTGCAGAACGCCGTCGATCTCGACTTCGGTGATCGCGAAGCCGGGGATGGACGAGAGCAGCACGCGACGCAGTGCATTGCCCAGGGTATGGCCGTAGCCGCGTTCCAGCGGCTCGATCACCACCTTGGCGCGATTGTCGCCAAGGCGTTCGATTTGCGGGCCGCGGGGGCGCAGCACCTGCTGTGTGGTAACCGTCATGTTGCTTGGTCTCCTGCAAATCCCCGGCTGATCCGGGGATTCGTGATGGGATTACTTCGAGTACAACTCGACGATCAGCGCTTCGTTGATGTCGGCAGGCAGATCTGCGCGATCCGGCACGGCCTTGAACACGCCGCTGAACTTCTTCGAGTCCACTTCAACCCACGAGGGGCTGAGGTCCATCTGGGCCGACACGGTCAGCGATTCCTGGACGCGCAACTGCTTCTGCGCCTTTTCGGAAAGCTCGATCGCATCGCCGGCCTTGACCTGGTAGGACGGCAGGTTCACCGACTTGCCGTTGACCAGCACGCCACGGTGCGAAACCAGCTGGCGGGCCGAAGGACGGGTGATGGCGAAACCCATGCGATAGACGACGTTGTCCAGGCGGGTTTCCAGCAACTGCAGCAGGTTCTCGCCGGTGTTGCCTTTCTTGGTCGAGGCCTTCTTGTAGTAGTTGCGGAACTGACGCTCCAGCAGGCCGTAGATACGCTTGACCTTCTGCTTCTCGCGCAGCTGGGTGGCGTAATCGGACAGCTTGCCCTTGCGGGCGGTAGCGCCGTGCTGGCCGGGCTTCTGCTCCAGCTTGCACTTGGAATCCAGCGCGCGCGCCGGGCTTTTAAGGGAAAGATCGACGCCTTCGCGGCGGGCGAGCTTACAGGTAGGACCAATATAACGAGCCATTTCTCTTCAGCTCCTCAGACGCGACGCTTTTTAGGCGGGCGGCAACCGTTATGCGGGATAGGCGTAACGTCGATGATGTTGGTGATTTTGTAACCAACGTTGTTGAGCGAACGCACCGCGGACTCGCGGCCCGGGCCGGGGCCCTTGATGCGCACTTCCAACGACTTCAGACCGTAGTCCAGTGCTGCGCGGCCGGCCTTTTCGGCGGCGACCTGCGCTGCGAACGGCGTGGACTTGCGGGAACCGCGGAAACCCGCGCCGCCCGAAGTGGCCCACGACAGCGCATTGCCCTGACGATCGGTGATGGTGACGATGGTGTTGTTGAAAGAAGCGTGGACGTGGGCGACGCCGTCGGTGACGACGCGCTTGATCTTCTTCTTGACTTTTGCTGCTGCTGGTTTGGCCATGATACGCGCCCCTTACTTCTTGATGGCTTTGCGCGGACCCTTGCGGGTGCGTGCATTGGTACGGGTGCGCTGGCCACGCAGCGGCAAGCCACGGCGATGGCGCAGGCCACGGTAGCAGCCCAGGTCCATCAGGCGCTTGATCGCCATACCCACTTCGCGACGGAGGTCGCCTTCGACGATGAACTTGCCGATTTCGGCGCGCAGGCGCTCGACTTCCGGCTCGGACAGGTCACGGATCTTGGTGGTGGAAGCCACGCCTGCGGTTTCGCAGACCTTCTTCGACCGGGTACGGCCTATGCCGTAAATGCTCTGCAACCCGACCCAGACATGCTTCTGGGCAGGCAGGTTGACACCTGCAATACGCGCCATGACGCGACTCTCCAACTGTGTTTGATGGCCCGATTGCAGGCAAATCCGTGAGGATTCGGTGCAAGCCGGCGGAGTGAACTACGAATTTTAACAAGATCTCGGGTTTCTGGGAAGCCCCGCGGGCCGAAGCCTGCAGGACCACGGCATGGGGAGTGTGCCCATGCTCCGGCGCCGGAACCTGCCTGGATTGGCCCGATTGCAGGCTTGCGCCCTCCTCGTCCCGCCCCGCCCCGCGCTACTCTTGCGCAGGGACTGGCCTGTTCTCACCCACGCACGAGATCGCTGCATGGGCCGCCCATCTAAGTCGCCGGCCTGGGAGCGTCCGCTCCGCAGGCAGGCTGCTGTTGTTCTTAGCCCCGCGACAAACCGCCGCGCGAGCCGCCTTTCAAATTCGCCTTCTTCAACAGGCTTTCGTACTGGTGCGACATCAGGTGCGCCTGCACCTGGGCGATGAAGTCCATCACCACCACCACCACGATCAGCAGCGAGGTGCCGCCGAAGTAGAACGAGGTGCCCAGCTGGGTACGCATGATTTCCGGCAGCAGGCAGACCGCGACCAGGTACAGCGAACCGACCGCGGTCAGGCGGGTCAGCACTGCGTCGACGTAATCGGCGGTCGCCTTGCCCGGACGGATGCCCGGGATCAGCGCGCCCGACTTCTTCAGGTTGTCGGCCGTTTCCTGCGAGTTGAACACCAGCGCCGTGTAGAAGAACGCGAAGCCGATGATCATCGCCGCGAACACGATCATGTGCAGCGGCTCGCCCGGCGCCAGCGCCTGGGAGATGCGCTGCAACCACACGGTCGAGGTGGACTGGCCGGACCACAGCGCCAGCGTGGCCGGGAACGCCAGGATGCTGGAAGCGAAGATCGGCGGAATCACACCTGCCATGTTGAGCTTGAGCGGCAGGAACGAGGTCTGGTTCATGTACGCGTTACGGCCGCCTTGGCGCCTGGCGTAGTTCACCGTGATGCGCCGCTGTCCCCGTTCCATGAAGACCACGAAATACGTGAAGGCTGCGACGGTCAACGCGATTAGGATCAACGCGATGGCACTGATGGTGCCGTTGCGGAAACCTTCGATCGTGTTGATCACCGCCACCGGCAAGCCGGCCACGATGCCCGCGAAGATGATCAGCGACACGCCGTTGCCGACGCCGCGCTCTGTCACCTGCTCGCCCACCCACATCAAGAAGATGGTGCCTGCGGTCAACGCCACCACCGCGGTTAGCACGAAGCCCATGCCCGGGTTGTAGACCACCGGCATGCCGCCCGGCGCGACCTGGTTCTGCAGGGCCACCGCGATGCTGCCGCCCTGCACCACCGCCAGCAACACCGCGCCCATGCGCGAATACTGGGTGATCTTGCGGCGGCCGGATTCACCTTCCTTCTGCATGGCCTTCAGCGTCGGGAAGATGTGCACGGCAAGCTGGAACACGATGGACGCCGAGATGTAAGGCATCACGTTCAACGCGAAGATGCTGAAACGGTGCAAGGCGCCGCCCGAGAACATGTTGAACATGTCCACGATGCCGCCGCCTTGCGCCTGCATCATCGCCAGCATCGCGTCGGGGTTCACGCCGGGAACCGGAATGAAGCAACCGATGCGGTAGACGATCAGCGCGCCGACCACGAACAGCAGGCGCTGGCGCAGTTCGGTGAACTTGCCCAACCCGCCTACGCCGCCTGCGTTGCCTTGCGCCATTCGTCGATTACTCCTGCACGCTGCCGCCGGCGGCTTCGATCGCCGCCTTGGCACCGGCCGTGGCAGTGATGCCCTTCAGCACGAACTTCTTGGTCAGGTCGCCCTTCTTGACGATCTTGGCGCGCTTGGCCGAGGTCGGCACCAGCTTGGCGGCGCGCAGCGCGGCGAAATCGATCTCGCCGGCTTCGAGCTTGTCCAACTGGTAGGACAGCACTTCGGCGCAGTCCAGCTTCAGCTTCGAACGGAAGCCGACCTTGGGCAGGCGCTTGATCAGGGGCATCTGGCCGCCTTCGAACTTGGCCTTGATCTTGCCCTTGCCCGAACGCGCGAACGAACCCTTGTGGCCGCGGCCGCAAGTCTTGCCCAGGCCCGAACCGATGCCGCGACCGACGCGCTTGCGCTCGGTGCGGGCGCCTTCGCCCGGCTTCAAAGTATTGAGATGCATATCGATTACTCCTCGACGCGTACGAGGTAGTGAACTTTGTTGATCAGGCCGCGTACCTGCGGGCTGTCCTTCAGTTCACGCACATCGTTGAGCTTGTTCAGGCCCAGCGCCTTCACCGACAAGCGGTGGATGCCCTGGGAACCACGCAGGCCGCGCACCAGGCGGACCTTGACCGTACCGGTCTTGTTGGACTCACTTGCCATAATTGAGTTCCTCGATCTTCTTGCCGCGCTTGGCCGCGATGCGGGTCGGCGACTGCATGTCGCCCAGGCCCTTCAGCGTGGCGCGCACCAGGTTGATGGGGTTGCGCGAACCGACGGCCTTGGCCAGCACGTTCTTCACGCCCACCGCTTCCAGCACGGCGCGCATCGCGCCGCCGGCGATCACGCCGGTACCTTCGGAGGCCGGCTGCATGTACACGCGCGCCGCGCCGTGGCCGGCCTTGACCGGGTGCCACAAGGTGCCGTTGTTCAGGTCCACGTTCAGCATGCCCTTGCGGGCGTATTCCATCGACTTCTGGATGGCGACCGGCACTTCGCGCGCCTTGCCGTAACCGAAACCGATCTTGCCGTTGCCGTCGCCCACCACCGTCAAAGCAGTGAAGGTGAACTGGCGACCGCCCTTGACCGTCTTGCTGACGCGGTTGACCGCGACCAGCTTCTCGATCATGCCGTCGTCTACTTTCTCTTCGCGGTTGCGGTCGCGATCACGACCCCGCGGTGCACGTTGTTCTTCAGCCATTTGCGTATTCCTTCGATGAGTAAGTGATTACGGCTGAGCCGCTTATAGTTGTGGAATGGAGCGGTGGACCGCAGTCGCGCGCAAAAGTCGCGGTGCGTCCGGCAGGATCCTCTGCCGGCAGGTCAAAGCGTGGGGACGGGCCCCACCAGTTTCAATATGCCTGCGTCGATCAGAACTGCAGGCCGGCTTCGCGGGCGGCGTCGGCCAGGGCCTTGATGCGGCCGTGGTAGCGGTAGCCCGAACGATCGAAAGCGATCTTTTGGATTCCGGCAGCGACGGCGCGCTCGGCGATGACCTTGCCCACGCGGGCGGCCGCTTCGCTGTTCTTGCCGCTCTTCAGGCCTTCCTTGACGTCGGCCTGCAGCGTGTTGGCCGCGGCGATGACCTTGGAACCGTCGGCGCTGAACAGCTGCGCGTACAGGTGCTGGCCAGTGCGCAGGACCGACAGGCGCGGCACGCCGAGCACACGGATGTGGGCGCGGGTGCTCTTGGCGCGGCGGAGACGGGCGTTGTTCTTGATGCTCATGATCTTGATCCTTGGGAAGCGGATAAGCCTTATTAGGCCTTCTTGGCTTCCTTGCGAATGATGACTTCGTCGGAGTACTTCACGCCCTTGCCCTTGTAGGGCTCCGGCGGACGGAAACCGCGAATCTTGGCGGCCACTTCACCGACGCGCTGCTTGTCCGAGCCCTGGACCAGGATTTCGGTCTGGGTCGGGGTGGAGATGGTGATGCCTTCCGGGGTCTTGAACAGCACCGGGTGCGAAAAGCCCAGCGACAGGTTCAGGTCCTTGCCCTGCATCGCGGCGCGGTAACCCACGCCCACCAGCTCAAGCTTGCGCTCGAAGCCTTCGGACACGCCCTTGACCATGTTGGCCAGGATCGCGCGGATGGTGCCGGTGATCGCGTCGTCGGACGGAGTGGCCGGGGACAGGTTCAGCACGCCGTCTTCGAGCTTGATCTCGACGCCGGCCGGCTTGGCCAGGGACAGGCTGCCCTTGGCGCCCTTGACGCTCAGCGCGCCGTCCTGGTTCTTGAACTCGACGCCCTTGGGCAGGGTGATCGGCTGTTTGGCTACACGGGACATACGGTTACTCCCTTAAGCCACGAAGCACAGGACTTCACCGCCGACGCCCTGCTGGCGCGCCTGCGAGTCGGTCATGATGCCCTTGGAGGTGGAAATGATGGCGACGCCCAGGCCGTCCAGCACCTTGGGCAGCTCGGCCTTGCCGCTGTACTTGCGCAGGCCCGAACGCGAAACGCGGGTCAGGCGCTCGATCACCGGCTTGCCTTCGAAGTACTTCAGCACGATCTCGAGCTGCGGCTTGTTGTCGACGGTGTTGACGCGCGAATCGGCGATATAGCCTTCGGCCTTCAGCACGCCGGCGATGGCGACCTTGATGTTGGAGGACGGCATCTTCACCGTCGGCTTGCCCACAGCGGCCGCATTCTTGATGCGGACCAACATGTCGGCGATGGGATCAGTCATGCTCATTGCGTATTACCCTTTGAGTAGCACCGATATCCGCTTTCGCGAAAATCTTAGGTTGGGATTCGGGATTGGGGATTCGGGATTGGGAAAAAGCATTTGCTGTTCCCGAATCTCAAATCCTGATCCCTGCTTTATTACCAGCTGGCCTTGCGCAGGCCGGGAACGTCGCCGTTCATGGTGGCTTTGCGCAGCATGTTGCGGCCCAGGCCGAACTTGCTGTAGACGCCGCGCGAGCGGCCCGAAAGCGCGCAACGGTTGCGTTCGCGGCTGGGCGACGAATCGCGCGGCAGCTTCTGCAGCTTGGTCACGGCTTCCATTTTCTCTTCGTACGAGGCGGTCGGGCTGGAGATGGTCTTCTTCAGCGCTTCGCGCTTGGCCGCGTACTTCTTGGACAGTTTGGCCCGCTTGATATCGCGGTTAACCATTGAGGTCTTTGCCATTGCTCAGGTTTCCTTGCGAATCAGTTACGGAACGGGAATTTGAACGCTTCGAGCAATGCCTTTGCTTCGGCGTCGGTCTTGGCGGTGGTGGTGATGGCGATATCCATGCCGCGGACCGCATCGACCTGGTCGAAGTCGATTTCCGGGAAGATGATCTGTTCCTTCACGCCCATGTTGTAGTTGCCACGGCCATCGAACGAACGGCCCGACACGCCACGGAAGTCGCGCACGCGAGGCAGCGAGACGTTGACCAGGCGATCGAAGAATTCGTACATCTTCGCGCGGCGCAGGGTCACCTTGCAGCCGATCGGCCAGCCGTCGCGGATCTTGAACGAAGCCACCGACACGCGGGACTTGGTCGTGATCGGCTTCTGGCCGGTGATCTTGGCCAGGTCGGCGACCGCGTTCTCCAGGATCTTCTTGTTGGTCGCGGCTTCGCCGACGCCCATGTTGATAGTGATCTTGGTGATGCGCGGCACTTCCATCGGATTGGCGTAGCCGAACTTCTCGGTCAGGCTGGGAACAACCTGTTCCTTGTAGAACTTTTCGAGACGGGTGGTCATGACTTCATTCCTTAGGCGTCGAGCGCCTCACCGCTGGAGCGGAACACACGCAATTTGCGTCCATCCTCCAGCACTTTGAAACCGATACGCTCGCCCTTGCCGGAAGCCGGGTTGAACAGCGCGATATTGGAGATGTGCATCGAAGCTTCACGCTCGACCACGCCGCCGGCGACGCCCGCCTGCGGGTTCGGCTTGGTGTGGCGCTTGATGATGTTGACGTTGGAGACGATCACGCGATCGCCATCCACACGCACCACGTCACCACGCTTGCCCTTGTCCTTGCCGGCGATGACGACCACCTGGTCGCCCTTCTTGATACGGTTCATATATAAGTCCTCGGCTCAGAGCACTTCAGGCGCGAGCGAAACGATCTTCATGAACTTCTCGGAACGCAGCTCGCGGGTTACTGGCCCGAAGATGCGGGTACCGATCGGTTCCTGCTTGTTGTTGAGCAGCACGGCCGCGTTGCCGTCGAAGCGGATCAACGAACCGTCCGCACGGCGCACGCCCTTGCGGGTACGCACCACGACGGCGTCGTAGACTTCGCCCTTCTTGACCTTGCCGCGCGGGATGGCGTCCTTCACGGTCACCTTGATGATGTCGCCAATGTGCGCGTAACGGCGCTTGGAGCCGCCCAGCACTTTGATACACATCAGTTCCTTGGCGCCGGAGTTGTCGGCCGCGTCAAGGTAGCTCTGCATCTGGATCATGATTCAGGTTTCCTTGTTAGACGGCCGCACGGGTGACGATTTCCACCACGCGCCAGTTCTTGGTCTTGGAGAGCGGGGCGATTTCCACCACGCGCACCACGTCGCCTTCGTTGCAGGCGTTGTCGGCGTCATGGGCGTGCAGCTTGCTGGAACGGCGGATGTACTTGCCGTACAGGGCGTGCTTGACCTGACGCTCCACCAGCACGGTGACGGTCTTGTCCATCTTGTTGCTCACGACACGGCCTTCGACCGTGCGCTGCGATTTTTCTTTGTTGTCGCTCATCACGGCGGTCCTTACTTCTGCTTGCTCGGTTGCGGCTGGCCGAGCAGGGTCTTGACGCGAGCGATCTCGCGGCGAACCCGACGGGTCTCATGGGTCTTGGGCAGCTGGCCGGTGACCTGCTGCATGCGCAGGGAAAACTGCTCCTTGCGCAGGTCGGTCAGGTGTTCGTTCAGCTGGTCGGCCGACTTCTCACGGAGTTGTTTGAGTTCCATTAGCGCACCGTCCGGGTAACGAAAGTGGTGGTCACGGACAGCTTGGCCGCAGCCAGGCGGAACGCCTCGCGTGCGATTTCCTCGGTGACGCCTTCGATTTCATAAATCATGCGGCCGGGCTGGATCTGGGCTACCCAATATTCCACGTTGCCCTTACCGGAGCCCATGCGGACCTCGATGGGCTTCTTGGTGATCGGCTTGTCGGGGAACACGCGGATCCACATCTTGCCGCCACGCTTGACGTAACGGCTGATGGAACGGCGCGCGGCCTCGATCTGGCGCGCGGTCAGCTGACCGTGCGCGGTGGCCTTCAGGCCGTATTCGCCGAAACTGACGAGATTGCCGCTCCAGCTCAGGCCGTCGTTGCGGCCTTTGTGCTGCTTGCGGTACTTGGTACGTTTTGGTTGCAACATGGCCGGTTACCTCGCGTCACGGTCACGGGCCGGACGAGAAGGACGTTCGCTGCGCTCGGGGCGCGCTTCGTCCTGCTTTTCCTGGCCAATCTGGGAGAAGTCGAACACTTCGCCCTTGTAAACCCACACCTTGATTCCGATGATGCCGTAGGTGGTCTTCGCCTCGGCAAAACCGTAGTCGATGTCGGCGCGCAGCGTGTGCAGCGGCACGCGGCCTTCGCGGTACCACTCCGAACGCGCGATTTCCGCGCCGTTCAAGCGGCCACCCACGTTGACCTTGATGCCCAGGGCGCCAAGGCGGATCGCGTTGCCGACCGCGCGCTTCATCGCACGACGGAACATGATGCGGCGCTCGAGCTGCTGGGCGATCGACTCGGCAACGAGCTGCGCGTCCAGTTCAGGCTTGCGCACTTCGGTGACGTTGATGTGCGCCGGGACGCCCATCAGGTCGCTCACTTCCTTGCGCAGCTTCTCGATGTCCTCACCGCGCTTGCCGATCACCACGCCCGGACGGGCGGTGTGGATGGTCACGCGTGCGGTGTTGTTGGGACGCTCGATCAGGATCTTGGAGATCCCTGCCTGCGCCAGCTTCTTGCGCAGCATTTCGCGCACCTTGAGGTCGGCAGCCAGATACTCGGCATACAGGCCCTTCTTGGCGAACCACTTGGAGTTCCAGTCCTTGGCGATGCCCAGGCGGAACCCGATCGGATGAACTTTATGACCCATCGTTTTTTCCTTCCGCCTTTACTTGCCTGCGCCCACAACCACAGTGATGTGGCTGGTGCGCTTGAGGATACGGGTGCCGCGGCCCTTGGCCCGCGCCATGAAACGCTTCAGCGACGGACCTTCGTCGACCATGATGGTCACGATCTTCAGTTCGTCGACATCGGCGCCCTGGTTGTTCTCGGCATTGGCGATCGCCGACTCAACCACTTTCTTGATCATGTGCGCCGCTTTCTTGTCCGAGAACTTCAGCAGGTTGACGGCGCGTTCGGCCGAAAGGCCACGCACCTGGTCTGCGACCAGACGGGCTTTCTGTGCGGAGATGCGCGCGGTGCGCAGGATGGCTTTAGCTTCCATGGTCATCTCCTTAACGCTTGCCCGGCGCGGCTTTCTTGTCGCCACCGTGACCCTTGAAGGTACGGGTGACGGCGAATTCGCCGAGTTTGTGGCCGACCATGTTCTCGTTGACCAGCACCGGAATATGGTTCTTGCCGTTGTGCACGGCGATGGTGAAACCCACCATCTCCGGCAGAATCATCGAACGACGCGACCAGGTCTTGATCGGACGCTTGCTGCCACCGGCGGCCTCCACCTTCTTGATGAGGTGGTGGTCGACGAATGGGCCCTTCTTGAGTGAACGTGCCATGGTCGATTAGCCCCTACGATCGCGGACGATGAATTGCTGGGTGCGCTTGTTATGGCGCGTCTTGTAACCCTTGGTCGGTACGCCCCACGGGGTGACCGGATGCGGGTTGCCCTGGCCGGCCTTGGCCTCACCACCACCGTGCGGGTGATCGACCGGGTTCATGGCCGCGCCGCGAACGGTCGGCTTGATGCCGCGCCAACGCTTGGCACCGGCTTTACCCAGCTTCTCGAGGCTGTGTTCGGTGTTGCCGACTTCGCCGATGGTGGCGCAGCACTCGATCTGCACCTTGCGCATTTCGCCGGAGCGAAGACGCAGCGTGGCGAAACCCTGTTCGCGCGCCACCAACTGCACGCCGGCGCCGGCGGCGCGGGCGATCTGGGCGCCCTTGCCGGGCTTCATCTCGATGGCGTGGATCGTGGTGCCGACCGGGATGTTGCGCAGCGGCAGGGTGTTGCCGGCGCGGATCGGGGCATCGCTACCCGCGATGACCTGGTCGCCCGCCTTCAGACCCTTCGGCGCGATGATGTAACGGCGCTCGCCGTCGACATAGCAAAGCAGCGCGATGTGGGCGGTGCGGTTCGGATCGTATTCGATGCGTTCGACGCGGGCGGGAATGCCGACCTTGTCGCGCTTGAAGTCGATCAGACGATAGTGCTGCTTGTGGCCACCACCGATGTGACGGGTGGTGATGCGGCCGTGGTGGTTACGGCCACCGCTCTTGCTTTGCGGCTCGAGCAGCGGCGCGTGCGGCGCGCCCTTGTGCAGGTCGGGCGTCACGACGCGGACCGCGGAACGGCGGCCGGGCGAAGTGGGCTTGAATTTCATTAATGGCATGGGATGTTCCTCAGGCCTTGGCGGTTACGTCGATGGCCTGGCCTTCGGCCAGGCGCACATACGCCTTGCGCCAGCTGCCGCGGCTGCCGGTGCGGTTACGGAAGGACTTGTTCTTGCCCTTGACGTTCAGCACGTTGACGCCTTCGACCTTGACGTCGAACAGCTGCTCGACCGCGGCCTTGACTTCGGCCTTGGTGGCGGTGCTCGAGATTTCAAAGACGTATTGGTTGGAGACTTCCTGCAGACGAGCGGTCTTCTCGGAAACCCGAGGAGCGCGCAGCACGCTGAAGATTTTTTCGTTGCTGATTTTAGCGGTGCTCATGCCAGCCACTCCTCGATCTTCTTGACCGCATCGGCGGTGATCACCACGGTGTCGGCGCCGACCAGCGAGGCCGGATCCAGGCCCTGCACGTCGCGCACTTCCACATAGGGAAGGTTGCGGGCCGACAGGTACAGGTGCTCGGAGGCCTCTTCGGTGACGATCAACGGACGGCGACCGACTTCCAGGCCCTTGAGCTTGGCGATCAGGCCGGTGGTCTTGGCCGAATCGACGTCGAAGGAATCGACAATCATCAGACGACCCTGGCGGTTGAGTTCCGACAGGATGGCCTTCATCGCCGCACGGTACATCTTGCGGTTGACCTTCTGCTCGAAGCTGCGCGGCTTGGCCGCGAAGGTCCTGCCGCCGCCCACGAAGATCGGAGCGGTCAGGGCGCCGTGACGTGCACCGCCACCCTTCTGCTTCTTGGACTTCTTGGTGGTGCCGTTGACTTCCGAGCGCGTCTTCTGCGCCTTGGTGCCGGCGCGGCCCGCATTGCGGTACGCGACCACGACCTGGTGAACCAGGTCTTCACTGAATTCGCGGCCGAACACTTCGTCGGAAACCGACAACTTGTTGGCGCTGCCTGTGATGGCAAGTTCCATCATGGTTCTCCCTTATCCCTTGCTCGACGGACGTACGATCACGTCGCCGCCCGGGGCGCCCGGAACCGCGCCACGAATGGCGATCAGCCCGCGCTCGACATCGACTTTCACGACTTCCAGATTCTGCGTGCTCTGGTTGACCGCACCCATGTGGCCGGACATCTTCTTGCCCGGGAACACGCGACCCGGCGTCTGGCGCTGGCCGAGCGAGCCCGGCTGGCGGTGCGACAACGAGTTACCGTGGGTGGCGTCGCCCATGGTGAAGTTCCAGCGCTTGATGGTGCCCTGGAAGCCCTTGCCCTTCGTCACGCCCTGGACGTCGACCTTCTGGCCCACTTCGAAGATGTCGGCCTTGATTTCGCCGCCGACGGTGAAGTCGCCCAGCTTGTCGTCCTCAACGCGCAGTTCCCACAAGCCACGGCCGCCTTCGACCTTGGCCTTGGCCAGGTGGCCGGCTGCCGGCTTGTTGATCAGCGCGGCGCGGCGCGTGCCCACCACTACCTGCACGGCGCTGTAGCCGTCGGTTTCGGGGGTCTTGAGCTGGGTGATGCGGTTCGGAGTTGCTTCGATCAGGGTGACCGGGATGGACTTGCCATCTTCGGTGAACACCCGGGTCATGCCAGCCTTGCGGCCGACCAGACCCAACGAATATTTCTTCGCGGTCATGTCAGTGGCCTCAGGTCAGCTTGATCTGGACGTCGACGCCAGCGGCCAGTTCGAGCTTCATCAGCGCGTCCACGGTCTTGTCGTTCGGGTCGACGATATCGAGCACGCGCTTGTGCGTGCGGGTCTCGTACTGGTCACGCGCGTCCTTGTCGACGTGCGGCGAGGTGAGGATGGTGTAGCGCTCGATCTTGGTCGGCAGCGGGATCGGGCCGCGCACTTGCGCGCCGGTCCGCTTGGCCGTTTCGACGATCTCGCTGGCCGAGCGATCGATCAGGCGATGATCGTACGCTTTGAGCCGGATCCGGATCTTTTGGTCCGCCATGACGGATATTCCTTCGTTAAAAGAGCGACGGGCGCGGCCTCTGGGATGCCTTGCCCCTGGTTGATCCTGCTATTTGTCCCGCGCTGGCCGCTGCTGAAACCCGCGGCTGCGATATGGGGATTCGTCCTGAAAAGCTGGGCGGACCGGTAAACCGGTCCGCCCAGACAGAAAAGTATAAGACGCGTGAATCACCCCGTCAATAGAGGGGCTGCCATTCCGGCCAATCACGCGACATTTTCCTTGTCTGGCGAACACGAGGCACTTCCTGCACCTCTTTTCGCGGTAGCCGGCTACCTCCCAGGAGGTGCCCGCGGTTACTGCAAAACTACGCCCGGCCTGAAAGCCGGGCGCGAATAGTACACTTTGTTTTGGAGCTTTGCCAGCCTTTCGGCGGCTTATTTATGGATCCCGCCTACCCGGGGATGACCATTTGGCAAAACCCTGGCCGCTATGCAGCCAGGGGCCAAAGGGTCACTTGATGATCTTGGCCACCACGCCGGCGCCGACGGTACGGCCGCCTTCGCGGATCGCGAAACGCAGGCCTTCGTCCATCGCCACCGGGTTGATCAGGGTGACCACCATCTTCACGTTGTCGCCCGGCATCACCATTTCGACGCCTTCCGGCAGCTCAACGGCACCGGTGATGTCGGTGGTGCGGAAGTAGAACTGCGGACGGTAGCCCTTGAAGAACGGGGTGTGGCGGCCGCCTTCGTCCTTGCTCAGCACATAGACTTCGGCTTCGAACTCGGTGTGCGGCTTGATCGAACCCGGCTTGCACAGCACCTGGCCGCGCTCCACGTCGTCGCGCTTGGTGCCGCGCAGCAGCAGGCCGGCGTTGTCGCCCGCCTGGCCCTGGTCCAGCAGCTTGCGGAACATCTCAACGCCGGTGACCGTGGTCTTCTGCGTATCGCGGATACCCACGATCTCGATTTCCTCGCCCACCTTGATCACGCCGCGCTCGATACGGCCGGTCACCACGGTGCCGCGGCCGGAGATCGAGAACACGTCTTCCACCGGCATCAGGAACGGCTTGTCGATGTCGCGCTCGGGTTCGGGAATGAACGTGTCCAGCGCCTCCACCAGCTTGATGATCGAGGGCACGCCGATTTCGCTCTGGTCGCCTTCCAGCGCCAGACGGGCCGAACCGTGGATGATCGGGGTGTCGTCGCCCGGGAACTCGTACTTGCTCAGCAGCTCGCGGACTTCCATCTCCACCAGCTCCAGCAGCTCGGCGTCGTCCACCATGTCGGCCTTGTTCAGGAACACCACGATGTGCGGCACGCCGACCTGGCGCGACAGCAGGATGTGCTCGCGGGTCTGCGGCATCGGGCCGTCGGCAGCCGAACACACCAGGATCGCGCCGTCCATCTGCGCCGCACCGGTGATCATGTTCTTCACATAGTCGGCGTGGCCCGGGCAATCGACGTGGGCGTAGTGGCGGTTGGCCGACTCGTATTCCACGTGCGCCGTCGAAATCGTGATGCCGCGCGCCTTCTCTTCCGGCGCCGCGTCGATCTGGTCGTAACCCTTGAACTCGCCACCGAAACGTTCCGCACCGATCTTCGTCAGCGCCGCCGTCAGCGTCGTCTTGCCGTGGTCAACGTGACCAATCGTGCCCACGTTCACGTGCGGCTTGGTGCGTTCGAATTTACCCTTTGCCAT
>Ga0209257_1002668_pt1 | contig 17113 bp, 12 predicted proteins | sample AraplaCvi_mCL_r2_FD_184277 | JGI IMG/M metagenome (GOLD analysis project Ga0209257, IMG submission 184277) | Arabidopsis root microbial communities from North Carolina, USA - plate scrape MF_Cvi_mCL_r2 (SPAdes) (version 2) | ecosystem: Host-associated > Plants > Roots > Endosphere | place: USA...
GCGACGTCATGCTGTTCGCGAGCAACGGCAAGGCCGTGCGCTTCTCCGAGGACGCGGTGCGTTCGATGGGCCGCACCGCCACCGGCGTGCGCGGCATCCGCCTGGCCGAAGGCGAGGAGGGCGAGGACGGCGACGAGGGTGGCGCCAATGCCAATAAGGGCAGCACCAGCGGTGCGTACGTCGTCAGCCTGATCGTCGTCGAAGGCGACGGCGACATCCTCACCGCCAGCGAACGCGGCTTCGGCAAGCGCACCGCTCTTGAGGAATATCCGCGCAAGGGCCGCGGTGGCCAGGGCGTGATCGCGCTCAAGACCACCGAACGCAACGGCAAGCTGATCGGCGCCGTGCAGTTGTCGGATCACCACGACGTGCTGCTGATTTCCGACGGCGGCACCCTGGTGCGCACGCGCGCGGCGGAGATCTCGCAGGTCGGCCGCAACACGCAGGGCGTCACGCTGATGCGCATGGCGGCGGAAGAAAGCCTGCAGACGATCGAACGCGTCGATGCATCGCTCGACGAGGACGAGGAAGTCGGCGGCGACGTGCCGACTGAAATCACGGCGATCGAGAACGCTACGGGCGAGGCTTCGAACGAAGCGGATTCGCCGTCCGCGACCTGATCGGTTGCCAGTCGCCAGAATGAAGAACGCCGCCCTCGGGCGGCGTTTTTCATTGCGCGATGTTCTTTTGTCTAACGCCCTCAGGCCAGCACCCGCAGCGCGTCGCCACGCCGCACAACGCCCGACGAACGCGGAAGCAGATGCCGCCCGAACGTCACGCCGGTATCGAAACGGCGATAGCCGGTGAGCGTCTTCAGCGGCTGCCCGTCGTGCGATTTGCGACCGGTCGCCGGATCGACGTTGACGAAGTTGCATCGCGTGCAGTCTTTCGCGACGACGAACTCCACCTCGCCGATGGCGATGCGTTTCCAGGCGTCTTCGGCATGCGGATCCGGCGTGTCGATCACGAAGTTCGGACGGAACCGCGTCATCGACACCGGCACATCAAGCTGCGCATTGAGCAGTTCCAGCGAACCGCGACCCAGCAGCATGATCGGGAAGCTGTCCGCGAAGCCGACGATGTCGCCGTCGCGCGCGAATTCAGGATCGACCTGCCGTTGCACCGTGTCGTCCATGTAGACCAGTCGGGCCACGGTGCCGAGATAGCGGCCCAGCCATTCGCCGGCCTCGGCCGAGGCGAACGTCGCCGCCACCGGCTTCTTCCAGATTTCGACGGCCGAATGTTCCGAAGGCGCCGGGATCGCGACGTGCAGCGTCGGCATGCCCGGCGCGTCGAGCGTGAGGCCGCCTTCGACCGGGCGCGCACGGACGAGCGTGAGTTCCGGGAACTGCCGGCCGGTGATGAAGCGGCCATCGCCATCGACGATCATCCAGCGCCGGTCGCCCGCCAACCCGCGGGCTTCGACGAGCGCTTCCTCAAGCGCCAGCGGCGCGCAGGACTTGATGGGGTACAGGTACAGATCGCTCAGCTTCATGGCAGGTCGAACGCGCGGGGATGCCGCATCGTGACTGCCGCGGGCATCGCGGTAAAGCGTCAACGCGGCGGCAGGCGCCGCGAAATTTCCGCCATCACGGTTTCCGGCGTCAATGCAGCCAGGTCCGGTACCTGGATCGCGTCGAAGGCGCGCATGCGGATGCCGGTGCGTTCGACGGCCGTGTGCGAACCGAACAACGCCAGCCCCGGTACGCCGAGCGCCGCCGCCAGGTGCGTCGGGCCGGTGTCGTTGCCCACGACGAACGACGCGCGCTGGAACACGCCGGCGAGCGCGAACCAGTCGAGGAAACCGGTCGGCCCGGTCAACACGTGGCAGGGCAGGCCGCGGGCGAGTTCGAGTTCGTCCGGCCCCGGCACGACGACGACGGCATGCCCGAGTTCGCCCAGCCGGCGCGCGAGATCGGCATGCCCCGGCCACCGTTTGTGCGGATGCCGGGCCGCGCTACCGGGCACCAGCACGATGTAGTCCGAAGGCACGCCGGCGGCGGCGAGCAGGGCGCTGGCGTCGTCGGCCATCCACGCCGGTCCGGGGGCGTCGGCGTGGCGAACCCGGATGCCAGCCTGCGCCAGCATCCACGCATAGGCCAGGCGGTCCGGCGTGCCGCTGCCGGCGGGATTGTGCTTGCGCACCCAATGCGACGTGTCCGGCATCAGGCGACGGTACAGCGCGGTGCGATCGCTGCCCTGCAGGTCATAAACGCGTTCGAACCGGCGATCGCGCAGCGTCCGCAACAGCGCCAGGTTGCGCCCCAGTTGCAGCAGCGGGGCGCGCGGATCGGCGATCACCTCGTCCACGTACGGGCAACGCGCCATCAGCCGCGTGTAGGGCGACGATGCGAGCAGGACGATGTGGCGATCCCGGTGGTGGTCGCGCAGGTCGCGCAGCGCGCCGTCGGCCTGGAGCAGGTCCCCGAAGGCGCCGTGGCGGATGACGAGGACGGGACCTTTGGACGCCGGACCGCGGGAAGCCGGGCCGTGCCAAACGGGCCCGTCCGAAGCGGCGACCGGTCCCGCCGGCAAGTCGGCTTCGGGAATGGCGGGACGCGAAAGGTCGCGCTGCATGCAGTCGTACGGAAAGGGCGATGCGGCCGATGATGGCACACGCCGCGTGACAGTCCCGGCTTTTCGACGGACACGTCCAGCGGACCCTTTCCGCCCCATGATTTTCGCGCGGCGCCACCTATACTCGCGACAAATCCAGGGGGGTCGCATGAAGCGCGCAGCGGAAGGATTCGTTCACGCACGACGGGGTCTGGGTCGCCCGAACCTGGGCGGCTTGATGCGGTGGTTCGCGTTTGTCGCAATCGCCGCCGCGTTGCTGGCGGGCTGCAAGCGCGACGCGAACGGCCAGCTCCCCGCACCCAGCGGCGAAGCGATCCAGACCAAGACGCAGGCCGTGCAGGGCTTCGCGCTTCTGGCGTCCTATCCCGACCAGAAGGACGACGAACAACTCGCCATCGCGCTCGAATTCAGCAAGCCGCTGGTCGGCACGCAGCCGTTCGACGAACTGATCGCCGTGACCGACAAGAACGGCGCCGTGGTGAAAGGCGGCTGGGTGTTGTCGGACGATGCGAAAGTGCTGCGTTTCCCGCATGTGGAAGCGAGCAAGGACTACGTGATCGCGATCAAGGCCGGGCTCACGGCCGCATCGGGCGAGCGCCTCGCGCAGGCGTTGCGCAAGGAGCTCTACACCGGCCCGCTCGATCCCGTCGTCGGATTCGCTTCGCAAGGCAGCGTGCTGCCGGCGCGCGAGAGCCGCGGCTTGCCGGTGGTGTCGGTGAACGTGCCGGAAGTGGACGTCGAATTCCTGCGCGTGCGCGAGAAGGAACTGCCGAAGTTCTTCGCCGAATACCAGCGCGGCGGACGTCGCGGCAGTTGGGAGCTGTCGAGCGACTACGGCGACAAGACGCCGCTTGAGCGCCTCGCCGAACCGGTCTACGTGAACCGCTTCGTCCTCGGCGGCAAGCGCAACGAGCGCGTTCTGACGTACCTGCCGGTGCAGGACATCAAGGAACTGCAGGAACCGGGTCTGTACTTCGCGGTCATGAAGCGCGCCGGGGAATTCCAGGATCAGTTCGAAACCGCGTTCTTCACCGTCAGCGACCTCGGCCTGCACGTGCGCGCGTACAAGGATTCGCTCTTCGTGCACACCGCGTCGCTGCAGAGCGGTGCGGCCGTGCCGGGCGTCGAGCTGCGGATCCTCGATTCGCGCGGCGAACCGGTGCTGAAGGCGGAAACCGACGGCAACGGCAACGCGCTGTTGAAGTACAAACTCGATGCCGCCTACGTGCTCGTGGCGAGCAAGGGCCACGACGTGTCGATGCTGCCGTTCAACCAGCCGGCGCTGGACCTGTCTGAGTTCGCCGTCAGCGGCCGTGAGCAGGCGTGGTTCGACGTGTTCGCATGGTCCGGTCGCGACCTTTACCGGCCAGGCGAAACGGTGCGGTTGTCGGCGTTGCTGCGCGACCAGGACGGACAGCCGGTCACGCCGAAGGCGGGTAAACCCCCGCAGCCTGTGTTCCTGCGTTACGTGCAGCCAGACGGGAAGACGTTCCTCGAAACGCGGCTGCAACCCGATGCGCAGGGCTACGTGCGACATGCGCAGGTCATCCCGGTGGACGCCGCGACCGGTCGCTGGCGCGTGGAATTCCGCACCGATCCGGGCAGCAAAGACGCCGTCCAGGGCATGACGCTGCGCGTGGAGGAATTCCTGCCGGAACGCCTCAAGCTCGATCTCGATGCGCAACCGGTGCTCAAACCGGGCGAAGCGCTGCAGTTGCGCGTCGACGGCGCGTACCTGTACGGCGCGCCCGCGGCGGGCAACCGCTTTACGGCGAAGCTGGCCGTCGCCGTCGAACAGCATCCGCTGGAGCAACTCCCCGGCTGGTTCTTCGGCGATCCCACGCTGTCGCTGCCGAAGGAAGCGACGGACGTGGTCGATGCGACGCTCGACGCGCAGGGCAAGCTCACGCAGGACATCGCGCTTCCCGACGAAGCCAAGCCGAGCAGCACGATCGCCGCGATCCTCACCGGCAGCGTGTACGAAACCGGCGGACGCAGCGTCAATCGCAGCCTCAAGCGCGTGCTGTGGCCGGCCGACGCGATCGTCGGCGTGCGCCCGTTGTTCGACGACAAGGAAGGTGCAGATGCGAACGCGACGGTCGGATTCGAAATCGGCCGCTACGCCAGCGACGCACAGCCGCGTGCGGCGAAGGCGCTGCGCGTGACGCTGGTGCGCGAGCATCGCGACTACCACTGGAACCACGGCGACGATGGCTGGGACTACGACTTCACCCGTCGTTACGAGGACATCGAAACGCGCAATGTCGATGTCGGCAATGCAGCGGCGCGCGTGGATTTCCCGGTCGAATGGGGTGATTACCGCCTCGACGTGTTCGATCCGTCGACCAAGCTCACCACGCGCTATCCGTTCACCGCCGGCTGGAGCTGGAACGACGAGAACCGCGGCCTCGACGCGCGCCCCGACAAGGTCAAGCTCGCGCTCGACAAGACGTCCTATCACGCCGGCGACGCGCTGAAGGTGACGCTGACGCCGCCGCACGCCGGCAAGGGCCTGCTGATGGTCGAAACCGACCGCATGCTCTACGTGCAGGACATCGACGCCAAGGCCGGAAGCACGTTCGAGATCCCGGTGACCAAGGACTGGGAGCGCCACGACGTCTACGTCACCGCGCTCGTGTTCCGCGGTGGCAGCGCGCCGAGCAAGATCACGCCGGCGCGCGCGGTGGGCGTCGCGTTCGTGCCGATGGACCGACGTGACCGCAAGGTCGCCGTTGGCCTGTCCGTGCCGAAACAGATGCAGCCCGAACGCGACCTGCCAATGACGGTCAGCGCACCGCAACTGGCGGGGCAGGACGCCTTCGTCACGGTGTCCGCGGTGGATGTGGGCATCCTCAACATCACGCGCTTCCCCGTGCCCGACGCCGCCGCGCATTTCTTCGCGCAGCGCCGGCTCGGCGTGGACGCCTATGACGTCTACGGCCGCGTGATCGAAAGCTTCGAAGGCAGCATGGCGAAGATCCGCTTCGGCGGCGACATGGCGCTGGCCGCGCTGCCGCAGGCGCGAAGGCCCACGGCGAAGGTGCAGACGGTCGACCTGTTCGCCGGGCCGGTGAAGCTCGACGCGAAGGGCAACGCGCGCGTGCGCCTGGCGGTGCCGGACTTCAACGGCACGTTGCGCGTCTCGGCGCTGGTGTACTCGGCGAACCGCTATGGCAGCCGCGCGGCGGAAACCATCGTGCGCGCGCCCGTTCTCGCCGAAGCCAGCCTGCCGCGCGTGCTCGCGCCGGGCGACCGCAGCAACGTCACGCTCGACGTGCAGAACTTCACCGGCCGCGCTGGCACGTTCAAGGTGCAGGTGACGGGCGAAGGTCCGATCGCGATCGCCGACGGCATCCGCACCGCGCAACTGGCTTCGGAGGCGAAGACGACCTACACATTCCCGTTGCAGGCGCGGCCCGGCACGACCGTCGCGCAGGTGCGCGTGCGCGTTGACGGAAACGGCATCAAGGTCGACCGCCGCTACGACTTGCCGGTGCGCCCGGCGTGGCCGTCGGTCGTGCGTGCGCGCACGCGGGTGCTCGATTCGCTGGGCGCGATCGCGCTGGACCAGGCGCTGGCCGACGGCCTGATGCCCGAATCGGTGAACGCGCGCTTGTCGGTCAGCGCGCTGCCGCCGATTCCGTTCGCCACCGCGTTGCAGGGCGCACTCGAATATCCGTACGGTTGCGCCGAACAGACGACGAGCAAGGGCTTCGCCGCGCTGGAACTGGACGAGGCGACGGCGAAGATGCTCGGCACGACCGGGCTGGACGCCGCCAAGCGTCGCGCGCGCATGGAAGGCGCGTTCGGCCGGTTGGCCGCGATGCAGATCGGTTCGGGCCATTTCTCGATGTGGGGCGATGGCGATTACGTCAATCCGCTGATCACGCCGTACGTCGTCGAATTCCTGCTCGACGCGCGTGATGCCGGCTTCGCCGTGCCCGACGCGATGTTGCAGAAGGCGCTGAAAGTGCTGAGCGAGGACCTGCTTTCCGGCGGCGCGCCGTTCTTCGGCTACGACCGGCGCGAACACCTCAAGTTCGCCTACCAGGCATACGCCGGTTACGCGCTCGCTCGCGTCAACCGCGCACCGCTGGGCACCTTGCGTGCGCTGTACGACAACGAGCGCAAGCAGAGCCTGACCGGCCTGCCGCTGGTGCACCTGGGCATCGCGCTGTCGCTGCAGGGCGACAAGGCGCGCGGTGCGAAGGCGATCGCCGAAGGTTTCGCGCGCGACGAGGCGGATCGCCCCGAATACCTCGGCGATTACGGAACCCGCCTGCGCGACGACGCGCTGATGATCGCGCTGGTGCACGAGCACAAGCTCGACAAGCCGGAGTTCGATGTGCGTTCGGTTGCGCTGGGCAAGGAACTGGACGCGCGCCGCAACCGCAACTGGTTCTGGTTGAGCACGCAGGAACAGGTCGCCATCGCGCGCCTGGGCAAGGCGCTGATGGCCGACCAGGGCAAGCAGGTGTCGGGCGAATGGAAGGTCGGCGACGCAGGCAGCGACGCCGCCCCGGCGCGCCTGGTCGCACGTCTGTTCGATGCTGCCGCCCTCGCGCGCGGCGTGAGTTTCACGCCGCAGGGCGAGCCGCCGCTGTACGCGAGTTTCGAAGTCGCCGGCGTGCCGCGCACCGCACCGGCGCCGGACAAGTCGGTCATCGACATCGACCGCAAGTACTTCACCACCGACGGCAAGCCCTGGACCGGCGGCACGCTGGCCGAAGGCGACGCGCTGATCGTGCAGGTGAACGTGCGTGCGAGCCGGCCGTTGCCCGACGCGCTGCTCACCGACCTGCTGCCGGCAGGTCTGGAAATCGAGAACTTCAACCTGGGCGACGGCAAGCAATGGGCGGGCGTGGTGATCGACGGAATCGAGTTGAGCGATCGCGACGACGCGGCCGAAGTCCGGCACGAGGAGTTCCGCGACGACCGCTACGTGGCGGCGCTGAAGCTCGACGTGGGCGACACGGCGCGCGTGTTCTACCTGGTGCGCGCGGTCACGCCGGGCACGTACACCGTGCCGCCGTCGCTGGTGGAGGACATGTATCGCCCGGATCTGCGCGGCGTCGGCAAGGTCACGCCGGCAGTGCTGACGGTGACGCAGCCGGGAGGGAAGTGAGGTTCGAAGTGGCGCCGCAGGTTTTCGTGATCTCCCACACCGTCATCCCGGCGAAGGCCGGGATCCAGGCTGAGTGCGCATCCGAGATGCAAAGCGGGCTCTTCGTCGGCGATGACAGCCTGGATCCCGGCCTTCGCCGGGACGACGGCTGCGGAGAGGCGTGAGGCGATGACTGAAGCGTCTTCCCCTGACCAGACCCCTCGACCTCGCCGCCGCCTCGCACTGAAGACGCTGCTCGCCGCCCAGCTGCTGCTCATCGCCGCGATGCTGGCCGACCTCGCATTCCCGCTTCCGCTGCCCGACGAGCGCGACCGCGGCGCCGTCGTCACCGCGGCCGACGGCACGCCGCTGCGCGCCTTCGCCGATACCGGCGGCATCTGGCGGTATCCGGTCGAATCCACGCAGGTATCGCCGCTGTACGTTCAGGCGTTGCTGACGTACGAGGACCGCTGGTTCTGGCGGCATCCGGGCATCAATCCGGTTGCGATGCTGCGTGCGGCCGGACAGTGGGCGCGCAGCGGACGCGTGGTGTCGGGCGGCTCGACGCTGACGATGCAGGTCGCCCGCATCCTCGACACAAAGCAGGACGCGGCGTCCACGCGCACGCGCACGCCGACTCGAAAATTGCGGCAGATGCTGCGCGCGTTGCAGCTGGAAGTGCATCTGTCCAAGCGCGAGATCCTCTCGCTCTATCTCAACCACGCGCCGTTCGGCGGCACCGTCGAAGGCGTCGAAGCGGCGAGCTGGGCGTACCTGGGTAAACCCTCCTCGCGGCTGTCGCACGCGGAGGCCGCGCTGCTTGCGGTGCTGCCGCAGTCACCCAGCCGGCTGCGCCCGGATCGCGAACCCGAGCGCGCCCGCATCGCACGCGACAAGGTCCTCGCACGCATGCAGCAGTTGCACGTGTGGACGCCCGCGCAGGTGAGCGACGCGCGCGTCGAACCGGTCGTCGCGCGTTCGCTGCAGCCGCCGCGTTACGCGCCGTTGCTGGCGCAGCGGCTGCGATTCGAGCACCCGGACGCAGTGCGCGTCGTATCCACGCTCGACCTCGACCTGCAACGCACGCTCGAAGACCGCGTCGCCGCGTACTTCTCGCAATTGCCCGATCGCACGTCCGCCGCGCTGCTGGTCGTCGACAACGCCACGCTGGAAGCCCGCGCCTACGTGGGTTCGCTCGCGTTCGCCGATGCCGCGAGGGTGGGGCACGTCGACATGGTGAAGGCCTGGCGTTCGCCGGGTTCGACGCTGAAACCGTTTCTGTACGGCCTGGCGCTGGACGACGGCCTGATCCATTCCGAAAGCCTGCTGGTCGATGCGCCGCAATCGTTCGGCGACTACCGGCCGGGCAATTTCGACGCCGCCTTCAACGGGCCGGTCGGCGCGGCGCAGGCGTTGCGGTTGTCGCTCAACGTGCCGGCCGTGGATCTGCTCGATCGCGTCGGGCCTTCGCGTTTCTCCGCGCGGCTCGCCCATGCCGGCATACGCCTGCAATGGCCGCCCGGCGCGACGCCGAACCTGTCGATGATCCTCGGCGGCACGGGCGCGCGGCTGGAAGATCTGGTCGGCGCCTACGCCGCGCTCAATCGCGACGGCGCCGCCGGTCGCGTCCGCTACACGCGCGATGCGCCGCATGTCGATCGCCGCCTGCTGTCGCCCGGCGCGGCGTGGATCGTGCGCGAGATGCTGGAAGCCAATCCGCGTCCGGGCAGCGCGGTCGATACGTTCGACCCGCGCGGCCGTCCACGCGTGGCGTGGAAGACCGGCACCAGTTTCGGCTTCCGCGACGCATGGGCGCTGGGCAGCACGCGGCGCTACACGGTCGGCGTGTGGGTCGGTCGCCCGGACGGCACGCCGCTGCCCGGCCAGTACGGCGCGATCACCGCGCTGCCGCTGATGTTCGAAGTGATCGATAGCCTGCCGCGTTCGCGCGCCGACGCAGCGCCGCGTCCACCGCCGATGAGCGTTGCGAAACTGGACATCTGCTGGCCGCTAGGCCTGCCGCCAGACCCGGCCGCACCGCACCTGTGCCGCCAGCGACGCGAGGCGTGGACGCTCGACGGCTCAGTGCCCCCGACCTTCGCCGAACGCGACGCGCGGCTGTGGAGCGCGGGCGCGGCGCGGTTCGATGTCGACGCACGAACCGGGTTGCGGTTGTCGGCCGATTGCGCCGCCACGCACGTGCGCGAAACGCGCGAGATCGCACGCTGGCCGGCGCTCGCATCGCCATGGCTGTCGAGTTCGGCGCGTGCCGCGGCGCGCCTGCCGTCCCTGTCGCCGGACTGCGTCGCCGACGGACGCGATGCCGTGCAGGAGCTGCGTATCGAAGGACTGGACGATCGCGCGACGCTCGCCCCCGCACCCGGTGGCGCACCGGTCGTGCGGCTGTCGCTGCGTGCGCTGGGTGGCGATTCGCGCGTGCGCTGGTTGCTGGATGGTCGCCTCATCGGCGAATCCGTGGGCGAGGGCGCCTTCGACCACGAATTCGGGCAAGCCGGCGACCACACGCTGACGGCGCTGGCCGACAGCGGGGCGTGGTCGCGATTGGGATTCCGTCTTGAATCGCGGGCCGAGTGAGGCGCTCGCCGCCTCACTCCCGACTCACCCGCAGCTTCAAAGATGCTTGAGCTGTTCCAGCACGTGCTCGGCGGATGAAACGCGGAACTCGCCCGGGGCCTCGACGTTGAGCAGCTTCACGACGCCGTCGTCGGCGAACAGCGCGAAGCGCCGGGCGCGGCGGCCCATGCCGTAGGCGCTGGCATCGAGTTCCAGGCCGAGCGCACGGGCGAAGTCGCCGTTGCCGTCGGCGAGCATCATCAGGCCTTCGGGCACGTTCTGGCTTTCGCCCCAGGCCTGCATCACGAACGGGTCGTTGACCGCCATGCACGCCACTTCGATGCCGCGGCTGCGGAACTCGTCGAAATGCTGCACGAAGCCGGGCAGGTGCTTTTCCGAACAGGTCGGCGTGAAAGCGCCGGGCACGGCGAACAGCACGATCCGGCGGCCGTCGAACAGCGCGTTGGTGTCGACCGTTTCCACGCCTTCTCGGATGCGCTGCAGCGGGACCTCGGGGATGCGTTCGCCGATCTGGATCGTCATGGTGGTTCCTGTGTGGGTGTGCGGATGAATTCTAGCCCCCGCACCCGGGAAACCAGCGTCAACGGCGCGCTTGAAACCCTTGCGATGCGCGCCCATTTCCTCGGGATATCAAGACTTTGCGGCGCCGGACGTCGAAACGACTTCGGTTTCGCCGCGGGTGCGTTAACCTCCCGCCTTCGCGGCGATGCCGCGGGCAGCCTTTCTGGGACGGACGATCGATGCAGTTCAAGGATTACTACGAAACCCTGGGCGTGGAACCCAGTGCCGGCGAAGCCGAGATCAAGACGGCGTATCGCCGGCTCGCCCGCAAATACCATCCGGACGTCAGCAAGGAAGCCGGCGCCGAGGACAAATTCAAGGCCATCAACGAGGCCTACGAAGCGCTGCGCGATCCGCCCAAGCGCGCGGCCTACGACCAGCTACGCGCGCGCGGCTATCGCCCAGGCGACGAAGTGCAGCCGCCGCCGGGCGGGTTCGGCGGCAACGGGTATGGCAGCCCCGACTTCGAGGAGATCTTCGCCGGCGGTGGCGCGGGCGGCGGATTCTCCGACTTCTTCGAAAGCCTGTTCGGCCGCGGCGGCTTCGGCCAGCGCGGCGGCGCCGGCCCGCAGCCGCGCGGCGATTCGCGCGCCAAGCTCGCCGTTTCGCTGGAGACGGTGTACGAAGGCGGCTCCGTGCGCATTTCGGTCAACAACCGCACGCTCGACGTGCGAGTGCCCAAGGGCATCCGGCCGGGGCAGGTGATCCGCCTGGCCGGGCAGGGGGCGCACGGCGACCTGCTGCTGGAAATCGAGTACGCCGCCAATCCGCAGTTCGAAGTGGACGGCCGAAACGTGATCCATGTGCTGCCGATCGCGCCGTGGGAAGCCGCATTGGGCGCGACGGTGAGCGTGCCGACGCTGGGCGGTGCGGTGGAGCTGAAGATCCCGTCGAATTCCGAAGCCGGCCGCAAGCTGCGCCTGCGCGGACGCGGCCTTCCGAACGATCCGACGGGCAAGCAGCCGCCGGGCGACCAGATCGTCGAACTCGAAGTGCTGGCGCCACGCGCCCACACCGATGCGGAGCGCGAGGCGTACGAGCGCCTGCGCGACGCGTTCGGGGACGACTGGCGTCGCGCGTAGCCGGCGGATCGCCCGTGTGAGGTATGTCGACGCAATGAAAAAGGCGCCTTGAGGGCGCCTTTTTCGTGTCCGGCTTCGCTGGTTGATTCGCGCTTTCAGACTAATCCGATGGAGCGAAGGGAAGTCGTCTGATGCCATGCCCACATGAACTCCCAACTGCAACCCGGCGCGCGGTGGATGCGCAACGCGATCTGCTTCCTGTGGGGCGTGTGCGGGATTACCGCCGTGGCGATCTTCGTCGAGGCGATCGACCGCCTCTGGCCGTAGGCCGCCTGCGGCTCAGCGCTTCATCACCTGGCCGATCACGTCGGACAGGTCGCCCTCGCTGAAGGGCTTGGTGAGGTAGGCCTTCGCGCCTTGGCGCATGCCCCAGACGCGGTCGGTGTCCTGGTCCTTGGTGGTCACCAGGACGATCGGGATGTGCGAGGTCGTCGGGTCGCGCGTGATCGAGCGCGTGGCCTGGAAGCCGTTGAGGTTCGGCATGACCACGTCCATGAGGATCATGTCCGGCAGCTCGCGCTTGGCGGCCTCGACGCCGGCGGCGCCGTCCTCGGCGGTGAGCGCCTCGTGGCCGAGTTTCTCGACGATGCGCCGGATACCCATGAGCTGGGACGGCGAGTCGTCGACGATAAGAATGCGCGCCATAGTGTTCCCCCTGAACGTGTGGGGATTGTAGCCAGCGTCAGGGCTCCCGCAACAGCCGGGCGCGAACGTTCTGCGCCTCCAATCCGTGCGTCAGATCACGACCAGCGTACGTCCGAGGGACCCACCGGCCAGCATCATCGAAAAGACGTCGGGCAACTGCTGCAATCCGACCTCCCGCATGCAGATGCGATCCAGGTGCTGGGGCTTCCAGTCGTTTGCCAGATGCTGCCAGACGCGTTCGCGGATGTCGCGCGCCGTGCCGGCCGAAGCGACGCCCAGCAGCGACACGCCGCGGATGATGAAGGGCATGACGGTGGTGTCGAGCTCGGCGGTGGCGGCGAGTCCGGCGCTGGCGACGTTGCCGTAGGGCGCGGTTTGCGCGAGCAGGCTGGCGAGCATCGGGCCGCCGACGTTGTCGAGGCCGCCGCCGAACTGCGCCGATTCCATCGGACGGGTGGTCGCCAGTGCATCGCGGCCCAGCACCTGCGTCGCGCCGATTTCCTTCAGGTAGTCCGCATGTTCGGGCTTGCCGCTGATGGCGTGCACTTCGAAGACGGCGCGGCTGAAAATGTCGACCGCCAGCGAACCCACGCCGCCGGTCGCGCCTGTCACCGCGAGCGGGCCGAGGTCGGGCGTCTGGCGGTTTTCGGTCATGCGCAGCAGCGCCAGTGCGGCGGTGAACCCGGCGGTGCCCAGGATCATGCTCTCGCGCAGGCTGAGGCCGCTCGGCAGCGGGATCACCCACTTCGATTCCAGACGCGCGTATTCGCCGTAACCGCCGTCGCGCGTTTCGCTGAGGCCGCAGCCGGTCGTCAGCACGGCGTCGCCTTCCTTGAACTTCGCATCGGTGGACGCAACGACGTGGCCGGCGACATCGATGCCGCCCACCAGCGGGAAGCGCCGCAGGATCTTGCCCTGTCCGGTGCCGGCGAGCGCGTCCTTGAAGTTGACGGACGAGTAGGCCGCCTTGATGACGACTTCACCGGGCGCGAGGTCGTCGATGGCGATCTGCTCCGGGCCGCTGCGATAGCCGCTGGCGTCGTTGTGGATGCGGAAGGCGGTGAAGGCGGTGGGGAGGGCGGACATGGGACCTCGCGGGGGCTGCGATGTTGTCAGGCGATGATATCCGGGTAGAGATGGCGCCAATGTGGGTTCGTGGATTCGATGAGAGACAGCTTCCATGCGCGTCTCCATTCCTTGATCGACCTCTCGCGGGCGATAGCGGCGTACATCGACTCGTGCTGTTCGAACCAGACGAGCATGTGCACGTCGTAGCGATGGGAGAAGCCCTCGACGACACTGCATCGGTGTTGATGAACCCGTCCAACGAGGTCGGACGTGACACCCACATAAAGTGTGCCATTGCGCCCGCTGGCCATGACGTACACACACGGTTGCTTCATGTCCCGACGAAACCGTCATCCCGGCGAAGGCCGGGATCCAGGCGCGTAGTTTCGAACGAAGGGCATGCCGGATGAATCGGGAAACGCCGCGCAGGTACGTAGGGCTCTAAGAGGTTATCGGCCTGGATCCCGGCCTCCGCCGGGATGACGATCATCTGGGCGCGGCAAGCGCAGCGTTACCGCATCGCCCCACGCCGCTTCTCATCCATCCACTTGTCCGCCTGCGCAGGCTTGTACGCCTGCATCCACGCGAGCATCGCGTCCATGTCGTCGCCGTGCCACAGGTCGTCGCGCTGGTCCGGGTGCAGGAAGCGTTCGGCGACCATGCGGTCGAGCATGCCCATCAGCGGGGTGTAGAATCCATCGACGTCGAAGAACGCGCACGGCTTGTCGCCGATGCCGAGCTGGCGCCAGGTCAGCATCTCGAACATTTCGTCCAGCGTGCCGAAGCCGCCGGGCAGGGCGACGAAGCCGTCGGAGAGGTCGAACATGCGCGCCTTGCGCTCGTGCATGGAGCCGACGACTTCCAGTCGCGTCAGATCCTTGTGCGCGACTTCCCAGTTGACCAGTTGCTCCGGGATCACGCCGACCACTTCCCCGCCCGCGGCCAGGACGGAGTCGGCGACCACGCCCATCAGGCCGACGTTGCCGCCACCGTAGACCAGCGTGATGCCGTCCTTCGCCAGGCGCGTGCCAAGCGCGATCGCGCGTTCGGTGTAGATGGGCTTGGAGCCGGAGTTGGAACCGCAGTAGACGCAAAGGGAACGCATGGTTGAACTCACTGAAACGTAGGGGACATGGGAGTGGACTGCATCAACACGATGCCAGACATGCGCCGCATCTGTTCGCGCTGGCGCGGAGGCTGGAACAGGTTCAGCAGCTTCCACAGCCAGATGTTCGGCATGGTGCGCTGCAGTCGAAGCGATTCGTCCCAGGTGGAGCGGAACTCGCTTTCCTGCCAGCCGTAGGGCGCGAAGAACGCCGTGCCTTCCGCCGGGCCGAAGCGGAACGGCGCGTTGCCGGCCTTCAGTTGCGGCTGCCAGCGGCGCTCGAGCATCTTCAGCAGGCGCGGCGATGCAAGATCGGTCAACCACCAGCGCGCGCGTGCGATGTCGTGCAGATCGGCGGCCAGTTCGGACACCTGTGCTGCTTCGAGGTAAACCAGCAGCCCCTCGGTAATCGCCAGGACCGGGCCGTGCGCCGCAGCACGGGCGAACACGTCGCGGCGCGCCTGTGCATCGCGCAAGTCGGCGCCGATGTACTCGACCGCGCAGCGCGGCGTTTCGCCGGCCATCTGTTCGCGGAAGTCATCGACCGATTCGGGCAGGTCGACGTGCATCCAGCGCAGGGTGGGCGGCAATGGCAAACGGTACGCGCGCGCATCCAGGCCCGCGGCGAGATTGAGGACCGTCGCCGCCCCTTCGCGCACGCAGCGCATGATGATTTCGTCCATCACCGCGGTGCGCACGACCATCGGCCAGCTCATCGCCGCGCCGCGCGGCATCGCGCGGACGATCGCCTCGCCGCGTGCACCGCCCAGCCGACGCGCGTAGGGATCATGGAAGAGGGCATCCGGACGTTCGCTTTCCATCGCGCGGTAGATCGCGACCCAGGCGGCGGTGTCGGAGACGTTGCGGATCGGTGTGCCGTTCACGGTATCCCCCCAAAGCAAAAGGCCGCCAACACCGGGTGGGTGATGGCGGCCTGGTTTGCGCGCATGCGGCTTTCGGCGTGAGGCCGGTAGCGATCAGTTCGCCTTGTGGATGGCGCGCTTGGACACGGCCATCGCGGCGTCGTGGATGGCTTCGGACAGCGTCGGATGCGCGTGGCAGATGCGGGCGAGGTCGTCGGCCGAACCCTTGAACTCCATCGCGAGCACGCCTTCGTGGACCAGTTCGGACACGCCGACGCCAACGAGGTGCATGCCGAGGATCAGGTCGGTTTCCTCATGCGCGATGACCTTCACGAAGCCCGCCGGCTCGCCCATGGCGACGGCGCGCGCGATGGCGGCGAACGGGAAGGTGCCGACCTTGTACGGCGTGCCTTCGGCCTTGAGCTGCTGCTCGGTCTTGCCGACCCAGGCGATCTCCGGCTCGGTGTAGATGACCCACGGAATCGTGTCGAGGTTGACGTGGCCCGGCAGGCCGGCGATGAGTTCGGCGACCGCGATGCCTTCCTCGAAGCCCTTGTGCGCCAGCATCGGCCCGCGCACGCAGTCGCCCACGGCCCAGACGCCGTTCACGCCGGTGTGGCAATGCGCGTCGACTTCGATCATGCCGCGCGCGTCCAGCTTCACGCCGGTGCCTTCGGCCAGCAGGCCCTTTGTCGCGGCGCGACGGCCGACCGACACCAGCAGCTTGTCGACGGTGAGCGTCTTCTCGCCTTCGCTGTCGGTATAGGTGATGACGACTTCCTTCGTCTTGCCCTTGCCGCTGATTTCCGTGTTGCCGACCTTCGCGCCGAGCTTGATGTCCAGGCCCTGCTTCTTGAATTCCTTCGCGGCGGTCTTGGCGACTTCGGCGTCGGCGGCGGCCAGGAAGTCCGGCAGCGCTTCGAGGATGGTGACTTCGCTTCCCAGGCGCTTCCACACGCTGCCCAGCTCCAGGCCGATCACGCCGGCGCCGATCACGCCCATGCGCTTGGGCACGGCGGTGAAGTCCAGCGCGCCGACGTTGTCGACGATGGTCTCGCCGTCGAACTTGGCGAACGGCAGTTCGATCGAATCCGAGCCGGCGGCCAGGATCACGTTGGTGCCCTTGAGCTCGACGGTGCTGCCGTCGTGCTGCTTCACCGAGACGACGTTGCCCGGCTGCAACTGGCCGAAGCCGTAGAACGGCGTGATCTTGTTCGCCTTGAACAGCATCGCGATGCCGCCGGTGAACTGCTTCACGATCTTGTCCTTGCGACCGATCATCGTGGCGACGTCGATCTTCGCGTCCTTGGCCGTGATGCCGTGTTCGCCGAACAGGTGGCCGAGGTTGTAGAACTGGCGCGAGCTGTCCAGCAGCGCCTTCGACGGAACGCAGCCCACGCGCAGGCAGGTGCCGCCCAGCGCCGGCTTGCCGTCCTTGCCGAGCGCGGCGTCGATGCACGCGGTCTTCAGGCCCAGCTGTGCGGCGCGGATGGCCGCGTGGTAACCGGCCGGG
>Ga0209257_1002669_pt1 | contig 17111 bp, 15 predicted proteins | sample AraplaCvi_mCL_r2_FD_184277 | JGI IMG/M metagenome (GOLD analysis project Ga0209257, IMG submission 184277) | Arabidopsis root microbial communities from North Carolina, USA - plate scrape MF_Cvi_mCL_r2 (SPAdes) (version 2) | ecosystem: Host-associated > Plants > Roots > Endosphere | place: USA...
TAGAGATCGGAGGTCGCAACGCCGATGCGTGCGGTCGAGGCCGCGAGGCGGCGCTCGGCGGCGGCGACGTCAGGACGGCGTGCGAGCAGCGCGGCGCCGTCGCCGACCGGGATCGGCTGGTCGAGGCGCAGCGTCATCGTCCGCGCCGCCGCTATCGGCGGCAGCTCGGCGGGGGTGCGTCCGGTCAGCGTCGCGAGGCGGAACAGCGCGGCGTCGCGCTCGGCGGCGATCGCCGGAATGTCGGCGGCGCGCTGGTCGCGGAGCGCCGCGACGCGCGCGGTGTCCAGCTTGGTCGTCAGCCCGACCTCGGCGCGGCGCGCCGTGAGTGCGACCGACTTGTCGAGCAGCGCGACGATCCGCTCGGCGACGCTCAATCGTTCGGCGGCCGAGGCCGCGTCGGCATAGGCGCGCGCGGTTTCGGCGGCGACGGTGACGCGCACCGCGTCGGCGTCGGCCTCGGCCGCAGCGACATCGCCGCGCGCCGCCTCGATCCCGCGCGACACGCGGCCGAACAGATCCACCTCATAGCCGACGGTCAGCCCGGCATCGACCTGCCAGCCGGTGCGGTCGGCGCCCGGGGGCACCTGACCTTCGCTGACGCGGCCATAGGTCGCGCCGGCGCTGAGGTTCGTCGAGGGCAGCCGGTTGCCGCGGACTTCGCGGAGAGACGCGCGCGCCTTCGCGATGCGCGCGACCGCGACGCGGACGTCGGTATTCGCCGCAAGCGCGTCGGCGACGAGCCCGTCGAGCACCGGGTCCTTGTAGAGCCGCCACCACTCGGCATCGGCCGGCGCGGTGGTCGTCACGCCCTCGCGCGTCGAGAGGAAGGGGCCGGACGCCGTCACAGGGGGAGTGGGAGCAACGAAGTCCGGCCCGACCGCGCAGGCCGAAAGCATCAGCGCGGATACGGTGGTGAGCAACATACGCATGATATGTCTCCTTATTCGGCCGGCTGCAGCGCGGGTTCGGCAGGACCGCCGCGGCCGCGCAGGGTCGCTATACGGTCGCCGAGCGCGCGGCAGACGACATAGAAGGTGGGGGTGAAGAGCAGGCCGAACGCCGTCACGCCGATCATTCCGAAGAAGACTGCGGTGCCGAGCGCCTGACGGAGCTCCGCGCCCGCACCGCTCGCGATCAGCAACGGCACCGCGCCGAGGATGAAGGCAAAGCTGGTCATCAGGATCGGACGCAGGCGGTCGCGCGCGGCACGCACCGCGGCTTCGACCGGCGACAGCCCGTCCTGTTCTTCGGCCTGCTTGGCGAATTCGACGATCAGGATCGCATTCTTCGCCGCGAGCGCGATGAGGACGACGAGCCCGATCTGCGTCAGGACATTATTGTCCATCCCGCGCAGATTGACGCCGACCATCGCCGCGAACAGACACATCGGCACGATCAGGATGATCGACAGCGGCAGCGTCAGGCTTTCATACTGCGCGGCGAGCACGAGGAAGACGAACACGACCGCAAGCGCGAAGACGAGCGCCGCCGTGCTGCCTGCCGCCTTCTGCTGATAGGCGATTCCGGTCCATTCTGTGCCGTAACCCGCCGGCAGATTGTCGGCCGCCAGCTTTTCCATCGTCGTCAGCGACGCGCCCGACGAATAGCCGGGTGCGGTGTCGCCATCGACCTCGACCGCGGGATAGAGGTTGTAGCGCACAACGCGGTACGGACCCGTCTTGTCCTTGAAGGTCGCGACCGACCCGATCGGCACCATCTCGCCGGTGTTCGAGCGCGTCTGCAGGTTCGCGATGTCGGCGACCGACTGGCGGAAGGGTGCGTCGGCCTGCGCGGTCACGCGATAGGTGCGGCCGAGCAGGTTGAAGTCGTTGACGAACGCCGACCCCAGATAGACCTGCAGCGTCTCGAACACGCGTTCCGGCGGCACGCCGAGCAGGTTCGCCTTCGCCCGGTCGATATCGGCATAGACGCGCGGGCTTCCGGTATCGAAGAAGGTGAAGACCTGCGCCAGACCCGGCGTCTGGTTCGCCTTGCCGATCAGCTTGCCCGATTCCTCGGCCAGCTTCTGGTATCCGTGACCGCCACGATCCTGCACCATCATCCGGTAGCCGCCGGCCGAGCCGATGCCCTGGATGAGCGGCGGCGGGATCACGATCACGCGCGCTTCGGTGATGTCGGCGACGTCGGCGCGCGCCTCGTTCATGATCTCGTCGAAGCTGACGCCGAGTTTCTGGCGCTCCTCGAAGCTCTTGAGCGGGAAGTAGGCCGCGGCGGCGTTCGGGGCGAGCGTCTGCGACGGTCCGTCGAAGCCCGCGAGCATCACCGAACCGAGGATGCCCTTGTTCGGCAGGATCCGCGACGCGACCTTGCGCAGCGCCGCGTCGGTGCGTTCGACCGATGCGCCCGGAGGCAGCTGGACGACCGCGAGGAAATAGCCCTGATCCTGCGCCGGGATGAAGCCGGTCGGCGTTGCCCAGAACAGGCCGGCGGTCGCGGCGATCAGGCCGCCGTAGGTGATCATCATCCGCTTCGGGCGCCGGACGAGGCGGTCGGTGAGCGACGCATAGGCGGTGCTCATCTTCTCGAACGCCTCGTTGAAGGCGTCGCCGGCGCGGCCGGCCAGCTCGCGGATGCGCGAGGGCTTGGCGGGCGCGGCGTGCGGCTTCAGAAGGATTGCGGCGAGCGCCGGCGACAGCGTCAGCGAGACGATCAGCGAGATGATCGTCGCGGTCGAGATCGTCACTGCGAACTGCTGGTAGAAGGCGCCCGACAGCCCGGTCAGGAACAGCGTGGGGACGAACACCGCGCAGAGCACGAGGACGATCGCGACGAGCGCGCCCGACACCTCGTCCATCGAGGTCTGGGCGGCCTTGAGCGACGACAATCCGCGTTCGAGATTGCGCTCGACATTCTCGACCACGACGATCGCGTCGTCGACGACGATGCCGATCGCGAGCACGAGCCCGAAGAGCGACAGGTTGTTGAGGCTGTAGCCGAACGCCGCGAGCACCGTGAAGGTGCCGACGAGCGAGATCGGGATCGCGACGATCGGGATCACCGCGGCGCGCCATTTCTGCAGGAATACCAGGATCACAATGACGACGAGAACCATCGCCTCGAGCAAAGTGTCCTTCACCGCGTCGATCGACTGTTCGATGAACTTGGTGGGGTTGTAGATGACGCGATATTCGAGGCCTTTGGGGAAGTTGTTCGACGCCGCTTCCATCTCGGCCTCGATCGATTTCGCGGCTTCGAGCGCGTTCGATCCCGGACGCTGGAACGCCGCGAGCAGCACCGTCGGATCGCCTGACAGATAGGTGTTGCTGTTATAGTCCGATGCGCCGAGCTCGACGCGCGCGACGTCGGCGACGCGCACCTGCCGCCCGTCGGCATCGGTCCGGATCACGACATCGGCAAACTGCTGCGGGTCGGCGAGGCGGCCCTGCGTCTCGACGTTGAGCTGATAGGCATTGCCGCTCGCATAAGGCGGCTGGCCGAGCGAGCCCGCTGCGACCTGCACATTCTGCGCGCGCAACGCGGCGACGATCTCGCCGGCGGTCAGGTTGAGCGCGGCGGCACGCGTCGGGTCGATCCACACGCGCATCGCATAGTCGCGCGCGCCGAACAGGCGGACGTCGCCGACCCCGTCGATACGGCTGAGCCGGTCCTTGAGCTGGGTCAGCGCATAGTTGGAGAGATACGAGCGATCGAGCGACTTGTCGGGCGAGACGAGGTTTACGACCATCAGGAAGTCGGGTGAGGTCTTGCGCGTCACGACGCCGAGCCGCTGCACTTCCTCGGGCAGGCGCGGCACCGCGATCGCGACGCGGTTCTGCACCAGCACCTGCGCGGCATCGAGGTCAGTGCCGATCTTGAAGGTGACCGTGATCGTCACCGTGCCGTCGCCGGTCGACTGGCTCGACTGGTAGAGCATGTTGTCGACGCCGTTGATTTCCTGCTCGATCGGCGTCGCCACCGTCTCGGCGACGGTCTCGGCCGACGCGCCGGGATAGTTGGCGGTGACCGTGACCGTCGGCGGGACGATGTCGGGATATTGCGATACGGGCAGCGACCAATAGGCGATCGCGCCGACAAGGGTGATGATCACCGCGATGACCGCGGCAAAGATCGGGCGCATGATGAAAAAGCGCGAAAGACGCATGACGGGCTCCCCGGATTGGAGGATCGTTGAAAAATCGGGTCGAAAGTCATCCCGCGCACCGGCGGGATGCGGCGAGCGGGAGCCGCCGGCGCAACGTGAAACCGCCGGCTCCCGCCCCCACCCCTCCCGCTTGCGGGAGGGGTTATTCAGATCAGCGTGCGAAGGTCGCTTCGCCGACGAGCGCGGTGCTCGGCGGTGCGGCGGTCTCGGCAACCGGCGCGATCTTGCCGGCGCGCGTTTGCACCTTGCTGCCGGGCTGCGCGAGCTGTGTGCCGACGATCACGATGCGGTCGGCCGGCGTGACGCCGCCGCGCACGACGCGCAAGCCGTCGACGACGGGGCCGAGCTGGACCTCGCGCACTACGACCTGACCGTCCTTGCCGACCACCAGCAGCGTCTTGCGCGCCTGGTCGGTCTGGATCGCCGCGTCGGGAACGAGCAAGGCGCGTTCCTTGGCGCCGCTCGACAGGCGCATGTTGCCGAACATGCCGGGCGACAGGAACAGGTCGGGGTTCGAAATCACCGCGCGGCCGCGGATCGTGCCCGAGCGCGGGTCGATGCCATTGTCGGTGAAGTCGAGCTTGCCGGTGCGGCTGAAGCTGGTTTCATCCTGCAGCTTGACCTGCACCTCGGACCCCTTGGCGCCTTCTTCCTGCGCGCGCTTCGCCTTCAGGAACAGGCCTTCGGAGCCGTTGAAGCTGAAATAGATCGGGTCGAGCGCGTTGATCGTCGTCAGCAGGCTGCCGGCGCTGCCTTCGCCCGCGGCGACGAGGTTTCCGGCGTCGACGCGGCGGTCGGAGATGCGCCCGCTGATCGGCGCGCGGACCTGCGTGAACTCCATGTCGAGCGAGCGCGACCGGACGCGCGCGTCGGCCGCGGCAAGGCTGGCCGAGGCGGCGCGAACGCGGGCGTTCAGCTGGTCGAGATCGCTCTGCGACACCGCATCATCGGCGACGAGGCGGTTGGCGCGGGCGAGATTGGTCTGCGCCAGCGCGAGGTCGCTGCGGGCGCTCGCCGCTTCGGCGCGGGCTTCCGCGAGCGCGGCGGCGAACGGACGCTGGTCGATCGTGAAGAGCAGCTGGCCCTTGCGGACGATCTGGCCGTCGGTGAAGTGGACGCCGGTGAGCTGGCCCGAGACGCGCGGACGCACCTCGACCGAGTTCACCGCCTCGAAGCGGCCGACATAATCGTCCCATTCGTTGATGTCGCGCACCAGCGGCGCGGCGACGGTGACGACCGGAACCGGCGGCGCGGCATTCGCCGGCGCCTCGCGGTGGGTGATGCCCCAGCCGGCGGCGAACAGCAGCACGACGGGAAGGCCGTATTTCACGCCGCGATTGCGCCAGCTGCGCTTGGCATTGTCATCGGCATTGGGGACGAGGGCGGCTTCGGCCGTCTCCTCGCCCCGGATCGGGGAGAGCATGTTCATTGTTCTTACTTTCGGAAGAGGCGGGTGATGTGCACTTCGGCGACGCGCTTGCCGAGCAGTTCGTAATGGTCGGCGCTGAAGCCGGCTTCGAAAAAGGACTGCAGCTCGTGTTTCGGTACCGAATAGCTGTGGTGCCAGGTCAGCACCGCCATGCGGCGCAGCGCCTCGAGCTTCGGATCGGCAAGGCGGCGGTTGAAGCCGTGGCCGAGCAGGTTGCCGAGGAATTTCTGGAAGCGCCCCGGTTCGCGCAGGCTCGAAGGCCGGTCGTGACGCGCGAGCATCACGACCGACCACTCGAGCGCGGAAAAGCCGGCGGGAATATCGGCTTTCGGCGCCACGGGGGGAAGCGCGGGGGCAAAGTGCTTGGGGCTTGCGGCGGCGATGGCGCTGGCGAACCCGTCGTTCAGTGCAAGATAGGCCATGGTTCGATCCTCCTGGGGAAGGTTTTGTCGGGAGTGCCGGGCGCAAGGGGGCGCTAACCCCGGGGACACTTGCGCCCGGCGAGGGGAGATTCTGGACGCGGGAAGCCGCCTGCCGCCCGGCGGGCGTCAGCGCGAAATTCCGGAAGATGTCAGGCTTGGGCTAGCGGGCTAGTCCCGGGTGCAGTCGCAGTGGCACATCGGCGTTTCCCTTCGCTTCTGGCGGCGGGGCAGGAGCGCCCTGACCATCTGTACTAAGCGGTATATAAACCCGCCGTTCATCTTGTCAAGGAGTTTTGTACCGGCTGTTATAGAATATTTTCGACAGCGGAAAGCAGGGCTTGGCTCAGGCGCTCGGCCACAGCGCAAGGCTGGTGTCGACAAGCTTTTCCAGCTCGGCGCGCGTGGCGCCGGCACCCGCCTGGACGGTGATCCCCTGCAGGATCGCATAGAGAAAGCTGGTGAGCCCCGCGGCGTCGATATGCGCGGGCAGATCGCCATCGCGCTTTGCCTGCTCGAAGCGCTCGACGAGCGCGCGCTGCGACGAGGCGCGGCGGCTGATCACATCGGCCTTGATCGACTCGGCTTCGGGGCTGCACGCAAGCGAACTCATCAGGCCCATGCAGCCCTGCGGCTCGCCTTCGGCGGCATGGGTATCAACCCCGCCGCGCAGATAATATTCGGCGACCTTCCGCGCCGTCGGCTGCTGCAGCGCTGCGCGGGTATATTCGAGTTTCTCGGACTCATAGAGGTCCAGTGCCTTGTGAAACAAGGCTTCCTTGTTGCCGAACGCGGCATAGAGGCTGGGCTTGGTGATGCCCATCGCCTCGGTCAGGTCGGCCATCGACGCGCCGTCATAGCCCTTCGCCCAAAAGACGTGCAGGGCTTCGGCAAGCGCCTTGTCGACACAGAATTCGCGCGGGCGCCCTTTGACAGGGGTGGCAGTCTCGATTTCCATAACGAACGGTATATAATGGTCCGCCCGCGAAAGTCCAGACCCTAGAACAGCCCTGGCAGCTCGCGCTGCGCGGCGCGCGGCGCTTCGGGGGTCAGCATTTCGGGTTCGGCGAGGACGCGGACGCTGCGGTTCTGGGCCGAGAGGCCCGATCCGGCATCCGCGATCCGCGTCGTGCAGGCACGACCGGCGAGGAAGTCGATGGCCGCGCGTACGGAGGCTTCGCGGACGTCGCCGAGCGGGAAGTTCAGGTCGTCACCCGCGGCGCAGCTGTTCGCGATCTTGGGCGCCAGGCCGTTGAAATAATCGCCCGAACTGCTCGCATTCCCTGTCGAGAAGGCAATCACGCGCATCCGGTCGTCGCATTCGGCCTTGTCGAGCGCGATCTGCCCCACCGGCTTGCCATAGGTATTGCCGCCGACCAGCGTCATGTTCGTGCCGAGATAGGGCAGCATGCCGTTGATCACCAGTTCGCTGGCCGACGCGGTCGATCCGGTACCGATGAAGGCGATCCGCGTCGGTGCGATCGCTTCGGGCTGCGCCGCGAAGAAATGCCGTTCGTTCTCCGCCGCTTTCGAGGGACGGAAATTGGTCTGCGAGAAGAGCTCCGACGAGGTCCGGTTGCGCCCGAGGAGATCGCCGAACAGTTCGGCGGTCGAGACGAGCCCGCCGCCGTTATAGCGCAGGTCGATCACCACGTCGGTGATGCCCTGATTGCGGAAGTTCAGGAAGGCGGCCCGAAGCTGCGGGTTGGCCGATGAGATGAAGGTCCGCAGGTTCAGATAGCCATAGTTGCGGCCGCCCTCGCTGATGATCTTCGCGCCGTAGCGGTCGGATACCGGATCGAGATCGTAGTTCGCCTTCGTCACCGTAACGTCCCGCGTCCCGGCGGCATCGGCGATGCGCAGCACGCGCGTCACACCCGGGTCGCTGGGGCCGAGCGCGTTCGTGATCCCGTTCGTCCCTTCGGCCGCGACGATCGCGGAAATCGTGCGCAGATTGCCCGCGCTCGTCCCGATCGCGGTGATCCGCGTGCCGCGGTCGATACCCGCGCCAAAGGCCGGGGCATTCTCGTACGCTTCGGCGATCACGACGCTCTGGCTTCCGGCGTCATAGACCAGACGTACACCGAACCCTGCGCTCGATCCGCTGTTGAAGAAGGCATTCTCCTCGGCGATCGAGGTGATGTAGGTGAAATAGCGGTCCTTGTTCAGCGCGCGCGCGGGCGCGACCAGCGCGTCGATATAGGTCTGCACGTCGGCATAGCCGCTTGGACTGACCCCGTTCGCGACATCGCCCGGGAACAGATACCATTCGTCGATCACCGCCTTGGCAAAGGCCTGGCGCGCCGCGAGGCCGCAGCTTGCGGTCGGTGCGGGCGTCGGCGTCGGAGTCACCGTCACGGGGCCGCCGCCGCTTCCGCCGCTACCCCCGCCGCCTCCGCCGCACGAGGCGAGCAACAGCGCGGCAAGCGTCACGACAGCTACCGATTGCTTCGGCTTACGCATCAAAACCAACCCCCCGGATATCGGCCGCCTGTGCCCCCGCACAGGAAGAAAAAAGAATCAATCGCCCGGCGTCATATCCGCGTCGCGGCGACCCTTGAAGCCCTGTGCGATCACATAAAGTTCCGGCGAGCCCTTGCGGCTGGCAGGGGGTTTCGCGTGCTTCACGGTCGTGAAATTCTGCTTGAGCACGGTCAGCAACTCGCGATCTGCACCGCCCGCGAATACCTTGGCGACAAAGGCGCCGCCCGGCAACAGGTTCTGCACGGCGAAATCGGCGGCCGTCTCGGCAAGCCCGATGGTGCGGAGGTGATCGGTCTGCGGATGACCGACGGTATTCGCCGCCATGTCGGAGATGACAAGGTCGGGCGCGCTGCCCAGCGCGTCGATCAGTCTGTCGGGAGCGGCATCGTCCATGAAATCCATTTCGAGGATTTCGACCCCCTCGATCGGCTCGCAAGGAAGCAGGTCGATCCCCGCGACACGCGCGCGAGGGTTTGCCTGACGCACGACCTGCGACCAGCCGCCGGGGGTAATTCCCAGATCGACGACGGCGCGCGCCTTTTTCAGGAAACCGAATTTCTCGTCGAGCTCGATCAGCTTGTACGCCGCGCGCGAGCGATAGCCTTCGGCCTGCGCGCGCCGGACGTAGGGATCGTTCAGCTGGCGCTGCAGCCAGCGCGTCGACGATGTGCTGCGCTTGCGCGCCGTCTTGACGCGGACGTGCAGGCCGCCCCGGCCGCCGCCGCCCGGCTTCTTTCCGCCGCCGGTCACTTGCGATACTCGCGCCGGGTAACCGGAACGTCGCGGCCTTGCATGGCGAGCGTGCGGAGGATGCCCTCGCGGATACCGCGATCGGCAACGCCGACCCGGGCGGCGGGCCACAGGTCGATAATGCTCTCGAGAATTGCACAGCCCGCGACGACCAGGTCGGCGCGCTCGCGGCCGATGCATGCGATCTCTGCGCGGTCTTCCAAGCTGGCCTCGGCAAGGCGGCGGCTGATGTCGCGCATCGCGTCGCAGGGGACGACCAGCCCGTCGACCGCGCGCCGGTCGTAGCGCGGCAGGTCGAGGAAGACGCTGGCGAGCGTCGTCACCGTTCCGCTGGTGCCGAGCAGGCGCAGCGGCTGGCCGGCGAACCGTTCGGCACGGGCCGAGAAGGCGGCGAACGCCTCGCGCGTCACGTCGCGCATGCGCGCATAGCTCGCCTGACGCGCACCCAGGCTGTCGCCGTCGCACGGCGCATGTTCGGTCAGCGATACGACACCCCAGGGCACGCTGATCCAGTCGTGGATCTTCACGTCATGGTCGGAGACATCGACGTGCATCAGTTCGGTCGATCCGCCGCCGATGTCGAAGATCAGCGCCGGGCCGTCGCCGGGCTCCATAAGGTTGTGACAGCCGAGCGCCGCGAGTCGCGCCTCTTCGGCCGCCGAGATGATGTCGAGGACGATGCCGGTTTCCTGTTTCACGCGCGCGGCGAGATCGCGGCCGTTCGAGGCGCGGCGGCACGCTTCGGTCGCGACGGCGCGCGACAGGGTGACGTGGCGGCGGCGCAGCTTGTCGGCGCAGATCGCAAGCGCTGCGACGGTGCGATCCATCGCGGCCTCGCTGATCCTGCCCGTTGCGTGAAGCCCCTCGCCGAGACGGACGATCCGCGAAAAAGCGTCGATCACCACGAGTTCGCCGTCCTGCGGACGCGCGATCAGCAGCCGGCAATTGTTCGTACCGAGATCGATGGCGGCGTAGCTCCGCGGCCGGACGACCGGGCCGGGTCGGGGCGGAGCATCCCCCTTGTTTCGTCGCTTCGCCGGCGGGCCCATATTCGAACCTGGCCGCGGCGATCGCCCTGAGGGCGCTGCCATTTGCCGCATGGCTATCGTAACCTGTCTTTTGTCTCACGCGCCCGCGGATGCGCGGACGTGCACTTGGAGCCGAGATTAGGCCCCCCCGCCCGTGATGGCAACCCCGCCGCCGGAACAGCAGAAACCCCGCCCGGCAGGGCCGGACGGGGTTGAAGGAGGGAAGAGACTTTATTGGGGTTCGGGTCTGGCCTTAGCGGCAGCCGTCGTTACCCTTGTCGATTGCGCGGCCGGCGATGGCGCCGACGGCGCCGCCGATGATCGTGCCGACCGTGCGGTCGCCGCGACCCGCGATTTCATGGCCCGCAAGGCCGCCTGCGATCGCGCCGATCACGGTGCCGCCGGTGCCGTTGTCGCACTGGCGATAATTGCGACGGTCGTTGTTGCGATAATAACGGCGGTCGTTGCGATAATCGCGGCGGTCGTGACGGTCGTAACGGTTGTCGTAGCGACGGTCGTTGCGGTCATAGCGGACGTACGAACTTTCATAGCCGCCGTTGTAATAGCCCGGCTGCGCCGCGGCGGGAGCTGCCACGCCCAGCGTCGCGGTGGACATCAGGGCGGCGAGCGAGAGAGTCACCATCTTTTTCATATTCTGTCTCCTTGTTCGTCGTTCTGCCCGTTGGGGCGCGGGTGGGTCGATGAAGCCCTTATGGATGATTCGCGTTGAGCCGAGCCTGAACACGCCTGTTGGCTGGCGTTCAGCTTTTGCACGCTTCGTGCTTGCGGGAACCCGGTCCGCCGCCCTATCGCCGCGGCGATGCGCCGCTATCTCCCCGCTGCCCTGATTTTCCTCGCGATCGGCCCCGCGCCCTGGACCGACCAGCGCCTGCCGCGGATCGACAAAAGCTCGCAGGTGATCGCCGCACGCGCGCTCGCCTATCCGGCCGGGCAGGCGGGCACGCTCCGCTTCGTCCGCGGCTGGCGGCTGACGAGTCCCAACCGCATCTTCGGCGGTTTCTCGGCACTCGCGATTATTGGCCCCGATCGCTTCCGGCTCGTCGGCGACGGGGGCTATGGCGCGCGGCTGACGCTGCATCCGGACGGGCGGGTCGGGGATGCGCGCATCGCGCTGCTCCCGTCACCCAGCGGCAAGGCGCGCCGCAAGTCGCAGAGCGATTTCGAGGCGATGGCCTTCGATCCGGCGAGCGGAAAGATATGGGTCGCGCTCGAGGGGCTGAACGAGGTCTGGCGGATCGACGCGAAGCTCACGCATATCGAATCGCGCGCGAAGCTGCCGAAACCCTATTGGCCGGCGAATCGCGGGCCCGAGGCGATGGTGCGCCTCGCCGACGGACGGACGCTGATCCTTTCCGAGGATGCCGATGATGATCCGCGCGGCCGTGCGGCATGGCTGTTCGCGGGCGATCCGGCTGTGCCGGGGACGAAGGCAGTGCGCTTCTTCTATGATTCGCAAGGCAAGGGACTGGTCAGCGACGCGGCACCGCTGCCCGATGGACGCATCCTGCTCGTCCACCGCAAGCTCGGCCTGAACCCCGTCTTCACCACCACGCTTGCGATCGCCGACCCCGCCGATATTCGTCCCGGCGTCGCGATCCGCTCGCGCACCATCGGCCGGGTTCCCGTTCCGCTTTCCGAAAATTACGAGGGCGCGGCGGTCGAGGTGCGGGGCGGCCGCACCTTCCTGTGGCTCGCGTCGGACGATAATTTCAACAGCTGGCAGCGCAGCCTGCTCGTCGAATTCGAACTCGTCGATCTGCCGGACAGCAAAAAGGCCGCGCGGTAAACCGGCGGCCCCTTGCGATTCGAAAGGCTTGAAAAGCTTAAGCGGCCTTTTCGGCCAGCTTCTTCGCGACTTCCTTCTTCAGCTTGCGAGCCGAAGCCGAAAGCTGGTCGTCGCCGGCCTTCAGCAGCCAGTTGTCGAGGCCGCCGTTATGCTCGACCGTGCGCAGGCCGTGGGTCGACACACGCAGCTTGAAACCCTTGCCGAGCGCATCCGACAGCAGCGTCACATTCTGCAGGTTGGGCAGAAAGGTACGCTTGGTCTTGTTGTTGGCGTGGCTGACATTGTGGCCAACCTGGCGGCCCTTACCGGTCAGTTCGCAAATGCGCGACATGGTCTTCTTCCTCGAATCAATGGGCGGCGTCCGGGGTGGGCCGTGAGGCACCGAAAGGACCGGATGGGCCGGGAAAGGCGCGCGCTTATCGGCTTGCCGGAGATTCGTCAAGCGATTAGCGGGGAGAAATGGCCAGTTTCCCTCTTCCCGAACCGATGCGCCGCGCGCTCGATCTGGCGCGTATCGCCGCCGAATGGGGCGAAGTGCCCGTCGGTGCCGTCGTCGTCAAGGATGGGCAGATTGTCGCCGAGGGCCACAATCGCCCGCGCGAATCGCACGACCCGACCGCGCACGCCGAGATCGTCGCGATTCGCGCCGCGGCGTCGAAACTGGGGAACGAGCGGCTCGACGGCTGCGACCTATATGTGACGCTCGAACCGTGCGCGATGTGCGCGGGTGCGATCGCGCACGCGCGAATCGCACGGCTCTATTATGGCGCCGACGATCCGAAAGGCGGAGCGGTCGTCCACGGACCGCGCACCTTCGTACAGCCGACGATCCACCATCGGCCCGAGGTTTACGACGGAATCGGTGCAAGCGAGGCGGCTACGCTGCTCCGCGATTTCTTCGCGGCGCGGCGCTAACCGAGCATCTCGTCGACCCAAGCCGGCACCAACTCGGTCGCCGGACCGTGCCGGGCCTCGCCGAACCAGTAGCTGCCCTGGCTCGGCTCCATATTGAGCTCTAGCGTCCGCGCACCCGACGCGCGGGCTTCGCGCACGAAGCCTGCAGCCGGATAGACCGCGCCCGAGGTGCCGATCGACACGAACAGGTCGGCGCGGTTCAGCGCGTGGTAGATATCCTCCATCCGGTACGGCATCTCGCCGAACCAGACGATGTCGGGGCGCAGCGATCCGGCCGCGCCGCATCCGGGGCAGGCGGGCCGGTCGCGCAGGGGTCCGGTCCACGGTATCCGCGCGTCGCACACGGTGCACCATGCATTGAGATGCTCGCCATGCATATGGATCAGCCGCTTCGCGCCCGCGCGTTCGTGCAGATCATCCACATTCTGCGTCACGATCAGCAATTCGCCGGGCCATTCGGCATCGAGCCGTGCCAGCGCGACATGCGCCGCATTGGGCGCCTTGGTCTGGATGGCTTCGCGCCGCATGTCGTAGAAGCGGAGGACAAGGTCGGGATCGCGGGCAAAGGCCTCGGGCGTCGCGACATCCTCGACGCGGTGCTGTTCCCACAGGCCGCCGCCGTCGCGAAAGGTGTCGATGCCGCTCTCGGCCGAAACGCCTGCGCCGGTCAGGATGACGATATTCTGGATCGGGGACACGCTAACTCCGTTCGTCCTGAGCTTGTCGAAGGACCGTTCTTCCTTCAAAGCGGCGGTTTAGCAAGGACGGCCCTTCGACAGGCTCAGGGCAAGCGGGGATTCAGGGCATGACGAGTATCGGCATTATCGGCAGCGAAGGCCGGATGGGCGTCGCGCTTGCAGCGGCGATTTCCGAGGCGGGCCAGCAGGGTTGCGGCGTCGACAAGGGCGGCAATGTCGTGCGCCTCGCGTCCGACGCCGATGTGCTCGTCGATTTCTCGTCGCCCGCCGCGCTCGAGGCGACGCTCGACGCGTGCGTCGCCGCCAAGACCCCCATCGTCATCGGCACCACCGGGCTCGAGGAACGCCATCATTATCTGATCGACGATGCCGCGCAGGACATTGCGGTGCTCCAGACCGGCAACACCTCGCTCGGCGTGACCTTGTTGGCACATCTGGTGCGCGAGGCCGCGTCGCGGCTCGATCCCGAATGGGATATCGAGATTCTGGAGATGCATCATAATCGCAAGGTCGACGCGCCGAGCGGTACCGCGCTGCTCCTCGGACAGGCCGCCGCCGCGGGGCGCGGCATCGATCTTGGAACCGGCTCCGAACGCGGCCGCGACGGCCTGACCGGCGCACGCGGGCATGGCAAGATCGGGTTCGCGTCCTTGCGCGGCGGGACCGTCGCGGGCGATCACGACGTGATCTTCGCCGGACCCGAGGAAATGATCACCCTCTCGCACCGCGCCGAGAACCGCATGATCTTCGCGCGCGGCGCCGTCCGCGCGGCGCTCTGGCTGATCGGGCAAAAGCCCGGCCGCTACACCATGCCGCAGGTGCTGGGGCTCTGATGCCCGCTTGCCTGCACACTCTCCCTGTGTATTATGGATACAATACAGCTGGAGGATTGCCATGAGTTTCGACCCTGCCGCCGCGACCAAAGCCTATATCGACGGGCTTGGCCCCGAAGCGCTCGAAAAGGCGGCGTCCTATACCGTGGGCAGCGAATGGCTGAGCTTCTGGGGCGTCGTCGTCGCGGGGCTCGTCACGATGCTCTTTGTCCGCTTGCGCATCCTCGACCGGATCGATGCAAGATTTGCGAAGCGCGGCTGGGCGGTTCGCACCTTCCTGCTCTGCGCGATCTTCCTTCTGCTCTCGGCGATCGTCACCCTGCCATGGGACATCTATGCCGGCTGGTGGCGCGAAGCGGCATACGGCCGCACCAGCCAGCCGCTCGGCGACTGGCTCGGACAATCGGCGATGTCGACGCTCATCGCCGCCATTTTCGGCGGGCTCTTCTTCCTTGGCATCTATGCGCTGATCCGGCGCGCCGGAAAGCGCTGGTGGATCTGGTCGGGCGGTCTCGCCGCCTTTGCCATTTCGGCCGTCCTTCTCCTCTCGCCGGTCCTCGTCGAACCGCTGTTCAACGACTATAAGCCGGTTCCCGCCGGACCGGTGCGCGATGCGCTCGTCGTCCAGGCGAAGGAAGCGGGGATCGAACCCGGCCGCATCTTCATGTTCGACGGCTCGCGCCAGTCGAACAATTTTACCGCCAATGTCTCGGGCATCGGCCATTCGGCGCGTATCGCGATTTCGGACGTCGCGCTGAAAGGCGCCTCGCTCGACGAGGTGAAGGCTGTGACGGGGCACGAGATCGGCCATTATGTCCTCGGCCATGTCTGGATCATCGTTGTCACCTTCTCGCTGCTCGCGATCCTGCTCTTCTTCCTTGCCGACCGGCTCTTCGGGCGCATTGCCCGCGCGTTCGGCAGCGATGCGGGGGTCGGTGATCCGCGTGGTTTTCCGGTGATGATGTTCCTCCTCTCGCTCTTCACCTTCCTCGCGCAGCCGGTGCTGAACACGCTGTCACGGACCGACGAGAGCGCGGCCGACGCCTATTCGCTGAAGACGGTGAACCTGCCCGACGCGCTCTCCACCGCGCTGGTCAAGACGGCCGAATATCGCAGCCCGCGGCCCAATGCGGTCGAGGAGTTTGTCTTTTACTCGCACCCCTCGGTCGAACGCCGCGTGCGCGCCGCGATGGAGTGGAAGGCGGCGCACCCGCCGGCCGAAACGCCCGCGCCCGAATGAAGAAAGCCGACATCTTCGAATTCTATCGCCGTCTTGCCGAGCTCAATCCCAGTCCGGAGACCGAGCTTGAATTCGGCAATACCTACCAGTTGCTCGTCGCCGTCGTCCTCTCGGCGCAGGCGACCGACGTCGGGGTGAACAAGGCGACGCGGCGGCTGTTTCAGGAGGTGAAGACTCCGCAGGCGATGGTCGACCTCGGCGAGGACGGCCTCAAGCAGCACATCAAGACGATCGGGCTTTTCAATGCGAAGGCGAAGAATGTCATCGCGCTCAGCGAGATCCTCGTCCGCGATTATGGCGGCGAGGTGCCCGCCGATCGCGACACGCTCGTCGAGTTGCCGGGGGTGGGGCGCAAGACCGCCAATGTCGTGATGAACTGCGCCTTCGGGCGGAGACCTTCGCGGTCGACACGCATATCTTCCGCGTCGGCAATCGCACCGGCCTCGCGCCGGGCAAGACGGTGCTCGCGGTCGAGAAGAAACTCGACAAGGAAACGCCGGCCCCCTTCCGTGTCGGCGCGCATCACTGGCTGATCCTCCACGGCCGCTATATCTGCAAGGCGCGCACGCCCGAATGCTGGCGCTGCCCGGTCGACGATCTCTGCCGCTACAAGCCGAAGACCCCCGCTCCGAAGGCAAAACGGGCAGCGGCGTAAAATTCCCTTCATCACGGGATTGTCGAAGGCCCATTCTTGGGCCAGCATGGCAACGCTGGACAGGCGTGGACCAGATCGGCCCGAAAGCATTGAAACCAGAATATTCAGAGGGGTCGACGATATGCGTTTTGCTTCCGCCTTGCTTGTTTCCGCCGCCATGCTGGCCGCCACGCCGGTCCATGCGAAGCCCGCCGACCCCGAAGCGGCGAAGAAAATCCTGAAGGACAGCATCGCGATCCCGACCGTGATGGGACGCGGCAAGGTGCCCGAACTGGCCGCCTACTACGCCAGCGTGCTGAAGGCTGCGGGCTATAGCGACGCCGATATCGAAATCACCCCGATGGGTGAGACCGCGACTTTCGCGGCGACGTTGCAGGGCACGACCAAGCAAAAGCCGATCGTGCTGCTCGGCCATATGGATGTCGTCGAGGCCGATCCGAAAGACTGGACGCGCGATCCCTTCGTCCCGGTCGAGGAGAATGGCTATATCTTCGGCCGCGGGTCCGAGGACAACAAGTTCGACGTCTCCATGATGGTCGCGACGATGGCGCAGCTCAAGAAAGATGGCTTCAAGCCGAAACGCTCGATCATCCTCCTGCTCTCGGGCGACGAGGAAACCTCGATGACGACGACGCGCGCGCTTGCCGCCAAATACAAGGGCGCCGAATTCGCGCTCAACGGCGATGGCGGCGGCGGGCTGATCGGCGAGGACGGCAAGCCCAAATATTAC
>Ga0209257_1002673_pt1 | contig 17100 bp, 15 predicted proteins | sample AraplaCvi_mCL_r2_FD_184277 | JGI IMG/M metagenome (GOLD analysis project Ga0209257, IMG submission 184277) | Arabidopsis root microbial communities from North Carolina, USA - plate scrape MF_Cvi_mCL_r2 (SPAdes) (version 2) | ecosystem: Host-associated > Plants > Roots > Endosphere | place: USA...
ACGGCATCCTCGAATACGCGCAGAAGTTCGTCAGCACCGACGGCAAGCACGACGGCCTGTACTGGACCGACGACGATGGCGGCGAGGAAAGCCCGCTTGGCCCGCTGTTCGGCGACGAAACGCCCCAAGGCACGTGGCACGGCTACCGTTACCGCATCCTTACTGCCCAGGGCCCGTCGGCGCCGGGCGGCGCTTACGACTACAAACTGGGCGATGCGATGAGCCGCGGCTTCGCGCTCGTCGCATGGCCGGCGGACTACGGCGACACGGGCGTCATGAGCTTCATGATCAGCCACGAGGGCGAGGTCTTCGAAAAGGATCTCGGTCCGGAAAGCGACCAGCTCGCGCGCGCGATGACGACGTTCGACCCGGACAGCAGCTGGGTCGAGGTGAAGGACACCAAGACCGCGGCGCAGTCGAAGTAGCGCACATGGAGATCGCGATGAAGACCCACGCCCTCGCCTTCGGGCTGCTCGTTGCGTTCGCAGCGGCTTCACCGGCGCACGCGCAGCAGGGGCCGGTCGTCGATCCCAAGGCGATCAAGGCGCTGGCGCAGATCGGCGAAAAGCTGCGCAGCCTGCGCGAATACACGGTGTCAGCGCAGGTGAAGACGCGCGCGCCGCTGGCCTCGGGCCAGTACAAGAATTTCAGCGGCACCGCGAAGTACCAGGTCCGTGCGCCGGACCATCTGCACGGGTCCGCGCGCGGCATCGGGTTCGATCGCGACATCGTGTACGACGGCCGCACCATCACGATCTTCTCGCCGGCGCAGAAGCACTACGCGCGCATCGACGCACCCGGCACGCTGCCGACACTGGTATCCACCATCGAGGAGCGAACCGGCTTCCGCATCGCGCTGGCGCAGCTGTTCGCGTGGGACGACCAGGCGCGACTGCTGGAAGGCGCCGAACGTGCGAGCTATTCCGGTGAAGCGCTGGTGGGCGGGCGCAGCTGCGCGCACTACTCGTACAAGAAGAACGGCATCGCGTGGGAAGTGTTCGCCGATGCGCAGCACCTGCCGTGCAAGCTCGCCTTCGTCGATACGCGCGACACCGGCCTGCCCGGCTACGACGCCGAGCTGACGTGGGTCGAACGCGCCACGCTCCCCGACTCCACCTTCGTGTTCACGCCGCCCGCCGGCGCGAGCGAAGTCGGCTGGGACGCGTTCGGCGAGAAGGCGAAATAGCGCTCAACCGTCCTCGATGTCGGGATCGAACACGAGGATGTCGCCGGGCTGGCATTCCAGGTACCGGCAGATCGCCGACAGGGTTTCCCAGCGGATTCCGCGCACCTTCCCGGACTTGAGCAGTGACAGGTTCGATTCGGTGATGCCGATGTGCTGCGCCAGATCCTTCGAGCGGACCTTGCGCAGGGCGAGCATGACGTCCAGGCGCACGACTATTCCCATGTCGGTCTCCTAGACGATCGACCGGCTGTCGTCTTCCAGTCGCGCGGCTTCGTCGAAGAGCCGTGCGACCAGCCAGAACAGGGCTGCGACCAGCAACGTCACCAGATCGCCGCCGTCGAACGTCATGCGCAACGCGCCACTGCCGTCCCGCACGGACTGCACGGCCATGACTAGCGCGGGCATCACCGCGCGGACCAGCGACGCGAGCAGGAAGTAGAGCGCGAAGCGGCGGAAATGCCGGGGCGCATCGGGCGCGAACACGCGTTCGTGGCCGACGCTCGCGAGCATGCGCGCCAGTTCGAGCATCGCCGCGCCGATCAGCAGCGCGATGACCACCGCGGTGCACGCGGCGACCGGCGCCGGCATGTCGCCTGATTCGAGCGTCGCCGCGACGAAGCGTCCGCCCCATCCGCCCAACGACAGCAACGCAGCGACCGTCGCCGCGACGTAGAGCCCGCCCGCGGCCAGCGCCGCGACACGGAGCATGCGCGCATGCCGCGCCAGGCTGGTTGACATTGCCGTAATTCGCATATTAGTTTCTGTTTTACGGTAATTTATTCCTGATCGACAAATACTACCATGCCAATCGCCAATGCCTCTTCCCTGCCCCGGCTCGCCCCGTGGGCCTTCTCCCTCCTCCTGGCTCACGGCGTCGTCGCAGCGGCATCCGCCGCACCCTCGCCCCAGGCTTCCATTTCGGCGACCTTCGAACAGGCCTTGGACGATGCCGACGCCGGAGATGTCTTCGCCCTCGAACGCCTCGGCACGGCCAGCGCGGACGCACGGATGACCGCGATCGCGAAGGCGCGGATCGCTGCCGCACGACTGGACTCGGACGATGCCATCGCCCTCGCCGGCCCGATCGCGCGCGATGCCGAAGCGCCGCCCGCGCACCGCGCACGCGCGTTCGCCGTACTGGCCGATGCGGCCTTCACCGCGGGCGATTACGCCAACGCCGCCTCGGCCGCCGATGGCTGGCAGGACGCGCTGAAGCAGAACAACGCGCCGCAGGAGGAACGCGACGACGCGCAACGCCTCGGCGCGCTCGCCCATTCGCTGGCCACCGCGCCGCGGCAGACCACGCAATCGCTGACGCCAACACCCGCCGCAACGCGTCGCGACAAGGTCGGCCTGTCGCGCGCGGACGCGACCGTGAACGGTCACGTGCAGGAAGCGGTGCTCGATACCGGCGCGGGGCTATCGGTCGTATCGCAAACCACGGCCACGCGACTGGGCCTGCGCATCCTCGACGCAGCCGCGACCATCGGCAGCGCCAGCCGCGATGCCGTGCCCACCAGAATAGGCGTGGCCGACCGTTTCGCCTTCGCGGGGCTGGAACTGCGCAACGTCGCCTTCCTCGTGCTCGAGGACAAGCAACTCGAACTACCGGTGCCGGGCGGCTACACCATCGAGGCGATCATCGGCTTCCCGGTGCTGCGCGAGTTCAAGCGGCTGCGCTTCGATCGCAGCGGTTCGCTGGTACCGGAACCTGCGTCGAAGCACGATGCCGCGACGGAGAACCTGCGCATCGTCTCCAGCGCGCTGTACGTGCAGGCGAAGCTGCGCGACGTGCCGGTGGCGCTGCACCTGGACACCGGCGGTCCGCACTCGTTCCTGTCGTCGCGATTCACGCAGCGCCATCCGCATTTCGCCGATGCGCTGCCGCAGGAGGACGAACGCATGGCCGGCGCCGGCGGCGCCACGATGCGTCGCGTGGCGCGGATTCCGGACGCGGCGCTGGAGCTGGCCGGCACACGCGCCATGCTTCCGGAGCTGACCATCGTCACGAAGGACGGCGACGACGTGAAGGCGCAGAACTTCGGCCTGATGGGCGGCGACGTGCTGGACCAGTTCGAATCCTGGACGGTGGATTTCGAGCGGATGACGTTCGAGCTGGGCGCGGCTGTCGGCACTCCGGAACGCGGCAGCCGGTGACTTCGACGCAGTCATCCCCGCGAAGACGGGGATCCATCCCTCAAGCGCATTGCTTCCTCCGAAGGACGTGATGCAATCACAGATGGATTCCCGCCTGCCCGGGAATGACAGCCCTTCGCTACACACCGATACAAAACTCCCCCGCCCCGAACACAACCACGATACGCGCGTCCCCGAACCTGTGCTCCGCCGGCTGACCGCAGCCGCATCCACTCAAACCGGAGCCCGGACATGGACACGCTCGCCCCCGACCGCATCGACTCGACCCGCCGCCGTTTCCTTGGCACCGCCGCTGCCGGCCTCGCCGCCGCCTCGTTCGGACTGGTCGCCACACGCGCCCTGGCCGCCAGTGCGTCGAGCACGCTCGCCCCGGGCACGCCCACGCCGACCCGTAGTGCGAACCGCTCCCTCGGCCCCGTGAAGCAGATCCGCGCCGACGTGCTCGACATCGGCTACGTCGACGCCGGCCCCGCCGATGGCGCGCCCGTGATCCTGCTCCACGGCTGGCCGTACGACATCCACAGCTATGCCGAAGTCGTCCCGCTGCTTGCCGCGGCCGGCTATCGCGTGATCGTCCCGCACCTGCGCGGCTATGGCAGCACACGCTTCCTGTCGCCGGACACGCCGCGCAACGGCCAGCCCGCCGCGCTGGCCGACGACGTGATCCAGTTGATGGATGCATTGGAGATTCCGCGCGCCGTGATCGCCGGTTACGACTGGGGCGGGCGTTCGGCCGACATCGTCGCTGCGCTGCATCCCGAACGCGTCAAGGCGCTCGTCGCGGTGAGCGGCTACCTCATCGGCAGCCAGCAGGCCGCGCAGGCGCCGCTGTCGCCGGAAGCCGAACTGCAGTGGTGGTACCAGTTCTACTTCGCCACCGATCGCGGCCGCGCGGGTTACGAGCGCAACCGCCACGACTTCGCGAAACTGATCTGGAAACTCGCCTCGCCCAAGTGGGCCTTCGACGACGCCACCTTTGACCGCAGCGCGCTCGCGCTGGAGAACGAAGACCACGTCGACATCGTCATTCACAACTACCGCTGGCGCCTGGGCCTGGCGCAGGGCGAGGCGAAGTACGACGCGATCGAACGCACGCTCGCGACGTTCCCGTCGATCGCCGTGCCGACGATCACGCTGGAAGGCGATGCGAACGGCGCGCCGCATCCGTCGCCGGAAAGCTATGCCAGGCGATTCACCGGCAAGTACGAACACCGCCTGCTCACCGGCGGCATCGGCCACAACCCGCCACAGGAAGCGCCCCAGGCGTTCGCGCGGGCGGTGATCGACGCGGATCGGCTGTGATGTAGCGCCGATCGAGTCTCCTCTTCCCGGGAGGAGACTCGATTCAACCTCACACCATCGGCGGATCCGTCTCGCGCACCCAGTGGCGGTGCTGCGAGATCGCGTCGATGAATGCCGCGATGGCCTCGTCGACATCAGCGTCGGCATGCACGATGCCCGGATCGTCGCTTCCATCGGGCAACTTCTGCGAGGCACCCGCACCTTCCAGCAGGGACGAAGACGCACCCAGCGCGAGGATCGGCTTGCAGTGCCGGTACTGCTCCTTCACGAACTCACCGGCGCGACCATCGACCGCCAATGTCTTCACCGCGCGCTCGCCATCAGGCAGCACGAGTGCATCGAACAGCGGGCCCGGTTCGTTCTCCATCGACGCCTCCGCCTGCAGCGTCTTCCCTTCGGCGGTAACGAACGGGCCGATGCGCTGACCCACCAGGCGCGGCACCGCGCCGGCTTCGAGCAGCGCCTGCCGCACGGCCGCGAGCGGCTCACCCGCCACGCCATCGCAGACCAGCAACGCCACTTTGCGCGTACGGACGCCCCCATCACCCGGATGTGCGAGCAACGACAGTGCCGGCGATTGCCGCACTTCCGCGCGCGGCACGCGAGGGGTCGCACGCGGCGACGGTTCCATCGGCCCCATGCCCAATCCCGCGGCAACCGACGTGGCGAGTTCGCGCGACACGTTCATCAGGTTCGCAACCATCCGTTCGCGCACCGCCGGCACCGTGACCTTGCTCAGTTCGAAGCGGAAGGCGGCGATGATGTGTGCCTTCTCAGGCTCGCTCTGGCTTTCGAAGAACAGCGCGGCCTGGTTGTAGTGCTCGGCGAATTTCTCCGGACGCCCGCGCAGTTCCTCGGCGCGAACCGGCTCGGGAAACGCGACGAACCCCGCCGTTCCCGCCTGGAAGGGACAACCGCCACCCAGGCTGTTGGGCTCGTACGCGACCCGGCCACGGTGGATCGCCTGCCGATGCATGCCGTCGCGCTGGTTGTTGTGCACCTGCGCTATGGGCGCGTTGATCGGGATCTCGTGGAAGTTCGGCCCGCCCAGCCGCGAGATCTGCGTATCGAAGTAGGAATGGATGCGTCCGGCCAGCAGCGGATCGTTGGTGAAGTCGATGCCCGGCACCACGTGCGCGGCGCAGAAGGCGACCTGTTCGGTCTCGGCGAAGAAGTTGTCCGGATTGCGATTGAGCACCAGACGGCCGACCGGTTCGACCGGCACCAGTTCTTCCGGCACGATCTTGGTCGCGTCGAGCACGTCGAAGCTGAACTTGTTCGCCTGCTCCTCGGTGAACACCTGCACACCGAGCTCGTATTCGGGGAACTCACCGGCCTCGATCGCTTCCCACAGGTCGCGCCGATGGAAGTCCGGATCCGCGCCGGAGATCTTCACCGCCTCGTCCCACGTCAGCGAATGCGTGCCCAGGCGCGGCGTCCAGTGGAACTTCACCAGCCGCGACTCGCCCGCCTCGTTGACGAAGCGGAACGTATGCACGCCGAAGCCCTGCATCATGCGCAAGCTTCGCGGGATCGCGCGATCGCTCATCGCCCACATCAGCATGTGCGTTGATTCGGGCATCAGCGATACGAAATCCCAGAACGTATCGTGCGCCGACGCCGCCTGCGGCATGCCGTGGTGCGGCTCGGGTTTCACTGCGTGCACGAGGTCCGGGAACTTCATCGCATCCTGGATGAAGAAAACCGGAATGTTGTTGCCGACCAGGTCCCAATTGCCTTCGTCGGTGTAGAACTTCACCGCGAAGCCGCGCACGTCGCGCGCGGTGTCCTTCGAACCGCGTTCGCCGGCGACAGTGGAAAAACGCACGAACACCGGCGTGATCTTGCCGTCCTGCTGGAACGGCGCGGCGCGCGTGATCCGGCGCAGCGAGCGGTAGCACTCGAAGAAGCCGTGCGCGCCGGAACCGCGCGCGTGCACGATGCGCTCCGGAATGCGCTCGTGGTCGAAGTGCGTGATCTTCTCGCGCAGGATGAAGTCCTTCAACAGCGCGGGCCCACGCAGGCCGGCCTTCAGCGAATCCTGGTTCTGTGCGATCGGCACGCCCTGGTTCGTGGTGAGGACCTGTTCGCCGGAATCCACGCGCACGCGGTCGAGCGGACCGGCCGCGGGATTCGTCCCAGGCTCGGCAGCCGTGCCGGTTTTCGGCGACGACTGCGTTTCGCTGAGCGTGCTTGCGCTGGCGAGCGGTCCGGCTGCAACGTGCACGCCTTCCGGCGGCGCAAGCGCGTTATCGCGGCCGTACTCGGCGGCTTTCGTCGGGTTGTGGTCGAACTGGGACGCGAGCGCCTGCGCCTGCGCACCTTGCCGAACCTGCGGATCGTCGGCGCCCTTGCCGGACATCCGCGCCGGGCCGCTGTCCGTGGGTGACCGACGCGATGCGCTGGCGCCTTTCTTCGTCGCGGACTTGCTCGCGGGTGTCTTGGACGGGGCAGGCTTCTTGCGGCTGGCCATGGACGATCTCCTGGTTTACGACGGATGACGGGCAGTGCAGCGCGTCGCGCCAGGCTGACCTCGCTGGATCTTGACGGCACGCAGGTAGACGTTCCGTAACGCTGTATGCATCGGCGTTCAGGTTCGCGGCGCGACACATCGCTGCGCACTTCGCGCAAGGGTCGTCGACCGCACCACTTCTTGCACGGTGCCCTGCACTTTCTGCGCGGCATCGCGGCGGCGGCGCATCCCGACAGTCGAGTACGCCGCCGCAACCGGGCCCATCGCCGCGCCGGGCATCCTTCGCGCGCTGGCACACCAATTGCGTCTGCCTCCGCTACAACATCGCCAGGGGACATCGCATGCAGGAAGGGGAATTGCCGAAAGGCTGGCGCATCTATGCCGAGCCGCCGACCGCAGATGGCCGCTGCAGGCTTCGGCTGATCGCGCCCAGTGGCATCAGCAGCACGTGGTGGCTGCGATCGAACATGATCTCCGGCCAGGTCGTGTGCGCGCTCGCGCAGGATCAGAACCGCTCGGGCCTTCGCCAGAAGCCGCAGGGGGTGATGGACCGACGCTCGCGCGGGGTCGAAGACCCGACACGATCCCGACGCTGAACGCAGAGCGTTCGACCTCCGCCCCGATCACACCGGGGCGACATCGTGCGCAGCAGATTCTGCACGTTCGTCACTGCCCTCGTCCGCCATGCAAGACGCCCCCGGCACCCTGGAAATCCGACTGTTCGACAGCGCGCCCTCAAACAGCATGGGGAATGTCGACACGATCGAGCTGGACGCGGCCAAGCTGGACCAACTGGAGGAACACCAGCTGCTCTGGATCGACCTGGAGGGCGGTGGCGATTCTTCGATTGGCAAAGTGCTGGAGCGCCTCGGGTTCGACAGCGACATCGCGCGTGCCTTCTGCGACCCAAGCGCGAAGCCGGAACTGCGCGTGCACAACGGAACGTTCTTCGTGCGCGTGGTGGCCGTGCGAAACGACGGCGAGCTCACCTACACCGGCACGGTCCTGGTGATCCTCGCCGGGCGCAATTTCGTCGTCACTTCGCACCAGGAGCCGATCGGCTTCCTCTCCCAGCTGCGTGAGCGCGAATCCGACGATCCGGGGCTGGGCATGCTCAGCGCGGACAGCTTCACCGCATCGCTGCTGGATTGGCACCTGAACTCGTACTTCGAAGCGGTCGCCGATTTCGAAAGCGCCGACGAACGCCTGGAAACCGACATCCTCGACGACCGGCACGGCCATTGCCTCCCCAACCTGCGCGGGCTTCGCAAGGCGGCGTCCCGGTTGCGGCGGATGTTGTCCGCGCATCGGCCGGTGTTCTCCGCGATCGCGCGCCCCGACTTCCGTCCCGGTGCCGAGGGCGAAGTGAACCGGCACTTCCAGACCGTCGACACGCACTACCAGCGCGCCATGGAAGCGGTGGAGAACGCGCGCGAAGTCGTGATCGGTTCGTTCGAGCTGTTCAGCAACCAGACCGCGCTACGCACCAACGCCATCATGCGCGTGCTGACGATCCTCACCGCGTTGATGGGCGGACTCGCCGTGGTTGCCGGCGTGCTGGGAATGAACTTCGAAGCGCCGTTCTTCAGGACGGGACTGGCAGGATTCCTCATCGCCGTCGCCGTCATGACGGGCATGGCGACGGCAGGGTTCGCACTGGCGTGGTGGAGGAAGTGGCTTTAAGGCGTCAACGCCACTTCGCGGGAATCATCCTGTTTCCTTTGGAACATCTCGTAGTTCGCAGGCTCATCACGTGCGTGACGCGCGCGCGACGAAGCTGAACTCGCTTCGCGACGCTGCGAACAACGCCGCGAACGTTCCAACGAAGCCCTGCGCGATTCTTCACGCAACGTGGCTGTGCGCATTCCTATAACGGACCCACGCTTCCAACACGAACAGGAACTTGTCCAATGGCACGCACCTCAAAGTTCGATCAGGCCCAGGTCCACGAATTGCTGCTTCAGGCGCTGGAAACCGAGCGCGGCGGTATCCAGGTCTACACGGCGGCGATCAAGGCCGCGCAGAATCCGGACCTCAAGAAGGAATTCAAGGAATACCTCGATGAAACCACGACGCACGAGGAGATCCTCACGCGCGTGTTCGAACAGCTGGGCATGGACACCGAAGAGCAGAGCCCGGGTCGCATGGTCGTCGCGCATCTTGGGAAATCGCTGGTCGGCGCGATCGAAATGGCGATCAAGAATGCCGAACCCGCCGCCGCCGAACTCGTGGCCGCCGAATGCGTGGTGCTGGCCGAAACCAAGGACCATTCGAACTGGGAGCTGATCGGCCAGGTCGCATTGAAGGCGAAGGCGGATTACGCAGCCGTCCTCAAACAGGCCTACGAGGCGGTCGAGAAAGACGAAGACCATCACCTCTACCACACCAAGGGTTGGGCACGGGAGCTGTGGATCCAGTCGCTGGGTTTCCCCGCTGTCCTGCCGCCGCCGGAAGAGGTCAAGCAGGTCGAGACCGCAATTGGCGCCTCGCGTGCGGAGCAATCACGCGACGAGATGCTCAAGCGACACTGATGGCCGCATAGAAGCCAAAGAAATGCGGCCGGATCTCCCGGCCGCTTTCACGCTGCAAATCGCGATTGCTTCAGGACGACTGCGTCACGAACCCAGTCCGTGCTCACGCGCGTAGGCGTAGAACTCCAGGTCGCTCTTGACCCCGAGCTTCCGCATCGCCTCGACTTTCTGGCTGCTGACCGTCTTGACGCTCCGGTTGAGCTGGCGTGCGATCTCAGACACCGTGTGACCCAGCGCGAACAGCCGCATGACTTCGGCCTCGCGCTTGGACAGCATGGTGGTCGAATCCGCGCTGTCTCCTTGCGCCGACTCGATCTGCCTGCGCACCGAGGTGCTGAGGTAGCTCCGACTCGCCGTCGCGGCGGTCACTGCGGTCGGCAATTCCTTCATCGCATCGGACTTGCTGACCACGCCGCGCACGTTGGCGAGCCGCGCGATGTTGTTGAGCACGCCAGGATTGGCGAGCTGCGTGAGCACCACGATGTTCAGCTCCGGCCAGCGCCGGCCGAGCAGCTGCAAAAGGCTCAGGCCATCGGCGGCCTGTTCGCCGGGCATGTTGAAGTCGGTGACGACCAGGTTGCACGGCGTGCTGTCGAGCACGCGGAGCAGTTCGTCCGGCGATGTCGCCTCGGCGACGACGCGGAAACCCGGACTTTGTTCCAACAGCGCCCGCACGCCGCTGGAGACGATGGGGTGGTCATCGGCGAGAACGATTTGGAAAACCAAGCGGGCTCCTCAGCTCGACTCGCGGCGCGGCATCGCTGGCAGAACACGCCGCGCTACGGCCGTTCCGATGGTGGCCGCTGACGGCGCTCGCATTTGGCCCGAGTATATACCGGCCCGTTCAGGCTCCGTGATCAGCCGTTCCCCTTTCAGGCTAGACTGTTTCCATGCGTCGCATCGTGTTTCGTCTGCTGCTGTGCCTGATGCTCGTCCTGAACGGGACGGGTTATGCCGTGGCAGCCACGCAGATGCACATGGCGCACATGGCGATGGCGTTGGCCACGCACGAGGCCGAATCCGTCCCGCCCTGCCACGAAGCCGCAGCGCAGGAAATGGCGTCGGAACCGGGGCGTTCGCACGGCAACGACATGGCCGGCACGGCCGACTCGAAGATGCCTCCGTGCTGTCAGTCCTCGCAATGCAGTTGCGATTACTGCCTCCAGCATGCGACGGCGGCATTGGCGCTCGTCGCCCTTCTGAGCGATGCACTGCCGGGTGGCACGATCGCCCAACTCCGCGTTGCGCATCGCATCGCACCTCCACTTCCGGACCCGCTCCGACCTCCCATCGGCTGACTTCGGGCGCGCATAGGCGCGCCGATCCGACGCGTGCGCAAAACGGCCGCCAAGACGGCCGCGCGGCATTCCGATGATCTGCACGGAGCAGTCCATGACATCCGATGTATCCGGCCGTCGCGTGGCATCGCCATCGCGACGACGTTTCGTCACCGGCCTGGCGGCCGGCGGCGTCGCCACGGGCGCGGGCCTGTGGCACCTGCCCTCTTCGGCATCCGCCGGACGGGCGAATTCCCCCACCGTCCTCACCGGCACGCAGTTCGACCTTTCCATCGATGCCGCGCCGGTCAACTTCACCGGCCGCACGCGCCCGGCGGTCACCGTCAACGGTTCGCTGCCTGCGCCCGTGCTGCGCTGGCGCGAAGGCGACGCCGTCACGCTGCGCGTCGCCAATCGCCTGCCCGTCCAGAGTTCGGTGCATTGGCACGGCATCCTGCTGCCCGCGAACATGGACGGCGTGCCCGGCCTGAGTTTCGACGGCATCGGTCCCGGCGAAACCTTCGCGTACCGCTTCGACATCCGTCAATCGGGCACGTACTGGTACCACAGCCATTCGCTGTTCCAGGAACAGGCCGGCCTGTACGGCGCGATCGTCATCGACCCGCGCGAGCCGGCGCCCTACGCATTCGATCGCGAACACGTCGTGCTTCTGTCCGACTGGACCGACCTGGCGCCTGCGACGTTGTTCCGGCGCATGAAGAAGATGGCCGGCTACGACAACTTCCACAAACGCACCGTCGGCGACTTCTTCGACGATGTCTCGCGCGACGGGCTGTCGGCGACGCTCGGCGACCGCGGCCAGTGGGGGCGCATGCGCATGACGCCCACCGATCTGTCCGACATCAACGCCAATACCTACACCTACCTGCTCAACGGCAACGCGCCGTCGGGTAACTGGACGGGCCTGTTCCGCAGCGGCGAAAAGGTGCTGCTGCGCTTCATCAACGGCTCGGCGATGACCTACTTCGACGTGCGCATCCCCGGCCTGAAGATGACGGTCGTCGCCGCCGACGGCCAGTACATCCATCCGGTCACGGTCGATGAATTCCGCATCGCGGTGGCGGAAACCTTCGACGTGATCGTCGAGCCCAGCGGCCAGGACGCCTATGCGATCTTCGCCCAGGACATGGGCCGGACCGGCTACGCGCGCGGCACGCTGGCCGTGCGCCACGGGCTGGAAGCGCCGCTGCCGGCGCAGGATCCGCGGCCGATCCTGACGATGGACGACATGGGCCATGGCGGGATGGACCACGCCGGGATGAAGCACGGCGCGGCGAAAACCATGGAAGGCGGCTGCGGCGCCAACATGGGCATGAAGGGCATGGAAGGCGGCTGCGGCGCGAACATGGGCCACGGCGACATGGCGGGCATGGACCACGGCGGCGGGATGCAGTCGCATCCGGCAAGCGAACGCGGCAATCCGCTCATCGACATGCAGACGATGTCGCCCACGCCGAAGCTCGGCGACCCCGGCATCGGCCTGCGCGACAACGGCCGCACCGTGCTGACCTATGGCGCGATGCGAAGCCTGTTCGACGACCCGGACGGTCGCGAGCCGGAACGCACGCTCGAACTGCACCTCACCGGGCACATGGAAAAATTCGCCTGGTCGTTCGACGGCATGAAGTTCATGGATGCCGAACCGCTGCGCCTGAACTACGGCGAGCGCATGCGCATCGTGCTGGTCAACGACACGATGATGACGCACCCGATCCACCTGCACGGCATGTGGAGCGACGTCGAGGACGAAAGCGGCGAGTTCCACCTGCGCAAGCACACCGTCGACATGCCGCCCGGAACGCGACGCAGTTATCGCGTGCGCGCCGACGCTCTGGGCCGCTGGGCGTACCACTGCCACCTGCTCTACCACATGGAAGCGGGGATGATGCGCGAAGTGCGCGTGGAGGAGCGCGCATGACGGCTGTACGCATCACCGCCACGCGTTCCCTGCTCGCTTGTGCGCTGACGCTGGCGCTCGCGCCTGCATGGGCACAGGACCATTCGCACCATCAGGCAGCGCCGCCCGAGCCTGCGAAGACGCCGGTGCACGATCACGCAGCGATGGATCACGCCGCGCACAAGCCCGTCGTCGATCACGCGGCGATGGGACACGACGCGACGCCTTCGGGCGCGCGCGCCGAACCGGTCGAACCGATCCCGCCCGTCACCGACGCCGACCGTGCCGCCGCGTTCCCTGCGCTCGCGCACGGCATGCACCACGCGCCTGAGCGGAACAGCTTCGTGATGTTCGACAGGCTGGAAGCGGTCGATCTCGACCACGGCCGCGGCGAAGCGTGGGAAGCGCAGGCATGGATCGGCTCGGACCTCAACCGCCTGTGGCTGCGCAGCGAAGGCGAACGCGAGCGCGGGCGCACTGAAGCGGCCGACGTCGAAGTGCTCTACGGCCGCAGCGTTACACCGTGGTGGGACGTCGTCGCCGGACTGAAGCACGACTTCAAGCCCGGCGAGTCGCGCGACTGGGCGGCCTTCGGCGTGCAGGGGCTGGCGCCGTACAAGTTCGAGGTGAGCGCCACCGCGTACGTCGGCGAAAGCGGTGCGACGGCGGCCACGGTCGAGGCCGAATACGAGGTGCTGCTGACCAACCGGCTGATCCTGCAACCGCGCGTCGAGATCGAAGCCTTCGGCAAGGCCGATGCGGCGCGCGGCCTCGGTTCCGGCCTCTCCACGGCGGAAGCCGGCATGCGCCTGCGCTACGAGTTCACGCGGCGTTTCGCGCCGTACGTGGGCCTCGCGTGGGAACGCGCGTATGGCGGCACGGCCGACCATCGCCGCGATGAAGGCGAACCCGTGCAGGACACGCGCCTCGTCGCCGGCCTGCGGCTCTGGTTCTGACCGCCATGCGCGCCTCCACGCACCGCCGCCCCCTCCCTCGCCGCCTCCGGCGCGGCGACGGGCGGCGATGCGTTGACCTTCCCATCATGGGAAGGCCCAGGCTGCGTCCATCCGGACTTCCGATGGAGCACGCATGAGCACCGCCACTTCCACCACCGGCCTGCGCCTGCCGATCGCGGGCATGACCTGCGCGTCATGCGCGGGCCGCATCGAACGCGCCCTCGCCGCCGTTCCCGGCGTACTGCGCGCGAGCGTCAACCTGGCCACCGCGATGGCCGACATCGCCACCGATGGCAGCGTCGCCGCGCCCACCCTCGCCGACGCCGTATCGCGCAGCGGCTATCGCGTAACCGAGCGCACGTTCGAACTGGCCATCGGCGGCATGACGTGCGCTTCGTGCGCGGGTCGCATCGAAAAAGCCTTGCAGGCGGTGCCTGGCGTGATCGAAGCGAACGTCAACCTCGCCACCGAACGCGCGCATGTGCGGGTGGTGTCGGAAGTGACGGTGGAGGCGTTGATCGAGGCCGTCGATGCGGCCGGTTATCGCGCGGGTATTCCTGCCATCGACGCGCCCGAAACAACGACGCGATTGCACGAGCTTGACGCAAACAAGGCCGACGCGCGCGAGCGCCGCCACCTCTGGCTCGCCCTCGCGTTGTCGCTACCGCTGGTGCTTCCGATGCTCGCGCTTGCGTTCGGCGTGCACGCAATGCTGCCCGGATGGGTGCAGTTCGCACTGGCAACGCCCGTGCAGTTCTGGCTCGGCGCGCGCTTCTATCGCGCCGGCTGGCGCGCGCTGAAGGCACGCAGCGGCAACATGGACCTGCTCGTCGCGCTGGGCACGAGTGCGGGATACGGGCTGAGCGTGTGGCACCTGCTCGCAGGCGGGCATCACGCGCCGCTGTACTTCGAGGCGTCGGCGGTGGTGATCGCACTCGTGCTGCTCGGAAAGTGGCTGGAGACCCGCGCGCGCCGTCAGACGACATCCGCCATCCGCGCCTTGCAGGCCTTGCGGCCGGCCACCGCGCGCGTCCGTCGCGACGGCATCGAAACCGATGTGCCGCTTGCGAAGGTCCGAGTCGGCGACGAGATCATCGTGCGACCGGGCGAACGCATTCCCGTCGACGGCCGCATCGTCGAAGGAAGCACGCACACCGACGAATCCATGCTGACGGGCGAATCGTTGCCGGTCGCGAAATCCGAAGGCGACCGCGTCACCGGTGGCGCGGTCAACGGCGAAGGCCGCGTGGTGCTCGAAACCACGACAATCGGCGCTGAAAGCGCGCTCGCACGCATCATCCGGCTGGTCGAGGACGCGCAGTCGAAGAAGGCGCCGATCCAGCGCATCGTCGATCGCGTCAGCTCGGTGTTCGTGCCGGTGGTGATCGTCATCGCGCTGGTCACGCTGCTTGGCTGGGGCGCAGCAACCGGCGACTGGAGCCAGGCGTTGCTCAAGGCGGTCGCGGTGCTCGTCATCGCGTGTCCGTGCGCGCTGGGGCTGGCGACGCCGACCGCGATCATGGCCGGCACCGGTGTCGCCGCTCGCGCGGGCATCCTCATCAAGGATGCGCAGGCGCTGGAAATCGCGCAGCGCATCGGCATCGTCGCTTTCGACAAGACAGGCACGCTGACGCGGGGCAAGCCGGCGCTGACCGAGGCGTTCGCGCTCGATGGAGATACGTCTTCGCTGCTCGCGCAGGCGGCCGCCGTACAGCGTGGAAGCGAGCATCCGCTGGCGACCGCGGTGCTGGACGCGGCACAGGCATCGCCGCCGGTTACCGCGAGCGACATCCGCGCGATCCCGGGGCGCGGCGTGCGCGGCCGGATCGGCTCGAACGAAGTGTCCATCGGCAGTGAACGAATGATGCGCGAAGCGGGCGTCGACCTGACGCAGTTGTCCGCGCGCGCCGAAGCGCTGTTCGCCAGTGGCCATACGGTTTCGTGGGTGGCTGCATCTGAACGCGACGAACATCCGCGCCTGCTCGGCCTGCTCGCGTTCCGCGATACGCCGCGCCCTGGCGCGCATGACGCCATCACGCGGTTGCACGCACTGGGCGTGCGGACCGTCATGGTCTCCGGCGATCACGAAGGTGCCGCGCGCGCCGTCGCCGCGCAGCTGCATATCGACGAAGTCCGCGCCAACGTGTTGCCCGACGAGAAGGCCGCGGCGATCGAACAGCTTCGTCGCAGCGGCGTGGTGGCGATGGTCGGCGACGGCATCAACGACGCACCCGCGCTGGCCGCGGCAGACGTCGGCATCGCCATGGGCAGCGGCACCGACGTCGCGATGTACGCGGCTGGCGTGACGCTGATGCGCGCCGAGCCGACGCTCGTCGCCGACGCCATCGAAATCTCGCGTCGCACGACGCGCAAGATCCGCCAGAACCTGTTCTGGGCCTTCGCCTACAACGTCGTCGGCATTCCACTGGCGGCGTTTGGATTGCTCGACCCGGTGATCGCCGGCGCCGCGATGGCGCTCTCGTCGGTCAGCGTCGTCACCAACGCGTTGCTGCTGCGCCATTGGCGCCCGCATCGCCTTCACACGCCATTGAATCGTCACGCCATCGAATCGTAAGGAGCCGACCATGCCCCGCATGCCACGACCCGAACTCGCCGACGCACGCCAGCAGGGCCTGCACAACATCGGCGAAGCCGCGCGGCAGAGCGGCGTCAGCGCGAAGATGATCCGGCACTACGAAAGCATCGGGCTGATTCCGCCGCCCAATCGCACGTTCGCCGGCTATCGCCTCTACAACGACGCCGACCTGCACCGGTTGGGCTTCATCCGCCGCGCGCGCGGGCTGGGCTTCTCGATCAGGCAGATCGAAGCGCTGCTCGGACTGTGGGACGACCGCTCGCGCGCCAGCGCAGAAGTGAAGCGCCTGGCGCAATCGCACGTGGACGAACTGGCGGAGAAGATCGCCGAGATGCAGGCCATGCAGCGAACGCTGCAGGACCTCGCGCATCGTTGCCACGGCGACGACCGGCCGGATTGTCCGATCCTGGAGGATCTGGCGAGGACATCGTCCACCGGCGCTGCACCTGCCGCGGGCCGGCACGAACTGGGCGACGCGGGACTCATGTTCGAAGAACGGCGTGCGAGGCGCGCGCGTTGAGATCGCTTCGCAGAAACAACCCCGAGCACCGGGACGAGAACCCAGATCCCGAAACCAGACGCCCAAAACGCATCAGGGCCCCGTTTCCGGAGCCCTGATGCGTTTCACTATTTGGCGTCCCCACGGGGATTCGAACCCCGGTCGCTACCGTGAAAGGGTAATGTCCTAGGCCTCTAGACGATGG
>Ga0209257_1002679_pt1 | contig 17063 bp, 15 predicted proteins | sample AraplaCvi_mCL_r2_FD_184277 | JGI IMG/M metagenome (GOLD analysis project Ga0209257, IMG submission 184277) | Arabidopsis root microbial communities from North Carolina, USA - plate scrape MF_Cvi_mCL_r2 (SPAdes) (version 2) | ecosystem: Host-associated > Plants > Roots > Endosphere | place: USA...
CTCACCGTCTTCAACCTGGCGTACGAGCCGGCGTCAGCCGGGCGACGGCGAATCATGCGGTCGGTCTTCTCGCCGAGTTCCGGACTGCCGAATCCCGCCGACGGCGATCATTACTCAAAGCCCTCAAGGAGCGCGCGTCCGCGCGCTCAAAGCCGAGCTTCGAGCCATTCGCGGGACCGAGATCGCCGAACTGCACGGCCTCGTCCACACGCCCGCCCGGTACAGCCAGGTGCTGACGCTGCAGGACGCGGGCCGGAATGACGTCATCGAGAGGGCCTGCGGCAAGAACTGGCCTGATCCGCTAGTGCCGGGGTTGTCCCCCTGAAGCGCGCGCCACGAGACGACGCTGGCTGAGAGGCGCGCATCATCCCGGTCGGTTTCTTCCACGTGCCGATCATGGCCTGCGCCTCCTTAAGCTCGCCCGTCGAGGCAGGGCTCGGGTGTGGCAGACGCTGCCAGCCCGTCAACCCCGTTCCGCACCAGCACCGAGAACAGGGTATGACGGGCAGGCTTCCCGCGTCTGCCCCTGCTGCCTCGCCCTCGACGGAGAGGGCGAGCTGAAGGAGGCACCCATGACCACAGATCGCAGACGCCAAACACCCGTCGATATCTACGAGCGCGTCACCAACCAGATTATCGCTGCCATCGAGGCCGGCGCCGGTGACTACCGGATGCCCTGGCATCACGACGGATCGGCCATCACCACACCCGTCAATATCGCCTCAACCAAGACCTACCGCGGCATCAACATTCTCTCACTTTGGGCTGCGGCGCACGCTGCGGGCTACCCTACCGGCATCTGGGGCACCTACCGTCAATGGCAGGCGCTCGGCGCCCAGGTTCGCAAGGGCGAGCACGGCCACCTTGTGGTGTTCTGGAAGGCCAGCGATCGCGACAAAGCGGATGACCAAGACGGAAATCGCGAAAGTGACGAGCCCGCCCGCAGCATGTTCGCTCGCGGCTATTCGGTTTTTAACTGCGCCCAAGTTGACGGCTACACACCGCCCGTGATGCCGGTGTTGGCCGAGGCTGAGCGGATCGATTGGGCCGAACGGTTCTGCGCGGCTCTCGGCATCGACATCCGCCACGGCGGCTCGCAGGCCTATTACCGCCCGGCTACGGACCAGGTGCAGATGCCAAGATTCCCGTGCTTCCGCGACGCGGTCGCCTACTACGCCGTGCTGCTCCATGAATGCGGCCACGCATCTGGCGCCAGCCACCGACTCGGCCGCGATCTCTCTGGACGCTTCGGCTCGGCAGCCTATGCGATGGAGGAATGCACGGTCGAACTCCTGAGTGCTATGATTTGCGCCGACCTGGGCCTCAGCGTCGAGCCGCGGCCGGACCATGCCCGCTACATTGCCTCGTGGGTCGAGGTCATGAATTCCGACAAGCGCGCCATCTTCACTGCCGCCAGCAAAGCGCAGGAGATCGCCGACTGGATGCATGCACAACAGCCCCAAGAGGACGAGGCCCGGGGCGCCGCATAGGCGTCCTTTTCAAGAGTGAAAGCCAAGGATCATCACCTGGCGAGCAAAAAAATTGCGAGGTGATGCTTGGGAGCGCCGACCGCGGCGACAGGGACGCAGTGTTCGAATTGCCGGTTGCCGACATCGCGGCAATCGCAATTTGAATTTTGTGAAGAAAGGACGTCGGCAAAGCGAGCTATGTTTGGCTCGCCGCATGACGGCACCTCTGCTGCTTAGCACCCTTTGTCGGCAAAGACGTTGCCGAGGATGCAATGGCAGTGAAGGCGACGTGCGCTTTCTGCGGTGCTGCCGGAAGAGCCATCCTTCCCGCAATCTGACGACTACGGCAGTTGCGGCATTTCCCCCTCGGCAATACACCAAATCCAAGGCGTCATCTCTGGTCTCGCCTCGATCATTTCCGTCAATGCCCGCTGGTAGTCCTCACTTGCACCGGCCGACACGATGAACATCGCGACCGGGGAGGGCCGCTGTTCCGGCAAGGTGACCGACACGATTGGTTGCTCCTGTGGGAGGTTGAAGCGTAGTCCTTTGACGACCTTGCGCCGCAGCCCTGCCAGTCTTTCCAGAAGATACCGTTCGTGGATGCTTTCGAATGGGATCCAGTTCTCGTTCACGACCATCATCGCGACTTCTTCGACGGCAGCGACCCCAGAAGCCGAAATCCCAAATGTCGCGATTATAATGAGATGCAATTCGTCGTTCGAGCGCCACAACTCAAGTTCCGCTTCGTATTTGGCGTTCAACCGTTTCCATGCTTCGCTTTCAATCATGAAGGGAAAGGGTAGATGCCGAAGCGCGATCCGATGCCCCAGGCGTGCCGGTGTGAACTCCTTCACTTCCGCCACTGCGATCATCAGGTTGCGCGGTCCCGTCCCGGGCGCTTGCGCACCGGCAAGCGCGGTCGCCCGGCGCGCGGCAATTCCTTCCTTGTCCTCCTGACGGAAAGTCTCCGGCACAAACAGCAGATCACTGAGCTGTCCGCCACGAACCGTCATTTGTGACGCGGCATTCATGAGGCTCGTGCGGACCCGACCCCAGCCACGCTTTCCGGTCCAGGAAGAACGCCATTCGGTCAGTTCCCCCATTTCCCACAGGTAGTGTAACATTGCGCGCAAGGAAAGCTTCCTCGTCTCGTTGCGAATGGTGGACTCCGACGGACCTGTGGATTGAAATGCGGCCGCACGCGGACCTTTCTTCGTCATCGAAAAATCGAGCTTCAAGATTGCCCGCCCGCTCGCATCGATCTGGATGGCGTTGCCGATCAAAGGCCCGAGGCCGGACAACTCGTAGGGAGGTTCATAGGACGGGCAGGTCGGGTCGTGATCGCGCCCGGAAAGCGGCATGCGCTTGACGAGATGCTGCCCATCGAGTTGCGCGATATACATCGGAACCGGCGGTTCCTTGCACTGACAATGTGGCCGGAGCCCCTGTTCGTAAGCACGCGGAAGAATAGCCTGGAATTCATTCGATTCCTCTTCGAACGACCTGTCGCCGATCAGAAACCGTCGCACATTGCATCTCCCACGCCCATCCAAGAGGCCCGTAAGGGTCGGTGACGATGTAGCACGGATCCCTCGTTTATACTATCGTAAATATGATGGTATAACTGAAAGCCCGTGCAACAGCGGTGGAAGAAGATGTTTTTCTGCGAAAACGGGCCGTCCGAAGATGTCGGCGGACGCGCTCGGCTACGTGCGCTTCCTGGGAATCATGTCGAACAGAGAAGATCCGAGTGCGTCGGCCGCGTCTGCCATAGCTGAAGCGCAGTGAACCGAAGACAGCGCAGCGTATCGCGACGTCACGGTTGGTCACCTCGTCGTTGGCGCTCAACTTGACGACGATGTCGCGGGTTCGTGCACATCGGGAATATCTGGATAATTCGGAGGATCAACAGAGGAGTCGGCAACACGCGACCTGAACAAGCACATTGGCGATGTCACCGCCGCCGCCGGCCGCGAACCCGTCGTGCTCACCTGGCATGGGAGATCCCGGTTTGCGCTGATGAGTTATGAACATTACGAGTGGATGCGCACTGGCGGCGATCCGCGCAGCGTGCATCGTGTTTCGGAGATGCCGGAGGAACATAAGGAACTGTTCGCCTCGGAGATCGATCGGCTGGCGCGCGGCGAGGGATCTGGTGAATCGTGAGTTCCTGCCCGGTCAGCGGATATCCGGGCGGTGTGTCGCGATGGCAGTGCACACCACTATTGGCATTGACGCGATCGCGGCTGGCTCATGCCTCGGGGGGATGCAACCTCGTATCGAGGGCAAAGGCCTCCTGGAACCTCAGGGTATAGGCACCGGTCGCGCCGCCGGCGAGAAAAATCAGGTTCCAGCTATGCGGCGAAGCCGCACTCGGAATCGCGACGAAACGGTGCCGCCGAAGAAGATCGTCTCCGAATGTTTGCTGTCCCGCGCCAGGAATGCCCGGGCGCAACCAATTGGGATTGGGCATTCTTCCCGGATCGACGACATGGACATCGCTGGGATTGGCAATGACTGCTGCCGTCATCATATGTGCCACCGTATCGAGCGCCCGGAAGCCCTTGTGGACTGCGACCTCAAGTATCGCCGTCGCGGGATCGAGGGAGCAGTAGATCGCGCGAACTCCCTTGCTGTTCCAGCGGCCACCGACCCGATAGGCGCCTTCCCCGCAATCCCACGTTGGTGCATGGATGGCCTGATCGAGCCGCCACGCGGCCAACTCGGTCCCGCCGAGCGCAATTGGCAGAAGGGTCATGCATAGACGCCGTATTCGAGGCGGTCGAGATGATCCTCGACAAGCTCGACGCCGGCGGGCGTTCCGAGAAGATCGATCGGGCGGCGCTGGTCAAGTCCGATCGCCGGACGCTCCAGCCACTGTTCGGCTTCCGCCTGCGACCCGAACACGTCAGTCGCCTTTGCGAGGATCTCGGCGAATTTCCACGTGCGACCACTCTGTTCCTGGCTGAGCGGCTTCGAGGGTGCATCCTTCCGCCGCTGCCAGGTGCGCAAGCTCATGCCCACCGCCTTTTCGAGGGACTCGTTCTTGCCGATGACGACGAGATTGCCGACAAGGTAATCCAACGCCGAGGCAGGCAGACCGTGCAGAAGCAGCTCGTGCGCGTCGAGCGCATTGGTGAGGCGCCGCGCCAAGATGCGCGAGCCGCCGAGCAATGCTTCGATTTTTTGCAGTTCACCGCCTGCTGCAGAGGAAGGTGCTCTTGTTGTCACCGCCATGATCTTTCTCTGCGCCATCTGTCGTTCAATATATGTCGTGTGTCGCTCGTGATTTCAAGGTTTGAGGGAACTGTCAGGTATTCCCGGACCTGACGCTATTTCGCCGACGAACCGGCCTGCAACGCGGGATCGCCGCGCGCGACGACCGACGAAGCCGGGCCCGGGTCGCTCGGGGCCACTCGCTGCCGATGGCGGTGTGTCTGTCGGTCACAGATTGATCAGATGGGCGGGCGACAAGGGGCGAATGGGGGAAAGATCCACCTTTCTCACGCTTCATGCGAACAGTTTCCCCAGGTGTTACCGCACGGTCTGCAGCCGACAATACCGGCACCGCATTGATCTAACGGTCGGCATAAGAGTGATGTCGGCACGGGCGGATCATTGGTTGCAGCAACTGGGAGCAGGCGAGGGTATGCAATTGACTGGCTCGAGGGCGAAACGCATCAAGGGATGCGCGGCTGATACGCAGCAGCGTCGGAGCGGGCGGCCATGATGGTTTGTCGCGGCCTTCGATTGCCCCGAACCATTCCCGTTTTATGTCGCTCGCATAGACGACCGCCTGCCTTTGCGGCCAACCCCTACAGGGGTAAGACTCGCCCGAAATTTTTGCAAAGTTCGATTTCGGTTTTCTTGTCTTGGCGGAAAATAGAATTTGCAAAATTTTCGGGCGAGCTGACCGCAGCAGATCGGCCGTCTCTTCGTGCACCATCGGGAATGGTCCCGAGCAACCGAAGGAGACAGAACCATGGCCACCACGATCGCAGCTCTCACGCAGAAGACCGATGGCACTCTCGAAGGCGTCTTCGCCACCATCCGAGTGAACGCCCCGATCGCCATCGTCCCCAACGCCAACAAGGCGAGCGAAGAGGCCCCTGACTACCGCGTTATCCACCGCAAGACCGGGTTCGAAATCGGCGCGGCGTGGAACCGCATCGCCCGCCAGACCGGAGAAGAGTACCTCTCCGTGAAACTGGAGGCTCCGGAGATCGGGGTGATCTTCGGCAACCTCGCACAGGCTCCCGGCGGCGATCCGAACCGCAAGGTGATCCTCTGGAACAATCCGAACTGAGCCACCAACGCCGGTCCCGATCAATCGGGACCGGCGCCCACTCGCTCTGAACGCGACCGGCCCCAAACGGGATGGTCACGTTTGTCGCTAGAAACAGGTACGGGCATCGAGCCCGCACCTGTTCTTTTACCCTGCCACACGAGATGAAAAACTATCTGCTCAGATCGCCAAGTCTGCCGCGAGGAATCGTGCCGCCTAAAGGACGAGCGGTTCCCCCAAAATGCTGACGCATTTCGGCTCCCCCGCTCGCCGGCTCCGCCGGTCGCATCCGCGATCCTTGACCCGGCCCGATCCTCGCGACCGCCGGCGTCATCTTTCACACTATGCAAGGAGATGACGACAATGACGGTTGCACTTGAAACCCACATCGAGGAATTGAAGGCCGAGCTGCGCCATTGCGATGCCGGCGAGCGCGATCAGATCCAGGCCGAACTGGAACAGGCCTGTGCGGAGCTTGAGGTCATCGTGGCCGAACTCGAGGGGCGCGTCAGCAGCGAGCCTCCCTTCTAGGGAGGCTTTCGCCATGCTTGCATTTACGGCAAATCCAAGAATACAGGAGATCGCCATGTCGCACTCGGGTTCCTATACGACGAGCGATCTTTCCCGGAAATCCGGGGACATCATCGCCGAGGCCCTGCGCTGGCCAGTGACAATCACCCAGCGCAACAAGCCGCACTTGTCCTCCTCAACATTGACGACTATGAGCGCCTGATGCGCCAGTCGGAAGCGCGGTCGGCCGGAACCATCGAAACGATGCCCGGCAGCCTCTTTGCGGACTTCGCGAGTGCCGTCGACGCCTTTGTAGCCGAGGACGAGGGCGCGCCTGAATAATTCGACGCAGGCAAATAACGCAGCCTTGCCGATGGTCAGCTCTTCAGGAAGCGGCAGGGACGTCGGTTACGCGCTGAGATTCGGCTTCGTTTGCCGATGGGCGAGCTTCGCTGGTGTAAGGCGGTGCCACACGTTACTATCGCGACGGGTCGTCTTTTATCAAATCCCATGCACCAAATGCCGGTTTCGGCGACAGTTCTCATTGGCAGAACAAACATCGGTGCCAAGCGGCGTGCATTGAAGGCAGCGTGTTCCGCTAACTCAGTGGCATAAGGGGATCCCGAATTTTCACGGACTATCTATTTGGGGTTCACCGCTTCCAACTCGACCGATTACGCGGGAGTCTACCCTCGGGATCATTGACTTCGATCCGGTTCTCGCCTTCGAGCCGTTCGCTAAAGATAACAACATTGGCGCCACCCGGATTCGCTATGCTGGGAAAAATGATGCCCGTATGGCCTGCAGCGAGTACGAGATCGCCCAGTACCCATGTCGGCGGCTCGACGTGCAGGTCGAATTTGAGGTGGCGCCAGTCCTCTCGCCAGCTATGCCAAAGGTCGTCCCACGGGTCGCCGCGGCTCAGTTGTTGAAGGTCGACGAGGTTCATCAATGTCGCGGTATACGAGCAAACGGTGCGGCAGAAACGGCGAGGTTTGCTGATACTCGCGGAGGGCGGTTACTTCGTCCAACGCCAGGTATAGAGCTTCGACGCCCTCTCGATTGAACCGGCCGCCCTTGAGCGCCGCGCCCGCACCGCTCCTTGGCAAGCTCGCCCATTCTGGCATATGCGCCCGATAGAGCAACGTGCCCGCGGGAAGGTGTTCGAGGATCACCCAACATATCCCGAACTGATGGATTCCAGGTAGTCGATTGCATCCTCTGTCCTGCCTTCTGTAACGAGTTGCAGGATCGTCTTGTGGCGAAACGCCGGGATTGGAGCATTCTTGATAAGGAACAGTGCGCGCTCCTTGTCTGGCTGCACGACAGATGCCGCGGACAGCACGCGCATCAAGTCGCGCAGCGCGGCCTGTAGCTTGGCGGAACTCGGATGGGTCCTGACCGTGTTACGATGCACCGCCGCGATCGCTGCGAGATCCTGAAGTTGAAGGCCAAATAGGTCCGCAACACCAGTTGCCGAAAGATCGGACGTTCCGGGTTGGTGAACGGCTTCGAGAGCATCGGGTAGAGCAAGCGCGGACATGGCGGTTCTCCTGGTAAAAATGCAGGACTAATTTATGCACATTTTACGCACATTTCAAGCGAAAGCACACACACTACTGCGGTTGCTTTAAGCAAAGTTCCGCTCGAAATTTCGGCCGCGCTCGATCCTGATTTCGACCAGATCGAAAATTGCCAGATAGGGAACTGGTGTGTCGACCTTAAGATCGTCGCCAAGGGCGCGGGAATCGCGCCCGGCAAGGACATTACCGCTTGCGTCACGAAGATAACTTGGCTCGCATCGGCGGTGCTGACGTCACTCAAGCCGGTTGGTCGGCCGGTCCAATGGGTAATGCTTGGCTTGGTGTGGAGGTTAAATCCGGACGAAGCGGTTTGCCTTAGCTGCCTGATCCATATCCTTCCGCCGAAAATAGATCGCGCGCCCACAACGGATCGGGCTATGACCTTGCACGATAATGATCTGTTCGTCCTTGCGCATCGACTGGGTGATTTCGTGTGGCATGATCAGCGACCGGCGCTGGAAATTAACGCTTTCGGATTGGCGGCCCCCGGCGGCTTTTGTGTCCCAGCCAACGTTACGGGAACTCCTCTTCACCTCTACCGTCATCTCACCGCATTGGGCGGAGACGTTGCGCGCTGTGTCCAGCGCTTTGATCGCGGCATAGCTCGTGAAGGCGCAGCCGTCGATCCACGACATCGCGCCATCCCTCCCGAAATGCCGCTCCAGCTGGCCGACCGATTGGTACATCAGCATCATGGAGATGCCGTACTTTCGGCCGCGGTCGCGCGCCTCTTCCAGCACCCGCATGTAGCCGAGCAGATCGACCTCATCGAGCATGAACAACGCCCGGCGCTTGAAGCCGCCATCGGCGTGGATCATGGCATTGATCAGTGAGCCGATGATCACGCGGCCGATGCTCGGATAGGAGCGCAGGATCGATGCCGGGATGTTGAGGAAGACGTCTTTCTTGCCCGAGACGATGTCACTCGATTTGAAAGCATTGCCACACACGAGTGCGGCGTAGCTGTCGAGCGATAGCCACTGGCAGTCCTTCGATGCTGTCGAGTAGACTCCTGAAAACGTCTGCTCAGTCATGTTGGTGAAGACGCCGAGCGTCTCGCGGATGAAAGCCGATTGCGAGTGCTCCTGAATGTCGCGCAGCATGGCGAGCACCGAGGGTTCCGGCTCGGATACAATTTGCCGGAGACTGCGTAAGTTCCGCCGCCCTTCATATTCCGGCGACAGCATCACGTGCGCGAGCAGGCCGGTCAGGAGATTGTGTGCTTGGTTCTGGAAGTAGGAAGCGCTCGAGCTTTCGAAGCGCACGCTCTCCGACAAGAGCATGTGGGCAATGCCGACGATGTCTTCTTCCTTTCGTCGCGAGTTCTCGATCCCGTCGAGCACGTTGAAGCCCATGATCGGGTTCGTCGGATCAAGCACCATCACCTCGCGGTCGAGCACGCGGGTTCGGTGCTGGATCACCATGGGCGCGACCTCGGTGGAAGGGTCGAGGCAGATCAGCGGCCCGGTATAACGCAGCGCCGTCGGCACGACATTGCTTGTGGTCTTGTATCCACCCGACCCGGCGAAGAAGAGCATGTGGGTGGAATCGAAATCCTGCTTGTAGGTCAGTAACGGCGCTTTGCCGCCTTTCCCCCATGTCGCCGGATCGTTTGGATCGAAGGGCAGTTCATGGACGATGTCCTTGTCGACGCGGTAGCGCTCGCCGACGACGATCTCGCCGTCCGGCGGAAACAGTCTTCCCGCCGCCGACATCGGCAGCCAGTCCGCGTCCCCGAAGGTTCCGCGCCTGGCGCGCTTTACCGGTTCGGGGACCACCGTGGAAACGCGCGCGGCCACAGCCACGGCCATGAAGCCAGCGACTGCACTGACGACAGCGACCATGTCGAGATAGGACAGCGCCCGATCCCATGATAGCGCGCCGCTTTCCACGGATGGGGACAGTCGGCCGAATTCACGCAGCGCGTAGAGGCTGGCGACTGTCAAAAAACAAACGAGGCTTGCCATGGCTACCGGCATTCGCCGGTGCAACGGCAAGGCCCAAACGGTCAACAGACCTGCGAGCGGCCCGAGCAATAACGGTGGTAGCGGTGAGGCTCGTAGAAACCAGTATGCCGCCTTCCCGGACAGTCCGGCGGCGAGCACCGACCAGCGCCAGCCCACGACGTAGACCGCAAAGGCGGTTACAGCGACGGGCAAGAGAATGAGCAAAAGGCTCGGATGCGGCTTTGACTTCAGTGCCATTCCGTCGTCTCCGAGATACGAGGTGATCCGGCCTCTGACGCGGGAGCCTTGAATGCTTCCTCGCCGATATCGCGCAGACGCCGATGCTCGGCGGTGCCCGGCGCGATGCTTGCAAGTTCGATGAGACCGCCGAGTAGAAACGCCCGGTCGGCCTTCGTGAGACCCGCTCTCGCGACAATGCCACCGAGCAGGAATTTCTCGCGGGTGTCCCGCTTTCGTTCACTCGTCATTAGAAACCTCCGCCGACGCTCCAGACCCGCCACTTGGCTGTCGACGCGGCGAAGCAGACGCGCTAGCGGGCCCTGTCCGATCTCCTTTACGAAATCGAGCCGCGATCTCCCCGAAGACCGCGTCAAGTTCCTCGTCAGTGATCTCGATTTCCGCCAGACCGGATTTCGTGGCGGCGCGCGCAAACCGCTCAGCGGATTTTACTATCAGCGTTCGTCTACGATCGCGCAGCTTCTCGATCTGGGCGTCGATATCGGATATCGATGATTTTAAGGCCATCCATGGGCTCCTTCCTGTTTGAGTAATCTTACCGGTGCTGATTATACTATCTACAAAATGACAGTAAATAAGGTTAGTGTCCACCATCCCGAAAACGTCGCAGCCGGAATGCAGGCCGTCGGTCCCTTCCGGAGAAGCGGCATCGGTCCTTCGGTCCGATCGGTTTGAGGGCGCAATATACGTCGCTGGCGCGACGTGCTCGGAGGGACGGAGACAGTCGTGGCGATCATGTTCGTCAGAGCGCAGGTGATCAGCAGGGGAGCGGGACGCAGTATCGTCTCGGCTGCCGCCTACCGCCACCGCGCCCGGATGGCGGACGAGCAGGCCGGGACGTCCTTCAGCTACCGTGGCGGCGCGTCGGAGCTGGTGCATGAGGAACTGGCACTGCCGGACGATATCCCGGGCTGGCTGCAGGCGGCGATCGCGGGGAAGACTGTCGCCGCGGCAAGCGAGGCGTTCTGGAATGCAGTGGATGCGTTCGAGACGCGGGCGGACGCACAGCTTGCGCGGGAGTTGATCATCGCCTTGCCGGAGGAGCTGACGCGAGCGGAGAACACCGCGCTCGTTCGCGAATTTGTCCGCGACAACTTCACATCTAAAGGAATGATCGCCGACTGGGTGTTTCACGACAAGGACGGCAATCCACATATCCACCTGATGACGGCGCTCAGGCCCCTTACGGAGGAGGGGTTTGGGCCGAAGAAGGTGCCGGTCCTGGGCGACGACGGGGAGCTGTTGCGCGTCGTCACGCCGAACAGGCCGAACGGCAAGATCGTCTACAAGCTCTGGGCTGGCGACAAGGAAACCATGAAGGCATGGAAGGTCGCCTGGGCGGAAACGGTCAACCGTCACCTGACGCTGGCCGGCCATGAGATCCGTCTCGATGGCCGCTCCTATGCTGAGCAAGGCCTCGATGGGATCGCACAGAAACACCTCGGTCCGGAGAAGGCGGCGCTCGCGCGCAAGGGTGTCGAGACGTATTTCGCGCCGGCTGATCTGGCGCGGCGGCAGGAGATGGCCGACCGGCTGCTTGCCGATCCGGAGCTTCTTCTCAAGCAGCTCGGCAACGAACGCTCCACCTTTGATGAGCGCGATATCGCCAAGGCGCTGCACCGCTATGTCGACGATCCAGTGGACTTCGCCAATATCCGCGCGCGGCTTATGGCTTCGGACGATCTGGTGCTGCTGAAGCCGCAGCAAGTCGAAACCCAAACGGGCAAGGCGACAGAGGCGGCGGTGTTCACCACGCGGGGGATCCTGCGCATTGAATATGACATGGCGCAGTCAGCCGAGGTTCTGTCGATGCGAAAGGGTCTCGGCGTCTCCGGTGCCAAGGCCGCCGCCGCCGTCCGAAGCGTCGAAACGGCCGATCCGGAAAAATCCTTCAGGCTCGATGCGGAACAGGTCGATGCGGTCCGTCATGTCACGCGCGATAGTGCCATCGCGGCGGTCGTCGGGCTTGCCGGCGCCGGTAAGTCGACACTGCTTTCGGCGGCCCGCGTCGCATGGGAAAGCGACGGCCGACGGGTAATCGGCGCGGCCCTTGCCGGCAAGGCCGCAGAAGGGCTGGAGGACAGTTCCGGGATCCGGTCGCGCACGCTGGCTTCCTGGGAGCTTGCCTGGGCCGGTGGGCGCGAAAGACTGCAACGCGGCGATGTGCTCGTCATCGACGAGGCCGGCATGGTGTCATCGCAGCAGATGGCGCGTATCCTCAAAGCCGTGGAGGACGCAGGCGCAAAGGCCGTGCTGGTCGGCGACGCGATGCAACTGCAGCCAATCCAGGCGGGTGCGGCGTTCCGCGCAATCACCGAACGGATCGGCTTTGCGGAACTTGCCGGCGTGCGGCGGCAGCGTGATGTCTGGGCGCGTGATGCATCCCGTCTCTTCGCGCGCGGCAAGGTCGAAGAGGGGCTCGATGCTTATGCGCAGAAGGGCTGCATTGTCGAGACCGAAACCCAGGCCGAGATCATCGATCGCATCGTTGCCGATTGGGCCGGTGCCCGCCGTGACTTGCTTGAGAAAACTGCCGTGGGCGAGTGTCCCGGACGTCTTCGCGGCGACGAACTGCTTGTGCTTGCCCACACCAACGATGACGTCAGGAAGCTGAACGAGGCCTTGCGCAAAGTCATGATCTACGAGGGCGCGCTGACAGGTGCGCGCCAGTTCCGGACGGCACGTGGGCTTCGTGAGTTTGCCGCGGGCGACCGGATCATCTTCCTGGAAAATGCCCGCTTCCTTGAACCGCGGACAAAGCGGTTTGGTCCCCAATATGTGAAGAACGGTATGCTTGGCACGGTCATTTCGTCCGGGGACAAACGCGCAGACGCGCTGCTGTCGGTGCATCTCGACAACGGCCGAAAGGTCGTGATCAGCGAGGACAGCTACAGCAATGTCGATCACGGCTACGCCGCGACCATCCACAAATCTCAAGGCTCGACTATCGATCGGACCTTCGTGCTCGCCACCGGAATGATGGATCAGCATCTGACTTATGTGGCGATGACCAGGCATCGTGACCGCGCCGATCTTTACGCCGCGCGTGAGAACTTTGAACCGAAGCCGAAATGGGGGCGCAGTCCACGTGTCGACCATGCAGCCGGCGTCACCGGTGAATTGGTGGACACCGGGTTGGCCAAGTTCCGGCCGCAAGATGATGATGCCAAAAAAAGCCCCTACGCCGATGTGAGGACGGACGACGGAACCGTTCATCGACTTTGGGGCGTGAGCCTGCCGAAGGCACTTGAGGAAGGTGGAATCTCGACAGGCGATACTGTGACACTGCGCAAGAATGGCGTCGAAACGGTCACGGTAAAGGTGGCCGTCACTGATGAGAAGACCGGCAAGAAGCGCGTCGAGGAACGTCAGGTCGAGCGCAACGTCTGGACTGGAAGCCAAGTCGAAACTGTAGATGCGCGGAAGGCCAGGATGGAGCGGGAAAGCCATCGGCCGCTCGTGTTCAAACAGCTTGTTGGACGCCTTGGGCGATCCGGCGCCAAGACGACGACGCTCGATTTCGAATGCGAGGAAGGCTATCGGGAGCATGCCCGTGATTTTGCCCGGCGGCGCGGCCTCGACTATCTTTCACTGGTGGCAGCCAAAATGGAAGAGAGCGCGGCGCGACGGTCGGCGTGGCTTGCTGAGAAGCGGTCGCAGTTGGCGAAGCTCTGGGAGCGGGCGAGCATTGCGCTCGATTATGCGATCGAACGGGAACGCAGCGTCTCGTACAGCGAGGAACGCACAGTATCCTTCGCAGCCGGCATCCCGTTGGGTGGAAATTATTTGATCCCACCCGCCTCCGAATTCCCCCGCAGCGCTGAAGAGGATGCGCGTTTCGCGCAGCTCTCGTCGGCACAGTGGAAGGAGCGGGAGGAAATACTCCGGCCATTGCTTCAGAAAATCTATCGCGACCCGGATGGCGCGCTATCGGCGCTCAACGCTCTGGCGTCAGGCGCAGGCGTCGAGCCGCGGAAGATTGCTGAAGAGATTAGCCTTGCGCCCGAACGCCTTGGCCGATTGCGCGGCTCTGACCTCATGGTCAATGGCCGCGCCGCCCGCGACGAGCGCAACACTGCCATGACCAGCTTATCGGAACTGCTGCCTTTGGTGCGCGCACATGCAACCGAGTTTCGCAGGCAGGCGGAGCGCTTCGCAATCCGCGAGCAGCGGCGGCGCGCATATATGTCATTGTCTATTCCCGCGGTTTCGAAAAAGGCGATGGCGCGTCTCGCCGAAGTCGAGGCGGTCCGCGAGCGAGGTGGGGCCGATGCCTACAAGACGGCATTTGCCTATGCCGCTAAGGACCGTCTGCTGGTGCAGGAGGTCAAGGCCGTCAACGAGGCGTTGACCTCACGCTTTGGTTGGTCCGCCTTCACCGAGAAGGCCGATGCAATTGCCGCAGGCAATATTGCCGAACGCATGCCGGAAGGTCTCACGGATGAACGGCGAGGGAAACTCACCCGGCTCTTCGAGGTCGTGCGGCGCTTCGCCGAGGAACAATACCTTGCCGAGAGACAAGACCGGTCGAAAATTGTTGCCGGCGCAAGCGTCGGGTTGGGGCAAGAGACCATGCCCGTGTTGCCCATGCTCGCGGCCGTCGCGGAGTTCAAGACACCGATCGTCGATGAAGCGCGGGAGAGGGCCCTTGCCGTTCCCCACTACAACCATCATCGCGCCGCCCTCGTCGATGCAGCAACACGCATCTGGCGCGATCCGGCCGACGCGGTTGCCAAGATCGAGGAGCTTGTCGTAAAGGGATTTGCCGGTGCGCGGATCGCCGCCGCCGTCAGCAATGATCCAGCGGCCTATGGCGTGTTACGTGGCTCAGACCGCGTCATGGATAAGTTGCTTGCCATGGGCCGTGAGCGGAAGGGCGCTCTTCAGGCTGTGTCGGAAGCGACAAGCCGCATCCGTTGCCTCGGTACGTCCTATGCAATTGCACTTGAAACTGAAACCAAGGTTATTACCGACGAGCGCCGGCGTATGGCGGTTCCCATTCCCGGTCTGTCGGAGAAGGCCGAGGACGTACTGCGGCAGTTGACGGCGGAGAAGAAGAAGGACGGCAAGCTTGATGTTGCCACGGGTGCGCTCGATCCTAGCGTCGCCCAAGAATTCGCTGTAGTCAGCCGGGCGCTCGACGAGCGTTTTGGCCGCAATGCGATCCTGCGTGGGGACAAGGACGTGATTAGTTGCGTTTCGCCGACGCAACGACGTGCGTTCGAGGCGATGCAGGACAAGCTGAAGGTACTACAGCAAGCCGTGCGGATCGATAGTCCTCAGAAGATCGTTTCCGAGCGCCAACAGCAGGATCTCAATTGGGCGCGTCGCGTTGAGCCGTAGAGAAACTAAAAGCAGGCAGTTTCATCCACTCGAGAGGCTTAGCCGTTTGGCGCGGCATCAATGTCGCATAGAAAATCGCGGCAGCTCGTTGCGCGAGGCGTTTATGGTATAGGGAGTGATTGGCAGCCCACGGGCTGGACAAAAAAGACAGTTCTGTTGCTGCCACTGCGCTGCTGACGTAGCACGCTACTTCAGCCGCGACATAGTCACCAGCGCGGCGATGCTGCCGTCCCAGCGCCGGTATTCATAAGTGTTCCTCTCACAGGCAGCGAGCGTGGCCATCCCGGACATCGCAGCCTCGCGGTATCGTCTTTTGTCAACGCGATCTCGGCTCGGAGGCGGCTGACGCAGAGGGTCGACGCCACCGATCGCGACGATACGCAGTAGTCGAGCGAGAGATGCTCCGTGGATCGAGCTGAGGGAAAAGGTTGCGGTACGATAAGGTCCCTTGGCACGATCACGGAGCAAAAGATGCACCGCCCCGGTTCATTCGTTAGGGTTCCAGATTCTAAGGAAAAAAGCCTTTGCCAGAAATGGTAACCGGCTGGCTGTGTGCCATTCAACGTCTTTACCTGAAAATTCCGGTAAGGGTGCCAAAGCTACCTGCACAACCGTCCAGATACCGTAAAAGGCCAGGGTGTCTCGCGTATCGATCCGAAAATGCAGCCCCTCGTCCGTTGGGCTCAGCATCGCGCGGGCGTCACCGAAGTCGAGCAATCGATCGACCCCAGTGGCGCCGATCGAACGGCAATATTCGTCGTAAAGGGCGCAGACCTCGTTTACGCCCTGTTGCGCATGCTGGCCTGCCACGAACGCTTCGGCGGTATATTTGAACATAGGCACTCCTTGCCAATCCGCGCGCACATTGAATTATCAAATTCGGCCCTCGGTGACTTCGCCACCTTGGTCCTGCACGTTCATGGCGCGGGTTTTCGATACAGATCACTCGGCATATGACAACTCATACGTGCGGAATTCATGCACGCTTTCGTCGAGCGCTCGACTACTACTTCTATTAGTCGCCTGCGCGCCGAAACTCGTGTCCAGTACCCTCAAACGGGATTTCTTCGGAGAATGATGATGGAGATACTGGCTGTGCCGGCCGCAGCGCGCGGAGAATTTGCTGACTTGATCGATGCGATGCATCGGCTACGAGCCCGTGTTTTTGGCGAAAGGCTGGACTGGGACGTAGACATAAAGGACGACCGTGAGGCTGATGCTTACGATCAATTCAATCCAACCTACATCTTAGCTGTCTCTACCGCAGGTGCCGTGGCGGGCTGTGCGAGGCTTCTTCCGGCTAGTGGGCCGACGATGCTCGCCAATACCTTCCCGCAACTCCTCGCATCGCGAAGGTTGGAAGCTCATGCAGGCATGGTCGAAAGCTCGCGCTTTTGCGTCGACACCACGCTCGACGAGGGCAGGATGCAGGGGCTTCTCCACAGGACGACGCTTGAAATGTTCGCCGGTATAATCGAGTGGTCGATGGCGAACGGCTATCACGAGATCGTCACAGCAACTGACCTCCGTTTCGAGCGCATTCTGAAGCGCGCCGGCTGGCCAATGCAACGCCTTGGTCGGCCATGTACCATTGGCAGCACGATGGCCGTAGCAGGCGTGCTTCCTGCCGACGCCGCGAGCCTTAATCGGATTCTCGCTGCTGCCT
>Ga0209257_1002700_pt1 | contig 16921 bp, 26 predicted proteins | sample AraplaCvi_mCL_r2_FD_184277 | JGI IMG/M metagenome (GOLD analysis project Ga0209257, IMG submission 184277) | Arabidopsis root microbial communities from North Carolina, USA - plate scrape MF_Cvi_mCL_r2 (SPAdes) (version 2) | ecosystem: Host-associated > Plants > Roots > Endosphere | place: USA...
CTGCGGGAATAGCTCAGTTGGTAGAGCACGACCTTGCCAAGGTCGGGGTCGCGAGTTCGAGTCTCGTTTCCCGCTCCAGTTTCAGACAAGGCCCCGTTCTCGGGGCCTTGTCGTTTCAGGTCCCAGCCGTGAACGGGCTTGGAATGTGAAAGAATCCGGTGGACAGGATTCGAAGTCACCGGCCTGGTGGCAGAGTGGTTATGCAGCGGACTGCAAATCCGCGTACGCCGGTTCAATTCCGACCCAGGCCTCCAATCAAAACAAGCGGTTAGGGAAACCTAGCCGCTTTTTTTGTGCCCGAAATAGGCCTATGGCGGGGCGAAATCGCCTGTTTGCCACTCGTTTTTTGAGCGTCAAACTCGCGTTAGGATGCGTCGAGTGCGTGAACGCGAGTTCGAAGGTTCTTATGGCAACAAAACGACGCCGTGGTACGACGTGGCATTACACGATCCGCCGCGCGAAGCTCTTGCCGCAGCCGATCTATCTCAGCTTCGACAACGAGGAAGAGGGCGACGAGTACGTCAAGCGCCTTGAAGCGTTGCTCGATCGCGGCGTGGTCCCTGACGAGTTCCAGCAGACGAGAACGGCGCGCCGCGACCTGCGCTCGAACATCCGCCGCTACCTTGATGCGCAGCACGTGTCGATCGATGACAAAAAGCTGCTCGCGATCGTGCAGGCGCGGCTGCCCGTGAAACTCGACCTTAGCGAGCTGACATTCACCTGGGCCACCGCGTGGGTGACGGATCTCAAACGCGTGCAGAACCTATCTCCATCGACCATTCGTCACCACGTGGGCGCTTTGTCGCGTGCGCTCGACTGGCTATCCGCACACGGCGACATCCCGTTCAACCCGCTCAAACTGTTGCCGAAGGGCTACTCCAGCTACACGCCGGCTGACGAGAAGGCGGTGAAGGCGATCGAGGGAGAAGCGAAGGAGGACAACGAACGCGACCGCCGCATCGAGCCGAATGAAGAAACGGCCATCCGTTACATCCTGTCGGGCCATAAGCCGGAGGGTCGGCAGCGCGCATTAACGCTGCACAATCAGGACGCGCTCATCCTGCTGTTCGACATGGCCTTGGAGACGGCCATGCGGTTGCGTGAGATGTACACCCTCGATCGCGACCAGGTGGATCTGCGTCGGCGCACAATCTTCCTCGACCGAACCAAGAATGGCGACAAGCGCCAGGTGCCGATCTCGTCGGTGCTATTTTCAAAACTCACGGATTACACCGGCAACTACGGGGGTCGCCTGTTCCCCTGGTGGGATGGCGACCTCAATCCGAAAGTTTTGGAGCAGGTCACGGCACGACTGTCGCGGCAGTGGGCGCGGATCTTTTCGGCGGCTGGAGCTGATGGCCTGCGATGGCATGACACGCGCCACGAGGCCACCAGCCGCATCTACGAACGGACGACGCTGACAGACGTGCAGATCGCGAGCATCACGGGCCACAAAGACCCGCGCCAGCTTAAACGCTACGCGAACCTGCGCGCTTCGACTCTTGCGGAACAGCTGTGGTGACGCCAGCGCGCTCGTAACCGTCGAGGTTTGGCGCGGGTTCACGGCGCGGTCGCCGATCGCGCCCGATCGGCCGCTCGCGTCGCACGCGCCGGTCGAGCGCCTGCTTCTTGCCTTCGTCGCGCAGATACTGGATGACGACGCTGCGCAGCAGCACGGTGTGCTTCTGATTGAGGCGCACCGCTTCGATGCGGCCGTCGTCGATCAGTTCTTTCAACGCTTCGTCGCCCAGCCGCATGAACTCCGCGGCTTCCTTCACGCTCATCGTGGTGTCCTCCATTGCGGTCACCATGTCGCGCACACCAGATTGATCATTCGATTGCCCCTTGCATCCATTCCCTGCGCTTGGCCCACTGCCTGCGCATTTCGTCGCGCAGGCGATTCGCCGCCTCCTGCCCGCGCTCCGCGGTGATGCGCGCCACCAGCGCGCCGACGCGATCGGACGTGGTGTACCCCTTCCGAAGCCAGTGGCGCGCCTCGCATACCGCGCGCCATTCCTCGCTTGCCGTGTCCGTCATGCACGGCGGCCCCCGAGGCGCCGCGGGAGCTGCAGCACGTCGGCGGAGGGACCGGCCGGCGCGATGACATGGCACGCGGCCGCGCGCGGCGCTCGCGGCCTTCGCTTTTGGTTGACGCGGAACCACTCGTCGAGCGCACCCTCCACGGCTTCGTGCTTACCGGTGCGGCGACACGGGCATTCGATGAAGTGGCCGCCGCCAACACGCACGGCGCGGTGGTCGAGGTAGTGGCGCGCTGCATGCCCTTCTGCGCAAGGCAGCAGCGTGACTTGATGTGGCACCTGGCGCTGGGTCACCGGGTCACCTCCGCGCGCGTGCACGCGACCGCACGGCGCAGCTGGTGCGCATCGCACAGCTCGCGCATGCTGACGACGCGCTGCCAGCCTTGGCACACGTCGTCGGGGCCGTACGTGAACTCGACCGCCTCGCAGTCGACAAACAGCTGCAGCGCTTCGCGCAGGCTGAGGATGCGCCCGTTGGTGTCGGCGCCGTCCGCGATGTGATCGTCGATGTAGGCTTGCAGCGCAAGCTGCAAATTCTCCGACCAGGGCATCACCGCGACGTACTCGTGCGGCTCGCAGGTGTACTTCGGATCCGCGCACAGGTGGTAGGTGTCGGGGCGTCCGTGGCGTCCTTCGTTCGCCAGGATCACGGCACCGGCTTGGTGTGCGGCGCGCAGCTCGTCATGGCTGCGCCCGGGCATCAGCTCAGCCATGGGCCACCTGCCGGCGCACCGCCATGGCGCGGCGGCGGCGAAGCGCAACCGGCACCTGGCCAACAGCGAGGCCTGCGCGCTGCGCGCGCGGAGCGCGCGTCGACCACAGGCGATACAGCACGGCGCCGCCGGCGGCGGGCCCGATCAGGACCACGATCAGGAAGGCGAATTCAAGCACGGCGCACCTCCTGGGCCGCCGCGGCCATCGCAGCGTTGCCGGCGGGTGTAGCGGGACGCGGCAACATCGCGGCGACGCGCGTGGGCAGATCGAGCGCGTCGAGGTATTCGGCCAGCTCGACACCGATGCGCTCCTCGGCGGCGATGAAGTCCGGCTGCTGCGAGCGCCAGCCGCCTTTCGGGTCGGCTGCAAAAGTGCGCGTTACCGATTGCAGGCCGCCCATATCCACCGTGGCGGTGAAGGCGATGCGGTCGCGGCTGATGTGGATCAGCACAGCGGCGGTGCAGTCGCGGGGCCGCAGGATCGCCGACACGCCGGCGCTGTTGGTCACGCTGTCGTCGAGGTCGATAAGCGTCGGCGTGATAGCCTCCGCGCCGGGTCCGGTGCCGGCCCCCTGCGAACGTGTCGCAATGGCCGGATTTTCCGTCTGCTGCTGCATGGCAAAGCTCCTAGGCTTCGTGGTGGGAAGGCCTTGGGGCGGCGCTGCAACGCCGCCCGCCGGGCCCGCTGTTTGGGTTCAGATCGCGTCTGGGCCGCGGGAAGGCTTCGGCATGGCGCCGATGGATTGCGCTCTGTTGAGGACGTCGAGCACGTCCTGGGCGATGTATTCGGCCACCGCGGCCGTGCTGTCCCGGCTCACGTTGACGAAGGACACGGCCTCGGTGGAAAGGGCGGCGAGCAGCGTGGCCGCGTGCTGCGCGCGCCACAGGCGATTCATGTCGTCTTCGCTCACGGCGAAGCTGAGTCCGTCCTGCAGGGGCGAGCCGACCGGCGTCCTGGTGCTCATCAGTGCACCCCCATCTGGCCGCGCACCGCATCGATCGCGGCGGTCACCTCGGCGAGGGTGAGGGACGGCGCGGGCTTGCCGGCCGCTTCCAGCTTCGCCATCAAGGCGAGCCAGGCATCGTGGTTCCAGTCGAGGGTGTTGCAGATCTCGCCGAAGGCGGCCGCGATCGCGCGGCGCGGATTGCCGGGCGCAGCTCGGGTGTCGTCTGACATGGGTTTTGCTCCAGATGCGGTCTGTGAACCGCTCGTCTTGCCGCCAAGCAAGGCGAGCGACCGGACGGGGTTGGCGGACCGGTGGAGCACCGGCGAGCCTTGCGGCTCCCCCGCCCGGACGCCCATAGAACGGGACTGCACCAGGCACGAAAAAAGCCGCGGATTGCTCGACGCGGCTTTCGCCGCTCCATTCGGGCCGCCAAGCCCGGTCGCCGATTTTGCGGCGACGGGGCAGAGGTTGCTCCCAACGGACGCCCGAGTCAAGCGGGCACTAGAAAGGGCGAAAACGGCGCTCATTTGCGGAACGTCCAGCACTTGATGATGGTGGAGCCTTCGGCGCGGCCGCTGCGGATGATGCTGTTCACCGCAACGTTGGCGTCGATGAACTTGTGGCGCACCGAATTACGCAGCAGCGTGCGCAGCGTGTTGAGGTCGGCGATCTTCTGGGAGTGATGCGCGGCCTTCGCGGCAAACTCGTTGAGGTTGATCGCGATGGTGTTCGGATCGCGCGAGTGGTTCACCACGTTCTGCTCGTGCAGGCCTTCCAGGTACTCGTACACCTCCCAGAATTCCGACACGATCGGATGGTCGGCACTGATCGACTTCTGCCGTTCCAGCGCCATGTCGTGCAGCGCCAGGCGCGTGGTGCGCACCATGTCGTCGGTCAGCGGCGCCACAAGGCTCACGCAGTCGACCAGCGCGAGCATCTGCGCGTGGTTTTTGATGATGCGCTCCAGCCGCAGTTCCTTGTTCTCGCGCAGCCGCGCCTCGTATAGCGCCGATCGCTCGGCGAACACCTTCAACACCTGGGCTTCGGCGCGCACGGCTTTCAACAGGAAGTAGCTCAGCGAATCGACCGAGAGCGCGTTGAGGTTGTCCGCCGCTTCGCGGCTTTCGGTGGTGACGGTCGGTCGCTTGAAGTGCAGCTTGACGATACGGGTCAGGATCGCCTCGGAGGCGTTCACCGTTGCGTTCTGGCTGATGACGATCGTGCCGCGGAACGGGGGTTCGTACGTTTCGTTGCCGCCGTTGCGGACGCCGCGCGTGCGCAACGTGCCGCCGCCGAAGAAATCCTTCAGCTCGTCCCAATCGAAGCTCTTGGCGTGCGCGTCGGGCTTGTTAGGGTCGGTGCGGTCCGCTTCCAGCAGCACCACCGGCATGTTGGAGATCTGGCCCATGGCGCGCGAGCGACCGGCCACCGACGACTTCGCCGGGTCGAAACCTTCGTAGTCCTTTCGTGCCAGCAGCTTCCACAGGAACGTCAGCAGCGTGGTCTTACCGGCGCCGGCCTCGCCGGTCGCCTCCAGGAAGGGGAACGACTCGTGCGCGTCGCGGATCTGCTCGGCGAACAGCGAGCCGAACCAAAAGGCGAGGGCGACCACGCCGTGGCTGCCAAAGCAGGTCCACAGCCACGGCAGCCAATCGTCGCGATAGGCCTCCGCGTCGCGCTGGATGTGCAGGCGGATCGACTTCTGGGTGGTCTTAAGCCGCAGCTTGTCGAATTCAAAGTAGTCCTCGGCATTCGCGTGCACCAGCTCGCCGTCGCGAACCGCGATGTCGCCCAGCAGGTACGCGCGGTGCTCCTTGCTGTAGCCGATGAAGTCAATCGCGTCGACCGACTTGATGTTGTAGAGCTGGTCCTTCATCACGTGGATCAGCTGCGCCGCGGTACCGTCGAACACGGCGCCCGGCGCGAAGCTGGCGAGCCGGTCGCGGAAGGTGGGCGCGTTGAGCGTTTGGGACGAGGTAAACGTGCCCTTTACGCTGGGCGCGTCGTGCGGAAAATCGACGCGGAAGAAGTACCAGGACTCGTCCGTGACCTCGTTGCGCTGGAAGTACAGCGCCTCGGGGTAGCAGTTCGCAATTTCGTGCACCGTCGCCGCAGCGCGACGCAGGCGGTCCTCGGCATCCTCGGGCAGCTCGTCTTCGTCGAGGCCTTTTTCGTTCGTGTAGTCGCGCCGCAGCTTCTCGTAGCGCAGCTTGTCGAATTCGAACCAGTACAGGCGCGAGCGGTGTTCCAGGTGGAATTCCGAACGCAGGTGGTGGCCGTACATCAGCAGGCCCTTTTCCATCGCGCTCTTGGCCAGCAGCAGGTCGCCCTGGTACCGCGCCTCGGCGATGTCGGCGTCCCATTGCTTCGCCCGCTCGTCGGCATCGGCGTGGGCGTGTGCGCGCAGGTGCAGGTCGTTCCAATCGACCTTTTTGCCGTCCGGCTGCGGGATCTGCGCGGCCCGGGAGCGGAAGCCCATGGCCTCAGCGCGGCGTACGTGCTTGCGGATGTACTCGCGGGCGGCCGGCTCGTTATCGAGCCCCCAGACGAGCGTGGGGAGGTTGCCGGCGCGCCGCTGCAGCAGGCCGCGCAGCGACTCTTCCGGGAAGGCATTGCTGCTCATCGCCGACACCGCCGCATTGCCGTGCTGCATGTGCGCGATCGCGTCGAAGATCCCCTCGACGATCCACAGCTCCGCGGCGGTTTCCAGCAGCGCGTCGACCGAAGGCGCGATCCACCAGGCGCCGGCGTAGCTTTCGCCCGGCTTAAAGCGGGCCTTCTGCTTGCCGAAGCGGTGCGGCCGGTCGATCAGGCGCTCCCAATAGCCGCCCTTGGTGAGCGCGAAGCGCACCGTCGCCGTGCCGATGCCCTGCTTGCGGTCGAAGTAGTTGTCCTGCGTGTAGAGCCCGCGCAGGTCTTTCAGCCCGAAGCCGCGGTTGATTTCCAGGTACGCGTCGGCAGCGGCGTTCGGATTCGCCGGGGTCTGCGTGAAGCGCTTGGACCAGTCGTCGAAAAGATCGTCGTAGAGATCCTTGACGTGCATTTCGCGGCCGCACTTCGCCTGGCGACCGCAGCGCACCACCCACGGCTTTTCGTGGCTGGTGTAGAGCTCTTTCTTGCCGCAGGACGGGCACTTGCCGCCCCGCATGTAGTTCGTGCCGGTGCGCGACTTGAGGCCGTAATCGCGCTGCAGGCGGTCGATGACCTGGTGGCGGATGTCCTCTTGCATGCGATCAGGCCTCGCATCCGTTGCGCTTCGCGGTGCCCGGCGTGGTCACCTGCTCGATGCGGCCGCCATTGCGCAGGAACGCCTCGATATCGGCGCGCAGGCGCTCGGATTCGCTGGCCTTCACTGCGGGGGCCACGTACGTCGGCTTCTGCTGCTGATTCGAAAAGACGAAGGTCGGCACCTGTGCCGATGCCCAGCCGTTGTCGGATCTCATCGGGCCACCTCCACCTGTACGTAGCCGGTATTCAGCAGCTCCACGCCGGCGCTGGTGACCTCGACCATTTCGTCGAAGGTGCCGCTACACGCGAGAAGGCTCAGCCCCTTAAGCGCCGCCACGTCCATCGGCGTGTACGCGCCGTCGATCTCCAGCGGGTGGAAATTGCGCGGCACGTACATGCCGAAGGGCTGGGTCTGCACCAGGCCATTGCAGCGATCGGCTGACAGCAGGCAAAGCTGTAGCGTTGACGGCAGAGCCGCCAATTCAAGAGTGCGAAGCATGTGGACCTCAGTGGTCGGTGGTAGCGGGGTGGCTGTCGAGCAGATCCAGCTGTCGTTCCGCCTGGGCGTCCCGGTAAGCCTTCAGCGCGAGGTTGCGCGCGTATGCCGGAGCTTCAGGCAATTCACTCTGGCGGGCGTTGGGCATGCCGCTGGGGCTGGCGATGCCGGTCAGTTCGGTGTGGCCGGTGTAGCTGGCCGAACACACCGGGTTGTCGCAGACGTAGGTGTCGTGGCGGAGGTGCTGGTGCGAAAGGTAGCTGGTGCGCTTGATCAGCACGCCACCACACGCTTCGCAGGTGAACACCACGCGCTTGCTCCCGCTAAACGCTCCCATCTTCCGAATCCCCCTGTTCGACTTCGATCACGCCTTCCTTGAGGCGCAGCAGTACCGCTGCCCGATGCGCCTCCCCGCGCAGTCCCTTCTTCCTACCGTGCAGCAACTGGTAGACGGTCCCGTAGGACAGGTTGTGGTCGCGCGCGAACGCCGCGATCGAGATGCCGCGACGTTCCAGATCGGCTCTAGCGACTTCAGGCGTCCGTACTCGGATGGTCTTGCCGTTGGTCATGGGCTAAATAGGTGAAACTATGTGCAAGTTGAAACACATCATGGGGAAGGATCATTCCCATGTCAAGCTATTCAGGGGAACGATTTGGAAATCGGCGCAAGACTGAAAAGTGAGCGAATCCGGCTGGGCAAGAGCCAGGCCGAGCTGGCGGCCACTACTGGTGTGGCGAAGAAATCGCAGACGAATTACGAGCTAGGGCACAGCGCGCCCTCGGCCGAGTACCTCGCCGCGGCCGCGTCCGCCGGCATCGACGTGCTGTACGTTCTAACAGGGGCCCACTCTCCGCAAATGTCGGGAGATGAAGCGCAACTGCTGCGCCGCTATCGGGAGAGCTCTCCTGAAGTTAGGGCGGCGGTCCTAGGCGCACTTGGAATTGTTGCCGTTCCCATTTCGGGCGGCGTGCAGATCGGCAACGCTTCGCAGATCATCACCGGTGGCGATGTGAATCAAAGCAACGCGCAGTTCCACATCAGCGCGGGCAAAAAAAAACAAACTCCGGGAAAGTAACACGCACGACGCTCTATCCCGCTGCTTCGGCCAGTACGTAGCAGGTGGCCTTTCGGCTAGGGAGATTCACTTTCATTTCGGCTGATTTGCCGCGCTGCACATATCGGCTGGCCGGTGAAGTAGTTGAGTTTTTTGCGCGATTTGGCCAAGCGCTGTGCGCAGTTTTTGTGACGGCTATGCGGTAGTGCCAATGTCCGCTTCCGAACTGAATCGGATATTGCTCAGCTCGGGTGAATCGATTCGTGGATGGCTGAAGAGGTGCTTGGTGGAGCCAATCGAGAAGATCATGGCGTTGCCCCAAGGCGAGCTCTTCTTGGCACTGACGCTATTGGCGCTGTTCGTGCTCGCCATGAAAGCCGTTCTAGGTAGCTACTATCGGCGAACGGGGCGGCCAAGATGGAAATTCGCGCGCGGCATGTCGGAGTTTCCATACCTCCATTTGAATACACGTGAGTGGAGCCTGACCCTGCTGGTTGCGGCGTCCTACCTGACGTCGCTCGCGCTCGTCACCAAGTTCACGTAAGGGCTGGCGGTGCATGCTCACACACCTGACGCCGGCGGGTGGCGGAAGATGACCGATCGCGCGGGCAGCCCGCGATGGCGTGCCCGCTTCTGGCCGCCGACGCACCGCGCCGCGCAGGCCCCCGCCAGCTGAGGACGCGGGCGGGAACGGTGTTTTCTCTCTTCACGGAAGGGGGCGTAGTGTGAGGACTGCACAAACGCCGTGAGACCTTGCGGCCCATCTTGGAGAGCCTCGTGCAACTCCCCGCGCGAGGACGCTATGAACATCCGTGTCTATTCTGCGCCTACGGGCTATGTGCTCGTCGACGGCTTCACTTCCGCACCCAAGTGCATGCCTCCCGCGCAGCTGGTGTTTTCCATCTCGAGCGAATGCCTGCCCGCCGCTGTCGTGCAAATGCTGGAATGTGCGGTCGCGCAGACCGGTATGCTTGAGTTGCGCGAAACGTGGGCGAACTATCTCTTCAGTGACTTCCCCGGCTGGGAACGTCACCAACGTCGCGCCTATGAGTTGGTGGGATGAGATGGCTGGCATGACTGCCATCGAGATGCTCTGCGTACACATTGCGCGAACCGCGACGCGTGCGTTTCTTCATGTTTCCCGTGCCATCCGCGTGGACAGGTGACTGCATGGCAACCAAGGGTGCAAAGACCTCCAGGCCATTGATTGCCATGTTCCGGTTTACCTTGGGCACTAACCAGAGTATTGGCCCCAAAGATCTGCAGTCGATATGGGTGCGGGCGTCGCAGTTGGTGGACGTCAGCGTTGGCTGTGTCGCCGGAAAAGGGCCGGAAGACAAGGCGACATATTCGCTTTACGCAACCCAATCCTTAGACGGCCTCGCCGATGTTGAGGCGCGCTTGCGTCGTCTTCTTGACGAGCGAAACCTCCGGGCCGCGCTGTTCTGTGTGCACGCGGGCGCACGTTAGCCGGCATTGCGATATGTGCTTCGTACAAGCCACACGGCTGTGGCAATGGGTCAGAGGACCGTGTCCATACGATCGATATTCTGCCGTACCTCTTCGAGGACGAGGGCGTACGCGCCAATTGCACCCATCACGGTGCTAGGCAGTCCCGCGAAGAACATCCGTGAGGTGATCTTCAGCTCGTGCCGGTTGGATATCGTCACTGCAGCGGTCCAGGACGCGCCTAGCGTCTCCCTGCGAAGCTCGACACGTATCTCGCGATCGCGGTACACGCAGGGGCCGTTGTTCCAGACGACGCCATCGGTAAGCAGCCCAGCGGCGGCGTTGAAATCTCCTTGATGGTACCGCCGTCTTAGCTCCTTGTTCGAGAAGGCTCGGCGGCTAGCATCCAACAATTGATTCTGCCACCAGTAGCCGAGATCGGTCGGAACTTCATCCACTGGTGGTAGCCCAGATACCGCCACATTCCAAGCGTGCCAATGCTGTGCGGTATCGGAAGACTCATTTGCCGCGTGCAGCATCGCCGCATCGATCAGCTCAAGCGCGCCGAGCAAGTCCGTGCGCGTCTTCAAGAGGACTCCTTGCATCTCCCCCGGCGAGTGCGAGGCGAGATGCGGGCAGAAAGATCATCGGTTCGGAGGGCGGGACGGCGCTTCAAATTGCGATTGCGACCGTGCGACTCGGGAAGAGCGGTTCGACACTGCGCCCCGGTCTTCATCGAGAGTGCGCGCGGGAACGTTAGGCAGGTGTGACTCCATGTCGAGCCACTGGGCCGCTAACTGCCGCCCTGGGTAACGAGCGGTAAAGGCGATAGCGCCGGTTTGACTAAGTCGGGCTCTGGCTGAGGCTCTGGCTTCGCAGGCGTTTCCACGCCGGTGGGTTCGGGATTTGGCTTTGTGGCACCGGCCATGGCACTCAGCGTCGCGATGCTCTGCAGATAGTCCAGTTCCCAAAGAATGCGCCGCTTCTTCGCGTCCAAGAGGAGAAGCTCATCGGCGGTGAGCTGCTGGCTCGCCCAAGCTTCTTCCTGTATCGATAGGCGCGCCCGCAGCATGTCGTAGAACTCGGGCCGCTCATCGGCTCTGGCGAGGAAGCGGATGTTGGCTAGCGTAAGTTCTTGATCAGTAATCATGGCATTGCGCCGCGGACTGAGGCGCTCGGCACTGCCTGATCCAGCAGCCACCGGCGTCGCGAATCAATTAGCGAGCGCGCTTCTACTACTGAGAATTTGATGTCTGCCTTCAGCACTCTGTTCTGACGGACGACAATTCTGCTCCGTTCCAACAAATCAGCGGAGCACGCCGCATACCGCGCGGGACGCGGGCCTCGTGTAGGTGCAGACATGTCTACCTCGGAGGGAGAACCGCACGAGAGGCTCGGGGCTGCGGAGATTCTCCGCTGTGTACCGCCGGAGTTACGCCGGTCCCTGTGATGACGGCGTTGACATTTGGTGTCCGCTTACTCAGTGCAGGAGTTCCCCCTTGCCGTCACCCTCGACTGGCATCCGTTTCGAGCTCCAGCTGGGTCGTGAAGCCGCCCATGCCGGTGATGTTGTGCGTGGCCTTGGCGATCAGCCAGGCCGTGTCGTCGATGTCGGGTTTAAAGCCGCGCACGCGCAGCTTCTGTTCCGGGAACAGGTCTGCGCGCCCGAGCGCGAGCGTAAATTCCATCGTCGCCGCGCCACGGCGAATGCGGTTCCACTCGGCATTGGCGTGTTCCTTCGCTTCGGCCTCGCTGTTGTACGTTTCCCGCAACCGCTTCGCGTTGCCGCTTTCGCCGACCAGCACCGATTTGCGGTTCGCGCCGGGCTTGTTATTCCAGTACGCGCGCACACCGCTGTACGTCTCGCGATCGGCCAGTGAGTAGCGGTGGCGGTCGCCCGAGGCGCGCGTGATGAGCGCGCTGGGCAGCGGCGTACCGCCGGCGGTGGTGCCGCTGCCAATCGGCATGAACACCAGGTTGCCGACCTTCACCGTGGCGACCGCGTCGTACCGCTGCCCCAGTCGCGTGAGCAGGTGCACGTCGCTCTCGCCGGTCTGGTCCAGGTGCGCAATCGCGATGCCGGCAAGCGCCGGCGCAATGCGCGCCTGCAGGCCGTGCTCGCCAGCGAGGTTGCGCACCACATCGCCGAGCGTGACCTGGTGCCAGCTGCGTTCGCGCCGCGTGCGCATGGGGTGCGTCAGATCCGCGCTGCGGGCGCGAACCGTAATCACGTCCGGCGCGCCGCTGTGCTCGACTTCGTCGACGCGGAACGTGCCCTTGTCGACCAGGCCGGCGTCGATCCAGCCGAGCGCCACGGACAGCTCCACGCCGCGCCGTGGCAACGCCATGCGGCCGTCGTGGTCGTGGATTCGCAGATCGAGCTGATCGGCCTCGCCGCCACGCGATTCGGTGAGCGTCAGGTCGAGCAGGCGCGGCCGCATGCGCTCGGTCAGATCCAGCCCGTCGAGCACCACGCGCCACGCGGGGATGGAGTAGGGCGCCGTTTCGTTGCTCATGAGTGCACGGCCTGCTCGTTGGCGTTGGCGCTTTCGTCGACGCGCAGCAGCGACAGCTGGAACTCGATGCGGCGCGCCGCGCCGTCTTCAAAGAACAGCGTCTTGGTCGCGGTGATCGACGTGATCGCGAAGGCGCCGTAGACCACGCCGGTGCCGTCGACCAACGACAGCGGCCGCCCTTCGTTCGCCAGGTCACGCAGCAGATCCAGCGAGGCGGTGCTGCCGGTGAGCGGTGGCGCCACGATGCCGCTCAGCTCGATGGTTTCGTCGCCCGGGCCGATGTACTGGTGCGCCGCACGGGCGCCGACGCGCTCGCTGCTGGCGTGCCGCCACGACATGGCGTGTTGCAGCTGCTGGTACGCCAGCTCGGGGAGGGAAAACACGAAGGTGCCCAGGGCCATCATCATCGCGGCGTTCCTCAGTCCTCGTAGTCGCCCAGGCGCGAGCGTTTGCGCGCGGCGTCCTGGCGATCGCGTTCGTCGAGCTGGCGGCGCACTTCGGCGCCGATCGCCTGCAAATCCAGACCGGCACCGTGGATGTGGATCTCGTAGTGGCGCACGTCGGCGGCAGCCGCGGCGGGCGCGCTGCGCGAGATCGGCGGCCCGGAGTCGATCGCCATCGCCGGCGATGCGGCCGCCGCGATCGCGATGCCGGCGCCGGCCTGGCGCATGCGCTGTCCCAGCGCATCGATCTGGCGCAGCGGCGCGCTCTGCCCGCGCTGCAGGCCGCCGGCGAGGCCCTGCATGGTGTAGCCGCCGAGCTGGGCGAAGACGCGCGACGGGCTGTGGATGCCGAGCTTGCCCTTGAACCAATCCACCACCTTGCCGGCGATGCCGGTGATGGTGTCGCCCACGGCCTTCAGGCCGCCCAGCAGGCCGCGCACGAGCCCCTGCATGAGCTGGCCACCGATCGACTGAAACCGCGTCCACAGGCCGCCGAGGAAGCCGAGCACGCTATCCCAATTCGTGATCAGCAAGCCCAGCGGCGACCAGGCGAACACGCCCTTCAGGAACTCCCACAGCGAGCCGGCTTTCGCCTTGAGCCAGTCCCACGCCTGGCCGACCGATGCGCTGACGCTTTCCCAGATGCCGCTCAGCATCGGGCCGATCGTTCCCCAGTTCTTCCAGATCAGGTACGCGACGCCGGCGAGCAGCATCAGCACGATGCCGATCGGGTTGGCGGTGATCGCCATGCCGACCATGCGGATGGCGCCGGCCACCAGCGGCAGCACGCGGCCACCGAGGCCGAGCAGCAGCTTCGCCATGCCACCGAACAGCGGGCCGACAGTCGTGAGCGCCATCTGCAGGCCCGCGAAGGGCATCAGGATCGTGCCCACGGCCAACGCAAGCGCGCCAGCGGCGATCACCAGGCCGGTGAGCACGGCGGCCACCTTGAACAGCGCGCCGGCCAGGCGCGGGTTTTCCTTCGCCCACAGCTGGAAGCGTTCAGCCGCGGTGGTGATCAGCCCGATCAGGTTGCGAATGTCCGGCGCGGCCGCTTCGGCGACCGTGGCCAGCCCATTGACGAACGTGCCCGACGCGGCATCCCACAGGTTTCGCAACGTGCCCAGCTGCGAATTGACGCGCTGCTGCAGGCTCGCCTGATTCGCGAGCTTGCCCTGCACCTCGGCGTAGCCGTCGGCGCCCTTGGAGATGAGCAGCGAAACCGCCTGCAGCGTTTCCGCGTCGTCGCCGAACAGCTTCTTGATCACCGCAAGCCGATCGGCCGTGTTGAGGCGTTCGAGCTTCTGCAGCTGCGCGAACATCTGATCGAGCCCGCCGAACTCGCCCTTGCCGTCGGAGAAGTCCAGCGCGATGCCGGTGTTCTTGATCAGGTCGTTGGCCTTGGACAGCTTCGTCTCGTCGAGCGAGGCCTGGAACACCTTGCGGAACGCATTGCCCGCCGCTTCGCCCTTCATGCCCGCCTGGTCGGCCATCACCAGCAGCGGCGCGAACATGCGTGCGGCGTCGATGCCGGAGCGCTTGAGCACGTCCATGGAAGAGGTGAGCTTGCTGAAGCCCTGCAGCATGTTGTCGGCGTCGACGCCGAGGTAGAACGTGCGCTGGATGACGTCGCTCAGCGCCATCATGTCGCGCTCGCTGGTGCGCGTGGCGTCCTGCAGCTTCGCGGCGAACTCCGCCGCCTCGCTGTAGCCCATCTTCAGCTGCACGCCCAGGTAGCCGGTGGCTTCGCCCAGGCCGCCGAGGATGACCTTCGCCGACATGCCTTGGCGGCGCAGCATGGTCATCATTTCGTAGAAGTCAGCGGTGGTGCCGGGCAGGCGATTGCCCAGGCGCTGCGCGAGCGCGTCGATCTGTGCGAACTCCGCAGCCACTTGCCCGTTGGCGCCCATCATCGACGCGCGCAGCTGCGTGGCGGCGTCTTCCTGCGCGGCGAACGCGGCCACCGGTGCGCCGATGCCGCGCGCCGCCAGCGTGCCCGCGGCGATCGCGCCTGCGCCGTGCCAGGCCATCTTCATGCCCGCCGAATGCATGCGCTGCACGCGCTGCTGCGCGCCAGCGAGGCGTCCCAGGCGGCGGCGCTGTTCTTCGATCGCGGCGTTGGCCTTGCCGATGTCGGCCTGCAGCGTGCGTTCGTGCACGGCCAGCCGGTGCGTGTCGATGCCGGCAGCCTCCAGCGCCTTGCGCGCGCGCCCCAGCTCCAGGCGCTGCTGCACCTCCGCGTTGCGCAGCTTGCCCAGCGCTTCGGCCTGCTTGCGCAAGGCGGCGGTCTGCTCGTCGGTGGGCGCTTCGGCGGCGTTCACCACATCGGACAGGCGGCGCAGCTCGCGTTCGGCGAGCTGCAGCTGCTGGCGCGTGGTGCCGAGCTGGGTTTCCAGCTTGCGAAAGCCGGTGATGTCGCGCTGTGCGCTTTCCAGGCGCTTCAGTTCGCCCTGCGTCGCGCGCAGTGCCTTCGACGTGGCGGTGCTGCCGCCCATGATGCGCTTGAGCGGGCCGGAGGCGCGGTCGATCGCGGCGAGCAGTACCTGCAGCCGCAGCGTGTTCGTGGACATGTCAGCACGCTCCCCTCTGGGGAGGCGCGCAGGTCAGCGCTTCTTCGGCGGGTAGGACTTCGCGATGACGGCATCGATGCCGCCTTTTATGGGAGCTTCGCGCTGCCCGAGGTTGGACAAAATGCCCCCCAAAATCATTGCCAGCCCGACCAACATAAGCCCGGCCGCGAGCATTACGCCCACAACCACGAGGCTGAACGAAAGGTTGCTCATTTCGCCAAGTTACCACGTCAGTCGGCTCCGCTTCGTTCTCGGGCGCGCTCGCGCCACTCCATCAGTTCGGTGAGGGACATTTCGAACATAGCCGCCGGCGGCCAGTGGAAGACCGCGGCGATGTCCGCCATGGCGTCTTCTACGTGGCGGGGAAGAGGGTGGCCCGATCCGCCTTCGACATGAAAAAACCGACCACCTCGCCGGCGAACGCCGCTAGGTCGACCAGGTCGAGCTGCGCCACTTCGTACGCGGTGAGCGTCGGGCTGGTGATGCGCGGGAGCACGACGTGCAAGGCCGCCACGTCGGACTTGATCAGATCCGCGATCGACACCCCGCGCAGCTCACCCGCGACGGGCTTGCGCAGCGTGACGCGCTCGATCTTCTGGTCGCCGCGGATGATCGGCGTCTCCAGCGTGACGCTGGCGGTGGCGGGCGATTGCGGCTTGGCGGCCTCGATGCCCGCGGTGTCGGTCTTCGACATGGGTCTCTCTCACAGGAAGGAAAAAGAGGCCCGGCCTTGCGACCGGGCCGGGGGATCACACGCCGATGGCGCGTCGCTGTTCGGCGAGGCGATCGACGCCGCCGACGATCTCGATCATGTTGACGAAGTCGATTTCGGCCTCGACCACGCCGTTGATCGTCAGCTTGTAGTAGCTGCAGGTGCTCTTCACCGAGAACTCGGTGTCGTCACCGGCCTTGGCCGAGCCCGGCGAGATCTCCGAATGGCGACCGCGCACGACGATCTCGACCGCGTCGACCAGGCCCGTGTCGTCGCGCTGGTACGCGCCGGCGAAACGCAGCTGCACGGCGTCGTGGCGGATCGCGCCGAACTGGCGGAAGATCGAACGCATGAAGCCGCCGTACTTGTGCTCCAGCTCGATCTTTTCCATGCCGAAGTCGTGATCGACTTCGCCGCTCATGCCGCCGCCGCGGTAGCCCTCCATCTTGCGGGTGAGCGTGGGCAGCGTGACTTCGTTCACCTGGCCGAGGAAGCTCTCGCCGTCGCCGAACAGGTTGAAGTTTTTGAGTTTGCGGGGCAGTGCCATTGACGTCTCCGGGTATCAGGCAGGGAAGGGCGATCAGCCGGTGACGCCGGCGGCGAAGTCGGCGAGATAGCGATCGGTGATGCGCTGGTTCAACGTCAGGTTTTCCAGCGGCGGCACCGGCGTGTAGTCGTAGTCGATGTGCAGCTCGCCGGCGGCCAGCGTGGCGGTGGTGTTCACCGTTTCGTCGTACCAGCAGTTCGCGTCGA
>Ga0209257_1002704_pt1 | contig 16899 bp, 19 predicted proteins | sample AraplaCvi_mCL_r2_FD_184277 | JGI IMG/M metagenome (GOLD analysis project Ga0209257, IMG submission 184277) | Arabidopsis root microbial communities from North Carolina, USA - plate scrape MF_Cvi_mCL_r2 (SPAdes) (version 2) | ecosystem: Host-associated > Plants > Roots > Endosphere | place: USA...
TTGGGGTTCCGCAATTCGAGCAGGTCTGGGTGGTAAAGCGTTCGTCCACTTCCACGTACCGCGCGCCATGCCTCATGGCCTTGTACGCCAGCATCTTGCGGAAGGACGACCAGCCTGCATCAAGCACAGACTTCGCCAGGCTGGTTTGGGCGAGTCCACTGGCATTGACATTGCCAACAGCGATATGGTCGAAGGCGCGGGCAAGCTCCACCGAACTTTTATGCAAAAAATCCAGCCGGCGCCGCGCAGTACGCGCCTGGATGGCTTTGATGCGGCGCCGCTTGTGGGCTCGCTGCGCTACCGCCAGTGCCGCTTCGGCCTCACGATAGAAGCCCGGCGCCGGAATTTTGTCTCCCTCGGACGGAGTGGCGAGATCCTTCAAGCCAAGATCGATACCGACACCGTGGTCCAGTGGCCGGACCGGCGCTTCGGCAACCTCGATCACAATATTGAGGAACCAATTGCCCCGACTGTCTTGCGCAATGCAGGTGCCATCCTTGATCTGCCCTTCAGGAAGCGGGCGCGAGTAAAACACACGGAAAGTATTGCCAGCAAAGCGAAACGCATTCCCTTCCCGATGCAGGTCGCGTCCTTTGATCGGAACCCAGCCCAAGGACTTTCGGCCCCGGTAACGCAAATACGGCCGGCGGTGTTGGGCACGCGATCTGGCGAACTGTTCGCACACAGCATTGATCACACCAGAGTGCAGCTCCAATTCTTTGCTGCTGCCGGTAGTCAGCTTGTTCAAGTCAAAGCCAGTCAGCCAAGGGCGCTCAAACCGCAAGGCATCTTTCTGCCGGTCATTGCAGTAGTTCCAGACGAAATTCACCTTACGGGCTTGCTGACCAAGCAGCCCGTTCTTCGATTTCACGCGGAAGCGGTAGACGAGAATCATACTGTAATTTTATACAGCATTTCACATGTCGCAAGGAGAACGGCCGCTTTGCGGCCGGCTCCTTTCACTCCCCGCCCTGAAGGACGGGGTTTCTCGGAGCGAGTCTGATGAATTACGCGTTCACCACTTCCGTACCGCACCTCCAAACAGAACGATTCACGCTGCGCGAATATCGGCGCTCTGACTTCGACTTATTTGCGGACCATTTGGCGAATCCGGAAAGCTCAGTTCACTTAGGTTCAGCTGACCGTCAGACGGCTTGGAGAATCTTCACTTCGCATGCTGGATTATGGCTCCTCCACGGAGCCGGCTGGTGGGCTATCGAGGATAAGGAGACTGGCCAGCTCGTCGGCAGTGTGGGGGCCTTCTTTCGCGAACAATCAACCGTGATGGAGATGGGATGGAATACTTATCGAGCATTCTGGGGTAAAGGAATTGCGAACGAGGCGGCTGCGGCAGTCATGAATTATGTGTTCGAGGTTCGACGCGAACTGAAAGTTCGGGCCCTTATCAGTTCTGGCAATGAATCATCCCGTCGCGTTGCCGAGCGTCTGGGAATGGCCTACGAAATGGAAACGGAACTGAGCGGCAAGGCGATCAGTAGTTATGTCCGTGAACGCACTTAATGGGCACCCCTTGCGACCGTGACACCTTGTTGTTGGAGCCAGTTTGGCTAGCAGAGATAGTTTATGATATCGCAGCAAGATCACTCAACTTTACGCAATCATGAAACGACTTCTGTTTGCACTCCCACTTGCATTGACGTGCTTACTAGCTTCGGCTGCCCCTTTAGATGAAGCGCGCTCGCTATTCCAACAATACTCGTCGCTTGAAGCGGACTTCAATCCTGCCGTCGCTGACCTCTACGCCGATGACGCCCTGATCAAGAACAAGCGCACCTACCCCACGGGGCAAGTGCGCGAGCTGACAATTCCTGCCGTGCAGTACAAGGCCTTGGTACGCAACGCGATGCCGCTGGCGAAATCGAGAGGCGACTTCAGCACCTACTCGCAAGTGAGTTATTCCGACGAGAAGGACGGGATTCGCATCAAGGCTACTCGCTATTCGGTACTCAAGAAGTATGAGAGTCCGCTGGCCTTACTGGTTGCACCGAATGCAAATGGCAAATGGCTGATCCGCGAAGAACTCTCCGAATCGCAGCCTTGAGGAGTTGTCTACCTTGATCGAGAAAAAGTCGTTGACCGAAGTCCTCGGCCGTCTCACGCATCTGCCTGGCCGCACACCGGAAATGGCGTTTGACGGCGTTGCCGACGGGGCTTTCGCGGAAGTTGCGGCTTACCGCGAGGGCGGCATCTCAGTTGGCTACTACTCCGGCAGCAGCGAATGGGAGCGTCACCCGGTAGGCGACGAAATCGTGATGGCGCTTGAAGGCAGCACCACCGTGATCGTCCTGGTCGACGGCGAACAGCAACGCATCCAATTGAACGCCGGCGAGTTGCTGGTGGTGCCGCAGAACCATTGGCACCGCTTTGAAAACTCGGACCACCTGAAGATCCTCGGCGTCACGCCGCAGCCGTCCGATCATAGCCTCACCATTCCAGTGCCATGACAACGTGCTGGAATTTTTCGTCCTGTCGCAGCATAACGCCTTTGTTTCGGGAGATAGATCGTGTTGTTGGAAATTGCAGTTGGTGACGCCTATGGCGCTGGTTTCGAATTCTGCGGCCGAGAGAAGATTGAGCGCCACAATGACCTCGCTTCCTATGTACCCCACGAATGCGGCATGGAAGCAGGCCGTTATACCGACGACACGCAAATGAGCATCGCAGTCGCAGAGGTCCTGCTGGACTCCAACGACTGGACCAGCGATGCCTTCGCCGATGCGTTTGTGCGCAGTTACAAGCGCGACCCGAGAATGGGCTACGCCAAGGGCTTGCAAGGCTTGCTGGACGACTGCGCCAGCGGCAGCGAGCTGCGGATAAAAATCCGTCCAAATAGCCGGCGCAATGGCGCTGCAATGCGCTCAGTCCCATTAGGGCTGATTCCGGACAAGGATCTGCTCTTGGCGGCAGCTCGCGCGCAAGCTGTGGTTACGCATGACACGCCGGAAGGTATCCTGTCCTCGCAAGTTGTCGCATTGATGGCGCATCAACTGGTGCATGAACAAGCCACCATCGCTGACATGCCGCGCATGATTCGAACTGATACTGGCTTTGACCTGAAAACTGACTGGGCAGGCAACGTCGAATGCGACGCAATTCAGACACTGCATGCTGTGAGCACCGCATTGCTCAGGAACCGGCGCATGTCCGACTTGCTGCGCGACTGCGTGAACTTTGGTGGCGACGTGGATAGTGTGGCAGCGATTGCCATGGGTTTGGCATCACTGACTGAGGAATATACGCCTGATATTCCTTTACAATTACGGACTGGCCTGGAATCCGGGCAGTATGGTTCAGGCTTTCTGGCGCGGCTGGATGCATCACTGATCGCCCGATTCCTGCATTGACGAACTGCGGCCGTCCGATCCCTGCCTCTCAATTGAGTTCATCGCCCCGGATTCGGTTTGACCAGAAGGGTAAGCTGCAATTCTATGTTGCTTAGGCGAGATTAAGAATGTCCACCACCGAACACTTTGAAGGCGGCTGCCTATGCGGCGCCATTCGCTATCGCGCAACTTCTCAACCGCTGCGCGGAGTCATTTGCCACTGCGAGATGTGCCGAAAGCACTCCGGCGCGCCAGCGCTGGCATTTGTTCACTTCGCGAAGGAATCGTTTTCCTGGCTGCGTTCTGAACCGGCCTGGTACCGCTCATCGCCCTTCGCAGAACGCGGCTTTTGCCCAATCTGCGGCAGCACTCTCGGCATGCGCGAGGAAGTTCTTGCCGATCGGGTACAGGTATGCGCCGGGAGCCTCGATGAACCAGGCCGCGCCATAATCCAGGATCACGTCTGGACATCATCACAAGTGCCTTGGTTTGATATCAGGGATGATCTCCCCCGATTTGCCGGAAGCAGTTCCGCTGTGCCCTCCAAAGCGAATGCCGAGACCTCTCGCAAATAATGGACCTGAACATCTACGCTCTCGCTTCAATCGGCGCCGTAGCCTTTGCATTTGCCACTGTTTTCCTGCTTACTCCGTTGGCGCGGCTCATTCCGAACTGGATGGAATTGCAATTGCACCGGGAATCCGCAGGGCCTTGGCATTTGCGTCTACTTCTTCAGCCTGTTGCTTCTATTGACGATCAACATCCGGCACCTCGTGTTGCCAGACATCGTCGTACTGCCGGCACTGGGAACTGCGCTGCTCTTTCGCGCGCTCAGTGGGGACGCTTCCGAATTTATCTATGGCGCAGTAGCGGGCTATGTCGTGCCATACCTGATCAACTTCTTCGTCAGGCTTGGCACAAAAGGGGACACCATTGGCTACGGAGATATGAAGGTCTTTGCCATGGCGGGCGCCTGGTTCGGATTAGCCTCCCTGCCGGTCCTGTTCGGAGCATTCGTCCTGAGCGTGATCGCATATGCGACTTCCATTGCGCTGATTGGGCGCAAAACCGGCAAGCCGATGCCCCTGCCCTCTGGGCCTGCACATTTGATGGCATCACTTGCAGTTCTGCTCTACCCCTATGTCGGATAGCATTTACGCTATCGATTTCATTATTACAATCAATTAGATCAATCAATACCATTGCTTTAGCCTAAGGTTTCCCCGACAACAACGACAAGGAGAAACCGTGATGAGCAATCGCAAACTGGCCCTGCTGGCCATGCTGGCAGGCCTGCTTCCACTATTTGAACCGCAACTCGCCTACGCTGCCGACAAGGTAGCCGGCGGACAGAACTGGTGGCCCGAAAAACTGGACCTCCAACCACTACGCCAGCATTCCCCCGAATCCAATCCCTACGGCGCCAACTTCAACTACGCCAAAGAATTCCAAAGCCTCGACCTGAGGGCAGTCAAGAAAGACATCAACGCCATCCTCACCAGTTCCCAGCCGTGGTGGCCAGCAGACTACGGCAACTACGGTCCCTTCTTCATCCGCATGGCCTGGCACAGCGCCGGTACTTATCGCGTCGGCGATGGCCGCGGTGGTGCGGCCAGCGGTCAGCAGCGCTTTGAACCGCTGAACAGCTGGCCCGATAACGTCAGCCTCGACAAGGCCCGGCGCTTGCTGTGGCCAGTCAAACAGAAATACGGCCGCAAGATTTCCTGGGCCGACCTGATGGTCCTGGCTGGCAACGTGGCAATGGAAAACATGGGCTTCAAGACCATCGGCTTTGCCGGCGGTCGTACCGATGCATGGGAGGCCGACAAAGTGTTCTGGGGCGCCGAAAATAAATGGCTGGGTGCCGACCGCTTCTCCGGCAAGCGTGAACTGAAAGGCGCGCTGGCCGCTACGCAGATGGGCCTGATCTATGTGAATCCAGAAGGCCCTGAAGGCAAGCCTGATCCGATCGCTGCCGCGGCCGACATCCGCCAGGCCTTCGGCCGCATGGCCATGGACGATGAGGAGATCGTTGCCCTGATCGCCGGCGGCCATACCTTCGGCAAAGCGCACGGCGCGCACAAGCCAGAAGAATGCGTGGGTTCTGATCCCGCCGGTTCGGCGCTTGAGCAGCAAGGCCTGGGCTGGCAGAACAAGTGCGGCAAGGGCAACGCCGAAGACTCGGTGACCAGCGGCCTGGAAGGCTCCTGGACTTCGAATCCGATCGCCTTTACCACGCAGTACCTGGACAACCTGTTCGCCTTCGACTGGGTGCAAAGCAAGAGCCCAGCCGGCGCAACGCAATGGGTGCCAAGCACGCCTGACGCGGCGAACCTGGTGCCGGACGCGCACATCGCCGGCAAGCGCCACGCGCCGATCATGTTCACCACCGACCTGTCGTTGAAGGAAGACCCCGAGTTCAACAAGATCGCCAAGCGCTTCCAGCAAGATCCGAAGCTGTTTGCCGATGCCTTCGCCCGCGCGTGGTTCAAGCTGACCCACCGCGACATGGGACCAAGCGCCCGTTACATCGGCACCGACGTGCCGAAACAGTCCTTCCTTTGGCAAGACCCGATCCCCGCGCCGAACTATGCCGCCATCAGCAACCAGGATGCGGCGCAGTTGAAGGAAAAAATCCTGGCGTCGGGCCTCAGCACGCAGGACCTGGTCAAGACAGCGTGGGCTGCAGCAGCCAGCTACCGTGGCAGCGACAAACGCGGCGGCATCAACGGCGCCCGCATCCGCCTCGCTCCGCAAAAGGACTGGGCGGTGAACGAGCCCGAGCAACTGGACAAGACGCTCGCAAAACTTGAAACCATCCAGGCCGACTTCAACCAGGGCCAGAAAGGCGGCAAGAAAGTTTCGCTGGCTGACCTGATCGTCTTGGGCGGCAATGCGGCGATCGAGAAGGCAGCCAAGGCAGGCGGGCATACCGTGCAAGTTCCCTTCAAGCCGGGCCGCGCCGATGTAACACAGGCACAGACCGACGTGAAATCCTTCGCAGTGTTGGAGTCCAAAGCCGACGGCTTCCGCAACTACTACGACAGCGACAGCAAGCTCTCGCCAGCCGACGCCCTGGTGGAAAAGGCCAGCCTGCTCAACCTGACAGTGCCGGAAATGACCGTACTGGTTGGCGGCCTGCGCGCGCTCGATGCCAATCATGGCCACTCGGCCAATGGCGTGTTCACCAGCCGGCCAGGCACCCTGAGCAACGACTTCTTCGTCAACCTGCTGACCATGGATACCAAGTGGAACAAGGCGCCAGGCGCGGAGGGGTTATACGAAGGACGCGACCGCGCGACCGGAGAACTCAAGTGGAAGGCAACACCGGTGGACCTGGTGTTCGGTTCAAATTCCGAACTGCGCGCCGTGGCGGAGGTCTATGCCGCCAACGATAGCCGAGACAAATTCGTCAAGGACTTCGTAGCAGCCTGGAACAAGGTCATGAACCTGGATCGCTTCAACTAAGAACAGGGGCCCTGCGGGGCCCTTCTCTTGCTTTGTCGGCTGTCGTAGCGCAAGCTCGACCTGACAATGGATATCAGATGGGTTAGAGTTCGTTTCGGCAATTCCGGCCATCTGCGGACGGTCATTGTTAGGTGGATGAAAACCATTGAAATTTATGGATCTGATTGATGGACTCACCGTTACCAATAGCGCAGCTTGTTGAAGAATGGCTTCAATGGGCCACATGGCAAGCCGATCCCGAAAAAAGGGGAAGGCTGAACAACGACCTAATTGGATTTTCCGAGTTTGAATGGGTTGTAAGAGAACATCCAGAGCATGCCTGGCAAGGGATTTTGGCAACGCTTGCCGATGCCAGGGTTAAGCCACATTTGGGTGTTTTGGCTGCCGGCCCGTTAGAAGATTTGCTTTCGTATCACGGCCCAGCTTTCATTGAACGAGTCGAAAGAGAAGCAGCATTGAATCCGCAGTTTGCATCGCTGCTAGGCGGCGTTTGGCAGTTTGAAATGGCCGACGAGATTTGGGCGCGTGTGCAAGCAGCTTGGGACCGCCGCGGATGGGACAACGTTCCTATGAATGGATAATTGGTGCATTCGGCCAGATGCGGTCACTCAACAAGAAAGGAAATCGTATGGCGCAACTACCTGAAGCAGTGATAAACGCGCGAGAAGAGGCGAATGCAGCAGCAGATGCTCACGACGATGCATGGGAAGAATTGCAGGTTATTGCCGAACCGGCTTACGATGATGTCGAAAAATGGATAGCCGTGCGAGAAAAATTTTATGCTGCGCAGGAAAAGTTCGAAAGACTATTGCGGCAGGTGATCGTTCGATAAGGTGCTTACGGCCAAAAGTCGACGCCAATCTACGAACGAGGAATTAGGAGCTATATTTGAAAATCAGCATGGTGAAGTCGTTATTGGAGGAAATCCAGCCTGCTTTGATTGCAGCAGTGGTTGAAGACGTAAGAACTCACCTGGCAAGATTGGCTGCAACTGGAAGGGAAATTTACGGGTATGCGCTTCTTCCCGGTGAGTTTTATGACATCCAAAGCGTCGTAGTTGCGACCAACGGCGAAAGTGAAATTAAGGTCCCTTGCTCAGATGATCTTTACCGCTATTACAGATACTCTGTCGACGAGTGGATGAATTACGACCACAAAGAATTTGCCAAAACCAATGCTATTCTGCTTGTAGCGAACGAACGCTTCAAGGCCCAACATACACGTGAGGCTGAAAGCTACCAGATGGACGGATGCGAAGTTGCGTTCGCGAATGGGGTGTTAGACGCACTTGTCGATGGCTTGGATGCTGCAAAGAAGGCCGGTAAGTTTGGTGACAGGGAAAAATTTCTTGTCGTTTGGATTGCTGATTCTGATGTGCCGATCATGTCCGAGTCATCGCGACGCTTGAACTCTGCCGCAGTCGCCGCCGATTTCTCCGCTGAATTTGGCTAACCGGCTGATAATGGCGGGCCGATGAAAGTCGTTTGTCGGCGGCAGCAGCCTCCGAACTGACAGTCACTGTCAGCTCATTTCTGAGCCACTGCATGTCACCGCATTTCGAACATGCCCTGGTAGATAACTTCGTTGTAGCATTCATCCGAAAATCCCGGATGGCTTTCGGTCATTTGCTGAACCGCGTCAGCCATCGGTTTTGCGCCAGGATACCGAAGCGCAGACTCGCCCATCTTCGCAGAGCAAGACCAGAGCTGATGAGCCCTTTGCAGGCAGGCCGAAAACTCCATTTCGTCGTAATCGCCCAGCGCCTCCGCAGCAGTGATCTCGGGGAAGCTGCAGTAGATCTGCTTTTGCTTGTAGACGGAATACATAAACACCGAATCCAGGAACGACGGGGCGTTACGAATCTGGTCCACCCAACGCATTCTCTCGCTAGCTTGAACACAATTCACTTAACTTCTCCTTTCATACATTACGTCTGACCTAAGGACGTACTTGGTCCCCGCACTGATTTCTGCACCCTGGTGCGACTGGTTGTGAGGGAAGACCAGCAGCATTCCCTCCCGTGGCCGCACGGTCTCCCACCTGAACTGGGTGTCGCCGCCCTCGAAGCTTGCGTTCAGGTAGATCAGGAACGTGAGCATGCTCACTTCGTCTGGCGTTTTCTCGAAGTAGCCGTCCTTGTGCCATTTGAAGTATTCGCCCCGGCCATAGCGATAGAAGCGAAAGCGCTCGTTCAAGCCGTGCAGGCGCCATTCACCTAACGTTGCGGGCAATAGCGGCGCGGCGCGCGCAAACAACAACTCGGCCAGGCATGGATCGTCGAAGATCACCCGGTCGTTATTTCGAATGTCGGTGCGCCGCACCGAACCAATAGGCAGATTGACTTCAGACGGCTGGTAACCCATCTGCTCACCCATTTCGATGTAGTGCTGGCATTCGGCCTTGTTAAGGAATTGATCCACCGTAAAGACCCCAAGGCCTAGTTGTGTTGTTTGCATAAGTCGCCTCTTTTTCTTAGTGAGAATAATACACTAACTTATTTCTATTTTTCACTAAGTTATTTCCGTTTGACACTAAGGGAGGTAAAATGGCCGTCCACCAGTGAGGACATCAATGAGCAGCGGCGAGACAGAACAGGAATTCCTGCGGAAGTACAATATTCACGACTTCGATGTGCCGCTGACCAGCGTCGATCTCGTCATTTTTACGATTCGCGAGAACGCACTGCACGTGCTGCTGGTGCGCCGCGGGGAACACCCGCATAAAGGCCGTTGGGCCTTGCCGGGTGGCTTTATCGACATCCATCGCGATGCCGATCTCGATGCAACGGCTTTGCGCAAGCTGCATGAAAAGACCGGCGTCGAGGCACCCTACCTGGAACAACTGCAAGGCTTCGGCAGCGCCACGCGCGACCCGCGCGGCTGGTCCGCGACCTTCGCCTACTTTGCCTTGATCGGATCGGATGGCATGGAGCTGCGCCATGGTTCTGGCAGCGATGCGGCCAGTTGGCATCCTGTGGAGGAATTGACGACGAAAAACGCGCTGGCCTTCGACCACTCGGCCATCCTCGACGTGGCCCTGCAGCGCTTGCGCAGCAAGGTTGAATACACGTCGATTCCCGTACACCTGCTGGCGGCCGAATTCACGCTATCGGACCTGCAGCGTGTATATGAAACCATCCTTGGCCGGGCGGTGGAAAAGAGCGCGTTCCGCAAGCGGATCAAGGAAGGCGACTTTCTTGAGGAAATACCGGGCAAGCAACGCCATGGCAGCAACCGCCCGGCGCAGCTATACCGCCTGCGCGCAGGCCATCCAACGGTCTACTTCAATCGCGTGATGAGCGCCGGTCAATGAACTGGGCCGGCGCCCATGGTGCTTCAGTTGATGGTGAAGTTGGCGTTTGAGACGTCAAAGAACACATTGCCCACCGCTTCCACCTTGATGCGCGCAGCCGTCGTCGACACGGCAGGCAGTGTCACCGCCTTGCTGCCATTGTTCGGCGTATTCGCTGCAAGCACGTAAGGGAAGGACTGACCGCCGTCGGTCGACAGGCTGATCTTGACGTTGGCGGTACTTACCGGAGCCGCAGCCGTATTGGCCACATTCCAGGTCACATTCATCTGCGACCCGCGCGCCACCGAGACAGCGGCGTTCGGCGCAGTCACCAGGAACGGCCCCGCGCCCGGCGCCAGCACCAGCGCGGTAGCGGCGCTGCCGACACCGCCATGCCCATCCCGGGCGGTCAGGCGGAAGTTCAGTGTCGCAGGCCTTGCGTTCACCTTGCTGTAACCGGTGTAGCTGGCCGTCGGCAGGAATTCCGAATAGCAGGCGATGTTGGCCGCGGTTGGCGGCGATGCCGCCGCCGGGCAGGAACCCGTTTCGGCGTTGGTGTTATTGGCCAGCACTTGCGCCATGTCGGGGAACACGCGCGTCGGGTCGGTGGTCACAACGTTCTCGCCTGGGGAACCATAGAGCAAGGCATCGCTGTCGCTGACCACCGCCTGCACGCCGAACTGGCGGAACAGCGGCCCATTGGCCTTGCTGTTGCTGATCAGTCCCGTGCCACTGGTTCCGGCGCGGTCGTTCTGCTCCCACATATAGGTCATCTGCTCCCCTTCCGCATTGCTTGCGCTGCCGGTCAAGGCGAACGGCGTGCGGACCGGGATGGTGTAGCTCGGCACCACGCTGACCACAGGCGTGCTGTTGCCGGTCTGCGTGACAACCCCGCGCTTGTTGGTGGGGCCGCCGGCAACGATCTCTCCGACACTGCCGCTGCAGCCACCCGTGCAATTCCCAAGCTGCAGTACGCCTGCCACCACGCCTGCCAACGAACCGCCGAAGGTGACGGTGAACCCGCTGTCGCTAACCGCGCTGACGGAAACAGTTGCACCTGATGGCCAGCCTGGTATCGCCTGGATGGCGGACTTGATGCCGTTCGTGGTGTAGTTCGTGCCGCGAATGACCGGTGCCGAGGAATTGCCGTTGTATGACAGCGTGAATTGCTGACCGTTGGCCGTGAAGCCGCGCAGTACGCCCATCTGCACCGAAGTGAGACTGGATTCTGTACCGGAAGTGTATGCCGTGATTTCATCGAAACTGCGCTGCGACCAGTATGCGTCGCTGTGCGTCTGCAGGTTATCCGTGCCGCAGATGCCGGCGTAAGCCATGATGGAAGATCCGCTGCCCGGCTCCACCGAGGTGGTGGCATTGCGGTTGCCCCCGGCGCAGCTGCCTGTGTTGCCGTTGAAGGTGTGGTTGCCGGCAAACTGGTGGCCCATTTCGTGCGCCACATAATCCACGGCATAGAAATCGCCCACCGGTGTTGGAATGCCGGTGCAGCCTTGCGCCTTATAGCTGCCGCCCACCACGCCCAGGCTGGCGATGCCGCCACCGTTCAAGCCAAGCGCGATATGGCCGACATCGAAATTGCCGGCGCCAGCCAGCAGGCCCACCACCGTGCGGTTGCGCGTCAACGTGGCGCCGCTGCAGCCAGAAGCCTGGTCTGCGGTGAAACAGGCCGCTGCGCCGCAGGGGCCGTTGGCGCCAGTCATTTGCGCATCAGTGTCCAGGTTCAGCGCGTCGGTGTTGTTGATCAGGACCAGGCGGATCGAGGTTTCGTCCTCGTAGACCTGGGTCACGCGGTTAATCAGGCTGACTTTGGCCGCCGTCACATTTGCGCTGCCGCCAAAATAGTTTGCGTAAGAAGGATCGGTCAACAGCGCCAGGCGGTAGGTACGCAGCTGCGCCCCGGCTGCTGCGGCGGCGCTCACTTCATCCGCCACCACATGATAGGAACTTGTGGTCGCGTTCTTGCCGTCCGATGCGGAGAGCGCATATGCGCCGACTCCGCGCGTTGGGTCGGCCGCGAAGGTCGCCGATACCACGCCTTCGGCATCCGCCGTGGCCACCATGCTGTGCACCGGCCCTAGGTCCGAATCTTCATTGCGCACGGTCAGCGTGACCGGGGCGCCTGGCTCAAAGCCGGCACCGCGCACTTCCACCTCATCTCCGGCATGCACGAAGCTGCGCGTCAGGATCACCTGCGGCGCCTTGATCTCGCCCTCCCTGAAAGCGCCGTGCCGATTCGACAGGTCGCGCGCATGGTAGCTGGTGTAGACGCTATCGTCGAGATGATGCGCAGGGTCGACGTACCAGGCGCCATTGGGCGAGCGCACCGAAGCGCGCAGGCCGAGCGGCGAGATATCCATGCGCAGCGTGGCCGATGGGTCGTCGATGCCGCGACCAGCGAAGGTGCGGATCTCCGGGTGCTTTGCCGCCAGCCCTGGCTCCATCACCGGCGAGTCGACGACGCGGAAGCGCTGGTAGCCGCCTTGAGGATGCGGCAGCGAGATGATCGTGTCGCTATGCTTTGCCGATCGCGCCTTCTCGTTCGGGGCATTGGACAGCATTTGCGCCAGGCCGGCGCGGTCGAGGGTCGCTGCATGGAAGCGGCGCGGCAAGGCGGAGGCGGCGGCACTCTTGCCGTGCACGCGCTGGGCGTCGGCCTCGCCGGCATCGCGCCAGTAAGCGCCGCTGGCCTGCACCGGGATGTTCCGCTTGTTGCCGTTTTCTGCTGCCAGGGTATTCACTGCACTGAAAACAAGTGCGCTCACGAGTGCGAGCTTCAGGGGGGTATGCGTAGTCATTCCGTGCCTTTTTATTTGGAAGGTTGTTGAAGGTCGAAACTGTGCAACTACTGCAATGGAGGAGTATTTCGGAATTGATGAGCTATCTCAAGCGATGTTCGATTCAAGCGTCGCCAGAAGCAGACAGCGCATGCGATGTGTGCGGAATTCTCGTCGGGGCGCGCCGAGCCATGCATAGGTCCTCGTGTTACCATTTGCATAAAAATCAACTCAGGGCCAGGATGCAGGTGAAATGAAGCGAGCGAAGTTTTTACTCTTGATGGTGTTTGTGATGTTGGCCGGCCTTGATGTCTTGCTGATGCTGAACCAGCTTTTCCATGGCGACCTGCAGCGTGCATCGTCAACTTCGATTCGCTTGCTCTTGACCGGTGGCCTGCTTTTCTGCGTTTACCGTGGTCATGCCTGGGCGCGCGTAGTGACAGGCCTGCTTATGTTTATCGCGACGATCTATTGCGGCCTGTCTGCGTTGTCGCTGCAGTCCTTGCTGCTGTGGGCTCTGCTTCCGCTGTTTGCGTTCGGTTTGTACGTTGTGACCCTGTCGCCTTCAGTGCGGCTTTTCCTGGCGGAGCAAAAAGCGAAACGCACCTATACCAATCCTGAAGTTCCAGCGGAAAATTGATGTCGAAACCCGCCCTGGCGCGCTTGCTGCGCCCACTTTCCTATGTCCCCATCATGCTTGTCGTCGGCTGGCTTACTGTCGACAGCTATCGCCCCAGGGGACCGGCATGTCCCAGCATGTCATGCATCGGCCAAGGGCTGGGCGAAGCGCTGTTGGCGATGTTTGCACTCATCGTCGCAATTATTCTGGGCGCGGCGTTCAATATCGCGTCATTCCTGAAGCAGGATTCGCCCAGGTCAACGCTGCGGAAGGTTGAACTGTGGCTGTTCGTGACGCCGTTCATTTTGGCGTTGGGACTCGTAATCTTGTTCATCCTCAGATAGTAGCTGGAGGCGCAATGTCCACACTTGAGCGAGCGATTGAAATTGCTGCCGCAGCTCATGCCGGTCAAGTTGACAAGGCAGGGCAGCCCTACATCCTGCATCCACTGCGGGTGATGCTTCGCGTCTCAACCAGTCACGAGCGCATGGCTGCTGTGCTGCATGACGTGGTGGAAGACACGCCGGTGACATTGGTGCAATTGACGGAAGCCGGTTTTCCAGCTGAAGTAGTCGACGCCGTTGCAGCCCTCACCAAGCGGCCAGGCGAAACCAGGATGCAGGCTGCGGCGCGCGCCGCATCGAATCCGATTGCACGCGTCGTCAAGCTCGCCGACAATGCGGAAAATATGGACCTGAGCCGCATCGCCAACCCGACCGAGAAGGACTATGCGCGGGTCGAGGAATACAAACAGGTTCGCGCCCTCTTACTGGATTCGGATTCAAATTGACACGTACGCTGGACATCGCACTTGCACTTGGCCTCGGAGCGGTACTGCTCACAGCAGTTTTCGTTTTCGGTGATCCTGCCTATCTGGGTCCGTGGTATTACCTGCTCGCCTGGGGCGGCCTGATTGGCCTGATCCAGATTGGCAAAGCGCCGCCTTTATCGACATTGGGTGCTGCGACTGCCTTGGCTGCGACCTTCCTCGGCTACTGGGCATGGCAAGCCTCGCTGCCACGACCGGAGGGCTTGTTGGGCCTCGGCCATTTGTTTTCGCTGCCTGGCCTTGCCTTGGCTGCCGTCTTTGTTGCAGTGCTCGCGCGGCGCCGCGGCTTGAAGCCAGCCAGCGCTTTTGCTGCTACCTTCGCTGCGTGTTCCGCAGGCTTTGGGGTCGCGCAGCTCATTGTTTGCAGGACCGCCCTCTATTGCGGGGCGATCTCGGGAATGTGATTCTGTTCGCTCAAGGAGTTTCCGTCATGAAGACACCTGTTGGACCATTCAATGCCGTCGAAACATACCTGCATCTTGGCCCGGACGGGACTTCAGTCCCTCTCGAGGTCAACGAATCGTTCTGGCAAGACCTGACTTCAGGCGCTTTCGCCAACCTCGGTCCGGGACGGCTCGTTTCGACTTACGACTTCAACGAGGACTGGGCAAGCTGGGAGCAGCACCCCACTGGCGAAGAAGTCGTCGTACTGATTTCTGGTGCACTCGAATTCTTGCTGGAAGTGGACGGCGGCGAACGCAAGGTAGCGCTGAACCAGCCCGGCCAATTCCTGCTGGTCCCGCGCGCAACCTGGCATACGGCCAACGTCGCAAGCGGCGCAAAGGTTCTGTTCATTACACCGGGCGAAGGTACCAGCCATCGCGCAAGGACATGACATGCAAGACACTGCAGATGCGCTCAAGCCCATCTTTCCTTGATCAGCAAGTCTGAAAAAGCGCTTCAAAAAGTAGCTCCCGGAACCTGGCAGCATTCCATGCTCGAGGCGAACCTCAAGGCGCTGCACATCGCCCACGCCTTGATGCAAGAAGGTCCGCCGATCAAAACCCGTTTCCCACAAAACGAACTGGACGATGCGCAGTGGAGCATGGCATCGATGATTGCGAAGACAGAAGAAGCACAGGCCAAGTTTTCTTCAGGGACCTCGCAACATACGCTTCTTCGAAACAGGCTCAGTGCGTTGAAAGCAGCATTGGCTTCCATCAACTGAATTCACGTTCTCCAAAATGAGAATTACATTCCTTTTGACCATTGCTCTTAGCTCTCCCATCTTTGCCAGTGCCGAAACGGTATTCTGCGGGCGGGCGCTAAGCCAAGAATTCATCGAAGGAGTGGAGATACCCTGCCCACCAGGTTTCATCTGCCCAAATAGCTGGTATCGCTGGAAATTTCAGATTGAAACTGTGTTATCGGGCCCGCAGCTTTCACCGCAAGTAGTGGTTGCGGCTACCCAGCACGGCGAATACACGCAACAATATCAAGAACGGCTTCGCCTATTTACGATCAAGCCAATCATGGATGAAGAAAAACGAAAGCTGTTGGGCGCGGACTTCCGGTTGATCGGGATGTTGCCCGGTAATCAAGCCGCGGCCGCGCCCTGCACTCAAGATTCATAGCCAAGTACGGTAGTCATGGCGAAAACCCGCACGACAGAACTGGGCACCGAATTTGAACTGCTCTCCAAGTACGAACTGCACCAACTTGCTGGCCGCCTGCTGAAGCAAGAACCCGCCGCAATCGATCTCGCCGTGAAGTTTGTTTTGGCCGAGACGCGCGGCCATTGGCATGGACGGGGCCGGGCCATGATGTGCCGTCGGCTAAAGCACTGCGAGCTCGGACAGGCCGAGATTGCCCTCTTGGTGGGCACTATCATCGAGCGCCTGGCAACGGGCACATTCTCGGAACAATTCAAAGACCAGCTACGCTTGGCGCTGCATCTTGATTTTCACCGGACGGTCGAAGCATGCCGCGCAATCGCGGTGAGCCCTTGCAGGCTGTATGTCAGGCGTTATGCCCAGTGGATCCTCTTGCCGGGGCGCGAACCTAAGGACTGACTACTTAAGCTTGTCGGCGTACATCTTGCGGAACTTGGCCACCTTCGGCGCGACCACGAAGGCGCAATAGCCTTGCAGCGGATGCTGGGCGAAGTAGTTCTGGTGGTAATCCTCGGCCTTGTAGAACGGCGCGGCGGGCGCCAGCTCGGTGACGATCGGAGCGTCCCACACGTGGGCCATTTCGGCGATCACCTGCCGCGCAGTCGCTTCCTGTTCGGGAGTTTCATAGAAGATCACGGAGCGGTACTGGGTACCGACGTCATTGCCCTGGCGGTTCAGGGTGGTCGGGTCGTGGATCGTGAAGAAAATGACCAGCAGGTCGCGGTAGCTGACTTGGGCCGGGTCGAATTCCAGCCGCACCACTTCTGCGTGGCCGGTTTCGCCGGTACACACCTGCTCATACGTGGGATTCGGCTGTGCGCCGCCCATGTAGCCCGATTCGACCTTGGTGACACCTTTCGCCTCCAGGTACACCGCCTCGGTGCACCAGAAGCATCCACCGCCCAGGATTGCTACTTCAGCCATATCGCCCTCCTCACGTACC
>Ga0209257_1002714_pt1 | contig 16860 bp, 25 predicted proteins | sample AraplaCvi_mCL_r2_FD_184277 | JGI IMG/M metagenome (GOLD analysis project Ga0209257, IMG submission 184277) | Arabidopsis root microbial communities from North Carolina, USA - plate scrape MF_Cvi_mCL_r2 (SPAdes) (version 2) | ecosystem: Host-associated > Plants > Roots > Endosphere | place: USA...
ATGTCTTATCCTCGAATCGGTACGTTTTGAGGACGCCTGCAGATCCAGCGTGGGCCTGTAGCTCAATGGTTAGAGCCGGCGGCTCATAACCGCTTGGTTGGGGGTTCGAGTCCCTCCGGGCCCACCATTGCTTTCTGTAAGAGATTGTTTTTGCTCTGTTATTTCGGCTTTGGTGTCCCACTTTTCAGATGTGGACTCGGAAAGTGGGACACTTTTGTTCTCGTTTCGGTCGGGTATCAGAAGCTTCGCACCGTCCTTTGCGAGCACCTTTCGGCGAGCGGCACGCGTGTAAAGATCCGCCTGTTGGCTCGTCGTCCATCCGAAGATGGCCTTTAGCTGGTCGCTGGTCGCGCCGTTCTCTGCGGCGATGGACGCCCCGGCCTTCCGCAGCCCATGAGCGGAGCAATGAAACAACTGGGCTTCATCACACCATTGCCGCATCTTGTTTCCAAGGCCCTTGTCGGAGAACGGCTTTCCGTACTCCGTCACAAGGAAGGTCAATCGACCAGCCGGGACGCGGTCGAGCTCCTTGGCTAGGTCTGCGAGCAACGGCATATGAACCTCGACGCCGCTGGACCGTTTTGTCTTTCCTGGCCTGATTCGAATCCATCCGTCTGATAGGTGCTGGCGGCCAAGAATAGCCGCATCCGACAGGCGCAGTCCGGTGAACATAAAGATGGCCAGCGCCAGCCTAGCGGTTGTGCCAGGCGCGTGCTTAGCCTCGAACTGCTCGATTTCCTCAAGCGTCCAAGTGTGGAAGCCATCGCCAGATTTCAGGCGCTTAATGCCGTTGCAGGGGTTTACCTTGGCCTCGCCAACTTCGATCGCCCACGCGAACATCGCGCTGATAGCCTTGACGATGTTGTTCGCGGCGCCAGGTGATTCGATGCGTGTGTCCCGAAGCACGGTAACGTGCTTGCGTTCCATCATTTCAAACGGCAAGTCGCCATGCTTGATGCAGATTTCCTCCAGGATGCGGCGACGCCGATCCATCGTGCCTGGGGTGACGCTCTTGGCTGCACGCTTGAAGTGCTGCTGACACAGCCAGCGGAAGGACCGCAGCACGACTGGCTTTGAAGAACTGGCTACGGGACGCGTAGTAGCGGTGCCGGTATCGTATGGAATACCAGCTTCAGCGCATTCGTACTCCCGCAGGAACGCCGCCGTCCCCGGCTTCTCGCGAAGGCGAACTTTCTTTTTGCCCTTCACGCGAAAATAGATCCGCACGTTTCCGTGCCGATCCACGTCTTCGATGATCCCGCGGAGATTGAGCTTCATGCCACCCCTATGTCGTCCCAGGGGTTGCTAGCGCTCGCGGGTGCAACATTACCATCGCGGGGGAGGGCATCGAAGGCATCATCGAGTTCATACCGGTCCCAGAGGACACGGCTCCCGGCCTTCCGTGGGCTCGGCATCTCCCCGCGGGAAACCATCTGATCGAACAGCGTGCCGCCAATACCTACGTATGCGGCAGCAGCCACGCGGCAAAGGCCACGCGGCGTCATTCCCGGTGGCAGGCGATTATCGTTGGCGGCAATGGGCACGGTTCCTCCTCTTGCGGTTTTCTAAGGCCTATGTGCGGTTTTGCGAGAAATCGTCCAGTGGGACTTGAAAAAATACCGCGGCCCGCCGGGTCGCCGTGCTTGCGCAAGTCATTCGAAGGCAAAGACCGTCACGTCGTTCCCCCGGAACAGATTGCCCCGCCCTCCGTTTCTCCTGCAGCCTCGACAGGAGAAACCAACCCATGGCCAACGAAGACGAATACGGCACACCCAACGAACCTCTTTCCGGCGTGCGCAAGGCTGCCCAGACAGCCACCGACGCTGTCAGTCGTGAAGCGAACGCTCTCGTGACCGGCGCCGCCGACCATCCCTATACGGCAACTGGCTTGACACTGACGGTCGGCTTGCTGTCGTTTGCTATTGGCTACGTGATGGGTCGATCGTCGGTCGACACCAAGCGAAGCTACTGGCGCTAATAAGCCGCCGGCTGGTGAGGCCGACGGGTCGCTGTGGTGGGCTTGGTGTTGGGTGACGGGCGGCTGCCGCTGTGACGACAACCACCCGCCCGACTCGATGGTCCAAGCACCGAGTCGCCCCGCGCGGGGTTGGGATAAAAGGCCCGCGCAGCCAGAGGCGCGCTGGGCAAGTCGCCCGTGCAGTCGGGCATGAAACTCAGGATGGCTGCAGTGCCTCGGCGGCGTGTCGCAGCGCGTGGACTTGGAAGCTTAGCTCATCGAAGCCCAGTTGCTCGCGGAGATGGATCTCGTGGAGATCTTCCATCGCCACGATGTTCCGGAAGACTTCGTCAACGAGCGTCACGGCGATCTTTGCCATCATTTGGAGATCGTAGACTTCACTCCGCCAGGGGTGGTGCGGGCGGCTACCATCAGCGCCCGACACGTTATTCGATAAGCCGGCCTCACCGCTGGCCTGTCTTAATCTTTTTCCTTCATCGAGTTCGACTGCGATGGCAGGCACCGGTCTTAATCTGCGAACGTTGGTCATGTCGGTCTCCTCATGTTGCGATGTTGCCGAAAAAGCGGTATGTCATTAAAAAACACCAACATCGCGCCAATGTCAACACTAAATACTGACATTGGTGTTTTTTAATGAGGTTAACCCGTGACACCCGCGCAATGCCGCGCCGCGCGCGCACTTGTAAACTGGACACAGCCGCACCTTGCCGAAGCGGCCGGTGTGTCACCCTCGACGCTTCGTGATTTCGAGTCCGGCAAGCGGGTACCGATCGCCAACAACCTGGCCGCTATCCGCGCTGCGCTTGAGGCGGTTGGCGTCACATTCTTGGAGGATGGCGACGTTGCTGCTGGGCCAGGCGTCGCAATGCACCCGACGAACTAGATGTTCTTGACCGCTCTATTCTAAGTAAATAGCTTCCAATAGCGTCCACCAAGCGCAGCCTTCCGAGGCGCACCCACCACACCGAGGAGACACCAAGACTGCAGTCGGCATCCGTGCCGGCGGCAAATGTGTTTGCTCTTTCATGGAGGTGGCCATGGTGCCGACCGACAACTCTCCTATCCTGATCTCGATGAAGCAGGTTTGCGCGCTTACCAGCATGTCTCGGACAATGGTCAACAGGCTACGTTCGCAGGGCAGGTTTCCTGAGATAGTTGACTTGGGAGACCGGCGAGTTGCGTTTGTACGGTCGGAGGTCGTCGCCTGGATTGATGCTAAGGTGAGGGCTCGGACGTGACCGACGGCCCCCGCCTCATCGGCCGTAAAGATGCCGCCGATTACTGCGGCATCTCTCCGTCGTGCTTTTCTATGTGGGTGGCGAGCCACAAGATGCCTCCTGCCGTCCCCGGCACGCGCAAGTGGGACCGGAGGGCGATCGACGCCAAGCTCGACGAGATAAGCGGCCTTGGTTCTTCAGCAGAGCCCGAAGACGCCTACGACAAATGGATGCGAGAGCACGGCGAGCAAGAGACCGACCTGCAAAAATGGCGCCGCGAACGTGACGCTCGGCGTACCGGGACACACAACAGCAGCGACTACGACGACTGGCGCGCGAAGAAAGAAAAGCGCCGCGAGAAGTACCGGCCGTTGATAGGGCTCGATGCTCGAGAGGAGCGGATCCTACGCTATATGGCGGATCACCCGGAGTGCGATACGTTCGACACAATTCCCGGCGCCGGCCAGAAAGTCCTCGATGCGCTGATAGAGAAGGGGGTTACCCGTCTCGTCGGCACCAGCGGGAATGTGTTTCGCTACGCACTGACCGACGAGGGACAGGCGGAACTCCATCGCTTGAAGAAATGGAAGAACTTGGCGCCCTAGCTAGCACTTCTGTGCTTTGACAAAATTCTAGCCTGCATCCTATGGTTACGTCATTGCGTCTTCACAAGGATTAGTCGATGTACACGCCATCCCTCCGCGATCCAGGATTTGTCGAACTAGTCGATTCACCACTCAACGGCCGGTTTGCTGTCTGGGATGGCATAGGCACTGGCCATCACCGCCGATACCCAAAAACGCGTTGGTTTGTGGAGCACGTAGATAGCGGTGCCAAGCGATTCCATACGACGAAGAGGGCGGCGCGTGAAGACGCGAGTACATCCGCCGCCGAAACGGATGAAAAACTGCAGTGGTGGAAGATCGAGCAAGAGTAAGACCGGTACGCTAGCCGGCCTTTTTAGCTACTTGTTTAACGTGGCTGCAAGCCGACCGGCCAAATGACACGGGATAATCGTGCTGGCACGCTTGCGTCAATTCTCGGAGTTTGGTTCTCTGGAGGTCCTGACGGGGGAACGCAGCGTGAGCTTGCCGGCTAGCAACGTTCTCCCCAATCAGGTGGCTCCCCGAGGTGCGAGGCCAGCGCGAATGCTGGTCTCGCCGACAGGGCCTGATTAATCCTGCAACAAGTCCCTGTCGGTCGCAACGACAAACAGTCGGCAGACAGAAATAGTCAACAGTTGGGTGACTATTCAACTTTTGCATAAGCCTTGACCACCACCCAGAGTCGAGCAAAACATCCCACCGGCAACGGAGGGGCGACTCAATGCATCTTAGGATACTGGCCACGGCAGCTGTCGCCGTGAGCGTTTCGTCATGCGCCACAAGCGAGAGCATGTCGCGCATGAACACGTACAAGTTTCCTGTCCATCACGTGAAGATGGCCGATGACACATACCGGGTCTATGACCACAAAACTGACAACTCTCTGATGGTCGCGCCGAGCCTCGGCAAGACCATGGCGATTGGCGCAGCCCAAGGCGCCACCCTTGGACTGGCCGATACAATGACGCCGGAACAGAAGCTCGAGGCGGCCGCCCAACAGCATCTGGCGAATACTGGCCGCGGTGGCTGCAGGATCACGCGCGGGTACTTGCTGAGCAAGCCGCTATATGAGTTTTGGTTCGAGTGCCCGACGGTGGCGCCGAAGGTTTAGGGTGTAACCAGTCGACGGTGTGGCGGTATCGGCTTGTGGTCAAACGTTGGTTGGCTGCTTCCGGCGATCGAGCACCGCACAACCTATTCCCGATGCTACCCAGACAGCCACAAGAAACCACCCGGAAACACCCGATGTGGGGACTGCGTTTTCGGATTGAGGGGCTGGTGGCGCCGCGATCAGTGTCGCCAGGATGCCGTCGGGAGACACTAGCTGGGCCGCCAACAAGATCTCTGCAGCAAACCCGATGATTGGTAGAGTGATGATGCCGACGACGGCGCCCAATGCCACGCTTTGAGCGCGAGAGCGATACTTGTTCCAGACATAGCCATAAAGGACGAACAGCAGCGTTGCGCCTACCATCACTCCATTGAGATCATACGGCCCGGGTGCAACGAACATAGACACAGAGACGGCTACGACACCAGCCGCTAGGGCCGCGATATCAGTTTGGTCATTCTGGTGCTCGCTCATGCTCTCTCCGGGTTTTCGTCAGGTTGCGACGTGCATAAGTTGCCAAGCTTTCCACAACCTTGCGCCGATTCCAGACAGGGACGCCGTCTATAGCCGGACCTCACCGTCCTCTACCGATACGCCGCAGCTACCTTATCCAGCCACGCCGCGATTCCTTCGGCAGGCTCTCGAGCCGCCATGTCGCCGGTGTCGTCGCGGATCTCTTCAGCAATCGCCATTAGTGTCGCTGCGGCTTCCTTCTTGGTCAGTACTTCCTTGGCCACGAGGACGTCGATAATACGGCTGGTGGCGGCCATGGTTGCGAACATTGCGGCCTGAGCGCCGCCAAGGGTTTGCATGAGTGGGTCGGTCATTGGGTTCCTTTCAGTTTAAGGGGGCAAGGCGGCAAGATCGTTGCCGCCCTTCAGGCATTAGAAATTCCGCTCGACTTCTTCTACCCAGGTGGAGCCGCGACGTATCAGTCTGATGCACTGAAGGTTCGACGCCAGATTAACGTTGGCTGCCCCTTGGAGAACGATTTGATCGGTTCCTGTTCCATGTGCGACCGTGATCACATTGCCGGCGCTGCCGAAGATGATGAGTTCCGCGTCACGCTCGCCGCCTATGATGGTCGAGAGCGTGTCCGTAGTGCCGCTTTCCGGGGATAGCAGGACGCCACCGGCATAGAGCTTCGCTGCGGAAATGCTGTCACTGGCAATCACAACGGCACTGATCGGGCCGATGCTCTGGGGGCCATAGCCGCCGCGAATGATCATGCCGTCGGTGTTGGTGACGGAACTAGCGACCACGATCGGATCGCCGGCGGAGTTGCGGCCACGGACATTCGTCAGTTCGATGCGATTTGCTGCGGTATTCTCGCGGCGCACGAGCGCCGAAAGGTTGTTGTTGGGATCGCGAACTTTCAGGCCGTCGATGACCGGGTTGCGCTGGACGCTGTTGCCGATGACGACCGAATAGGCACCAAGGCCGCCTGGCGACTTTGCGACGTCTTCCAGCCTGATGTTCTCGGCATGTAAATCACCTGCACCCGTTCCGCTGGCAACGATGCCTGGCAGGTTCGTTTTGCGAACGGTGACATTCCGATAAACCGCATCCAACGACTGATCATAGAGACCTGCGCCATAGCAATTTTCGGCCTCGAAGTCCTCGACGCGGCAATCACGCGCGAAGAGATCGTTGGCTAGCGTTCCTACCAGCCATACGCCATGACCTTGATCTGTTGTGCCATCGAGCGGAAGAATGTCGCAGGCATAACAATTCTTGGCCATCGCTGCATACGAGCGAAGCTGAAAACCGGCGCCGCGCGCGCAAAGAACGCGACAATTGTTGAAGGACACGCGATAACCCGCACCGTGGGTGTCGAAGGCTGCTGCCTTCATTTCCCGAGCGATGCAGTTGTTGACCTCAGTAAACATCGGATGACCACCATTGAAGTAGTCAGCATTGGTGCTGTCCACGGTCAACGTCGTGAACAGGTGGCGGCAGCGTTCCGCATAGCATGCTTCAACGATCGTGCCGACGTTCAGCCCGACTTCGGCAATCACGTAGCTGTAGGCGTCCACCATGTCGAAGCCGTCACAATAGCCATCGTAACCGCGAACGTTTTCTACGTACGCGTTCATGCAGCCGTGAAGCGAGACCCCATGAGAGATCATCCTTCGCATGGTGATGTTGATGAAGCGGGGCGCCTGGCAGAACGAGACCGCGAAGGCTTCATCGATATTGTACGGCGGGCGCTGTGGCGTCGTCTTGGTCCCGTTCGTCCAGTCGATGATCAGATTCTCATATCCCACCCCCTCAATGAGGTTGACTGGATATAGCTTCGCGGTGTCGGCAGTCGCATAGGAGAAGCTCAGCGAGCCATAGAAAGTGACTACGCCGGTTCCTGTGTTGACAGAGCGAATGCGCACGAATTCTGCGTCTCGAGCGAGGCTGCCCGTTGAGATTTTCCCAGACCGGATAATAGCAATCTGCTCGGCTGCGAAATTGGCAGCATCAGCCGTCGACAGCGTTGCGGACGTCACGCCAACCGCAGCATTCGCGGTCAAAGCATATCCTCCCGAAGACGCATTCGGAGCGGAACCGAGAGTCCTAAACATGCGGCCGGCGCCGTACCTCCGCAGAATGGTTCCCCCGCTCTCGCCGCGCACATAGACGCCTGGGTTGTCCAGCGTTTCACCATCATTCAGCCTGAAATTACCAGCCGGCATAGAGACGACCTTGATCCCGCGCGCCACTGCGTCAGCTGCTGCCAAGTCCCAAAACGGCTTTATGCTGACGCTTCCGCTAAGCAGAGCCGTCCGCTGCGCATTCGACGTCGTGTAGTCGAGGATATCGACGCTGTAGCCCACGCGCGAAGCGAGTGAAGCTGCTGCGGCAGTTGCCGTTGCCGCAGCAGCCTCCGCCTGCGCCAAGATCGCGCTCGACGCCTGATCGCTGATCAGACGGAAGGTCGATCCGGAAATGACCCCCATAACGATCATGCCAGCGGTCAGGCCGCCGATTGTCACGTCGTTGCCGCTGTTTGTCTTGACGGTAAGCGTAGCGCCGCCGTTGAAGCTGACCGTGACTGGTGAGGCTGTGTTCGCCTCAAAAATGTTCATCCAGATCAGGGCAGATCCGGAAACAGGGAGAGACGTGGTCGCCTGGATGGCGTTCGCAGTACCAGCGCCGGCATCAGAGGCGATGATGAAGCTGTACGGCAAGTCGCCGATGCGAATCCACGAACCAGTTCCTGGAGCGCCTGTCTTTCGGTATACGCCGTTGTTCGCGGCAACTGGGTCACCCATGACCCAGGCCATGGTGTTGGCCGCGTAGTTCAGGCTGGCATCGAGCGACGCCTTGGAGGCGAAGATCAGGCCGCCGTTCGAGAGGAAGGCGTTGATGATAGAGTCGATTCCGGCGTGGATCGCGCGGACTTCGGACTTCTTTACCTTATGCGGACCAGACGACGGGATTCCGTCGGTCTCGTAGTCGCGCCAAACCGTGGCTGCGTTAAGCGCCATGTTGACTCCATTGAGAGATGTGGGTGTGAGGGGCGCTTAAGCCGCGAATATCGACATATCTGAGATGTCAGCGTCTTCGATGGCGCGCCGGTGGTTCTCCGAACGGCTCGACCAAGCACCATGACGATGTCGCAATGGCAAGGCTGTTCCGTTAGATCCTTGGAGGGTTGCGTGAAATTGACGACCGACCCCGGGTTGTGCGATTGAGTTGTTGGCGGAGGCCCAACATGAATCGTTTATTGCTCGTCGCATTTTTTCTGCTGATCGGTTCGCCTGCTCGTGCCACAGACTATGATGCAATGGCGAACAAGAGCTGGGCTTTCATGACGTGTGCAGCATTCGCCAATGGCATGCCGAACGGTGGCACTGAGAGAGACCGCCTCTTTGAAGTGGGCTACAGCCTGGGAAAGCAGTACATGCAGGCTGTGTTCGACGGATTGCTGCCCGAGCAAAACGACAAAGTCCCAACATGGTATGAATTTCCAACGAAGAACGCGGACTTCGCAATGGGCTTCATTTGGGCTCGATCGTTCGACGTCTTCAAAGATGGCCCAGAAAAACCAGAAGACACGTTCGAATGGGCCCGAGGACAGTTCGAAAGTCGGAACTGTAAATATCTCTAGCCCTCGAAGGCACCTCTTACCTGACGGGTGCCCGCACTCGCTCTCCATTCACTTGGGGATGATTTAGGGTTGTGGCTGGACGAGAGACCGATTCTCCGTCGATCTTCGGCCATGACTGAAAGACATCGATTCCTTGCCGGCGTAGCCGTTGGCATCCTCGCAGTTGCAGTTTGCATTGAGACTGTCCGAGCCATCTATGAGCATGGATGGGTTTGCACCTTCGACGGTGTGTTGCGGTGGATTGGACGATTTAGGTGGCTGTACGATTACCAGACGATTGTCGCAGGTCTGGCCGCTGCCGGAGTTGTAGTTTGGCAGATTCGACAGGCTGACCGCTTTCAACATGATAAGTTTGAGGCGCAGCGCGCATCGGCCAGAGCTGTGCTGCCGCTGGTCTTAAGCGAAATCAGCGATTACGCTGAAGTGACATCGTCCAGGCTTCAGAACATGCGCGATCGGATGGTAGGTGGCGTGTTTCCTGGAAACGTCGATGTTCCGGCGTTTCCAGTGCTGCCGGGAGAGTCTGTCGACGGTCTGCGGGCAATGGTTGAAGCGAGCCACCAGGACGAACGAATCTTCTTGTCTCGTCTGCTTACGGTTCTACAGGTGCTGAGATCTCGGACACGTGGGTTAGTAGCGGATAGACGTCATGCGCGCGCTATCCACGAGGATCACGTACTCGCCATAATGATCAATTGCGCAGAGGTCTATGCAAGGGCTGCGGCTATGTACGATTTTGGTAGGGGGGAAAGCGAAGCCCTGCCCAAGCATATTCTTGCGACACAGGTTCGTAGCGGTCTGTTCTTAACAGGGATACACGGCGAGCTCCGAGACAGGCTTGTTGAGCGATATCGGCTAGACAGAGACGAACCTTTCGAGTGGTAAGTGGCATCAACGTCTACGCTTCCCTTTCGCCCAAGGCGCGCCAAAGGTCTCAAGCGCCCAAGGCTCGTCCAGGTCCGGATGGCGCGGCAACTCCATGAATGCTTCTCCCAGTCTCTGCCAGGCGGCCGCAGCCTCCTCTAACGAGGGGCGGCCATACTGGTCGACTTCCACGCCAGACATCTGCAATTCCCAGAGCAGGTCATAACCTGTAGAGAAGACTGACTCCCACTCGGCGAGGCCATTCGTCGAACGCTTCTTATTCTTGCGATGTCGAACCGGCATTTACCGGCGCCCCGCATAGTCGGCTGTCCGCGGTGCTCGCGGCGCCTCAGGAGCATCAACGCCATCCAGCGCGAGCTCGCGCAGACCGCGAAAGAACGCCGTTCGGCTATCGCGCTCTATGGCAACGCAGGGATGAGCCTTAGGCGTTCCATAACGATCCTCGACCACCAATCCACCCGCCAACTGCTCGCGCGCCTGTTCTGATCGGTCCCAAGCCTCTGCCGTCTTCACAAGAACGCGAAAATGATGCGATTCCAGTTCAAAATCGGCAATGATTTGCCGGATCCACTTGCGTGTTTCCGGCCTGAGGTGGGCCGGAACCTTATGTTTTTCGGCCATTTGCTCTCCTTCTGTGTGGGGAAATTCACCGAACGATTCGGGGCATCACAAATGTGCGCTGTGGGGCAGAACCGGTAGCCGGCGCCGGCGGTCGGAAGGCGTGAACCACCCCTCCCGGTCAGGCGAGGGGGATGCCTCTGGCGAGCATCGCGGCCTCTGCCCTTGCCTTGATGGCTGACGAGGTTGTGCTCGCGTCGCCGTCGACACGCAAGCTTGCCGTGGTCGTCGGATACGCCGGCACGCCGGTCAACGTGACCTCGAACAGATCGACATCCTCCAGGATACGCAGGGGCAGGCGATCGCCGCCATCTTCCCACCGCTCAGCCCGCACCCGAAACGAGAAACTACAACCTTTTACGTCTCCCCGCCGCACCGTGCCAATGGCTTCCTGACCGCTGGGCGTGGTTGGATCGGGGAGGAGCGAGAACCACAGGCCAGTGCGATCCTCTTTGAGCTCCAGAGTGCCGGCCGTTGTGCGACCAAGAACACGGCCGTAATCATGATCGAGGATGGCAAGAACGTCAGGGTTTTCCCTGAGGGTGCGTGTGAAGCAGCCTGGCGCCAACTGTTCGCGGAACTCACCGGCTATGGTAGTCGGTGAGAGGAATGTGGCTGCATAGCCGCTGATTCTCTCAGCCACGAAGCTTGGCCTCCGCGGCAGCCAGCTTCGCCTCGCGCTGACCCAAGCGAGACTTGGCCCGAAGCTCTCGCGCGATGTCGATAGGGTCGGTATCCATGTGCGCGGCCCGCTTGCCAGGAAGCGTTACGCTGCGCGTTGCCTTTGCGCTTTTCTTAGTGGCGCGTTCAATCATAGTAGCCAAGTCCCTTTGCCTCCGCGATGTATCGCTGAACGTGGCCGTCTTGCAGGGAGCCGAGAAACAGCGGCTGCATCGGCCCGAGGCGCGACCACGAAATGTCGTTACGTTCAAGGTCGTCGACGAGCTCGGCGTAAGCTGCTCGTGCCTCATGCACCACCTCGAGCGCCTTGCAGATGGCGGCAACGCGGCGGGCATATTCGGGCTTGATGCGGTCGCAAACTGCCATACTTGCCTTACCGCGGGCTACGTCGCTCCTCTGCCTGAGAATCTCCAGCGCTGCCTTGATGTCCGCATCGAGCGCGGAGATTTCCTTTAGGCGCGCAAGTTCCGCCGACGTGCTTTCGACGGATTCGCCGAGAAGGGTTGCGATAGCCGGCCGATATGCTGGCGCTGGCGCCGCGGCGACCTTGGCTTCCAGTTCTCTTCGCTCTGTGGTTAGAGCAGACTGCCTTCCCTGCAGTTCCTGCTGCTTGTCGACGATCGCGGCGTAATCCGCGCCAGCTTCCGCCAGGCTCGGCACGCGGAAAGGCTCAGCGGCCGGCGAGGTTTTCTTGAAAACTGCCATTGTCAGGCTCCTGTGAAAGTTTCGTTGATGGCGTCCGCGAGCGCGGCCATGTTGACGGTCGTCGAGCGACGGTGGCCTGCTGCGCCCCAATGGGCCGCAAGCGCCCCGAGCTCCCTAAAGCGACTGATGCTCCCGTCGTGCCAGTGCGCAGCTACTTCCGGCCAGTTGGCCACGAACTCGAGCTTGACGCCTCGGACATCACTGTTGCCGTCGGAAGCCAGGCTGAAAATCGCGTCGATCTCTTCGCCCGCAGTCCGGGGAACCGATGCAGGTGCGCGGGATACGTCAGCACCGCCTGGTGTCAGGTTGCGGTAGGCGCGCACTGCGTCCGCGGACTGATGCAGTGGAACGTCGGCAGCTAGCGCAATGACCAGCGTGACGAAGTCGTCGAGATCAAGATCCGGCGCGATGCCAGGTGCGCCGGCGGGCAGTAGACCCTGTTCGCGGAGATGACGCCCGACTAGACGCGCTCGAGATGCAGAGAAGCCAACGCGTCGCTCCAGCGCAGCGATGGCAGCGTTTAATGTGGCCAAGGTGGCCTCCTGTTTGTTGTGCAAATTGCTGGTGAAGCGGCAAAAAATAAGCCCGACCGCGGCAGCAACGATCGCGATCGGGCTCATCATCCGCCAGCATGGCTTTGGAGGCGGAATGGTACTCGCGCGCGTTCATCCGGCGTCGCGAGGAAAAGGGGGTGAGCGACCGCGCGCGGCCACCCACCAGGGGAGGTGACAGCTTCCCCGAAACGAAAAGGGCGCCGTTTCCAGCGCCCTCTCTCCCTTTTACCCGTTGGGAAATGAAAATGGGGTACCTCTATACAGCCTGGCTTTGCGGGAAGATCATCCCAGGGTGAAGCCGTGACTGATAGTACCCTACCGGCACCGGCATACCCGGCCTCCACCATGCCGACGGGCTGTTATCGTTTGCGGCGGCCATGATCCTGCCGCCACCTCGCCAATAACGATCGACGATGCCGAAACCGTCGAAGATCCTGGCTCGAGCTTCGCCCTTGGCCCCTTTGCTGCCAGCACCAAGCCGTGCGCCGATCTCGGCGAGCGTAAGACCATCCACGACCGCCCACTCGAAGGCATCTAAGATCTTCGGCACATACGCGAGCCTATACCGCAGGACAGCAAGCTCACGCTTCGCATCGATGCTGGCAAGGAGTGGCCAGTCGCCCTGCCACTTCTTCGGGATAGGGGCGGCGCGTTTCTTGGTTTCGTCGCTGGTGTTAGTTGCACGAGTCGCGGGCATGCCGATGTTGGCCTTCCTGCCAGTGACGACCTTCGGGCCCTTGCTTTTGCCGTCTTCGTCGACATTGTGCACCACGTAGAGGTTTGTGGCTTCCCGACCGATGAGCAGCGGCGTGTCGGCCGTGTCGTGGACCTGGCGATAGCGCTCCGCAAGAGCGAGGCAATGGTCGTTCTTTTCGGTCCTGAGAAGCTTCGCCAGTGGCCAGTCCTGATTGTCGTTGGCGTGTTGGCCGCTGTAGCGGCTCGAGGATGCCCACACGGCATGCAACGCGATACGGCGCTCAAGCGGAGGTCCGTCGTTTGCAAGTCTAACCGGTAAGCCAGGCCCCTTGATGCGGGTGCGGGACGGTTGCCATTCGGTTGCATCTTCTACGATGCAAGGCAGAGCGTCGCCCCGGTCAAATACCGGCACGTTATCGTTGGCATGTTCCAATGATGTCACCTTTTGGAAACGTCGTTGCCGGCCGCTTTTGCTGCGGCTCTTGTTGGTGGCGGCCTATCCGCAGATTCCTAAATAAGGTTTGGCGTCAAAAACGCTACATTTAATAACCGTTGATCGGTCAAGATCGTCAAGGGCACTAATGACGATTAAGGGGCTCGCTAGCGGTAGCTTGCAATTTGACGCGTTCGCTGCAGTACTCTTAGTTGTGTGACAACAAAGCGGATTGTGCGATGGGAACTATAGTAGCTGATTGCGTGGAATGTAATGCAAACCAAATTAGCATGACCATGCGAGGCGCCAGCGTGCCGAACATGCCAGCTAACCGGCTGGGGAGTACGCACGGCTATTTTATGGCTGTTTGCACCAGATGCGAGCGGCCGTCGATATTCGTGCTGGACGTGAAGGGTACGGCAACATGGGAAGGCGTTGGACAGATCCTCACTGAATACATCAGCGGCGGTCCAGCGAGGAATTTGTCCGCTACTAACTACGACGTCACCAGATTCGAAACCACCGGCAAAGCGCCAACCATCCCAGAGCACCTCCCAGCCGATGTCGAGAAAGCGTTCGTGCAGGCCGAGGGCAATTATAAGATGGATGGCCATGAAGAGGCCGCCGCAACTATGTATCGCCGCAGCCTTGAACGCGCGCTGGTGGCAACGAAGCCAGATTTGAAAGGTACCCTCGCGGCGAAAATAAAGTCGCTAGTTACCGCAGGCGAAATTCCGACAGCGCTGGGCGACTGGGCGGAGGAAATACGGATCGTCGGCAACGATGGCGCGCATGATGACGAGGTAACGAGGGCAGACCTTAAGGCGGCTAGAATGTTCTGCGACGCATTCCTTCGCTATCTTATAACCCTGCCGAAAGAGATTGAGTTGCGCCGAAACCAACCCAGTTGAGAATTGGAATCGGAGAGTAGCCGCACCAGCGGCGCGGCTACTTTTCTCAGGCGCCTTATTTTGACCGCGTTTTCCAGACGCTGTATAAGGCGATGGCTACCAAAATGACCTTTCCAGTCATTAGAGTAAGCGTCAGGAGCTGTTGCACCAGTTCCAAGAAGCATACCTACGTTTGCGGGGCGGTGGCTTAAGTCGCTGCCCCGTTTCGCGCACGGCCCATGAAAAATGGCCGGCCGGGTAGTAATCGCAGGTCTAAAAATGGCGAAAACGTGCTTCAACCATTTACCTCCCTGGGTTGTTTACCTAAGTTATTGTTTTTACAAGTGATATTTTTGCATTTAGCTAGCCTCTTCGGGGCGAAATGATAGCAGAAAATATGATCGCTAACGCTATGGTTGCGTAAGTTCGGCCGAAGACCCTTTCTTGAAGATCTGTGTTCGGACGATCGGGTAGATGGCGCCGTCGGCCTCCTCCTCGATGACGATGAATTTGAGCATGTCGTCTTCGACGGTGACGCCGACAACCCGCACGGGATCGCCGCCTTCATCTTCAGCGTCGAATGCATCTACGCGCATCATGGGAGGCTCTGGCTTGCGTTCGGCGAGGGCGTCAACAAAGGCGGCCTTCATAGTTTCATACATGTCTCTCGAGTCCATCAGGCCGCAGCCTCCATGTTGTCGTTGGCCGCAGAGCGCATGTACTCCATCCTTTTCGAACCAGGGCCACGGTAGATCACGACCGGCTGATTAACGAATTCAGCGGAATCCTGCGGGTCGATGACGTTTACCGCGCGGCAGAGCGCCTGGAATTCCTTTTGGCCATTCTCCTGCTTCTCGCGATCACTGTGTTGCAGCACGATCGAGTGCCTCCATGATTTCGGCCGATCACGTTCGCTGAACGTGAGGTTAAGAACGATGTTTCCGCCCGACTCATCGACACCAGCATCGACGATGTCGACCGTCCGCACGGTCTGCATATCGGTGTCTTCCGCCTCACGACGAGGTGCCTTCGCCGGCGCGGTAGCCTTGGCTTTCCGTTCCTTCGGCTTAAACGCGGCCGGTGGCTTGCAGTCGTAGTCTTCATTCTCGAGCCATGTGCTCAAATGCATGCGTGCCGCGTTGGGGTTGCCTTGCGCCGCCCATGCCTCCTGCCAGTCCGTGGCCGAGCCAAGAATGTGCGCGTGAAGCTCCGGGGATGGGGCCAGCGCCTTAAGGAGGGCGCGCGCCTTCGCCTTGCTGCCGGCGTGCCCTTTTTGGCCTCCATAGTATGCGTGGAAGATTTCCTCGAATCCTCCCGCACCCCCCGGCGCGGTGGCCTCTAGGCCAACCGTGGCCGGCGGCGAAGCCGGGGCGGGATCATGTCTATCTATCTGTGACCCGGCCTTTGTGGGCCGGTCAGGTAGATAGGTAGGGGTAGCATCCGTGCTACCGTATTCGCATATTTGGGTTTCATCCATGCTACCCAAACCATCAGTTTCGGTTGCATGCGTGCTACCCTTTGTTTCGGTAGCATCCGCGCTACCTTTTTTGGGCACCAGGGCGAAATTCGGCTGATAGACGGTAGCGCTTCCGCGACGGCCGGCTTGAACAATGATGATGAATCCAAGTCGCTCGAGGTTGCGCTTGGCTCGAATAACGGACGCCTTGTGAACGCCGGCCATGGCTCCGAGATGATCGTGGCTCGCCCATCCGTTCCCGAACTTACCGTGGTAGCGCTGGATAATCTCGGCCAGCACGGCGATGTCGGCCTTGGTTGTCTTTGGGTGGAATGACGCTAACCGCAGTAAGTGAAACTGGATCCAGGCGTCGACGTCAAAGGCGTAGCCGCGCTGCTTACCGCTCATTCGCGGCCTCCAGCGCTTCGACGGCGAGCTCGGTGAGGCGTGCTGAAAGCTCGGGCGAAAAGGTCGCCAGGCGACGGGAGCCGTTGGCTTGAGGCGCATAGATGTAGAGGGAGCCATCTGGCTTTCTCAGAAGCCTTAGGCCGTAAATGCGAATGTGTGGGTTGATCTCGAAATCAACTGATGCCAGGCATTCCTGCCGGCGCGTGTCCTTGACCGCGTGGCAATACAATACGCGCATGTATTTCTCCTTCGTTGAGCGCACAAAGGCGCGACCCACCGGCTAGTGACGGTGGGTAGTTGGTGGGACTTTCGTGGCGAAAAACTACAAGAGCGGGCGGAAAGATTTCCGGTCCCACTTTATGCTAACTCATTGATTTTCAGGAGTTATGGCGCGACCTCCGGGCCCACCATTCATCTCTCTCCAAATCGGCTGCCTGAAATGTGGAGAACGAAACATGTTGGGGTTGTTGCGCCAGGTTATCGACAGCCAGTAATTGTGCCTGTTCCAGAAGCCACATTAC
>Ga0209257_1002724_pt1 | contig 16799 bp, 12 predicted proteins | sample AraplaCvi_mCL_r2_FD_184277 | JGI IMG/M metagenome (GOLD analysis project Ga0209257, IMG submission 184277) | Arabidopsis root microbial communities from North Carolina, USA - plate scrape MF_Cvi_mCL_r2 (SPAdes) (version 2) | ecosystem: Host-associated > Plants > Roots > Endosphere | place: USA...
GCGACCTGGGCATTGGCGGCCTGGGCGAGGCTCAGACCACCCATCAGGGCGGCGCAGAGGAGTTTCTTATTCATGTATCCAGCTCCTTAGATCTGAGAAATCGGAAACAGCGTCTGCGTCGGTCCCCCGGCATTCCTATGGAGGACGGCCGCCCTAACGACGCCATCGACGCGGAGGTTAAGTTTGCCTATGTGAAAGCGGTGTTAACGGTGAACTAACAAACGCATAAGTTCCCGCACGCGTTTCAAGCGCTACCAAACGATTCATTTCTTGAACAACGACATGAACTGCGTAACCGGCATCGCATCGAATCCGCCTGGCGAGGACGCTAGGGTCATCAACGTTCGCGCCTGTATTTCAGGGAGTTTCGAAGCGATCGCGTTCTCGAACTTGCGCATCAGCACAGGCATCCCCTCGTCGCGTCGACGACGATGGCCGATCGGGTAGTCGATCGAAACCTTCGGTGTCGATGCGCCGTCCTTGAAGAACAACTGAACGGAATTGCCGATATACCGTTTGTCGGGATCGAAGTACTCCTGGGTAAACCGGGGGTTTTCCATCACCACGGTCCGCCCGCGCAGCGCATCGATGCGCGGATCGATGGCCACGGCGTCGGTGTAGTCCTGCGCGGTCAAACGGCCAAACAGGAGCGGGACGGCCACCATGTACTGGATGCAGTGGTCGCGGTCGGCGTAGTTCGCCAAGGGGCCGGTCTTGTCGATGATCCTCAGTGCCGCCTGCTGGGTCTCGATGACGATCCGCTCCACCGTTTCCACCCCGTCCCGTTCGATCCGCGGCGCGATCAGCGGGTGCAGCTGCATCGCGCATTCCACCGCGGTCTGCGCGTGGAACTCGGCGGGAAAGCTGATCTTGAACAGCACGTTCTCCATGACGTACGTGCCGAAGTCGCGTTCGAACTCGAATGGCTTTCCGTCGAACGCGACGTCGTAGAAACCCCACGTCGGCGCGGTGAGCGCGCTGGGATAACCCACCACTCCCTTGATCGCGTTGAGCGCGTGGATCACCGCGCGTCGGCACGCATCGCCCGCGGCCCAGCTCTTGCGCGGCCCGGTGTTGGGCGCATGCCGATACGTGCGCAGTGCCCCGTTGTCGATCCAGCTGTGCGAGATGGCGGTGATGATCTGGTCGCGACTGCCGCCGAACATCGCCGTCGCCACGGCGGTGGACGCCAGGCGCACGAGGATGACGTGGTCGAGTCCAACGCGGTTGAACGCATTCTTCAGGGCGTAACAGCCCTGGATTTCATGCGCCTTGATCGCCCAGCCGAGCACGTCGCGCATGGTCATCGGCGCCCTGCCCTGCGCCATTGCCTGCTGACCGAGGTAGTCGGCGACCGCGAGGATCGCGCCGAGGTTGTCGGACGGATGCCCCCATTCGGCGGCGAGCCATGTGTCGTTGAAATCGAGCCAGCGGATCTGCGTGCCGATGTTGTAGGCGGCCTGCGCCGGATCGAGTTCGAACGCGGTGTACGGCACGCGCGCGCCACCGGGCATTTCCGCGCCGGGAACGAGTGGACCCAGATGCTTCACGCATTCGTCGTGATCCATCGCCAGCGCGGCGCAGGCCAGCGAATCGAGCAGCATGAAGCGCGCGGTCTGGAACGCTTCGCGCGAGCCGGCGCCCGGTTGGACGACGCCCGCTTTCAGGACGTAATCAGCGACCTGCGTCATCGCCGCATCCGGCGGCGGGCGGGCGGCGGAACGGATCGGGGCGTGGCTCATGTCGGCGCTGGATGGGTGGCCCGCGGCGGAGCCGCCATGGTGGTCCACGCCGCGCACGCCCTCCGTGAACATCGCCCGCCGACGAAAGGCATGTCGGCGGAACGCATCGAACCGGCGGTCGTGCTTGGAAAATCACCGGATCAGGGCCAATTTGTCGACATGGACGCCCCCATCCGACTCCCAAGCATCTTCCTCTCCCACGGCTCGCCGATGCTGGCCGTGCAGGATTCACCCGCCGGCCGCTTCCTCGACGGCCTCGGCCAGCAGCTTCCGTGGCCGAAGGCGATCGTCGTCGCGTCCGCGCATTTCATGACCGACCAGGCGATGGTCGGTGGCCATGCGCAGCCGGACACCGTGCACGACTTCGGCGGCTTTCCGTCCGAGCTGTACGAACTGCGCTATCCCGCGCCGGGGGCCCCCGATCTGGCGGCGAACGTCGCGCAGCGCCTGCTCGAGGCCGGAATTCCCGCACGCGTTCGCGCAAACCATGGCCTCGACCATGGCGTGTGGGTCCCGCTGCGACGCATGTATCCGCAGGCCGACATTCCCGTGGTGCCGCTGTCGGTGATGCCACATGGCGATGCCGCGCAGCATTTCGCGATCGGCCGTGCACTCGCGCCGTTGCGCGACGAAGGCGTGCTGGTGGTCGGTTCCGGCGGTTTCGTGCACAACCTGGGCGAACTCGATTGGCGTCATGCCGATGCACCGCTCACGCCGTGGGCGGGCGAGTTCGCGCAGTGGATGCGCAGCAAGCTCGAAGCACACGACGTGGATGCCTTGCTCGACTGGCACGCGCGCGCGCCGAATGCGCGGCGTGCGCATCCGACGGTCGAACACCTGATGCCGCTGTTCGTCGCGCTCGGGGCCGGTGGCGAAGCGCCTCCGGTGCGGACGCTGCATCGGTCGCATGAGTTCGGTTCGCTGGCGTTGGATGCGTTTGCGTTTGACTGACTGACGCTCCCTTCTCCCTGCGGGAGAAGGTGCCCGGAGGTCGGATGAGGGGTAACGGAGCATCAACGTCAACAATCCAGTGCATCGCCGCACTACTGGTTTGCACGTGATGCTCCGTTACCGCTCACCCCAACCCCTCTCCCGTCGGGAGAGGGGCTTTACTCCACGGCGGATCCGCAAACTTCTCTGCCAGGAAATCCACGAACGCCCTGACACGCGGCGGCACCAGCCGACGCTGCGGCATCACGGCGTAGATGCCGCTGTCGGCCAGCGGATAATCCGGCAGCACCTGCACGAGCCGGCCTTCGCGAAAATCGCGGCTGACGTGCCAGCTCGAATGAATGGCGATGCCCAGTCCCGCCACCACGCTGTCGCGCACGAGTTCGCCGTAGTTGGTTTCCATGCGACCGCGCACGCGCACCGCGATCTCGCCGCCGGCGCCATCGCCGAATCGCCAGACATCCTGCCGGCCCTGGCTGCCGACCAGCAGCACGCATTCGTGTTCGGCCAGTTCCTGCGGCGTGCGTGGCAGGCCGTGGCGCCGCACGTAGTCCGGCGACGCACACAACACGCGATGGTTCACCGCGAGCTTGCGCGCGACCAGCGATGAATCGTCCAGCGCGCCGATGCGGATCGCCAGGTCGAAGCCCGAGCTCACCAGGTCGACCATCTGGTCGGTGAGGTTGATGCTGAGCTTCACGCGCGGATGCAGCGCGAGGAATTCCGGCAGCAGCGGCGACAGATACTGCCGCCCGAACGACGCCGACGCGGTGACGCGCAGGGTGCCGCTGATTTCCGTACCGGCCTGGCGCAGGCCGCCGGTGAGCGCCTCCAGGTCCTCGACGAGCGGGCGGCCCTGTTCGGCGAGTGCGGCGCCTTCCGGCGTGGCGTGAAGGCGTCGGGTGGTCCGGTGGAGCAGGCGCACGCCGAGGTCGCGCTCCAGCCGCTTCAGGCGCTGGCTGGCGACGGCCACCGACAGGTCCAGGCTGCGCGCGGCAGCGCTGATGGAGCCCAGGTCCAGCACGCGCAGGAACAGTGCGATGTCGCCGATACGGTCCACGGCGGGCTCCTTCTGGGCGTCCGGTTCAATTATCAACGAACCATTGAAACTGATTAGCCATCATGCCGGTGTGCGAAGAAGATGCAAGCGCCTAGGCTGCCGTCCTTTCCCCCTGGACCCGCCGCCTTGGCCTCCGCCTCCCTCCCCGCTTCCCCCGCCAGCGCCAGCGGCCGCATGCCACTGGCGCTGTACGCGCTGACCGCCGGCTCATTCGGCATCGGCTGCGCCGAGTTCGTGATCATGGGCCTGCTGCTGCAGGTCGCCGCGGACCTGCATGTCTCCATCGCCGCCGCCGGCATGCTCGTGTCGGGCTACGCGCTGGGCGTGTTCGCCGGCGCGCCGATCCTCACGCTGCTGACGCGCCGCATGCCGCGCAAGGCCGTGCTGCTCGCGCTGATGGGCATCTACACCATCGGCAACATCGCCTGCGCGCTCGCGCCGGACTACACGACGCTGATGATCGCCCGCGTCGTCACCTCGCTCACGCACGGCACGTTCTTCGGCGTCGGTGCGGTGGTCGCCACCGGCCTTGTTCCGGCCGAGCGCAAGGCATCGGCCATTTCGATCATGTTCTCCGGCCTGACGCTGGCGACGCTGCTCGGCATGCCGGCCGGCGCATGGCTCGGCCTGCACCTGGGCTGGCGCTCGACCTTCTGGGCGATGAGCGTCGTCGGCCTCGTCTCGCTGGCGGTGATCGCGCTGCTGGTGCCGCGCAGCCGCGACACCAGCGAGCCGGCGCCGCTGCGCGAGGAACTGGCCACCATCGCGCGTCCTCAGGTGCTGCTCGGCCTGCTGATGACGATGCTCGGCTTCGCCGGCGTGTTCGTGGTGATCACGTACGTGCAGCCGTTGCTCACGACGCTCACGGGTTTCTCCGACGCCGCGGTGTCGCCGATCCTGCTGGTCTTCGGCGGCGGCATGGTGGTGGGCAACCTGCTCGGCGGACGCCTCGCCGATCGTCGCGCCACGCCTGCGCTGCTGGGCACGCTGTTCGCGCTCGCCGTGGTACTGGCACTGATGAGCTTCGCGCTGCACAGCCCGATCTTGATGATCGCCTTCGTCGGCCTGCTCGGCATCGCCGCGTTCGCCACCGTTTCGCCGCTCCAGCTGCGCGTGCTGGGCTTTGCCGAAGGCGCGGGCCAGAACCTCGCGTCGAGCTTCAACATCGCCGCGTTCAACCTCGGCAATGCGGCCGGTGCGTGGCTCGGTGGCACGGTCATCGAACACGGGCCGGGGCTGGCCGCGATCACCTGGGTCGCCTCGCTCGTCACCGTCGCGGGTCTGCTGGTCGCGCTGTGGAGCGTGCGGATCGAGCGTCGCGGCGCGGCGCATGGAATCGTGCCAACCGATTGCGCGCCGGAAGCGGCGTGAAGCGCGCGTCTCACTGAAACAACACCCATGCACGCTGCGTGTGCAGCGTCGATGGCACGCTGGCCGTTCGCCGCGGGCCGCCCATCCACCCTCGTCCGCATCCGGCGACGAGGCACCCGATAGAGGATCCATCGATGGACTACCGTTATCTCGGCAATTCCGGCCTCCGCGTTCCCGCACTGAGCTTCGGCACCGGCACCTTCGGCGGCAAGGGCCAGCTGTTCGGTTCGTGGGGCAACACCGATGTCGCCGAAGCCTCGCGCCTGATCGACATCTGCCTGGAGGCCGGCCTCAATCTCTTCGACAGCGCCGACGTGTATTCCGGCGGCATGGCCGAAAGCATCCTCGGCGAAGCGATCAAGGGGCGCCGCGACAAGGTGCTGATCTCGACCAAGGCGACCTTCCGCTTCGACGAGAATGATCCCAACGCCGTCGGCTCGTCGCGCTTCCACCTGCTGCGGACGATCGACGCGCAGCTCAAGCGCCTTGGCACCGACTACATCGACCTGTTCCAGCTGCACGGCTTCGATGCGAAGACGCCGGTCGAGGAAACGCTGCGCACGCTCGACGACCTCGTGCGCGCCGGCAAGATCCGCTACCTCGGCGTGTCGAATTTCTCCGGCTGGCACCTGATGAAGTCGCTCGCCACCGCCGACCGCTACGGCTGGACGCGCTATGTCGCGAACCAGGCGTACTACTCGCTGATCGGTCGCGACTACGAGTGGGAACAGATGCCGCTGGGCCTCGACCAGGGCGTCGGTGGCGTGATCTGGAGTCCGCTCGGCTGGGGTCGCCTCACCGGCAAGATCCGTCGCGGTCAGCCGCGTCCGGAAGTGAGCCGCCTGCCGGGCAGTTCGGATTTCGGCCCGCCGGTGGACGAAGAACTGCTGTATCGCGTCGTCGATGCGCTCGACGCCATCGCCGCCGAAACCGGCAGGACCGTGCCGCAGATCGCGCTCAACTGGCTGCTGCAGCGGCCGACCGTCTCGACGATCGTCATCGGCGCGCGCAACGAGGAGCAGTTGAAGCAGAACCTCGGCGCGGTGGGCTGGAACCTCACGCCGGAACAGGTCGCCAAGCTCGACGAAGCCAGCGCGGTGACGCCGGCGTATCCGTACTGGCACCAGCGCACGTTCGAGCGCAATCCGTCGCCGGTGTGATGGTCCACTTTCGCCGATATCAGGAAACGCAATGAAAGCCGTCGCCCTCACCCGCTACCTCCCCATCGACGATCCGGATTCGCTCATCGACGTCGAACTGCCCGATCCGTCCGCGCCGACCGGTTTGGACCTGCTCGTGCGCGTCGAAGCCGTCTCGGTGAACCCCGTCGACACGAAAGTGCGTTCGCCCAAGCCGCAGGTCGAAGCGCAGCCGAAGGTGCTGGGTTACGACGCGGCCGGCATCGTCGAAGCCGTCGGCGACCAGGTCCGCGGCTTCCAGCCCGGCGATCGCGTGTATTACGCCGGCGACATCACACGCCCCGGCAGCAATGCGCAGCTGCAACTGGTCGATGCGCGCATCGTCGCGCATGCGCCGAAGACGCTCGATGCCGCGCAGGCCGCTGCGCTGCCGCTGACCGCGCTCACGGCGTGGGAGCTGCTGTTCCAGCGCATGCCGTTCGACAGCGAAGACGGCGGCAAGGGCAAATCGCTGCTGATCATCGCCGGCGCCGGCGGCGTGGGTTCGGTCGCGATCCAGATCGCGCGACGCGCCGGCTTCACCGTGATCGCCACCGCATCGCGCGAGGACACCATCGCGTGGTGCCGCGAGCTTGGCGCACAGCACGTCATCGACCATCGCAAGCCGCTGCATCCGCAGCTGAAAGCGCTGGGTTTCGACACCGTCGATGCCGCGCTGAATCTGTACGACACCAATCGCTACTGGGAGGAACTCGGCGAGATCCTCGCACCGCAGGGCCATGTCGGCCTGGTCGTCGAGCCGAAGGAACCGGTGCGCCTCGGTGACCCGTACAAGTTCAAGTGCATCGGCATCCACTGGGAAATGATGTTCGGCCGCCCGCGTTTCCAGACGCCGGACATGGACGAACAGGGCCGCATCCTGGCGCGCGTCGCGGCGCTCATCGACGAAGGCGTGTTGCGCGGGACGCATCGCCAGACGCTGTCGCCGATCAATGCGGCCAACTTGCGTGAGGCGCATCGACGGCTTGAGTCGGGGACTACGATCGGGAAGCTGGTGCTTTCGGGGTGGTGATGCTGGCAGCCCCTCTCCCATCGGGAGAGGGGTTGGGGTGAGGGGCGGCGCGTGCGAACACCCTCGCACGTCGATGCAGAATCAAGATGGGTTCCAGCTTTCGCTGGAATGACGGTGAGGGGTTCGTCGACATCGGCGTGCCCGCACACTACCGGCCCGGGTCCCGGCCTTCGCCGGGATGACGGTGACTTCTACGCGAACCGCCTCAACACCTCGCGCACACCCGCGAGATAGCTCCCACCAAACAGGTTCAGATGGTTGAGCAGGTGGTAGAGGTTGTAGATCGGCGCGCGCTCGCGCCAATCGTTCGCCACCGTTGAATGCGCTTCATACGCACGCCAGAACGCATCCGGCGGCGCGCCGAACAGCGTGAGCATCGCCAGTTCCGATTCGGCCCAGCCGAAATGCACCGCGCCCGCGTCGATCAGGGCCGGCGTTCCGTCGCCACAGCAATGCCAATTGCCCATCCACAAGTCGCCATGCAGCAACGAAGCCGGCTGCGCGGGAATCAACTCGCGCAACCGCGCGCAAATGCGTTCGACCGCATCGATGTCGTCGGCCAGGAGATGCCCGCCTTCCAGCGCCCGACGCGCCTGCGGGCGCAGTCGGTGCGTGGCAATGAAATCCCACCCATCGTCCGTCCAGCTGTTCGTCTGCGGCGTCGGCCCGCAGTAGCCATCGCGCTTGAAACCAAATCGCGCGTTGCGCAACGCATGCTGCGCAGCAAGACCTTCGCCGGCGACCGTCCAGAACGTGACTTTCGCCGCGCCTTCGCCGAGGTCTTCCAGCACCAGCCGTTCCGGCTCCAGCGCGAGCACGCGCGGCACGCGCAGCGCGCCTGCACCTGCGAGCGTCGCCAGTCCCGTCGCTTCGGCGGAAAAGAAATCCGCCGGTGCGCCGGGCCAGCGCTTCACGACAACCGCGAGATTGCGGTATGTCGTGTGTTCGATCTGCTGCCGTCCGGCCATCACGCGGCCTGCGCATCCTCGCGACGGTCACGCTTGAGCACGGCCACCGGCTCGGCCCACGCGCTACCGCCGCGACGCTTGCTCGTCGCCAGCACCAGGTCGGACGGCTCGAACACGTTGAGGTTGTGCGTGATCGGCGTGGTCAGGATGTACTGCGCGTCGGTCGAACGCAGGAAGCGGCCGACCTTCTCGATGTTGAACACATCCAGGTGCGCGAACGGCTCGTCGATGAAGACGAAGCCGCCCGGCTGGTCCTCGTCGCGCAGCAGGCCGACGAGCAGCAGCAGCGACTTCATCACCTGCTGGCCGCCCGATGCTTCACCGTCGTCCAGTCCGATCCAGCCCTTGCGGTCGAAGTCGAACTTCACCGTCAGGCCGGCCTGCGCGAGCGCAACGTCCTCGTTCACCAGCTCCGGCATCTCGACATCCACGCCAATGCCGGCGAGCTCGCCCAGCGCGGCGAGGTTCTTCTTGTAGCGGCGCACCGTCGCACGCAGCACGTTGATGTACGCGCCACGCGCTTCCTCGGTGATGCGGCGCGCGCGATGCAGGTGGGCCTCGCGCTTTCCGATGGTGGATTCCAGCCCGTCGTGGTCGGCGGCGAACTTGTCGCGAAGCGCGATGCACGCCGCGTCCTCGATGTAACCGCCGCGTTGCATGCGCTCGTCGATGCGTTCGAGTTCGCGTCGCACCGCGCCCGCGCTTTCGTACTCGTCGCGCGCCTGGCGCAAAGCATCGGCGCTGCGCCACGCGAACGGCATGAGCGCGCGCTTGCGACGGAACTCGACGATGCGCTGCACGAGTTGCTGGCGTTCCTGCGCGATCTGCTGCGCGCGCTCGCGCACCTCGTTGTCGAGCGAGCGGATCTCACCGGCGCGCGTGGCATCGGCGATGCTCTCGGCCTTGTCTTCGGCCTCGAAACCGTCCAGTCGCGAACGCGCTTCGGACAGCGCAAGCGCCGCCTGCTGCGCGGCTTCCGCCATCGCCGGCAGGCGCTCGCCGGCATCGGCGAATTCCGCCGCGCGCGTGACCAGTTCCTGCCCCGCATCGAGGCCGAGCAGGCGCGCCTGCTCCGCATCGACGCGCTTGCCCAGCTCGCTCAGTTCGTCCTCGCGCGCATGCGCACGATGCTGGATGTCGATCTGTTCGGCGCGCAGTTCGTCCAGTCGCGCCTGTCGCGCGCCGCTGCCGAAATGCGGCGCGTCGCCGCCGATGTGGCGACCGCCGCGGTGTTCGCGCAGGTAACCCTTCAGCGTGATCCAGTCCTGCCCCTTCGGCAGGCGGCGTCCGTCCTCGATGTCCTCCACGCGCTGGATCTTGTCCAACTGCTTCGGCAGCCACGACGGCGGCTCGGCGGAGAACTTCACCACCTCCAGCAGCGAACCCTTGGTCGCCTTCTCCACCGGCGTGCGCGTGGAGACGACGAAGTGGCGGTACTGCATCTTCTCGCCGAGCTTCCAGGCGGCGCCTTCGTCGCGCGGATTCTCCAGCACGACCAGGTGGCGGTACGGCGCGAGCACGGCTTCCACCGCGACCGACCACTTCGGATCGACGATGTCGACCAGTTCGGTGAGCACGCGATGCTCGATGTTCGCGCTGTCGAGCGCGGTGCGGAAATCGCGTTCAAACGGCTCGACGATGCGCCCGCCGCCGCTGAGCGCGGCGACCTGCGCGGCGATCTCGCCGGTGCGCAGGCGATCGCGTTCGCCTTCCAGCTTCAGCTCGGCCTGGCGGCGACGGCCTTCCTCGACGCGACGGCTGAGCGCTTCCACGTCGACCGCGCCGCGCTGCGCCTGCACGCGCGCGAGTTCGTCTCGACGACGTACCAGCATCTCGGCATCGCGCGCGTGGTCGCGTGCGGCCGTGAATTCGGTTTCGCATGCGCGCACGTCGGCGCGCGCGCGTTCGATCGCGACACGCAGTTCGTCGCGCTGGCCGACAGCATTGCTTTCACGCGTGCGCAGGTTCGACTGCACGCGCTCGCGTTCGCGCAGCGCGCGGCGCAGGCCGGTCAGGCGCGGTCGCGCGCCTTCCAGCGTCGCGCGCAGGTCGGCCAGTTCGATCTTCGGCGCGATCTCCGCCTGCAATCGCTGGCGCTGGTTGCGCAGCGCCTGGCCTTCTTCGAACGAACGCACGTCCACGCGCGCGGATTCGAGCTTGAAATGCAGCTCGCCCAGCCCGTGCCGCAGCTGTTCGATTTCCTTCTCGACGTCGAGCTGCTCGTTCTTCGCGCGCTGGTAATCGTCCAGCACGGCCTTGTCTTCGAACACGTCGAACACGAGTTGCAGCAGCTCGCGCGGCGACAGCTGGCAGAGTTTGTCGGTCGCGCCCTGCTCCAGCGTGAGCACGCGACAGATCGCGCGCGTGAGGCCGGCGCCCGCCAGTCGCACGCGGTAGTCGCGCACGCCGAGCCATTCGCCGCCCTGTTCGATCTGTTCGACCGGGACATCGCCGGCGAGGATCTGGTAATCGCGCGACCAGTCGCCGCCGCGCTTGCGGATGCGACAGGCGAGCGTGACCGTCTCGTCCTTGATCGGGAAGAACGGGCGACCGCCGCGGCGATCCGGGCGATTGCTCACCACCGCGCGCAGCCACGCCTGTCCCTTGCCGTTGTGGCGAAGGTAGGTCTTGTAATCGCGTGCCGTTTCGCGGTCTTCGATCGCCAGCAGCGTGCGCAACGCATCCAGCAGCGTCGTCTTGCCCGAACCGTTGGGGCCGACGACGGTGATGACGGACGCATCGAGTGGCAGCTGGAAACGCTGCCAGTAATCCCAGTGCACGACTTCCAGGCTGCGGAACTCAAACATCGGCCTGCGCCTCCGTGGCGGTTTCTTTGTCGTCGAGGACCTCGTCAGCGAGCGGCGCCTCGTACGCGTCGTCCTCGATGCTGTCGGCGTTGGCCGCCTGCGTGGCGCGCGCCTGTTCGACGACGAACGACAGCGCGCCGTCCATCACGCGGCTGGCGATGCGCTCGTAATCGAAGGCGAGGTCGAGCAGCGGACCTTCGGCGATGCGTTCCTTGCGGCGCACGATGAACCCGTGGCGCTGCAACGCACCCAGGGAAAGGTTGATGCGGAACTTGCCGCCGAGCTTGTCGCCGAAATCGGCGACAAGCGTGCGTTCGTTGATCGGTTCCACCATGTCCTGCCCGACCGGTACCGGCTTGAGTTCGGCGAACATCTGCTCCTGGTCCTGCTGGCGCTCGCTTTCCTGTCGCGCGATCTGGCGCTGGCGCTTGGGCAGCACCAGCAGCGACCACAGCACGACCAGCAGCGCGAGCGCGTCGCGATCGAGCTGCAGGTTGCTCGCGGCCCATGCGCGTGCGCTGCCGAAGACTTCGTTTTCCTGCGCGCGGGCGACGCCGACGGCGACGTGCGCGGCGAAGGGATGTTCGAGCAGGCGCATGCCCGCGCCGGCGAGGCGGCGGTCGAGTTCGTCGCGCAGTTCGGCGTCGACCAGGACCTGGCGCACCGCGTGGTCATCGCGCGGCAGCCAGCGCTCGGCGAGCAGGCGGGCGATCAGGGTGGCGGTGGGGTCGCTCATTGGGATTCCATGTTTGCGGCGGCCTTCTTCTTCCGCTTCTGCTTGTGCGCTTGCCCGTCATCCCGGCGAAGGCCGGGATCCAGGTCGGTCGCGTCGGATGTCGCGGGAACCTCGTGCGCTGCGTGCCTGGATCCCGGCTTTCGCCGGGATGACGGCATGGGTGGGGCGACGGTTTGTTCGCCCGTTTCCGCTTCGACGATCGCATCACCGTCCGGCGCCGTCAGCCACGCGCGACTCATGTACGCCACACCCGCGCGATTGACCTGCTCGAACTGCGTGTCGACTTTCCAGCGCAGCGGCAACTGCGCGATGGACGCGCTCACGCCGTTGCGATTCTCCGCGCCGGGATCGCCGATCAGCCCCAGTAGCGACAGGCGATACGCGCTTACCGCGAAGCCGTCCTGCGGCACCCAGTCGGACAGCGTGGTGTCCACGTCGTTGTCCAGCGACGCCAGCTGCGACAGCCATTGCTCTGCGTGCGCGTAGTCGTTTTCGGAGACTGGCGCCTGCGTGTCGTCCGGCGCGGCCTGCGCCGGCGGCAGCGAGGCGTCTTCCTGCGCTTCGCGCTCGCGTTCGACCAGTTCGTACTCGGCGACGTCCAGCGCGATGGGCGCGAGCACGAACGCCGGCGCGACCACGTGCGCCAGCACGTCGTTCGACAGCGCGGCGAGTGCGTCGGCGTCCATCCCTCGCAGGTAGCGGTTGACGTCGGTGGACGACAGCCCGCTCGCGCCGATGTGCACGCGATGGCGGTCGAGCTGGTTCAGCGCGCGCTGGAACACCGACGCCTGCCGCAGCATCGAACTCTGCGCGCGGCCGATCTGCTGCGCGACGCGATGCGTGGCGGCGTCCAGCTCCTCGTCGGCGGCGATCTCCTTGACGATCGCCGTGCCCTTCTCGACCCACTGCCACACCTGCTGCAGGGTGCCGGCGGCGCGCTGGATGCGGTGTTCCGAGCCGCTGAGCACGGCCTGGTCGAAGTCCTCGCGGTATTCGTTGAGCCGCGAGAGCAGGTGCTGCAGGTCGTCGCCGCGGACTTTGCCGACCGCCTGTCCGGCGGCGAGCTGCGCGGTGACGTAGGCCAGCTCGTCGCCTTCGCGATTGAACTGCAGCAGCAGGCCGATGGCCGACAGCGCCTGGCGACCGACCGGGCTGATGCGATAGCGCTGGGTGTCGTTGTCCCATCGCAGCAGGTCGTTCTCGCGCAGGCGGCCGAGGACGGTGTCGAACTTCACCGGATCGAGGTAGGCGAAGTGGTCGCGCAGCTCCTGCGAGGTCCAGTCCGGGGCGGCGCCGCGCTCGCCGATCGCGCGCAGCACCAGCAGCCGCACCATCACGCTCTCCTCGCCCCCGTGGAACAGGGTCGAGAAGGCGCGCAGGAGGTCGCGGGCGGAGAGCAGCGGGTGCAGGTCGGGCAGGTCGGCCGCGACGATGCCGTCGCGGAGGTAGTCCTGCAGGGGTGCGGAAGCGTCGTCCATAAAGGACCGGAGACTACGGGTAGGCCATGGTGGGTGACGCCCGGGCCGGAGACAACTCTTGCGCAGCGGCGGCTTTTGGGCAGGGGCGCGCCGCCCGTCGCAAGGCTCGCCCGTGTCGATGCGCGCCGGCCCCGTTCGTCGTCTCTTATGAGTGCCGGTCAAGAGGGCCGGCGCCGTGCCGCCCCCTTTGGATCTGGAGTGAACGAATGAAACGATTCCTCGCCGTGTTCCTCGGTTCCGCCGCGTCCATGGACGCCTGGAAGACCCTGCCCGAGTCCGAACGCAACCGCCGCGAGCAGGACGGCATGAAGGCCTGGGGCGACTGGGTCCAGAAGCACCAGGCCGCGATCGTCGATGGGGGCTCCCCGCTCGGGAAGACCAAGCGGATCAGCGCCAAGGGCATCGGCGACGTCCGCAACGAGCTGGCCGCCTGGACGGTGGTCGAAGCCGACTCCCATGACGCCGCGGCGAAGCTGTTCGAAGGCCACCCGCACTTCTCGATCTTCCCGGGCGATGCCGTGGAGGTGATGGAGTGTTTGCCGATGCCGGAAGGGGCTGGGAAGTAGCGCGCTATTTCTTCGCGGATTCGCGCCTTTGTCCCTCCCTCTGCCTACAGGGGGAGGTTGGGAGGGGGTGGAGGCGCGGCGGCGTAACCCTCCCCAACGCTCCCCTGCACCCAGGGGAGGGAGTCACAACTGCTCGGCGGGCCGGGCCCGGAGCCGGACACGATCCGACGAACGCGCTTGAACGCCGCCGGCTTTCCCGTCATCGTGCCGGCTTCCGTACGCCAGCGTATTCATCATGACGATCGCCAGCCCGTTGCGCCTCGATGAGGCGCACTCGCCGCATCCGCTCTACCCCCACCTCTTCGCGCCGCTGGACCTGGGCTTCTGCACCCTGCCCAACCGCGTGCTGATGGGTTCGATGCATACCGGGCTGGAGGACAAGGCCGCCGACTTCCCGAAGCTCGCCGCCTACTTCGCCGAACGCGCGGCCGGTGGTGTCGGGTTGATCGTCACCGGCGGGTTCTCGCCGAACCTCGCCGGCTGGCTCAAGCCGTTCGGCGGGACGATGCGCTTTCCGTGGGAAGTCCGCCGCCACCGGCAGGTCACCGGCGCGGTGCACGCGCATGGCGGGCGCATCTGCCTGCAGATCCTGCATGCCGGCCGCTACGGCTACAGCCCGCTGCAGGTGGCGCCGACCCGGCTGAAGGCGCCGATCAACCCCTTCACCCCGCGCGCGCTCTCGGCCGGCGGCGTGGAGCGGCAGATCCGCGCGTTCGTCCGCAGCGCGACGATGGCGCGGGAGGCCGGCTACGACGGCGTCGAAGTCATGGGCTCGGAGGGCTACCTGCTCAACCAGTTCACCGCGCCGCGCACCAACAAGCGCAACGACGCCTGGGGCGGCGACGCCGGCAAGCGCATGCGCTTCGCGGTGGAGATCGTCCGCCGCATCCGCGAGGCCTGCGGGCCGGATTTCATCATCGTCTACCGGCTGTCGATGCTCGACCTGGTCGATGAGGGGCTGGCGTGGGATGAGGTCGTGCAGCAGGCGATCGCCATCGAAGCCGCCGGCGCGACGCTGATCAATACCGGCATCGGCTGGCATGAGGCGCGCATCCCGACCATCGCCACCTCCGTGCCGCGCGCGGCCTTCACCGGCATCACCGCGCGACTGAAGCCCCACGTCCGCCTGCCGCTGGTGACGACCAACCGCATCAACATGCCCGACGTCGCCGAAGGCGTGCTCGCGCGTGGCGAGGCCGACATGGTCTCGATGGCGCGTCCGCTGCTGGCCGATCCGCAGTGGGTGAACAAGGCGCGCGAGCGCCGCGCGCTCGACATCAATACATGTATCGCGTGCAACCAGGCCTGCCTGGACCACGTGTTCGAGAACAAGACGGCGAGCTGCCTGGTGAACCCGCGGGCCTGCGCGGAGACGGAACTGAACTACCTGCCGACGACGTCGCCCAAGCGCGTCGCCGTGGTCGGCGCAGGCCCCGCCGGCATGGCGGCGGCAACGGTCGCGGCCGAGCGCGGGCACGCGGTGACGCTGTTCGAGGCGACCGGCGAGATCGGCGGCCAGTTCAACCTCGCCAAGCGCATCCCCGGCAAGGAGGAGTTCCACGAGACGCTGCGCTACTTCGGCCGCCGGCTGGAGCAGACCGGCGTGGACGTGCGCCTGGGCACCTATGCCGAAGCGGAAACGCTGGCGGGCTTCGATGCCGTGGTGCTGGCGTCGGGCATCCGACCGCGCGAGGTGGACTTCCCCGGCGCCGACCACCCGAAAGTCGTCAGCTACCTGGACGTGCTGAGTGGCCGGGTCGTGCCGGGCCGCAAGGTGGCGGTCGTCGGTGCCGGCGGCATCGGCTTCGACGTGGCCGAATTCCTGGTCGAGCACGGGCCCGGCGCCGCGCTCGATCCCGCCCGCTGGCGCGCCGAATGGGGCGTCGACCTGGGCTACGACCGCAACCGCGGTGGGCTGGCCGCTGCGAAGCCCGAGGCGCCCGCACGCGAGGTCTGGCTGCTGCAGCGCTCCGCCGGCCGCCCCGGCGCGCGCCTGGGCAAGACGACCGGGTGGATCCACCGCGCCACGCTCAAGGCCAAGAAGGTGCGGATGCTCGGTGGTGTTGAGTACCTCGGCGTGGACGACGAGGGTTTCCACGTCCGCGTGGACGGCAGCGAGCAGGTGCTCGCAGTCGATCATGTTGTGGTCTGCGCAGGCCAGGAACCCTATAAACCGCTGGCCGAAGCGCTCGCGGCGCAGGGCGCGACGGTGCATGTGATCGGCGGCGCGGACGTTGCAGCGGAGCTGGATGCGAAGCGCGCCATCGCCCAGGGAAGCCGCGTTGCGGCCCTGTTGTAGCGAAATGCGCAGCCCTTGCTGGGCAAGGGCTGCAGGGGTGTTGTGACGCTCGTTACGGGGCTCGCTTCCACACGGCGGCGGACGGTCCGGCGGCTTACCTGAACAGGCGTTCGGGTTCGCCATGGCCGGGTTGCCGCGTCGAATCCCGTTTCCATACAACGAGTTGCGCTAGCCCCGGTCCATTTCCAGCCGGATCGCGGAGGCCCGGTCAAGCCCCCTGTATTCACCCGGCATTTATCTTGGCGCCGCTACCGTTCGCCAACTTTTTCGGCCACCCCCTTGGTGGCGACCCTCACCGCCCGCGCATCCGAAGTCTTCCGCGTGGATTTGGTGAATGGGCAAAAGCGCGCCGCAGAGTGCGCTGCCCTCCCCAGTACGCCATGCCGGTACGCGTGGCGGCCTTGCTTCCCCTTCGGGACGCGGCCGTGACGCGGACTGGCGCAACGGAGCAAGGAGTCCGATTAGATGAAACTGGCTTGGATACTGTGGCTGGCCTCCGTGCTTCCGCCACAAACCGCCGACTCGCTGTGCCTGAGCACCACCGTCTACCTGGAAGCGCGCGACCAGTCGGTCCGCGGCCAGAAGGCGGTCGCCGAGGTCGCCCTGCGCC
>Ga0209257_1002725_pt1 | contig 16789 bp, 14 predicted proteins | sample AraplaCvi_mCL_r2_FD_184277 | JGI IMG/M metagenome (GOLD analysis project Ga0209257, IMG submission 184277) | Arabidopsis root microbial communities from North Carolina, USA - plate scrape MF_Cvi_mCL_r2 (SPAdes) (version 2) | ecosystem: Host-associated > Plants > Roots > Endosphere | place: USA...
GGATCACACCGCGGTTGAGGCCTTCGACCTTCGCCTGGTCGATGTCGACACAGACCACGTCGTGGCCGACATCCGCCAGGCAGGTGCCCGTGACCAGGCCTACGTAGCCGGTGCCGAAGATGGTGACTTTCTGGTTGCTCATTCAGTACGCGGCCTTGCCGATGAAGCCCCTGGCGAGGGTCATCGCGATGATTCTCAGGTCGAACAGGACCGACCAGTTCTGCAGGTAGTACAGGTCGAAGTCCACGCGGCGGCTCATCTTGTCGACGGTGTCTGTTTCGCCGCGCAGCCCGTTCACTTGCGCCCAACCGGTGATGCCCGGCTTCATGCGATGGCGCTGCATGTAGTTCTGCACGATGTTCTTGTAGTAGTCGTTGTGCTCGACCGCATGCGGGCGCGGGCCCACGATCGACATGGTTCCCTGGATGACATTGAAGAACTGCGGCAGTTCATCCAGGCTCGTGCGTCGGAGCAGACGACCGAAACGCGTCACGCGCGGATCCTTCAGCGTTGCCTGCTTGACTTCACCTGCAACTTCCGCATGGATTCCCATGCTGCGGAACTTCCACACCTCGATGGGCCTGCAATCCAGCCCATGGCGCTTCTGCTTGAACAGAACAGGTCCCGGCGAGCTCAGCTTCACGCCGATCGCGATCAGCGCCATTACCGGCATGACCAGCGTAAGGATGAGAAGTGCGAGTACTCGATCCTCCAGTCCCTTGATCACCCGTGCTTCGCCGTCCAATGGACTGGATCGGAGATTGATGACGGGCAGGTCATTGAGCAACTCGACCGATCCGTTGAAGAGCTTCTGTTCGAACACGTTTGGGACATACTTGATGTCGGCCGTCGAGTACTGGAGCGCCTCCAGAACGTCGCCCGCCCAGCCTGCATTCCCTTCTCCAGGTGCCAGCCACACCTGTTTGACGCCGTTGGCTTCAACGTAGCCACTGAGCGAGTCGATGGCACCAAGATGAGGCGCTTCGAAGACCGCGCCGCCTGCCCCATCTCCTAGCGAGAACCAGCCAAGCAACGCAATCTCGCGGCACCCGCTGGCTTGAAGTTCATGAGCAATGCGCGACACCGACACTGGAGCCCCGACCACGACGGCTCGGCAGCGATCGTGTCCATGTGACCGGACCCACCTGTTGGCGATGCGGCAAGCCACACGAATGAGGGCGGATCCCAGGATCGTGCCAACGAACCAGCATCCCCACCAGAGCCGCGACGTTACGCCGGGAACCTTCAGGAGGACCGCGTAAAGCACGCTCAGCACGAGGACAAGCGCCCACAGAGCGAGAAGACGGAGCATGTGGGGTTGCCAATCTTTCGCCCGCCATCCGCGATACGTAGAAGAAGGGCCGAGGATGATGAGCGCGAACAGCAGTCCGCGCGTGATCGCACGCTCGAACTCGATCGGCAGACCAGCGGTCCCGAATCGCACCTTGTACGCCACGATTGCAGAACCGGCGAGCACAAGGAGATCGCCTACGCGAAGCAGCATCGAAAGCAATGCGACCATACGCGTTTGAGGCAGACGCTCGACCTCGTACGGCCTGCGAATCGGAACAGGGAGCACGGCTTAAGCTCCTTGTCCGTGACTTCGGCCTACACGGGACAGCACGATGGAGGCGGCGAGCGCGTACACCGAGACGACGGCGTAGGTGCGAAGAGGGTAATCGACGAGTGAGTGCAGCATCGGAACTACGACAGCGACTACAGAACCGACAAGTATCGGAGATCGCTCGCGCGCAACAATCAGTTTGTTTCTCACCACCATGGTCAGAAGCGCGATTACGCTTGCCATGAAGGCGTACCCGAACAACCCCCACTCCACGGCGAGTTCGATCAGCTCATTGTGCGCATGGAGCGCAAAGACGCTGCCCATTTTTGCGATGTGCTCGAATGGCGCGTACACATAGCGGAACGACCCTGGGCCGCTTCCCCACGGAAAGTACGCTTTCGCCGCCTCCCAACCGAAATGCAGGTACTGCCAGCGGAGGTCTTCGAGCGGGTCCAGTTCCAGTCGTGAGCGGAGGCCGTGCGATGCGTAGAACGAAACCATGCCAGCGCCGGCCAGCAATGCAAATGCGGCACCGAGAACAGAGACCTTGCGACGTCGTGGAACGAGTAGCAGTCCAATGAGTGCGGATGCACATGCCAGCACAAATCCGGTGCGCGAGAAACTGAGGGCTGCGCCCAGCAGGAGAACGACCGCCGCCGGATACCAAAGCAAGCCTTCCACTCGGCGGATGCGCCCCGATTGAGCGGCCAGCGCGAACGCCATCGGCAGCAGCATCGCCATGAGACTAGCGAAATGATTGCGGTTCGCGAACGTACCCAGTGCGCCGATCGCATGATGCTGTTCGTACGGTCGGAGTAAAGAGTTCTGCCCGGCGGCCGCCTGCGCATAGCCCAGCAACGCCATCGCACAGCCCGCAACAACGGCCAGCTTCAGCAAACGACTTCGCGCGCTTGAGGTCAGCGTGCTGAGCAGCAACAACAGTGCGCCAAACACGATCAGCCCGACAAGGGAACGGACGGTGCCCCACGCATCGAGCGTGGCGGGAAGCCATGCGCGCTCGGCGCCCGCGGCCTTCAGGTCGGCGAGTACCGAAGGCCGCAGCGGCAATGCCCCAATCCAGGCGGCCGGAAGCGGAACCAGTTGAAGCAGGTGCCAGGCAACGGCAGACGCAACGACCAGGGTGGCTGCTCTCTCCAACGATGTCTGGCGTGCCCACGACCATCGCGCGCACGCCAGAAAGAGCACGGGGAGCGCGGCGAAGGTCACGATCGCATCGCCTGCTCCACGGGACCCGCCACCGAACGCCAGCGCCGCTACGAGCAGTACGCCCGAGAATGTCTCCGCGAGCCGCTCGCTTCGTCCGGCAATGAAGTCTTGCATCTGATATGGGAGAGCGCCCGACGTCTCGACACGCCGGGCGAAGTCATGCGGACTGACCGATCACGGACTCGACGGCTTCGAACCACGTTCGACGTGATGACCATTGTCGCCGCCTGCTGCCGCACCGACGGCGATTGCACCCACACCTGCCGCTATGCCGATGCCGGCCGCCATACCACTGCCCACGGCATGACCCGCGCCGGCCGCTTTACCTGCCTTCGCGGCCTTTCCCGTCTTACCCGCCTTGGATGCGTTGCCGGTATTGGTGGCGTCTACACCCTTGGCGCCGTTCACATCATTCGCAGGACTGCCGCTGCGCGTGCCCTTCGAGCCCTCTGCGCGCTTCACGTCCTTGCCGTTTCCCGAACCATTCTGGTCGGTCCGGCAATCGTGCTGCCCTTCGCACTTTGGGTGACTCTTGTCGTCGGAATTGCCGCGGTTCGTCGATTGCGCCGCCGCGCTCCCGACAGCGCAAACCATCATCAGGCAGGCCATCCACTTCTTCATCTCGTCACTCCATTGGTTGGAATGGCAATTATCCAGACACGAGTGCGCTCCATACGCGCAATCACTGAAGAGAATTTCTTATCGCCACATCATCAAGATGCAGAGTGCCAGTGACCTGTGTGTCGGCCATGGACCGCGAACGCAGGGCGAGCCAGATGCGCTGCTGCGTGCATTCGGAAGGAACCTCGAATGGTGCGCTCAGCCGAGTCCATGAACTGCGAGCTTGTCGTGCAAGTTCGAGCCGGGCCAGGTCTCCACCCGACGCACAACCCACGATGAGAGTGAATGGCTGGGACGCATCGGTGCGGTCGTCGTAAGCGCTGCTCAGTACGTAAGGACCGGGCGCGAGCGCCAGTCGTTGCGATGGCGCACGCAACGTCACAGCACGGCCGTTGAAATCGATGCGGAGCGACTGCTCTCCCGATGCCGCATTTCCCTGCTCCAGCGAAATGTCGGCTCCGGGACCTGCGTCCCAGGACCACGCAAACTCCCCCGTGATCGGAGTGCGCTCTTCAAAGCCGCCGTCGAAGACGTTCCCCGCGAGTTCGCGTTCGCGAGGGCCCAGCGTCGCTAGCCATGCGAGACGCGCATCGCCTGTGCGACCCGCTCGCGACAGCGCATCGATCAGCGCCGATTGCTCCAGGGGGACCAATCTCCTCCGCGTGGAAAGCTCTTCGATGAAGGCAACCGCAATTGTCGGATCCACCGACGAATCGCGAAGGGCCGCCATCATGCGGTCTGCCCACGGTGGATCCGTGGCCACCATGTCGATGACGCTGCGCCTCAAACGCACATCGCCAAGCTCCGTGGCGAGCGCGCGCAGAAGTGGCTCGGCGAGATCGGGCGCCACCCGCAGGATCGCGTCGAGGTGCGTGGTTCCCTCTTCCACCCGGCCTCGCCTGAAGGCATCGTCCATGAGGAATGCTCGTGCCCGCCAGTCGCGAGGGTCGCGTCGAACCGCGATCCGATACAGCTGGATCGCGCGTTCCCCAGCACCGCGTGTAGCAGCACTCAACCCGAGCACACGATAGGCCGGGCCGTCGATGGGTCGATCGCGAAGCGCCGCACGCCCATGCGCTGCCATCACGGCGGAGTCTTCGAGCTTGCTTTCATCCGCAAGCAGGCGGTCCGCTCCTAGTGGCGGCCCATGCATCGTATCGACCCGGAACAGCCACCATCCGCAACAGGCAAGCAGTGCGACTGCAAGCGAACCGGCTAGGATCCGGCAACGCGACGTCCTCGGTAATGACCTTTCATCGCGTGTTCGCTGGCGCATGGTGGCCGTATCCGTAGCCGTAATGCTCATCGCCAGACTCGATATCGAAGCGCGTCAGCACTACGCCGATCAGGCGTGCATGCGCGAACTGCAGACGCCGGATGGCGGCCTGCAATGCATCGATGCGCGTGGACTGCGCCGCGACAACGATCATCGTCGCCGTAGCGTGATTGGCCAGCAGCGGCGCGTCTGCAAGTCCGAGAATCGGAGGACCGTCCAGGACGATCACGTCGAAACGCTCTCGCAACTCGCCTAGCAATTTCGGCAATGCATCGCCGCCAAGCAGTTCGGGCGGGTTCGGCGGCAGCGGGCCCGACGTGATGACGCTGAGCGCGCCATTACTCCAGGACTGCAGCGCTTCATCGAGACCGCACGCGCCCGAGAGCAGGCTGGACAATCCCTTCGCGGACGACAGCCCCGTGCTCTTGTGAACCGAAGCGCCGCGCAGGTCCGCATCGATCAGCAGCACCCGCTTGCCGAGCTGCGCAATGTTCCGAGCCAGCTCCAGCGCGCTCGTGCTCTTGCCTTCCGACGGCCCGGCCGACGTGATCAGCAGCGTGTCCGGCAGGCCGCGCGCGGTCGCGAACTGCAGCGCCGTTCGTACCGAGCGGTAGGCCTCGGAGAACGGCGATCGCAGGTCAGAAGCGGCCTGCACCGGCGTTTGATCTTCGCCGAGCCGTGGGATCGCGCCGAGTACTGCGATGCCTGCCGCAGATTCCAGCGACTTCGGATCACGCATCGTGTTATCGAGGTGATGCACGGCGAACACGACCAGCACGCCCAGCAACATGCCGAACACCAGTCCGATGGCGAGGTTCAGCAGCTTGCGTGGCGAATTCGCCTTGCTGGGCGGCACCGCGACGTCGATCACCGAAATGTTGTTCGCGCCGACGCTCCCTGCAACGCCGATCTCCTTGTACCGCTGCAACAGCGCGTCGTAGAGCTGGCGGTTCTTCTCCGCCTCGCGTTTGAGGATGTTGTACTGGATCGACCGTCCCTGCAGGTCCAGGAGATCGCCCTTCAACGTGCTGATCCGCGACTTGAGCAGATTCTCCTGGGCAAGCGCGGCCTCGTAGTCGATGCGGACGGCCTGGCGGATGTTCGACACTTCCACGCCGATCTGCCGGTTCGCCTCGGCGATCTGCTGCTGCAGCTGCAGCATGTTCGGATAGTCAGGCTTGAACGTCGCCAGCGAGTTCTGGTAGTTCGCCTCCATGCCCGCCTTCTGCTCGCGCAGCTTCTGGATCAGCGGGTTGGCCACCACCTGAGGCAGAGCCATGCCGTCGCCCCCGCTCACGCCGCGCCACAGGGCCTCGGCCTTCATGCGGGCGCCCTCCGCCGCGGCGAGTGCGGAGTTCAGATCACCCAGACTCTGCGCGTCGAGCGACGGCTTGTCGTCGCTGATGGAGACGATCTGCTCCTGCACGGAGAACGCCACGACCTTTCGCTCGGAATCCTCCAGGCGATCCTTCAGTTGGGCGAGTCGCTCCTCCAGGTACTTCTTGGCGAACGACGATGCCTGGAAGCGGCGCTCCAGGTTGCTTGCGATAAAGCCGGTGGCGTATGCGTTGGCGACCTTTGCCGCCATCCGCGGGTCCGGCGAATCGAAGTTGACGCGGACCAGGCGCGAGTTACGCACGGGCTCGATGGCCAGCGAGTCCAGCACCGGCTCGACCAGCGCCTCGACGCGAAGCTGGCGACGCGTGCCATCGGGCACGGCATTTCCGTTGCTTCCCACCTCTGCCTGCTCGTCTGCCGCCTCCACATACCTTTCGTACGTCGGATCGGCCACGAGCTTGAGATCCTCGATGACGCGACGCGCAAGCGAGCGACTCTTCAGCAGTTCGTACTGGGTCTGGTAGAAGTCGCGGTCAAGCGGAGATTCGCTCGGCTCGATGCCCTCGAACGCGACGACCTTGATGGTGTCCCGCTCGATCTGCAACGTCGTTCCTGCACGGTAGATCGGCGTCGTGAGCAGAGTGAACACGAGCGCGACGAACAAGGTCGCCAATGCGGTAACGGCAAACAGGCGCCAGCGGCGGCGCAGGATGCGCCAATACTCGGCCAGATTGATCTGGTCGTCCTCTAGCGTATGCGCGGCGGCTTCAGACATCGCGTTCATCGGTAGGCCCTCCACACCGCCACGAACGGCGACAGCTGGACCAGTGTCTTCAAGGCCACCTTGCCGGTCGAGGTATCCACGACGATCAGATCGTCGCCGAATATTTCCGGATCGGGATCCTCGCCGCGATCGATGGCCGCGACGTCGTAGCGTGCGTACTTACGTTCGCCGCCGACGGTGCGGAAGACGAGTACGTTCCGCATGCCTCCCACATCATTGAAGCCTTCAGCCAGAGCGATTGACTGCAACAGGGTGAGGCGCGAACTCATCGGATAGATGCCCGGCTTCTTCACCGCGCCGCTGACGGTCACGCGCTGGCTGGAGAATTCCTTGACGAACACGGAGACCTGCGGATTCTGCAGATAGCGCCCTTGATAACGACCAGCGATCTCATGCTCGGCATCGCCCACCGTCCGTCCGGCGACTTCGACTCCGCCGATAAGGGGCAACGACACCTCCCCCGCATTGTTCACCCGCACTTCGCGATTGAGGTCCTGCACCTGGAACACCGTCACGGCGAGCAGGTCGCTGGGACCGATCCGGTACTCGCTACGGCCGAGGGCTTCGGTGACCGGATCGGCCTGTGGCAGCGAGGCTGCTTCCTGAGCGGCACCGTGAGTGACGCAAGCAGACAGCAGAAGCAGGCACGACACCACGCCTGCACGAAACAAGGAACTCAGCACCCGACACCCGAACTGGCCAGAACAGCCGCGCATTATCGGGTCCGCTTCCAGTCCGCCGCGCCTTCAGGACGCGAGACTCTTTCTAGGCGCGTGACCAGCAGTTGCGCATTCGCGATATCAGGCCGAGGCTCGATGAGCCCGTCTTGGATGTCGCGGGTCCGGAGCCGAATGCTCGCGCCGCAGGCAAGTCGCAGGGTGGCACGTCGTGCACGATGCCCTTCGGGCGTGTCACCACCATGTGCGTCGCTTCTTCATGGCCTACAAGACGCTCGGCCACTTCGCGACCCTCCGAGAGGAGCGGAGGGCGTCGGCGGGGGTGGTGAGCATCCGTCGCGAGAATCATGCACAGACCTTCGCCCACGAATCGCTCCGCCACTGCGCGAGGTCGCGAACCGAAGCGTCCCGTCAGCGCGCCTGCCGTGACCTGCATCCAGGCGCCGCGCGCAGCCAAACGCGCGAACATGTCGAAATGCGCTTCGACCCAACTCAATCGCTCGGGATGCGTAATCACCGGCACGATGCCTTGCGCCATCAGTTCGAACACGACCTCTTCGAAACGGGGTGGCGCGACGTGGTGCGGAGGTTCCAGCAAGAGGTAGCGCGATCCGGCAAGCGTCGGTATGCGACGGCTGCGAACGCCTTCGGAGAGGTGCGGCGCGATGTGAACGTCCGCGCCTTCCACCAATGTCAGCTCGATGCCATTGTCCGAAAGCTCGCGGCGAAAGCCTTCAATCGCATCGCGAATCCCGGCACCCGTGTTCTCGTACACGCCTGGGTAGATGTGCGGCGTACAGGCCACGGTCGTGATCCCGTCGGCGGCTGCCATGCGCGCCATTTCGAGCGCGGTATCCAGATCGGCCGGCCCGTCGTCAATGGCGGGCAGAAGGTGACAGTGCAGATCGTACATTGTGCCCCCGGAGAGTGAGCACGAGTCTAGCGAGGCATCCGTAGCGCCATTCACTGGGGGCGACAAAGGATCAGCGACGTGTCGGCGCCGCACGCGTCAATCGCGGTGCCAGATGGTCAGGTCGTCACCTGCCGCGATCACCAGGCATTGTCCGGAAAACGAGAAACCGCAAGCGAGTAACTCAGGGTGGCTTTCGATACGAGTGAAGCGGGCATCTTCATCTTCGTGGCACACGAAGAGCGCACTCCCAGGTGGCACCAGCAGTACTTCCTGCGTGGGCCATTCGAGCGTCACCAGCTCAAGCGACCAGCCGTCCAGCGTCGCGCGCGGAAGACCACCGCCCTTTCGTCCCGCGATGGCTACATCGGTATGTTCGAGCGGCCCAATGCCCTTCGCCTGGAGCAAATGGGCCGGTCTTGCGTGATGGCGCGTGCCGCTCTTTCGCGCAATCTTCTCGCCGCTGGCGCAGTCGATCACACCCAGACTGTCGCGGCAGACGACGAGCAGGAGTTCGCTGTCGCGATCGAAGCCGATCGCCTCCAGTTGCGGCACCGCAAACACGCCCGACACGCGCCAGGGTGAAGGCGGAGACGTCAGTGGTGCCGTGCGGATCTGTCGGCGAATAGGACCGAGATAGCGTGCGGCCGATTCGAGTTCTGCGCGACGACGTCGGGTACGAAGGAGTGTGAGCATCGGACACGCATCTTCGGCACGCCTGGTCAGGAGCGCCGTATCGGTCAAGGGGGCCACCCGGAAATCCCGGCGGCACGGACACACAAAGCGGCCAGTCCGTTTGCGCGAGGAAATGGTAGGCAGCGAGGCCCGACAGGGCCATGGGAATTGTCCGATTCCGGGTCGATAACCCGCGAAACAGCGCTGGTGCCCGGACCCGGGATCGAACCGGGACACCCTCGCGGGTGGCGGATTTTAAGTCCGCTGCGTCTACCTGTTCCGCCATCCGGGCTGGACACGCGGGCGTAGCTTACGCGACGACGCACCCGCGCCGAAAACCAGGCCTCGGATGCGCAAAAGAAAAAGCCCGACCTTCCGGTCGGGCTTTTCTCTGTTTCTGGAGGCCTGGGTCGGAATTGAACCGGCGTACGCGGATTTGCAGTCCGCTGCATAACCACTCTGCCACCAGGCCGGTGACTCGAAGAATCCGTCCGCCGGATTCTTTCATATTCCAGCCCCGTTCACGCAACGGAGCCTGAAACGACAAGGCCCCGAAAACGGGGCCTGGTCTGAAACTGGAGCGGGAAACGAGACTCGAACTCGCGACCCCGACCTTGGCAAGGTCGTGCTCTACCAACTGAGCTATTCCCGCAGAGGAACCGACATTTTAGGCATGGAATGAAAAGTGTCAACTCCTTTTCACTCCGTGGAAAACCCCGTCAGCGGATTTCCCGAACCGGCCGACCTGGCTGCCATCTCCCGGTCGGATCGTCGAACGCGTCTGCGTTCGCGATGCGCATATTCTCTATGAACGCGCGTCTTCGCGCAATACCGGCCACGCGGCTCGAAGGTACGCAAGACCCGACCACAGCGTCAGCAATGCAGCAGCAGCCAGCATCCATTCACCAATCAGGAAGATGTTCACGCCCATGAAGGGCTCCTGATAAAGCAGGCACACCAGCGCCACCATCTGCACGATCGTCTTGATCTTGCCGATCGTCGCGACTTTTACCGTAGCGCGTTGACCGAGTTCGGCCATCCACTCACGCAGCGCGGATACGGCGATTTCGCGGCCGATGATCACCGCGGCCCACAACGCCATCCACACCGTCGGGTGCTTCTGCACGGTGAGCAGCAGCGCGATGGCGACCATCAACTTGTCGGCCACCGGATCGAGGAACGCGCCGAACGCGGAGAACAGGTTGTAGCGGCGCGCGATCCAGCCATCGAGCCAGTCGGTGATCGACGCGAACGCGAAGATGAAAGCGGCCGCGAAGTTCGTCCACTTGTAGGGTAGATAAAAGACCAGCACCAGCACCGGGATCAACATGATCCGCAGCAGGGTCAGCATGGTGGGTACGGTCAACTTCATCCTTCGCTCCGCGCATTGCCGGTCGGTTCGGGGGTGTCCGACGGGGTGGATCGCTCGACGGCCTTTTCCGGCACGTCGGGCTTTTCAGGCACGTCCAGTCCGTGAAGGGTCGCATAGATGCGCTCGGCCAGCGCGTCATTGATGCCGTCCACGCGTGCGATCTCCTCGATTCCCGCGGCCTTGAGCCCGCCGAGCCCGCCGAAATGCCGCAACAGGTTAGCGCGACGGCGTGGACCGATGCCGGCGATGTCCTCCAAACGGCTGGTGTTGCGCGCCTTCTGGCGGCGACCGCGGTGGCCGGTGATCGCAAAACGGTGCGCTTCGTCGCGAACCTGCTGGACCAGTTGGAGGGCCGGCGACTCGGCGCCCGGCCGGACCGTCCGTCCGTCGGGAAGCAGCAGCTCCTCTTCACCGGGGCGGCGTTCAGGCCCTTTCGCCACGCCCACCAGCGCGACACCCTCGACACCGAGGTCGTCCAGCACCGCCTTTGCCTGCGCCACCTGGCCAGCGCCTCCGTCGATCAGCAGGATGTCGGGCGTGACGCCGCCCTCCTCCACCGCACGGCGGAATCGGCGTTCGATCGCCTGATGCATCGCGGCGTAATCGTCGCCAGGCTCGATGCCGGAGATGTTGAAACGGCGGTATTGGCCGCGTACCGGGCCCTCCGCGTCGAACACCACGCACGAGGCCACCGTCGCCTCGCCCATCGTGTGGCTGATGTCGAAGCACTCGATGCGCGATGGCAAGGCCTGCAACGCGAGCAGTTCGCGCAATCCTTCCACACGCGCATGCTGCGCGGCATGGCTGGTGCGCTCCGTGGCGAGCGAAAGCTCTGCATTCCGGCGCGCCATGTCGACGTAGCCCGCCCGCTCGGCGCGCACGTTGCACTTGATCTGAACGCGACGATCCGACGTGCTCGACAGCGCATGTTCGATCAGATCCCGATCGGGAATGTCGCGATCGAGCACGATTTCGCGCGGCGGCGTCTGTTCGCCGTAGAACTGCGACACGAACGCGGCCAGCACTTCCTCGGCATTCTCGCTGCCGTTGGTTTTCGGGAAGAACGCGCGCGTACCGAGGTTTCGGCCGTCACGGAACGCGAGCAGCATCACGCACGCGGCCGCACCGTGCATCGCGATCGCCAGCACGTCCAGGTCCGCCGCACGCCCATCGACGTACTGTCGCGCCTGCAGGCTTCGGATCGACTGCACGAGATCGCGCAGGCGCGCGGCTTCCTCGAAATCGAGCCGCACACTGGCCGCCTCCATGGACTTCGCGAGTTCCTCGCTCAGTTCGTCGCTTCGGCCTTCGAGGAACAGGCCGGAACGGCGCACGCTTTCGGCGTAGTCGCGCGCGCCGACGAGGCCGACGCACGGCGCGCTGCATCGTCCGATCTGGTGTTGCAGGCACGGCCGCGAACGGTTGCGGAAGACGCTGTCTTCGCAACTGCGCAGCTTGAACAGCTTGTGCATCAGGTTGAGCGTGTCGCGCACGGCGCCGACACTCGCATACGGGCCGAAGTAGCGCCCCGGAATCGCGCGCGGCCCGCGATGCATCGCGATGCGCGGCCATGCTTCCTGTGTCATCAGCACGTACGGATAGCTCTTGTCGTCGCGCAGCAGCACGTTGTAGCGCGGCTTGAGCGACTTGATCAGCTGGTTTTCCAGGATCAGTGCTTCCGCCTCGGTGCGCGTCACCGTGACTTCCATGCGCGCGGTCTGCGCCAGCATCGCCATGATGCGGGCCGATTTCGGCGTCGCGTTGAAATAGCTCGAAACGCGGTTCTTCAGCGCACCGGCCTTGCCGACGTACAGCACGGCGTCGTCCGCCGCGATCATCCGGTAGACGCCGGGCGCGGTGCTCAGGTGTTTGACGAAGGCCTTTCCGTCGAAGGCCGGTGCGGCGACCAGGCTCATGAATGCGCCGGCCCGGTGCAAGCATGTCCGGCGCAGGCGGCGTTTTCGCAGGCGCGTTCGACACGGCACTGGGCCGCGGCGCGGGACGGGACGGTGGAGGAAATCGCAGTCATGAACATCGGCTCAGGGATGGGGCCGATTATGCGTCAGGGCAAGGCAACGGGCCGTTCGCAACATGTCCCGTGGACCGCCCCGCCCGGCATGTTCAGCCCAGCCGCGCGGGGTACTCGTGGCGCAGGCGCGCGATCGCGCCGTCGGCCGCGCGGTTGAGCAGCTGGTAGACGTGCTCGAACTGCGACGCACCGCCCGTGTACGGGTCCGGGATCTCGCCTTCATCCTCGATCCCCGCCCAATCCAGCAGCAGCGCGATGCGCGCATGCGCGTCGGCCGGGGCGCGGGCGCGGACGTCGCGCAGGTTGGCGCGGTCGGCGCAGAGCAGCCAGTCGAAGCGGCGGTAGTCGGCGGTCGAAAGTTGCCGCGCACGCAGGCCTGCGATGTCGATGCCGTGCCCGGCGGCGTTGGCGATCGCCCGCTTGTCCGGCGGCTCGCCGACATGCCAGTCGCCGGTGCCCGCTGAATCCAGTTCCACGCGGCCGGCCAACGTCGAATTCGCGATGCGCGAACGCAGCACGCCCTCGGCCACGGGCGAACGGCAGATGTTGCCCAGGCACACGACGAGCAGGCGAACGGGTTCAGCCATGGCCGGCGGCGATCCAGGCTTCGGCGCGTTCCAGGTCTTCGGGGGTGTCGACGCCGGGCGGGAACGGTTCGGGTGTGATCCCCACCGCGATGCGGAATCGGGCTTCGAGCACGCGCAACTGCTCCAGCGATTCGATCCGCTCCAGCTGCCCCGGCGGCAGCGTCGTGAAACGCTGCAGGAAGCCCGCGCGATAGCCGTAGATGCCGATGTGGCGCAGCCAGGGCCCGCCTTCGGGCATGCGGCTGCGGTCGCGGGCGAACGCATCGCGCGGCCACGGAATCGGCGCCCGGCTGAAGTACAGCGCGTGTCCGTCTTCGGCGCGCACGAGCTTGACCGCGTTCGGATCGAACAACGTTTCGACATCGGTCACCGGCGCGGCCAAGGTCGCCATTTCGGCATCGCCCGCGCGCATGAGCGCGGCCACGGCGCGAATCCCGGACGCGGGTGCGAACGGCTCATCGCCCTGCAGGTTCACCACGATCGTCTCGTCGCTCCAGCCGGCGATGCGGGCGCATTCGGCGAGGCGGTCGGTGCCCGACGCGTGATCCGGCGAGGTCATCGCCACGCGGACGCCCGTGCTTTCCAATGCGGTGGCGATGCGGTCGTCGTCGGTGGCGATCCACACTTCGCGCGCGCCGGCCGCGAGGGCTCGGCGTGCGACGTGCAGCACCATCGGCTCTCCAGCCAGCAGACGCAGCGGCTTGCCCGGCAGGCGGCTCGCGGCGTAGCGCGCGGGGATGGCGACGACGAAATCGGGCGCGGTGGCGTTCATGCGGTCTTCGTTCCTGGCACGCGGCTATCCCGGTACTGCCGCGCCTTTGCGGTCACGCGATCGAGCAGGCTCACCCAGAACGCTTCCGGCAATTCCGCGCGCACCGGCACGGAGAAGAAGCGCTCGTCGGCGAAGGCGGCGCACTTCACCGCGTCCTTCTCGGTCATCAGCACGGGCAGTTCGCGGCTGCCGAATTCGAAATCTTCGGCCTGGTACTGGTGGTGATCGGAGAATGCATGCGGCACGACGGCGATGCCGAAATCGCGCAGCGTGGCGAAGAAGCGTTCCGGATCGCCGATGCCGGCGACCGCATGCACGCGCTGGCCGGAGAACGAACCGACCTTGCGCGGACGCCCGCCGAGCATGGGATCGGCCGCGTCGGCGACCAGTCGCATCGCCCATTCGCCGAAGCCGGTATCGGCGCCGCCCGTCCCGACGTTCACCACGCGGAAATCGCAGGTCTGCGCGCGATCCGGCAATTCGCGCAGCGGTCCTGCGGGCAGCAGTCGCCCGTTGCCGTAACGACGGCGGCCGTCGACCACTTCAATCTCGATGTCGCGCGCGAGGCGGTAATGCTGGAGGCCGTCGTCGCAGATGACGATGTCGCAGCCCGCCTGCGCCAGCGCCTTCGCCGCGGTCGCGCGATCCTTGTCCACGCGCACCGGCGCGCCGGTGCGCTGGGCGATCAACACCGGTTCGTCGCCGCCCTGGGCGGCATCGCTCTTCGCATCGACCCAGCGTGCCGTGCCGGCCTCGTCGCGCCCGTAGCCGCGACTGGCGACGCCGGGGTTCCAGCCTTCCTGGCGAAGTCGTTCGACCAGCGCGATCGTCAGCGGCGTCTTGCCAGCACCGCCGGCGGTGAGATTGCCGACCACCAGCACCGGCACGCCCGGATGGCTACGCTTGAGCCAGCCCTTGCGGTACGCGCTGCGACGCAGGCCGCTGAGTGCGCCGTACACGCCCGACAGCAGGCGCGAGCCGAAGGGAACCGGCAGGTCGCCGTACCAGTACGCCGGGGGATTCACCGGGCCCTTGCTCACCGTGCGTCCTTCATCGAGACCTGCTGAATCGAGACCCGCTTCATCGAGACCTGCTTCATCGAGCTTGCCCCAGGCCACAAGCCGCTTCTCATTCGACCTCGCGGAACTGCATGCGATGCAGGTGCGCGTACAAGCCGTCCTGCGCGAGCAACTGCGAGTGCGTGCCGCGCTCGACGATGCGGCCCTGGTCGAGCACCAGCACCTGGTCGGCGTGTTCGATCGTCGACAGCCGATGCGCGATGACCAGCGTCGTGCGATTGGGCATCAGCGTATCGAGCGCGCCCTGGACCAGGCGTTCGGATTCGGTATCCAGCGCGGCGGTGGCTTCGTCGAGGATCAGGATCGGCGCGTCCTTCAGCATCGCGCGCGCGATCGCCAGGCGCTGGCGCTGGCCGCCCGACAGCTTGCCACCCTTGGCGCCGATGTCGGTCTGCAGCCCTTCGGGAAGGCGTTCGACGAACTCCATCGCGTTGGCGCCGCGCACGGCACGCTCGAGCGCTTCGGGATCGGCCGACTGCATTTCGCCGAAAGCGACATTCGCCGAAACGGTACCGTCGAACAGCATCACCTGCTGGCCGACGAGCGCGACCTGGCGACGCAGGTCGGAGAGGCGGTAATCCTGCAGCGGATGGCCATCGAGCAGGATCTGTCCGGACTCGATGTCGTAGAAGCGCGGGATCAGCTTGATCAGGGTGGACTTGCCGCTGCCGGAACGACCGACGATCGCGGTGACCGTGCCCGGCCGCGCTTCGAAGGTGATGTCCGACAACGCGGGCTCGGCCTGGCCGGGATAACGCGCGGACACATGGCGGAACTCGAGCAGGCCCTGCGCGCGACCCAGCGGCTGCGTGCCGGTGTCGACTTCGTCCGGCGTGTCGATCACGTCGAACAGGCGCTCGGCCGAAGCGACGCCCCGCTGAAGCATGCCCTGCACGTTGGTGAGCTGCTTCAACGCGGGAATCACGGCCAGCATCGCGACCATGAGGCTGACGAACTCGCCGGCGGTGAGGCGACCCTGCATCGCTTCGCGCCCTGCGAAGAACAGCAGCATCGCCAGGCCGATGGCGCCCATCAGCTGGACCATCGCCGAGGAAATGCTGCGCGTGGATTCGACCTTGAGGCTCAGGCGCAGGTGGTGGTTGGCCTGGCCCGTGTAGCGCGAAAGCTCGGTCGCCTGCGCGCCGTAGACCTTCACTTCCTGGTGGTTGGACAACGCCTGGTCGGCCGATTGCAGCAGCTGCGCCCCGCTCTCCTGGATGCGGTGGCCAATGCGGCGATAACGACGGCCGACCTTGTCCATCGTCCAGGCCAGCAACGGGCCCAGCAGCAACACGGCGAGCGTCACGCGCCAGCTCGTGTAGAGCATCACGCCCAGCATCACCAGCACCTGCAGCGACTGCTGCAGCATCACTTTCGCGGCGTCGATGGCGGCCTGCGCGACCTGGTCGCTGTCCGATCCCAGGCGCGTGAGCATCGACGAAACCGGTTCGGTATCGAAGCGCAGGCCCGGCAGGCGCAGGTACTTGCCCAGCACCTGCACGCGCAGGTCGCGCGCGATGCTGCGGCCGGCGCGCGCCATGAACGTGTCGGTCAGGTAGCCGGCGATGCCGCGCGCGACGAAGATGCCGATGATCGCCAGCGGCAGGACGACGTTGACGTTCGGATTGCGGGTGACGAAGGTCTCGTCGACCATCGGATTCATCAACTTGGCGAATGCGCCGGCGGCAGCCGCTTCGATGAGCATGCCAATCAGCGCCACCACCAGCACGCCACGGTACGGCCCGACAAACTGCAGCAGCCGGCGGTAGATTTTCCCGGCCGGGACTTCGCTGCTCACTTGTTCGCCCCCGCGGCCGTTTCGCGCGTCTGCGGCGCGGTCGCGTTCATCACCTTGCGGAAGCCGAGTTGTCCGAGCGC
>Ga0209257_1002726_pt1 | contig 16789 bp, 10 predicted proteins | sample AraplaCvi_mCL_r2_FD_184277 | JGI IMG/M metagenome (GOLD analysis project Ga0209257, IMG submission 184277) | Arabidopsis root microbial communities from North Carolina, USA - plate scrape MF_Cvi_mCL_r2 (SPAdes) (version 2) | ecosystem: Host-associated > Plants > Roots > Endosphere | place: USA...
GTTTGCGGGCTTCGCTGATCTTGTAGCTGGTCTGGGGCATCGAACCCTCCGATATTGGCTCTGGAGGCTTTGTAACATCGTATCGGAATGCGTACAAGCATCGTGTACATCTTACTTCCGATAAGCAGTACTTATCGATGGTTAGCACCCTAACCGGCGATCATACCATGTGTGGAACCGTAATATTACTATAGAGTTCCTTTAGCAAATCATTTACCATGATTTCAATGGCTTACGATGTCGCGAAAATCAGCATGACAGCCCTGATGCGGCGTAACTGGAGCAAATCCGGTGGCAGGAGGGATTCCTGTTTTCTGTAAATCATGATTCACTGCCTTTATGACGAAGCGCCGCCTTCCCATGGTCGAGCATGCCGATACGCTGTCGCTGAAGGCGCTGCGGGAGCTTGTGACGGGTCTGGTGGCGCGGGCTGATCGGGCAGACATCCGGATCGAGAACCTGGAGGCGGAAAACCAAAGGCTCCAGGGCGAGAATGACCAGCTTAGGATCGAGAACACCCGGCTGAAGGTCGACAACCAGCTTCTGCGCGACGAGATTGCGCGACTGAAAAGCCTGCCGCCGCGCCCGCCGTTCAGACCCTCGGGTATGGAACAGACAATCAGCGGCATGGCGGTTTCCGCCAAGAAGAAGCCTAAAGGGCGCCGCGGCCCCAAAGGCGACACGGGCAACCTCACCCGTGTAGAGGTTCTGCCTGCCAATGCTCCGCCCGGGTCGCGCTTCAAGGGCTACAAGGATTGCCTCGTGCGGGATCTGGTCGTGCAGGCCGAGGTGGTACGGTATCGCCGCGAATGCTGGCTGACGCCGGACGGGCGCACGATCACCGCGCCGCTGCCAGCAGGAATCCAGGGTGGCTTTGGGCCCAACCTGCAACGCTTCTGCCTGATGCTTCACAGCCATGGGCAGGTCACGACGCAGCGACTGACGACGCTGCTTAACGATGTTGGTGTCGAGATTTCCAAGCGCCAGGTCGTCCGGTTTCTGACGCAAGGGCTGGATGGCTTTCATGCTGAGGATGCCGCCGTGTTGCATGCCGGCCTGGCCTCGGCAACCTTCGTCACGGTCGATGACACAGGGGCTCGCCATTCCAACCGCGATTTTTATACGACGCATATTGGGGGCGAACATTTTACAACCTTTCGCACGGCGAGCTCGAAGTCGCGGCTGAACTTTCTGGCCCTGCTGCGCGGCAACTATCAGGACTACGTCCTCAATGATGCCGCCTTCACCTTTCTGGAAGATCGTCAGGTCGATCCCGCGCTTCTGGCGCAATTGAACACGCGCGAACCGCGGCAATTTGCCAATCAGGTTCCATTTCTCGAATATCTGGCTGAACATGGCATCGACATCTTCGACAGAGACATGCTCCGTCCGTTTGCCGAGGCCGGCATCTGGGGTGCCATTCGCCATCACGGTCTCGTCGGCAATGCGGTGATCGTCTCCGACGATGCCGGACAATTTCGGGTCGGCACGCATGCGCTCTGCTGGGTCCATGCCGAACGCCTGTTGCACAAGCTGATGCCGGCGACGCCCGGCCAAGTGAAACATGTCGAGACGCTGCGCGAACTCATCTGGCTCTTCTACAAGCTGCTGAAAGATTATCAGCGAAGACCCAGCCGACGGGCAGCCCACGGCCTGCATGTCCGGTTCGATCGGATATTCTCGATCCGGACCGGCTATGGCGAACTCGACAAACTGTTGTCTCGGCTGAAGCGCCGCAAGGCCGAGCTGCTGCGCATCCTGGAAAGGCCCGAAACGCCGCTGCATACGAACGCCTCGGAACGAGATCTGCGCGGGTTTGTCATCAAGCGGAAGATTTCGGGTGGTACGGTCAGTCGTGATGGCCGGCAGGCGCGCGATAGCATGCTGGGCCTGATGAAGACATGCCAGAAGCTCGGCCTGTCGTTCTGGCACTACCTCGGTGATCGGCTGGGCATTGGCGACGACAGTCATCCTATTCCGCCCCTCCCCTATCTGGTTGCTGCACGCGCTTGAAAACGCCTGGCTCTGCCTTACTCAGCCAGTCCACGGCGATCGAGCCTGCAAAATCTGTCGGCATCGCCACCAAATCAGCCCCGCTTACTGATGCGGCCGGCCTTCGACGCCGTTACCGCTCTCACTCGTCTCGACGAGCGCGCCGCCCGTTCGCCGGTCGGGCACGGCTGGATCGAGCGGTCCCACTTCGCCGACGCATGTGCCTCGCTGTGGATCGACGGCGAACTCGTGCATCTCGAAGACCTCGTCCTCCATGACGCCACCCGCGATATTCGCACACCCACCCATGAGCTGACAATCGCCCGCGACGTGCTGCGCACCCGTCGGCGCATCGCCGGCCAATCACCGGATTGGGCGTTCTCTGCCGACGGCATCCGCGCGCTGCGGAAAACCTCGGAGATCGGGGCGGGCGGCGCGGACGAGGCTACGACGACCGGAGTTATTCGGCCGGCGATCGCGATCGACGCGGAAGGGGAGGGGGATGACGCCGACGACGCCCAAGATCTCCCCGGCGTCGACTATGCGGCTATCGATGCGCTGCTCGCGCGCTCTGACGCTGCGATCGAACGAGCCAAAAAGCCCGGCCGGGCTCCGGCCGATCCGCTAATCTATGATCTCGACTGGGACGAGGACGCCCGGCTCGATGAATGGCGTGGCGTGTTGCGTCAGGCCGAAAACTTGCCGGCGGTGCTGCAGGCCATCGTCGCCCTCGATGCCTGGAACGAGCTTGCCGTCTTGCAGCATGCACCCTGGCTCGGCCGGCTATTTGCCGCCTCCATCCTGCGCCAGGCCGGCGTCACCACTGGCGCGCACCTGGCCGCCATCAATCTGGGCCTCAAAACCATTCCGGTCGACCGGCGCCGGCATCGTGATCGGGAGACCCGGTTGCTCGCCATTGCTTACGGGTTCTTGGCGGCCGCCGAGATTGGCTTGAAAGAGCATGACCGGCTGGCGCTGGCGCGAACGCTGTTCGAGCGGAAGCTGGAGGGGCGGCGGGCGTCGTCAAAGCTGCCAGAACTGGTCGAGCTCGTCATGGCGAAGCCACTGGTCTCGGCCGGGATGGTGGCGAAAACGCTCGAGGTGACGCCGCAGGCGGCGCGGCGGATCGTTTTGGAGCTCGGCCTCAGGGAGATGACGGGGAGGGGGAGGTTTCGAGCGTGGGGGATAGTTTAGCCAATATTTGGACTCGATGGTCTGTATTTGAATCCGCCTAATTGGTGGCACCCTACGCCACGGGTATCGCCGTCGCTCAATATTTTGAGGTTTAAGCACGATGGTTTCACCGAAGTATACACGGACGGTCAATCCACTGCAGTTTGAGGCGCTCGAACCTAAGCGTTTCGAGGATCTGGTGCGGCAGCTGCTCTATGATTTCCGAGCTTGGCGCGCCCTGGAGCCCACGGGACGCCTTGGCGGTGACGACGGTTTCGATGCCAGGGGATGGGAAGTTGCCGACGGATCACTCGCCGATGCGACAAGCGATGAAGATGAAGAGATCGCCTTGCGACAGTCTGGCGATCGGATCTGGCTCGTCCAATGCAAGCGTGAGCGCGCGATCGGTCCTGGCAAACTCCTGAGCTATCTCGACGCCATTCCTCCGGTGGAACGATCACAGTTACACGGTCTGATTTTTGCCGCCTGTTCAGATTTTTCGAAACGGGCACGAGACGCTTTTCGATCCTGGTGCGTCAAAAATTCCATTGGTGAGTTTTATCTTTGGGGAAAGGCGGAGTTGGAGGACGCACTCTTTCAGCCAAAGAACGATCATCTTCTTTTTGCCTATTTTGGCCTGTCCCTGACAATTCGACGCCGCTCCGATCAAGCGCGCCTGCGCGCGCAAACTACGATTAAGCGCAAGCTCAAACGGGCAATTACGGACAAGTACGAGATCCTTCTCCGGGATGTTGCCGACGAAAGCTATCCTTATGCCTCTGACGGCTCCGACGACCATGCATGGTGGGTGTATTCTCGGCCAAAGATGACGTTCCGAGGACTGGAGTGTCTACATCGACGTTATTTCGCTTACCGCGGCGACGAGGATAAAAACTGGGACGTTGCGAACGCCTTGAATGATGCCCGCCTCGGCACCCACGCTGATCCTTGGCGCGGAACGGATGCAGCCGGTGACGATCGTGCCGAACTCTTTGCCTTCTGGCACTCGCTCCCTGAAAAGAACAAGGCGTGGTTTGAGGTGTGGGGTGTCGTTCCCTTTTCTTCGATCGTCGAGATTGATGAGCTTGGCGACGGAATGCTCCGTATCTGACAATCAGATTTCTTATGTCTGCAAGAGCCCTATCGTGCTCTTCTCGCTGTCGTCCTGGCTTGGGGAGATATTGCACAAATTGACGTTCCTTGGCCTGGCGCGCAGTTTCGTTTTTATAAATTCGCCCCTCCGTCCAGCCGCCTCTTCCATCGGAATTGACCGCACCCACCAGGCTTTCGATAGAGCTATGTATTGACACTCTCTGAGGTGTGTCGCCGCCCTTGCCGTCAGGCAACGAAAAGATGCGGGGCTCGGGGGCAATCGGCTGAAAGTTCAAATGAGCGCTACGGATAAACGCACTAGGACCCGTTGCGGCGAGCAGCAACTGATGCTCCTCATCCCAAAGGGTGGCGCGGTGCGATCCGGAACCAGGCGGCATCGACAGCTCCGTGCGTTCGTTCAAAATGGCAGCAGAGCAATAGCCGGTGATAACGTTGTCAAACTCGAGCTCGATCGCTGTGCGCAAAGGACGCAGTGTCGCCCGCGGGTGCCAACCGATCTCCAGGATGAAGTCACTCTGACGGGCGCCAGAAAAACGGGCCATCAAAATAGTCACCGGAACCTGCACGACAATATTTCCGATCCGGTCTGACAAAGTCGCCAATCTTATCGGGAGGTATTCAGTGATTGCTTCCGACAGCATCTGCAGGCGTTGGGGTTCAGTGAGCAAATAAGAGATTAGGCGTTTTTCTGCATCCGCCCATTCGAAGACATGGCTCCCATTCCAAAAATTGTTCTTCAGGATCGAATTGATGGGGATCTCTTGGAACGAATTCGGCGGCACAAAAATCGGCGGCTGGGCGGTCGAGGCCTCCTGAAGCACCGCCTTGCCCGACAAGTCCCAGGTGTGGTCGCGCGTGAGGCGCTCTATGGCCTGAAGGAGATGCTCTACCGTTCGCTCATAGCGGCATACCCCGAACGTAATACCACTTAGGCCGGGAAGCGACAGTCGCTTTTCATTGAGGAACTGTGGGCTCGTGTTCGTCTTCGTTGGCTCCTCTTCATCAATGGCAACCAAGGTGAAGACGTTGATAGGTTGAGCATTGCCCTTTTTGAAGGCTAGGATTTCGATGACCTCGGCTCGGCGAAAAAAGCCGAGTACACCATCCGCGGTGGCCTTCCTCAAGGAATGAATATTTGGCAGAGGGGCCGAAGTTTCATTGGGATACATCGACTACATGCCCCATGGTGTTTGCGGAAATGGAGCGGCGAGCGCGCCGATTGAACAGGGCGCAGTTGTAGGGGATATGCTTCCCACCCTCATTGCTTCAGCTTCCTTAGGCGCGATTCCAGTCGCGTGATGATGTGCCGATCCGTCAGCTCGATGTAAAAGCGGCTATAGTTCGTCGATAGCTTGAAGAGGGCCTGTACGAGTTCTCCGGACTGAAAACTCTCGACAAGATAGAATTGGGCAATGTCGCCGTCGATCCGATCGCAGTAGTAATATATCAACGGTTCATAGGTGAAATAGAAGGCGCCGACACGAAAGCTGTCACCGCCCACAGGCAACTGATGAGCCGGGACCTCGGTATTCTCACCTGTCGTAAGATTAGTGTATCGGACCTTCGACTTGGCGGTCGTCAGTTCCACGGTGGCATTCGATGACAAGAGCACTGCTTGGATCCCTCGCACGACGAGTTTGATTTCCATCGTCTTGCCGGAATTTAGAAAATACTCGTCGGGGGGATAAGATGATCACGAACAGAGATGGATCGATGGATGACTGTTCCAAGGGGGACGAGTTCATCGACAACAGGATCGATGACATCTTTGAGCGATAGCCCTGATCTGAATTTGCTCTTCGTGATCAGATAGTTCATCTGCGATGACTCGTCGGGCAAAGTGATCACTCGTCCATCTTCATAGATGATGTAGACAGTCTCTACCGCATTCGTTCTGTAGCTTTCGTCGACGACGGATACTTTCAAACCTTCGAATGGGCGAGCTGCACCGCGACTTATCACAAAATGAGCCGAGGTCTTCGAAACGCCCGGAAGCCCGTCAGGCAAGAGGTCGATCTGGAACAGATCGATATTGTGTTTGGCCGCCACAGTTATAGCGCCACTTTGAAAACCGGATCGACTGACGAACACCGCCTTGTTCACACCAGCGTCCCTGGTTTTCGTCACGAAGGCATCGATCGCGTCGACCGCGACCGGCCGCGTTTTGTTTTTGACTTCATATCCAATTAGAATCTTATGCATTCCAGCGGCGACGGTCGCCAGTACGTCGAACTGCCGAGTTCCAACTTTGATGTTCCACTGAACATCGGCGTCGGGGATGGTCGCGCGCTGTAGCGCCGCGGCCAGCATTTCAATGTATTTGTCTTCTGAGATCATCGTCGCCCCGTGTCGGGAATACTTTTACGCTGTAGTTGCACACTGCAAATCGTTTGCTGCCAAGTACGAATGAAGAGATTGCAGCAAAAAGTTGTGAACAGAGCAGAAGGTCGAAAGCGTGACAATATCGCGAGGTCCGAGCTTAAATCGGGTGCTATTTTTGCCGCGGTAGTCTGACTACGATGATAAGCATAACGGACTCCCCTTTTCGAATATCAGTGCCGCCGTCGAAACGTCTTCCGATTCGAGATGGCTTCCGTGGCCATCGCCCGCAAATGTAGCAAATGTGCCGCAAAGTCCGCGGAGGCGGTATGCGGCGCAAGCGACGTTGGCTGAGCGAGAAGGAGCGCCGATTGCCTGCGATCTCCGGTGTCCGCGACTGACCCAACGGTAGCGCGCCGCAAGGTCGATCTACTCAATTGACGCCAGCAGCGAGCCGAGCTGCACTCGATTATCCTGACCTGATCCTTGAGGCCAGCGGCACTGCCTCGCGCAATAAAATTGTTGAGCATCTCATCTAGGAATTGATTGCGGGCAACGATCAACTCTACCTTTGATGTCATGACTATTGTGCCACTCGACCGACGGGTTAACATTCGCCTCGAGAGCGAAACCGTTGAATTTCATCTTAGCGAATTACGAGACAGACCATATGTGGTCTTGCTTGGGGAGCCCGGGCTCGGAAAATCGACAGCACTTCAGCATGAAGCAATGCAGGAAGGCGGCGAGGTCGTAACATGCCGAGAGGTCATGAACGGCGTCGCTATTAGCAGTTCGCAAACGGTGTATCTCGATGCTCTCGATGAGTATCGAGCGGGAGATGGCGGCAAGGACAAGTTACTTCAGCTCGCCACGGCGATTTCCAACAGTACAGTCGGGCGTTGGCGGCTTACCTGCCGGGCCGAGGACTGGAGGGCCGCAGGTGATCTCCAGCAAATGCGACGGGCGGCGAACAACCAGCCAATCATTGTCGCTCATCTTCTTCCTCTGGACGACGAAGAGGCGGAAGCTGTCCTTGCCGGATTGGGAGAGCCTGACCCCGAAAAATTCATAGCCGACACGCGCGGCAGGGGAGCAATAGCATTCCTCGAAAATCCTCTTAGCCTCAGCCTTCTTCATTCTGTTGTGCGCAGGGATGGTGTCTGGCCAGCAACGAGGTTTGAGCTGTTCGAGCGAGCCATCGATGCTCTCGCGCACGAACACGATCCTCAGCGTGTCCTAGATCCCCGCCCACACGTCGAGGAGATCATCGCTGACGCCGAGCGACTGTGCTTTTACCTTTTGGCGACCGGCGCCCGCAGGATCTGGCGTTCAAACGCGCTTGCCACTGGAGTGCAAGCCGAAGGCTATGTCACCGTCGATGCAATCGGAGTCGATAGAGCCCGCGCGGCGTTCGCATTGGATACGGCCATTTTTCGTGGTGAAGGGCAAAGTTTCGAGCCCTCCCACAGAACCGTCGCCGAATTTCTTGCCGGCCGTTATCTTGCTGGGGCGGTTTCTGGTTCCTCAGGCAGCCTTCCATTTCCTCTTGGTCGTGCTGCCGCGCTCATCACAGGCAACGATCGAAAGGCGCCGAGTGAGCTGAGGGGATTGTACGCTTGGTTTGCCGCAGGCCTGTCACAGAAGGGCGATGAAACCGGAGCGATCCGGTTGATTGAGAGAGATGCGGCAACTGTTTTAGCCTACGGCGATGCGGCTGCCTTCAAAGCGGCCGGTCGGAAGGCTATTCTAAACAATCTGGATCGCGACGATCCGTATTTTCTGTCATCGCGGGATGGTGCCACCGTGCTTGGCGGTCTGGCGTCAGACGATCTTGTCGACGAGTTCATAGCCATTCTCGATAGTGACGCACAGAGCCACCTTAAGCTCACCGTACTCGAGGCATTAGGGGATGGTCTGCCTCTTGTCGGCATGCAGGTAAAGCTGCACGAAATCTCAATCGCGCCGACCCGTCCACATTGGCAGAGATTGCGCACGTCCGAGGCGTGGATCAAGGGCCAGACCGATCCAACTGCGGCCAGATGTCAGCTATTCCGCGAGATCGCTGCTACCCCGGTCAACTACGATCAGGTTTCGCTCCGAGCCAATCTGCTTTCCGGCATCAAGCCCGAGCAGCTCCAACTGGAGGAGATTCGGGGGCTGCTTTCCGACCTAGATCGACTTCCCCCGGTTCCCCCTGGGGAAAGCGAAGACTCGGGGGCTTTGCTCTCCTTGATGATGGGACTGATGAAATCGCCTCGCAGCGATCTGTTTGATCAACCGATGATCGGTGAATCGGACGACCACCGTGGTCACAAGGTCGAAGTGCGGCACTTCTTGCAGCAGACGTTATCCTCGGCAATCGCGTCAAATCTCGACATCGATGCGCGAACACTTTGGTCCTGGATTCGGAATACGCGCGAATATGAGTGGGAGCGAATTGACGACGATCTGTCGAAGTCAATCAACGCTTGGATTGGTCGGGACACGGATCAAAGAGAACTCGACCTCTTTACCGTCTTGATGGAAAGCGGCGAAGAGGGTGAAGGCGCGTGGATGGCTACAAACCATTTCATCACCATCGCGCGCAGGCTTCCGTCGGACACGCTGATCGAAAACCTGATCAACCTTGCGGAGAGCACCCCCGAAGGACCATATCGCCGACGGCTATTGGAGGTCGCGGCATACGCCGTGCGGACTGAAACGCATTGGCCCATCTGGGAAAAGCGCATTGTTGAAACCCTGGAGAAAGAGGGCGGCTTTGGCGATTTCATAACGTCACTGCGCACCGACCCAAATAGAGATTGGAAGGAAAAGGAGGCAAAGCGTCAAGCGAAGGAGCTTGCGGATAATGAGGAAGCCCGAGCTCATAACATTGCAGACATGACACCCAAGATGAATGCAATTGCGGCGGGACGCGAGAGCGAATTGGGGGTCCTGCGGTGGGCTTCTCAGCATTATCGAAACGCAGTCATCCGGAAGAAGGAAGATCCGCTCGCGAAGATTGAGAAATATACTAACGATCGGATCAATTCCGCGATCGCGGAAGGGTTCGTTCAATTTGCGATTCACGCTGATATTAAACTGACCTCAGGCGATCTGGGAAAAGCCGAAGCGGAAAATAGGGCTTTCCATAACGAGTATGTGGTCGCCGCCGGCATTCACCAGGCAATTTTGGCTGGAAGGGACGAAGAAATCTCAGAATGCCCTCCCGTGACCGCAATTGTAGCCCTGAGGCAGAACTATTTCAGCGGAGACGAGAAACCGTCGCTTGCGAATTGGGCGATGGGGCATCTCGCGCGCGACGCCGCTGTAGGGAAACACGAGATTCTGAACTATTGGAACGCTGCTCTCGATGCTGGCGATTCCGACCTCGATGCTATCCACTACCTGTCCCAATCGAACGAGCACGAATTGGTCTCAGAGGTCTTGAAAGCACTCTTAAAGGAGCGACCAAATCTGCCACCGGCCGCGCTCAGACAGGCCTTAAGCGCGTCCGCTCAATTTTTGACGCGAGATGAAATTTTGGAGCTTGTCGCAAATGCGCTCGGTGGCACCCTCGACGCGGAAGCGACAGGGCTATGGAGTTTCATCGATCTGGCGCTTGACCCTGTCAGATTCGCCATCGGCCATTCACGCGAGGCGGTTGGTGCCGCGCTTCTTGCTCCGAATGGCGACCTGGTCGAAAAATACAATCAGCTATCTCTTGATCTCGATCAGCTTGACTATCTCCGCATAGCCGCGCTCGGTGGGGATCAGCCTGCAGAAGAACGTGACTGGGCCAATCCAGATAGTTCAAGCCGCATTGTTCGGGCGGCAATCAATCGCCTCAGTGCGTCAAGTCGCGCGGATGCCGGAAAACTCCTGAAGGCGCTCATTCCGGGCGTCGACCCAAGCTGGAGCCCGGTGTTGAGTCACGCAGCTGCGGAGCATGCCTCGATGTTGCGAGACAGCATGTTCGTTGCGCCGACCGCTTCGCAATTGAAAGCTGCACTTAGCGGCGGGCCACCGGCGAACCCAGCGGATCTTGCAGCAGTCGTCATGGAGGAAATCGAACGATATAGGGCGAGCCTTCGGACGGGCAGCGAAATGCCATGGAAGCGCTATTGGAATACCGACCACACGGGCGCTGCGACCAAACCTCAAATCGAAAACGAGGATCGGGATCGACTTCTTGAGCTTCTTAGGTCTCGATTGGAGCGCTACGGTGTTGCGGCATCTCTTCCAGAGGCTCGGCGGGCTGAAAATACGCGTGCCGACGTTTTGCTCCTAACGCATGCAGGCAAAAACCTTCCAATTGAAGCCAAACGGCACTACAATCCAGAGCTGTGGAGTGCGCCCATCGAGCAGCTGACGGGTTACGCCGCGGACGAGGGCGCTTTCGGCTACGGCATTTATCTAGTTTTCTGGTTCGGCTCTGAATACAGAGTGCCAGCAAGGCGCGACCGGAAAGAAGCTCCTGCCACCGCCGAAGAACTGCAGACCATGCTTGTCGACGACCTACCATCGGAATCTGAAGGTAAGATATCGGTGATCGTGTTGGACGTTGCGCGTCCAAACGCGGGCGAGAAACGCAAGAAGGCTCTAACTCGAAAGAAAACGTCGTACAAAAACGCGCCGAAGAGCACGAAGGAATGATAGCGGCCGCAGCCCTGTGTCAAACAGCATGGCAACCGGCGCACAAAACTTGAATTGATCGAGACCTGGGTGATCGGGCAACATGTCCGGCGGTCGGTGGTGATGGTTCTCGACAACGCGGTAAGAATCTTATTCCTTCAGAGGTTGTACCCCCTTGCAACTCTTTGAAGGCAAACGTATATCCAAATCGATTTCAGCAATAGGCTGTAGCTCACGGCTCTACGGAAAGCTCGACCTTCGGGTTGTCCTCATGTACGAGCTTCGGGAATATACTATTGTTCTCTCAGTTGACGACTCCATGGTTAAACATGGGTTGCAGTTTGCTGAAGTCTCGCAATGGAGGATTTGCCGATGAAGAAATTTCATAAGCATCTCGACCTTGCTGTAGCTGTCTTGACGATGTTGTACTCCGCCCTGGAGATCATCAATGTTGCGCTCGATATCTACAGCAAGGTTGTCAACTATGCCTTTAGCGTTCGAAAACTTCCTGTATTCTTACAAAAAGAACGGCAAGCCGATTTATGCGCCTAACCCGTTCGGGGAAAAACTTGGCGCTGAACTCAAGCGCAGGGTGAACAAGGCGTATAAATTCGACAGCTTCGTCTACCATTTCAAGGACGGGTCGCATGTTCTCGCGCTGCATCGGCATCGTAACAACCAGTTTTTCTGCCGCATCGACATCTCGAAATTCTTCTACAGTATCCAGCGCAATCGCGTTAAACGCGCGTTGAAGGACATCCATGTCCAGCGGCCGGAATATTATGCGAAGTGGTCAACAGTCAAAAATCCTTACGGGGCAGGGTATGTGCTCCCCTATGGGTTCGTCCAATCGCCCATCCTGGCGACGCTAGTTATCTCGAAATCCCCAATAGGCGTCTACCTTCGCGGCCTTCCCGCATCCGTAACCGTCTCGGTCTATATGGACGATATCTGTCTCTCGGGTAATGATGAGGCCGAGCTGCAGACGGCATTCGATGGGCTTGTCGCCGCCGTCGCCGAAGCTGGCTTCACCCTCAACGACGAGAAGACGCGCCCCCCTGCGGCGCAAATCGACATCTTCAATTGCAGTCTGACCAACGGCAAAACCGAGGTATTGCAGGATCGCGTTGATGAGTTCTTCGCTGTGGATCGCTCTCCTGCAAGCGAGGAGGGATTCAAGACCTACTGCGATATCGTGGAGTCGAAGACGTGGCGCACAGGTCATAAGAAAAAGCGGCGCACCGCATATTTCCGTTCGCTCCCGAAGCCCGCGCCGGTCGCGCCCGCAGCTCCTGAGCCACCGACTACTTGAACCGGGCGGTAGTTGAGCCGGTTATCATCCCGAGCGCGAATCCAACGATGGTCGTGATGGTCTTCTCGATGAATGCGCGCTGCGACTTATCTTTACAGAAGGCATAGATGCCGGTGAAGGCAACGAGCACGAAGGCAACCAAAGCTAAGAGAATGTAGATAATCGTGTTGTCGGATTGACCGCCAGTGTCGCCCGTCGCGCTTTTGGCGTAGGCTGAGGAGATGAGATTCCACGAGACGCTTATAGTATCGCGCTGCTCGATGAATGGCGAATTCGCGAGCGACATATGTGCAGCCTGAAGCTCCTCCTGCATGGTCGTTGCAAGCTTCAACGCTTCCAGATTGTTGGCAACCAACTCTTTGAGGCGCACAAGATTGGTATTCGAGTTATTCAGGGCGATTGAGATGCGTTGGTAGTCGCCTTCGGACACCTGCCAGACCTTGACTACTTTCTCCGGATAAAGGCGCTCCCAGAGTCTCACCGCCGATGTGCTGATACCTGCCAAAAGCAGGCTGATGAGCACAGAGGAAACGAGCACCCTGAATAGATCGTAGATCCGGCTGCTAGGCGTTTCCGGTTTGGACTTTTCTGGCTCCTCAGTGCTCATGGTGTCGCTCCTCTTTGCAACCTGAGTGCACGAATTCGGGTTTCGGTGGAAGGCAGGCGCCGAGTGTTGCACGATTAAATTTGCTTCTGGGCATTTGGAGCACGCTTCTCATGTGACTAATGCAATGTTAGCGAAACGCCGCGTGATGCCACTCAGCGCTGTTGGTTGAGTCGTCCGGTTAGTGTGCGGCGTCCGGTCGCCGGCTGAGCGCCGCAAGACACATCGGGATTTCGGTGGCGCCTCAGTGCCTTATGCACAACGGCCGCCGGTGAAGTTGTTGTCTTTCCATGATTTTGGCGTGGACCGGTCGATGGTTCGAATTGGTTCAAGGCGTGCGAGAGCGGTCGAAAACTTAACGGTTTCTGGACATTTGATTTCCGCACATCGTTCCTGCCAGTCGCCGCCCTGGATCGGGTGACGTAAAAATTGACTATTGTCGGTGTCAGGAAATCGGTCGGGGCTAAAAATGGGCCGCTGGTGGCTGGGTGCGGTTAGGGGCGGAGTGACACCCAAGGCTTTGCGATCCCGTCCCATTAGGATCAGGTTTTGGGAAAATGGGCCTAGTCGTTTATACGTTGAGCGGAGCGTCATGCCAACGCAGCGAGCCTGTCACGCAGCCAGCTTTGTGCTGGATGGTTGGTCGTGCGTTCGTGCCAGATACTGGCGATGGCGAATCCGGGTATGTGGAGCGGCGGTTCCAGCACCTGCACCCGGTCTGACCAACCGTCTGCGATCCGGCGTGGGATTAGGGCGATCATATCGGATCGTGACACGATCTCTGGCACGATCAGGAAGCCCGATGTGGACAAGGCGACCGTACGACGGCGGCCGATCGCCTCAAGAGCCGCATCGGTAGGCCCGGCAAAGCCGCCTCCCTGAGGCGAAACGACGACGTGGTCCAACGCGCAGAACAAGTCCAGATCAAGCACACCGCGTACGGCTGGATGCCCCGGTCTCGCGACGACCACATACTCCTCCTCGTAGAGTTGGCGCTGGCGCATCGCAGCCGGCGCCTGTTCGGGCGTTCCCAAGGCCAGGTCCACCTCGCCACGCTCCAACTGTGTCGTGAGTGTCATCATGTCTAACGCCCGCCAGGCGATGCGGATCATCGGCGCCTCGGCCCGCAAGGCGACCGAGTAGCGTGCCAGCAGCGCATACTGGACGTAGTCGCTCGCCGCGATCACCACGGTCGCACGCAGGGTCTCCGGATTGACCGGCGCTCCTTGCTCGATGACGCGGCGAACACCCTCCAGTGCCTCGTGCAGTGGCTGCATCAGCTCGAGTGCCCGCTGGGTCAGAACCATTCCGCGCTGGCCCGGTATCAGGAGCGGATCGCCGAGTGCATCGCGAAGTCTTGCCAGCCGTGCCGACAAAGCAGGCTGGCTGAGGTTCAGCCGGCGCGCGGCGCGTGTGACGTTGCGCTCCGCAAGCAGGGCCTCAAGCGTTACGAGAAGTCCGAGATCGAGGTTCCTGGTATCCACCGTGTCGATAACAGCACGTAAAACGTTCGATTTCAATACTCAACGCGATCGCACTATTTAAGCTGGGAGCAGGTCAAATCCTGCGGCGCCTCAATCGACGACGTGGATACCAGTTCCTATGAAAGCTATCCAAGCTTATCCGCACCAAGGGCTCGACGGCCTGACGCTGGTGGATCTCCCCGACCCCAGCGAACCCGGGCCGACCGCCATCCGCGTGCGTGTGCATGCCACCTCCCTGAACTTCCACGATCTGGGTGTGGTGACGGGGCGGCTGCCATCCATCGATGGACGCATCCCCTTGGCGGATGGCGCCGGGGTGGTAGAGGCGGTCGGTTCGAAGGTCACGGAGTTCGAGCCCGGTGACCATGTCGTATCCACCTTCTTTCCGACCTGGCTGGACGGTGAAGCCTCCCTTGCAGATTTCACCACCACGCCGGGCGACGGGATCGACGGCTTCGCCCGGGAGGTCGTGGTGGCGCCCGCCACGTCCTTCACGCGCGCGCCAGAAGGCCGGAGCCACGCCGCCGCCGCGACGCTGACTACGGCCGGTGTGACGGCCTGGCGGGCCCTGGTGGTCAACGGCGGCCTCAAGGCCGGCGACAGCGTATTGGTCCTCGGCACGGGCGGCGTGTCGATCTTCGCGTTGCAGATCGCGCGGGCCATGGGAGCCACGGTGATCGCGACTTCTTCCTCCGACGAGAAGCTAGAACGGCTTCGCACGATGGGCGCTGCGCACGTCATCAACTATCGCCAGGACGAGAACTGGGGCGACCGGGTGCGCGACCTGACGGGCGGCAAGGGCGTTGACCATGTCGTGGAGGTAGGCGGCCCAGGCACACTAGCGCAGTCGATCAAGGCCTCGCGCGTCGGCGGCCACATCTCTTTGATCGGCGTGCTGACCGGGAGGGCGGGCGACGTGCCAACAGCCATGCTCATGGCGCGGCAGCAACGGCTCCAAGGCCTGATCGTCGGCAGTCGTCGGCACCAATTGGATCTGATCCGCGGCATCGACGCCGTTCCCAGCCACCCGGTGATCGACCGCTCTTTTCCGCTCGCCGAAATCGCGGACGCCTTCCGGCTCCAGGAATCTGGCGGCCATTTCGGCAAGATTGTCGTCGAATTCTAGCAACCCCAACTATCAGGAAGAGATACTCATGAAAATTCTCGTAGTTTACGCGCACCCCGAACCCACTTCGCTGACACGGCAGCTGGTCGATGTGACTGCTGAGACGTTGTCGGCAGCGGGACACACCGTGATCCATTCGGACCTCTACGGAATGAAGTGGAAGGCGGTGTACGACGCCGATGACTTTCCGGTGCGTGACAACCCCGAACGGCTGTCTTTCATCATGGAGTCTGGACATGCTTACGGAAGCGGACATCAGACGCCCGACGTAATCGCCGAGCAGCAGAAGCTGCTTGAAGCCGATGCTGTGATCCTGCAATTCCCGCTTTGGTGGTATGGCGTTCCCGCGATCCTGAAAGGCTGGATAGAGCGGGTCTATGCCTTCGGCTTTGCCTACGGCTATCAGAACGGCTCCAACGAGTTCCGATTTGGTGAGGGCATTCTCAAGGGCAAGCGAGCGCTGGTCAACGTGCAGGCCGGCGGCCCAGCGGCCGACTATGGCGCTCGGGGTATCAATGGGCCGATCGAGCAACTGCTATTCCCGCTGACCCATGGCGCGCTGTTCTATCCCGGCATGGACGTGCTCCCGACACACGCGGTCTACGACGCGGGTCACGTTTCCACGGCGGAAGAAGTGGAGGCTATCAAGGCAAGATGGCGTGTGCGTCTCGCCGGGCTATTCACCGACACGCCAATTCCCTTCCGGTCGCAAAATGGCGGTGACTTCCCCGATCGCCACACCATGGCCGACCATGTTGCGCCGGGCCAAACCGGCCTAGCCGCGCACGTTGCCGATCCGGTCGACGCATAAAGAGCAACTCCGGTGTCGCCTGATTGGTCCGCTCAGATCGCCGGGGCCTTCGGAGCTTGAGGAGATGGAAATGGATGTAGCATTTATCGGGCTCGGGCAGATGGGCTCGGGCATGGTCGACAATCTTGTGGCGGCCGGTCATCAGGTCACCGTCTGGAATCGGGACCGGGCAAAGGCTGAGCCGTTCGCTGCGCGGGGAGCGAAGGTAGCCGCCGAACTAGCCGCGGCCGCCCGGGCTGGA
>Ga0209257_1002727_pt1 | contig 16784 bp, 22 predicted proteins | sample AraplaCvi_mCL_r2_FD_184277 | JGI IMG/M metagenome (GOLD analysis project Ga0209257, IMG submission 184277) | Arabidopsis root microbial communities from North Carolina, USA - plate scrape MF_Cvi_mCL_r2 (SPAdes) (version 2) | ecosystem: Host-associated > Plants > Roots > Endosphere | place: USA...
CCCACCCCCCTAAGGAGAGACAAGATGACCTATGTAGAAGGATTTGTGGTCGCGGTGCCGACCGCCAACAAGGAAGCCTATCGCAAGCATGCCGCCGATGCGGCCCATCTGTTCAAGGAATTCGGCGTCGCGCGCATGGTCGAATGCTGGGGCGACGACGTCCCCGACGGCAAAGTGAACGACCTGAAGGGCGCCGTGCAGGCGAAGGACGACGAGACCGTCGTATTCAGCTGGTTCGAATATCCCGACAAGGCGACGCGCGACGCGGCGAACGCGAAGATGATGAGCGACCCGCGCATGGAGGCGATGGGCGGCGAAATGCCCTTCGATGCGAAAAGGATGATCATCGGCGGTTTCGATTCGATCCTCGATGACCGCGCCGATGGTTCAACCGGCTATGTCGACGGCTATGTCGTGCCCGTCCCCGACGGCAATAAGGAAGCCTATCGCGCGATGGCGCAAAAGGCGTCCGAAGTGTTCCGCGACTATGGCGCGACGCGCGTCGTCGAAGCATGGGGCGACGATGTCCCCGACGGCAAGGTCACCGACTATGCCCGCGCCGCGCACAAGAAGGACGGCGAGACCGTCGTCTACAGCTGGGTCGAGTGGCCGGACAAGGACGCGCGCACCAAGGGCTGGGAAAAGATGATGACCGACGAGCGGATGAAGCACGATCCCGACAACAATCCGTTCGACGGTGCGCGCATGATCTATGGCGGCTTCGCGCCGATCGTCGAGGCGTAGGGCCGTAAATCCTCCCCGTGGCTGGAGGCCATGGGGAGGTGGCAGCGGCGGAGCCGCTGACGGAGGGGCGATGGCGCGACGTCGCCGCCCCTCCACCACCGCTTCGCGGCGGTCCCCCTCCCCACGGCTACGCCGCAGGGAGGATCAAAGGAGAGACCAATGCCCAGCACGCAACACACGGAAACGCGCACCGCGTCCTGCCAGTGCGGCACGGTGACGCTCGAGCTCACCGGCAAGCCGATCATGGCGGCGACCTGTTATTGCCAGAGCTGCCAGACGGCGGGGTATGCGTTCGAAACGCTGCCCGGCGCGCCATCGGTGGTCGGCGCCGACGGCGGGACGCCCTATGTGCTGGCGCGCAAAGATCGCCTGACCTGGCTGTCAGGATCCGAGCAACTCGACGAACATCGGCTGACCCCCGAATCGCCGACGCGGCGCTTCGTCGCGCGATGCTGCAACGCGCCGATCGCGCTCGAATTCACCAAGGGCCATTGGCTGAGCGTCTATTCGGCGCGCATCCCCGAAGGCGAGCGCCCGGCGGCCGAGATGCGGACGATCGTGAACGACCGGCCCGCCGGCATCGAACTGCCCGAAGACATTCCCAATTATGCGACGCCGTCGGGCAAATTCATGTGGCGCTTGCTGAAAGCGTGGGCGGCGATGGGCTTTCGCGCCCCGCCGATCGAAGCGACGAAAGGATATGCGCAATGACAAAGATTGAACATCTGTCCTTCCCGAACGAGAGCCAAGCCTATCGCGCCGCGCGCGCCGCCTTGCTCGACGACGAAATCGCGCTGCGCCGCCAGATCGAAGCGGTCGCCGCCAAGCGCCGCGCGCTGCCGCCGGGCGGCGAAGTGCCCGAGGATTATAGTTTCGAGCGGATCGGCGCCTATCAGCGCCCCGAGCGCGTGAAGCTGTCCGAGCTGTTCGGCGACAAACCGAGCATCATCCTCAACAGCTTCATGTTCGGGGCCGAGCGCGACAAGCCGTGCAACGGCTGCACGCATATGCTCGATGCGATCGACGGCAGCGCGCGCCATGTCGGGCAGCGCGCGCCGCTCTATGTCGTCGCCAAATCGCCGATCGCGCGGCTCGAAGCGTGGGCGAAAGACCGGCGCTGGCCGCACCTGATCTTCCTGTCCGACGTCGAGGGCCGTTATTCGGCGGATTATTTCGGCGACACATCGAAAATCAGCGACGCGAAGCGCGCCCAACGCGGCATGAAGCCGGGCGAGAATTGGGACGAGACGATCTTCAATGTCTTTCACAAGGGTGGCGGTACGATCCGCCACGTCTGGGCGAGCGAGATGGCCTATGCCCCCGACGACCCCGGCCAGCACCACCGCGCGGGCGACCTTGTCGATCCGCTCTGGGGGCTGCTCGACATGACGCCCGAGGGGCGCGGCGACTGGTTCCCCAGCCTGACTTACTGACAACTTACTGACAATAGACCGAGGAGAGAGACGATGAGCGAAGCATCCAATTTCATCTGGTACGAACTGATGACGGGCGACCCGGCGGGCGCCGCGGCCTTTTATGGCGCGGTGGTCGGCTGGACGATCGCGGACACGGGCGAACAAACCGCGGGCGGGGTCGATTATCGCATGATCGGGCGCAGCGACGGCGGCAACGCCGGCGGCGTGCTCGCGCTCAACTCTGAGATGATCGCGGGCGGCGCGCGGCCGATCTGGATCGGCTATCTGCACGTCGCCGACGTCGACAAGGCGGTCGACGCGATCAAGGCCGACGGCGGCGCGGTGCAGATGGCGCCGATGGACATCCCCGTCGGGCGCATCGCGATGGTCACCGACCCGCAGGGCGCGGCCTTTTATGTCATGGACCCGATCCCGCCCGAGGGCGGCGGCGAGAGCGACGTCTTTTCGGTCACCGAGGCGCAGCGCGTCCGCTGGAACGAACTCGCCACCAGCGACCCCGACGCCGCGATCGCTTTCTACAAGAAGCATTTCGGCTGGGGGCAGGAAGGCGAAATGCCGATGGGCGAGCTTGGCGCGTACCGCTTTATCCAGCGCGGCGACGTCGGGCTGGGCGCGGTGATGCCGCTGATGGAAGGCTATCCGGTGCCGGTGTGGAATTTCTATATCGGCGTCGACGACATCGACCGCGCGCGCGAGGCGGTGAAGGCCAATGGCGGCACGATCACCAACGAACCGATGGAAATTCCCGGCGGCGAATATGCGATGAACGCGATCGACCCGCAGGGCGCGCCGATCGGCTTCGTCGGCCCGAAAAAATAACCCTCAACCCCAGGAGAGAGATGATGTCCAAGCAACCCGCAACGCTGTGCCTCTGGTACAATGACGACGCCGAAGAGGCCGCGAACTTCTATGCGGCGACCTTCCCCGACAGCAAAGTCGGCAAGGTCCACCGTGCCCCGGCCGACAATCCGAGCAGCAAGGAGGACGCTGTACTGACCGTCGACTTCACCGTGCTCGGGTTCCCGTGCATCGGGCTCAACGGCGGCACCGCCTTCAAGCATAGCGAGGCCTTTTCCTTTCAGGTCCACACCGACACGCAGGAGGAAACCGACCGGCTGTGGAACGCGATCGTCGGCAATGGCGGAGCGGAAAGCATGTGCGGCTGGTGCAAGGACAAATGGGGCATATCGTGGCAGATCACCCCGCGGGCCTTGACCGACGTGATGACGAGCGGCGACAAGGCGGCCGCCAAGCGCGCGTTCGAGGCGATGATGTCGATGAAGAAGATCGACGTCGCGAAGATCGAGGCGGCGATCAAGGGAGAGTGAAATGGCTCAGCGGGGGAAACCGGTCTTATTCGCATGGCTGCTCTGCGGCACGCTCGATATCGTCTATGCGGCGGTTTCGAGCGTGGTGCAGGGCGGCACCGTCTCATCGATGCTGCACGCGGTGGCGAGCGGGCCGTTCGGCGACGCGGCGCGCGGCTGGGGCATCGGCGGCGATATCGCGGGGCTGGCGACCCATTATGCGATCATGGGCGCGATGGTCGCGGCGTGGTTCTTCGTCGCGCGGCGCTGGGGCGCGCTGGCCGCATGGCCCTGGTGGCTGACCGGCACCCTCTATGGGCTGCTGCTCTATGTCATCATGAACGGGGTCGTGCTGCCGTGGCGCTTCGGAATGCCCTTCCCGCCGACCGACCTCGTCAAGGGCGCGATCGCGCTCTTTCCGCATATTTTCTTCGTTGGCTGGCCGCTCGCCTGGCTGACGCGCAAGGATAGCAATTGATGCTGATTTTTTATGGTCACCCCTTTTCGTCCTACACATGGAAGGTGCTAATCGCGCTGTACGAGAAAGGGATCGAGTTCGACTATCGGTCGGTCGATCCGGCGTATCCCGATCATATGCCCGAATTGAAGGCGCACTGGCCGGTCGGGCAGTTTCCTTTGCTCGTCCACGACGGGGTGCCCTGGTTCGAAACGTCGATCATCATCGAATATCTCGACCGGCTGGTGCCCGAGCCGCGCCTGATCCCGCAGGATTTCGACGCGGCGCTGAAAGTCCGGCTGTTCGACCGCATCTTCGACCATCATGTGATGAACCGGATGCAGGAGGTGGTGAACGACGCGCTCCGCGGCCCCGAAAACCATCTGCCGATCATCGTCGAACAGACGCATGCGCGGCTCGATATCATCTATGCCTGGCTCGACAAGGAGCTCGCGGGCGGCGGCTGGGCGACGCCTTATGGCTTCACGCTGGCCGATTGCGCCGCGGCCCCGTCGCTTTTCTATGCCGACTGGGTCTATCAGATCCCGGAAAAATACGAGAATCTGCGCGCCTACCGCGCGCGGCTGCTCGCGCATCCGACGGTGTCGCGCTGCGTCGAGGATGCGCGGCCGTACCGGCCCTATTTCCCGCTCGGCGCGCCCGACCGCGATTAAGCGTCCCGAAATGGGGTTAACAGGCCGCTGACACTGCCTGTTCGCCATTTGATAGGCGCGCACGCGCGAAGGCGGACGCATGGTTTCGCCGTCCGCCTTCCTGCGCACGCTCATCATCGCCGCTTTGGCGGCGGTGCTGGCGTTCGCGCCGGCGCAGGCGCAGCAGGTCGTGACGGTCACCACGACGACGGTGACCTGGACCTATGACGATGCCGGCGACGACGATGGCGCGGATTATATCGACGAAGACGCCGCGCTGCTCGATGACGAGGCACTCGCAGAGGATGCCGGTTTCGCGGCGACGCGGCGCTATGCGCCCGCCGCCACGCTCGCGACGCTCGGCCATGCCAAGGCCAGCTTTGGGCCCTTCTCGGTAATCGATGCCACCACCGTCCGCATGGCGGGCGATGTCACCTCGGCAACGCCGCGCCAGTTCGCGGCGATGCTGGCCGCTTATCCGGGGCTTAAGCGGCTCGAGATGACCGACTGCCCCGGCAGCCTCGACGAGGAAGCGAATCTGATCCTCGCACGCGCGATCCGCCGCGCGGGCATGGAAACCGTTGTTCCGGCGGGCGGCTCGATCCGCTCGGGCGCGGTCGAGCTGTGGCTCGCGGGCGTCACGCGCCGCGCCGCGCCCGATGCCGAATTCGGCGTGCATAGCTGGGCCGACGAATATGGCCGCGAAGCGAACGATTATCCCGCGAGCGATCCGGTTCATGCCGAATATCTTGGCTATTATCGCGAAATGGGCATGGACACCGCCAAGGCGCGCGCCTTTTACGCGCTGACCAACAGCACCCCGTTCGACGACGTCCGCTATCTGACGCGCGACGATATGGCACGCTTCGTCACGCTCAACTGACGCGGCGTCGCTTTGAACGCTGCTTTATCCTTGTAACACGCCGCCGCCTCCCCCACATCGCCCGCATGGCGACACGGAGCCTCTATCAGCGATTGCGATCGAACGTGCAGGTCCGCCTCGCGCTGTTCACCCTGGGCGTCGTGATGATGGCGATCTCGCCGATCGTCGGCATTTTGCCCGGCCCCGGCTTCATCATCCTCTTCCCGCTCGGCCTGATGCTGTGCCTGCAGAACAGCGCGTGGGCGAAGCGTATCTATGTCCGGTTCAAATGGCGCCATCCGCGCTATGCCGCGTGGACCGACCGGGTGATGCGGCGCGCGAGCGCGGCGCGGAAACGCGAGCGCGCGGCAGTCGATGCGATCAAAAAGGCGGCTTTCCACGGCAAGACAACGGAAAACCGCGCCAATGGCGATTGACTTTGCGCCGACTCTCGCTTATCCGCGCCTCCATCAGTGGCCGCCCACGTTTGGCGGCCCTTTTCTGTTAAAGCTTTTGACGAGAATTAGGGACAACCGCGATGAAGCGTACCTTTCAACCGAGCAACCTCGTACGCGCCCGTCGCCACGGTTTCCGCGCCCGCAAGGCGACTGTCGGCGGCCGCAAGGTTCTCGCCAACCGCCGCGCCCAGGGCCGCAAGAAGCTGTCGGCCTGATCGCTGACGCTTCTGCGCCAGTGATACTGGTGCGAACGCTTTCAAAACGCAGCGAATTTCTGGCCGCCAATCGCGGCCTTCGCTTTCCCATGCCCGGCTTTGTCCTGCTCGTCCGCCAGCGCGGCGACGGCGACGATTCGCTGGGCATTGGCTATACCGTCAGCAAGAAGGTCGGCAATTCCGTCACCCGCAACCGGATGAAACGCCGGCTGCGCGAACTGTGCCGCGCCGCCTTGCCCGAATCGGGCATCGCCGGCGCCGACCATGTGCTGATCGGCCGGCCGGGCGGCAACGACATCGTCTTTGCCGAACTTGGCGAGCATCTCGATTCGGCGCTGAAGCGCGCGGCGAAGAAGCTCGTAAAGCCGGCATGATCGCGAAACTGCTGATCCTGATCGCGCGCGGGTGGCAAATCGGCCCCTCGCGCATCCTTCCCCCCACCTGCCGTTATTCGCCTTCGTGCAGCGCCTATGCGATCACCGCGCTTCAGCGCCACGGTGCGATCAAGGGTGGCTGGTTGGCGACAAAGCGGCTATTGCGCTGCCATCCTTGGGGCGGACACGGGTACGACCCGGTCCCGTAATCGATTCCCGACATTCTTTAGAGACGAAGAGAGACCGACAAGCGTGGACGACAAACGTAACATGATCACGGCCATCCTGCTGTCGGTGGCGATCCTGATCGGCTGGAACTTCGTTTCCGAGAAATTCTTCCCCACGCCCGACAAGCCCGATGTGACCAGGACGGTCGCTGGGCACGACAGCACAGCGGCACCCGCCGCGACGCCGGGCCAGCCCGCCGCGCTGCCGGCGCCCGGCGTGCCCGCCACCGCGCCGCAGGCGATCCGCCCGGTCGATGCCGTGCTCGCCGACGGCAACCGCATTCCGATCGACACCCCTGCGATCAAGGGGTCGATCAACCTCGTCGGCGCGCGCGTCGACGACATCACGCTCAGCAAATATCGCCAGACGATCAAGAAGGATTCGCCCGCGGTGCGCCTGTTCGCGCCCGCCGGCACCAAAGCCGCCTATTTCGCGAGCATCGGCTGGTCGGCGCAGGGCATTGCCGTTCCGGGAGCCACCACGGTGTGGACCGCCAGCGGCACGAAGCTGACCCCGTCGACCCCAGTGACGCTGAGCTGGGCGAACACGACCGGCCAGACCTTTCGCATCGAATATAGCATCGATGACGATTATCTGATCACCGCGAAGCAGACGATCGCCAACACCGGCTCAGCGCCCGTGAGTGCAAGCAGCTTTGCGCTGATCGACCGCCTTGGCAAGCCGACCGACCCGCACGAGCAGGACAGCGTCACGATCCACGTCGGCCCGACCGGATATCTTGACGGTAAGTCTGTGTTCGACACCGATTATGACGATGTCGAGGAAGCGCCGAACCGCAGTGTGCGTTACAGCTCGGCTGGCTGGCTCGGTTTCACCGATAAATATTGGCTCGCGGCAGTCGTCCCCGCGAAAGGAGAGCGCGTAAGGGCGGAGATCAGCTCGCCCGCCGCTAACAACTACCAAACGCTGTTCGCGCGCGACTTTGCGCAGGTCGCGCCGGGCAAGCAGGTCACGACGACCAGCCGCATTTTTGCCGGCGCCAAGGAAGTTTATACGCTTCAGGCGTATGAAAACGATCAGGGCATCACGCGCCTGTCGAACGCGATCGACTGGGGCTGGTTCGAATTTTTCGAGGTTCCGATCTTCAAGCTGCTCGACTGGCTGTTCAAGCAGGTCGGCAATTTCGGCGTCGCGATCATGGTGCTGACCTTGATCATCCGCGCGCTGATGTTCCCGATCGCGCAGCGCCAGTTCGGATCGATGGCGCAGATGCGCCTCGTCCAGCCGAAGATGAAGGCGCTGCAGGAACGTTACAAGGACGACAAGCCCAAGATGCAGCAGGAGCTGATGAAGCTCTATAAGGACGAGAAGATCAATCCGCTCGCCGGCTGTCTGCCGATCCTGATCCAGATCCCGATCTTTTACGCGCTGTACAAGGTGCTGATGCTGACGATCGAAATGCGGCACCAGCCGTTCATCCTGTGGATCAAGGATCTGTCGGCGCCCGATCCGCTGCACATCCTGAACCTGTTCGGCCTGCTGCCCTTCACCCCGCCGTCGATCCTGTCGATCGGCATCCTCGCGGTGATCCTGGGCATCACGATGTTCCTGCAGTTCCGTCTGAACCCGCAGGCGACCGACCCCGTGCAACAGCAGGTGTTCAAGATCATGCCGTGGCTGTTCATGTTCATCATGGCGCCGTTCGCGGCGGGCCTGCTGCTTTACTGGATCACCAACAATCTGCTGTCGATCGCGCAGCAGCAGTGGATGTACCGCAAATATCCGGCGCTGAAGGCGGCGGCGGCAAAGTGAGCGAAGTCGAACTCGAACCCGGCGCCGATCCCGAACGGGCGGAGCGCGCGCGCAAGCTGTTTTCGGGACCGATTACGTTCCTGAAATCGGCGCCCGCGCTCGAACATCTGCCGCCGCCGAGCGTGCCCGAGATCGCGTTCGCGGGCCGCTCGAACGTCGGCAAGTCGTCGCTGCTCAACGCGCTGACCAACCGCAACAGCCTGGCGCGCACCTCGGTGACGCCGGGCCGGACGCAGGAGCTCAACTATTTCGACGTCGGCGAGACTCCGCTGGTCTTCCGGCTCGTCGACATGCCCGGCTATGGCTTTGCCAAGGCGCCGAAGGATGTCGTCAAGAAATGGCGCTTTCTGATCAACGATTATCTCCGCGGCCGCGCCGTGCTGAAGCGCACGCTCGTGCTGATCGACAGCCGCCACGGAATCAAGGAGGTCGACCGCGACGTGCTCGAAATGCTCGACACCGCGGCAGTCAGCTATCGCATCGTGCTGACCAAGGCCGACAAGATCAAGGCGACCGAGCTCGAAGCGGTGCAGGCGGCGACTGAAGCCGAAGCCCGCAAGCATCCTGCCGCGCATCCGCAAGTGATCGCGACGAGCAGCGAAAAGGGCATGGGCATCGCCGAGTTGCGCACCGCGGTGCTGGAGGCGGTCGAGAGTTAGCTTTCTTGTGCTTTCTCCCCCCTCCCGCTTGCGGGAGGGGTCGGGGGAGGGCATGTCATACGGGACTTCGGGCTGAAACATGCCCTCCCCTGGCCCCCTCCCGCAAGCGGGAGGGGAATACGGAGACCCCATGAAACTGTTTCTCGGCAACAAGGCCTATTCGAGCTGGAGCCTGCGCGGCTGGCTGGCGGTCAAGCATAGCGGCCTGCCGTTCGAGGAAGTCACTGTCCCGCTTTACGACGAGGATTGGTCGAACCGCCGCGAAGGCGACGAATTCGCCCCGTCGGGCGGCAAGGTGCCGATCCTGTGGGACGGCGACGATATCGTCGTGTGGGACAGCCTCGCGATCATCGACTATCTCAACGAAAAGACCGGCGGCACGAAGGGTTTCTGGCCCGACGACATGGCCGCGCGCGCGATGGCGCGCTCGATGGCGGCCGAAATGCATTCGAGCTTTGCTGCGCTGCGCCGCAACCACAGCATGAACATCCGGCGCATCTATCCGCCAGCCGAGCTGCTCCCCGAAGTGCAGGCCGATGTGATCCGCATCTTCCAGATCTGGGCGGAGGCGCGCGCACGGTTCGGCGGTGAGGGCGATTATCTGTTCGGCAAATGGTCGGCCGCCGACATCATGTTCGCGCCGGTCGTGACGCGCTTCGTCACTTACTCGATCCCGCTGCCACGCTTTGCCGCTGCTTATGCGCAGGCGGTGATCAGCCATCCGTGCATGCAGGAATGGATCGGCGGCGCGCAGGCCGAGGACTGGATCATCGAGAAGTTCGAGGGGCCGGTCGAGGGCTAAGGGATGCGGCTCGTCGGATAGGGCGTGCCGTCCTTGTGGAAATAGCCGTCGGGCGTGAACAGCATGTCGATGTCCGAATAGCCGCCCCCGGTGTCATATTTCTTGCCACCACCCAGCGCGACGAAGACGCAGTCGGCATCCGATTCGTTGACGAGGTGGTGCCCGTTGGTGCTGCCCTTCGGCCACACCGCGATATCGCCCGGGCGCATCAGCCAGCGGCCGTCGTCCTCGATCAGCACCGCCTCGCCCGAGATCATCACCAGCATCTCGTCCTCGCCGTCGTGCCAGTGGCGCTGCGACGACCAGGCGCCGGGCTTAAGCACGACATGGCTCGCAGCGAAATCGCTGAGCCCCGTGACGGGGGCGAGGCGGCGATACCAGCGGCCCTGCACGGGCTCGCTGTAGGGCGCGGGGTAGCCGGTGGTGTTGGTTTGCGGGATCGTGTCGAGATCGAGTTTGGGCATGACAGTCCTCGTGGAGTATGTTCTTCCTTTGTTTCGCACAAAGGCCGCGCGCTGCAAAGCCTCGACTTGGACGGCGGCGAAGGGGTAAGGGAGCGGAATGAGCATCACCGTCGATCCCGTTGAGCTGGCCAAGGCGTTGATCGCCGCGCCGAGCGTCACCCCCGCCATGGGCGCCGTGTTCGACGCGCTGGAGGCGGCGCTGACGCCGCTCGGCTTCACCGTCGAGCGCTTCATCGACGGGATCGAGCCCGACGGGCCGGTCGAAAACCTTCTCGCGGTGCGGACGGGCAAGGGCCCGAAGCATTTCGGCTTTGCCGGGCATCTCGACGTCGTGCCGCCGGGCGTCGGCTGGACAGGCGATGCGTTCGCGCCCGAGGTTCGCGGCGATCTGCTCTATGGCCGCGGCGCGGTCGACATGAAGGGCTCGATTGCGGCGTTCGTTGCCGCGGCGGCTGCAACGCCCGCTGAGGCCGGGACGATCAGCCTGATCATCACCGGCGACGAGGAAGGCCCCGCGATCTTCGGCACGCGCGCGCTGATGGAGCATATGGATGCGCGCGGCGTGAAACCCGACATGATCGTCGTCGGCGAACCGACCTCGGTCAACAAGCTGGGCGACATGGTGAAGATCGGGCGGCGCGGCTCGGTCAATATCTGGATCGACGTGCCGGGGACGCAGGGGCATGTCGCTTACCCGCACCTTGCCGACAATCCGATCCCGAAGCTCGTGCGGATCATGGCGGCGATCGATGCGGTGGCGCTCGACGAGGGGAACGACTGGTTCCAGCCGTCGAACATAGAATTCACCGATATCGAGGTCGGCAATGGCGCGACCAACGTCATCCCTGCCTCGGCGCGCGCGCGGCTGTCGATCCGCTTCAACGACCAGCAGAAGGGCGCCGACCTCGTCGCGATGATCGAGCGCATCGCGCATGAGGTCGAACCGAAGGCGAAGGTGCTGGGCAAGATTTCGGGCGAGGCCTTCCTCACCCCGCCGGGCGATCTGTCGGGGCTGGTCGCCGAGGCGATCCATGCCGAGACCGATGTGATGCCCGAGATGTCGACGACGGGCGGCACGTCGGATGCGCGCTTCCTCCACGCGCTTTGCCCCGTGGTCGAGTTCGGGCTGACCAATGCGACGATGCACAAGCTCGACGAGGCGGTGGCGATCGAGGATCTGCACACGCTCACCGCCATCTATCGCGGTATCCTGATCCGCGCCTTCGCTTAGTCCTCGCGGGCGCGCCGCAGGATCACGTAAACCGCGCCCGCGCCGCCGTGGCTGATATGCGCGGGGCGGAGCGCGACGATCTGGTCGGCGTAGGGCGAATAGGCGAGCCAGTCGGGTAGCGAGGCGCGGATCGCGCCGCGCGGGCGCGGGTCGCCGTGCATCTGCGGCAAGCGGTCGGCGCCCGGGCGGAGGCGTCCGGCGACCACGAGCAGTACGCGCGCGCCGCGCATCAGCCCGCGCCCGATGGCGTCGTCGAGCAAGGCCTGTGCCGAGGCGAGCGTATGGCCGTGGAGGTCGATGCTGAGATCGGGGCGGACGAGGCCTTTGCGCAGGCGGCGGTCCCAATGGCCGTCGAGCGTTGCTTGGCTGTGCGTGCGGCGCGGTGGTGGCAATTTGGCGGGAGCTCGTGGCGCGGCGGCGGGGGCCGCGGTGCTGCGCGGGGTCGGTTTCGGCGGGCTGATGGTCGGCGGGGCGACGGGCGCGAGCGGGGCCTTGGCCTTGGGCAGCGGCTTTACGGTCGCCGCGACCTTTTTCCACAGCGCGCTTTCCTCGGGGGCGAGGCGCCGCGGCACGTCAAGGCGCCGGGATCAGCCGCGCGATGCTGGCGCGCGGCAGCAGCAGCAGCGCCGAGCCACGCCCCGACATGCCGCCCGCGATCGCGCGCGCTTTGTCGCCCGCGCCCCAGAAGCTGTCGAAGCGGTTCGCGCCCTTGATCGCGCCGCCGGTGTCCTGCGCGATCCACAGCCCATTGGGCTCGGCGCGGTCGAGCGAAAGGAAAACGGGGGCGCCAAGCGGCACATATTTGGGATCGGCGGCGACGCTCGCGCGGCCGGTCACCGGAACGCCAAGCGCACCGAGCGGGCCGGGGCCGGTGAGTTCGCGGAAGAAAACCCAGCTGGGATTCTCGTTCATCACCGCCACGCCGCGCACCGGGTCGGCGCGCAGATAATCGAGGATGCCCTGCATCGACGCCTGGCCGCGCTGCAGCTCGCCGCGGTCGAGCAGCAGCTTGCCGATGCCGACATAGCCGCGGCCGTTCTGCGTATCGTAACCGATGCGCATGATGCCGCCGTCGGGCAGGCGGAGGCGGCCCGAGCCCTGCACCTGCAGGAAGAAAAATTCGGCCGCATCGGCGGCATAGGCGATTTCGAGCCCGCGCCCGTCAAGCGCGCCGCTCTCAATCGCGGTGCGGTCGTAGTAGCGGGTGAAATTGCTGCCATCAACGCGGCCACGGATCTTGCGGCCCTTCAGATCGTCGGCGAACTGACCGAGGTCGACCTCGATCAGGTCGGCGGGGCGGCGATAGATGGGAACGTCGTAACCCGGCTGCTTCGTACGCGAGCCGGCGATTTCGGGTTCGTAATAGCCGGTGACGAAGGCGGTGCCCGCGCCGACCTGCACGGTGCCGAAATAGTTGGTGAAGAAGGCGAGCGCGTCGCTGTCCTTCCAGCTTTTCGCCGCAGTGCAGCTTTCGGCCCAGTCGGCGCCTTGCGTCAGACCGCTGGTGTCGGTGCGGCGCTGGACCGAAGGGCAACTGATACGGAAGGCGACGAGCGCGGCGGTCGCCTGCTCGGCAGTCACACCGAGCGTCGAGAAGTCGGGGCCCGCGACGACACCACTGGCGGCGGCGGTCGTCGCGTCGGCCGGGACGGTGGGCGCAGGAAGCACCGCCCGCGCGGTGGCCGGAATCGGCTGGGCGGCGGCACCGGCGCCTTCGGACGGGCGCGGGACATAGGGACGCGGTGTACCCGCCGGGCGCGACGGTGCGGGCGCGACGGTTGTGGGGCGGCTATCGGCCTCGGGAATCACCGACGCGCAACCCGAAAGCAGCGGCAGGGCGGCGAGCAGCGCGAATCCGAATGCCCGCGCGCGCGGCGCCCCCACCATTTTAATCATGGGGTCAGGCCGATTCGGCTTCGTCGAGCACCCAATTGGGGTCGTTGCTGCCGATCTGGCGGCGGAAGGTCCACAGATCGTCGGTCTGCGACGCGTCGCTCATCGACCCGGCGATCAGTTTGCCGTCTGCATCGCGGGTGACCGCGCTGATATCGGCACGGTAGCGCACGGTGATGCGCGCTTCGCTGCGGTTCAGTTCGACCGCGGTGATCTTGGCCGAATCGATTCCCATCAGTCGGTTGTCGAGCGTTTCGCCGCGGCTTTCGCGCGCGGCAACCGCATCGGCGAAGGCTTCGTAGCTGTCGTCGTCGCAGAGATCGCGAAGCGTGTCGCGGTCGCCCTTCCAATAAGCCTCGAGGATCATGCGGTACGCCGCTTCGGCACCCTCCATGAAACGGCCGGCGTCGAAATTGCGGTCGGTCGCGAGCAGCTGGCGAAGGCCGGCTTCGGCCGCGGGTTCGTAAACGAGACCCGAGGTGTCGGCGGCGGCAGGCGCGGCGGTCTGCGATCCGTCGTTTTCGTCGAGCCGGACCGGCGACGCAGCGGTGCGCTCACGCGGCAGCACAGGCTCCTGCTCGTGCCCCGTGCGCTTGCCAAGCACCGAGTAGAGCCGCATGCCGAGGAAGGCGGCAATCATGGCGAGCAGGACGATGGAAAAAGCGGTCACGGGCAAAAGTCCAATGCGGGCAATGGAAACATAGTGGTTCTTACATAGGCGATACGCGCCCTAGTTTCAAACGACCATGGCGACTACGGCGCGGCGGGTCAACGATTCAGCCTTAACTATACCACGGCACAGGGCGCCCATTGTGCTCGCTGCCGGGCGCTGCTAAGCGCCGCGGCAACCGTCCGCCGCGGTCCCGACACGGTCTGCGGTGCGGATATTGTTTCCATCTTTCCAGTGAAAGCTTCTTCGACATGGCTGACGAAACCAGCGCCGACCTTAACAACCCCGCCCTGCAGCCCAATGGCGAAGACACGAGCCCGGCGATCGGCCTGATTTCGCAATATGTGAAGGATCTGTCGTTCGAAAACCCGAACGCGCCGGCCGTTTACCAGTGGCAGGACGCGCCGCAGGTCGACGTGCAGTTCAACATCGCCGCCGACAGCGTCGGTGAGAATCTGTACGAAGTGACGCTGAAGATCGACGTGACGTCGAAGACCGATCAGGGCACGAGCTTTGTGATCGACCTGAAATATGCCGGCCTGTTCGGCGTCCGCAACGTCCCCGACGACCAGCTTCAGCCCTTCTTCCTGGCCGAAGCGCCGCGCATCCTGTTCCCCTTCGCGCGCCGCGTCGTTGCCGATGCCGTCCGCGACGGCGGCTTCCCGCCGCTGCTGCTCGAACCGATCGATTTCCACGGCCTGTTCATGCAGCAGGTCCAGCAGGTCGAAGGCCAGGGCGAGATGGCAGCGCCGGTCGGCGAAGCCTGATCTTTCCCCGTCATTGCGAGGGCCGAAGGCTCGTGGCAATCCAGGGCTGTGCCAAACCGCTCTGGATTGCTTCGCTACGCTCGCAATGACGAACCTTTTTGACCCCGGACGCCGATCCCCGGCGCGAGCTCATATAGAATGAGCAGCCTGATCAAGAATGTCGGGACGATCGGCGGGCTGACGATGGTCAGCCGCATTTTCGGTTTCGCCCGCGATATGCTGCTCGCCCGCGTGCTGGGCGCCGGCCTTGCCGCCGACGCCTTCCAGCTCGCGTTCACGCTGCCCAACACCTTTCGCCGCCTGTTCGCCGAGGGCGCCTTCTCGGTCGCCTTTGTCCCGACGTACAGCCGCGCGCTGCATGGTGAGGGCGGCGAGGAGGCAGCCGCGAAATTCGCCGACGATGTGCTGTCGGTGTTCCTGTGGGTGCTGCTCGCCTTTTCGGCCGTGATGATGATCGCGATGCCGGGCATCGTCTGGCTGCTCGCGCGCGACTTCCAGGAGGTGCCGGGCAAGTTCGAATTCGCGGTCTTCCTGAGCCGCGTGACCTTCCCCTATCTGGCGCTGGTCAGCCTCGTCGCGATGCTGTCGGGCTTGCTCAACGCCCGGTCGCGGTTTGCGCCGGGCGCCTTTGCGCCGGTGCTGCTCAATATCGTGCTGATTTGCGGCATCGTCACCGGGTGGTGGCTGCGCGGGCCCGGTGGCGACGACCGGATCGTCGCCGAAGCGCTGTGCGTCGCGGTGAGCGTCGCCGGCGTCGTCCAGCTCGCCTATATGTGGTGGGCCGTGCGCCGCGCCGGGCTCAAGCTTCACTGGCGCCTGCCCAAGCTCACGCCCGAGGTTCGACGATTGGGCGTTCTGATCCTGCCCGCCACTTTTGGCGCGGGCATTTATCAGGTCAGCCAGTTCGTCGACACTTTCTTCGCGACTTCGCTGGCGCAGGGCTCGCTCACGCTGCTGAAGCTCGCCGACCGGCTCAACCAGCTGCCGCTCGGCATCGTCGGCATCGCGCTCGGCACCGCGATCCTGCCGATGCTGTCGCGCCATATCCACAGCGGCGACGCCGCCGAGGCGCAGCGATTGCAAGGCAATGCGTTCGAGATCGCGACGCTGCTGACGCTTCCCGCCGCCGCCGCGCTCGCGATCTGCGCGCCCGCCTTCGTCACCGCTTTCTTCGTCGGCGGCCGCTTCACCGATGCCGATGGCGCGATCATGGCGCAGATTGTCGCCGCGCTCGTCGCGGGGCTCCCCGCCTATGTCATCGTCAAGATTCTAAACCCCGGTTTCTTCGCGCGCGAGGATATGCGCACCCCGGTGTGGACCGCGCTCGCGGCGCTGATCGTCAATATTGCGATCAACCTCTATGTCGTCGAACATTATGGCATCGTCGGGCTCGCGGGCGCGACCGCGGCGTCGGCGTCGCTCAACTGCATCCTGCTCTATACCGTGCTTCACCGCCGCGGCTGGTTCCATTTTACCGCGAAGCTCGCGGGGCGCATCGCGCGCCAGCTGATTGCGGTCGCCGCGATGTCGGCGCTGCTCTGGTGGATGATGCCAATGATGGCGCCCTATTATGGCGGCGGCGTGTTCGAGCGCATCTGGTCGCTCGCCGCGCTATGTACGGCGGGCGGCGCGGTGTTTTTCATCGTCGCCTTCCTCGTCGGCGCGCTTGACAAGGATCTGGTCGCCATGCTGACGCGGCGGCGCGCCAAACCGGCGGTTGAACAGGAGTAAGACATGCGGACGCTATCGGGCATCCAGCCCACCGGAAATTTGCATCTCGGCAATTATCTG
>Ga0209257_1002728_pt1 | contig 16778 bp, 17 predicted proteins | sample AraplaCvi_mCL_r2_FD_184277 | JGI IMG/M metagenome (GOLD analysis project Ga0209257, IMG submission 184277) | Arabidopsis root microbial communities from North Carolina, USA - plate scrape MF_Cvi_mCL_r2 (SPAdes) (version 2) | ecosystem: Host-associated > Plants > Roots > Endosphere | place: USA...
CAGCACCTCGACCGACGGCTTGTGGCGGTTCACCGGCTCGCCGTCCTGCACGCGCGCGATGTAGTTGGCGCCCGAGCGCTCGACGCTGAAATGCATGCCGCCCGGCGCGATGTAGCCGTGGCCGGGCAGGATGCGCTCGCCGTCCTGCGCCTCCTTGACGCGGATCTTGCACAGGCTGTCCAGCCGCGCGGCGTAGCTGCGCGTGAAGCCCGGCGGCATGTGCTGCGTGATGCAGACCGCGGGGCAGTCGGCCGGCAGGTTGATCAGCACGTCCTTGGTCGCCTCCGTGCCGCCGGTGGAGGCGCCGATGAAAATCAGCTTCTCGGTGGAGAGCCGGCCCAGGCTCGCGATCGGCGCGGCCGGCTTCAGGGGCGGCGTCGCGCCGCCGGCCGGGGCCGGGGCGCCGGCCGCCGCGGCCGGACCCGGCGCCTGCAGGCGGCGGATGTGCGCCTTCGACGCGATGCGGATCTTGTCCGTGATGTCCTGCGCCAGCGCCCGGATGCCGTCGGCCACGCCGATCTTGGGCTTGGCGACGAAGTCCACCGCGCCCAGCTCCAGCGCCTTGAGCGTGACCTCGGCGCCGCGCTCGGTCAGCGTGGACACCATCACGACCGGCATCGGCCGCAGCCGCATCAGCCGCTGCAGGAAATCCAGGCCGTCCATCTTCGGCATCTCGACGTCCAGCGTGATCACGTCCGGGTTGAGGTTGCGGATCATCTCGCGCGCCGCGAGCGGGTCGCTGGCCGCGCCGACGCACTGCATGTCGGGCTGCCGGTTGATGATCTCGGTCAGGATGCTGCGCACCAGCGCGGAATCGTCGACGACGACGACGGTGGTCTTGGCCATGGCTTCTTACTCCTCGGAACTTCGGGACGTCTGGCCGTCTCAGAACAGATCGATCGAGCCGCCGCTGCTGGCCACCGGCTGCGCGCGCTGCGCGGCCGCCTTGTCCTGCTGGACCAGCGCGTCGGCGTTGGTGGGCGCCAGGCGCTTGACCATGGCCTTGCCGCTCTTGGGCAGGAAGCACACCTTGCGCGGGTACACGTCCATCACGTCCTTGGACACGATGGGGATGCGCTCCAGCTTCAGGAAGTCGATGACGAAGTTGGTGTTGCGCTCGCCCACGTTGATCGTGTTCATGCCGGAGATGACCGCGCCGCCGCCGAAGATCTTCGCCTCCATGCGGCTCTTGGCGGCGCCGCGCTTCATCATCTCGTTGATCAGCAGCTCCATCGCGAAGGAGCCGTAGCGGCCCGAGTCGCCATGGCCCTCGGGCAGCATGAAGTGGTTCATGCCGCCGATCTGCGCGTGACGGTCCCACAGGCAGGCCGCGATGCACGAGCCCAGCGTCGTCATGACGAGCAGGTCGTCGTTGTCGACGAAGTACTCGCCCGGCAGCACCTTGACCGCGGCGTTCTTGAAGTGGGCGTCGTAGAAGAAGAACGAGGCTTCGCCGTTCTTGCGGGACACCAACTTCAACTGGGCCACGCGCTGCGCGCCGGCGCTGGCCATCGCCGCGCTTTGCTGCAGGGCCGAGGAGGCGGAAGGCAGGGTCATGGGATGGTTCCGTTAAACGCGCTCGTAGATCGTCTTGCCGCGCAGGCGGAAGAGATCGCGGGAATCGGTGAAGTTCTCGGAATGCCCGACGAACAGCAGCCCGCCCGGACGCATCACCTTGTGGATGCGCTCCAGGACCTTGCGCTGCGTCGGCGCGTCGAAATAGATCATCACGTTGCGGCAGAACACGATGTGGAAGGGGTCGCCCAGCGGCCACGAGGTGTGCATCAGGTTCAGCGTCCTGAACTCGATCATCTTGGCCAGCTCGGGCTTGACGCGGATGCGGCCCTCGTTGGCGCCGGTGCCGCGCAGGAAGAACTGCTTGAGCCGCTGCGGCGACAGCCCGCGCGACTCGGCCGCGTAGACGCCGCGCCGGGCCGTGTTCAGCACGTTGGTGTCGATGTCGCTGGAGACGATCTGCACGCCCGCGCCGCTGCCCAGCGACTCCTGGCAGGTCATCGCGATGGAGTAGGGCTCCTCGCCGGTCGAGGCCGCGCAGCACCAGATCCGGATCGGTTTGCCGGTCAGCGCCTTGAGGTCGTCGTTGAGCGAGAGGAAGTGATGGTCCTCGCGGAAGAAGGAGGTCAGGTTGGTGGTCAGGCAGTTCACGAACTCCTGCCACTCCTGGTCGCCTTGCGCGCCGCTGACGCTCTCCAGCCAGTTCAGGTAGTCGGCGAAGCTCTTGTGGCCGGTGTCGCGCAGCCGGCGCGACAGCCGGCTGTAGACCATCGCATGCTTGCCGTCGTGCAGCGAGATGCCAGCGTGTTGATAGATCAGCTGGCGGACCCGTTCGAAGTCGGCGCGGCTGAAGCTGAACTCGTGATCGATCGCCTCGACGGGCGACGGCGTCGCGAGCGAGACCGGTTGACCTTGGCGCATGGGGCTGTATTGGACTTCTTCGAAGGTGGGATGCCGTAGCACCGGATGGCCGCCATTGTCGGCAATCGTTAGTTTGATTGTGTTCGGTCGGAATGATGTGTGAAAGAGGTGGGGGGAAGCCCTCTTTTCTGCGCGCTCATTTGGGGGGGAAGCCGCTAGACTCCGCCCGAAATTGCCCCATCCGATCTTGGACGCTCCCCACAGTCTCATTGCCGCGCACAAGTTGCGCCTGGACCTGGCCTTGCAGCTCCTGCAGCAGGCCGGGGCGATGCTGCCCGACGCGGAGCCCTACTCCGAGGCCTGGCTGCAAGGCATCCTCGACGCGCTCTGCGACCTCTCGAGCAAGGACGCGTTGACCGGGCTGGTCAACCGCCGCAGCTTCGAGATGGCGCTGGGACGCGAGGTGGACCGGGTGGCGCGGTCCGGAGAGCCGGCGCTGCTGCTGGTGCTGGACATCGACCACTTCAAGGCGGTCAACGACACCTACGGGCATGCCGCCGGCGACCTGGTGATCCGCGCGGTCTCGCAGGCGATCGGCCAGACGGTGCGGCCGATGGACACGGTGGCCCGGATCGGGGGCGAGGAATTCGCCATCATCCTGCCCAACTGCCCGACCTCGTACGGCGTGACGGTGGCCGAGCGCATCCGGCAGCGGGTGCAGGCGCTGGCCGTCAGCATGGGCAGCGGCCAGCCGCCGCTGACCTGCACGATCAGCATCGGCGGGGCGTTCGCGCCGCAGTGGGTGCGGTCGTCGACGCTGATCTGGACCGAGCGGGCCGACCGCCAGCTCTACCGCGCGAAGGCCGAGGGCCGCAATCGCGCCTGTCTGGAGAGCCATGTCGACTCGCTGGTCAGCGCCGAGGAAAAAGGCATGTTGTTCGCCGTAACGCAACAGGATAGTGAATGAGCATGACAACAGCTCCTGCTGCACCGAAAGCCCGCGCAGGCGCTCGCACCTTGGCCGTCACGAGCGGCAAGGGCGGCGTGGGCAAGACCTTCGTCACCGCCAACCTGGCGGCGGCCCTGGCCGCGCGCGGCGAGCGCGTGCTGGTGCTGGATGCCGACCTCGGCCTGGCCAACCTGGACGTGGTGCTGAACCTGCACCCCAAGCTGACGCTGCACGACGTCTTCACCGAGCGCTGCACGCTGGAGCAGGCGATCCTGCCGGCCCCGGGTGGCTTCCACGTGCTGCTGGCGGGCTCGGGCATGGTGGAGTACTCGCGCCTGACGCCTGACGTGCGCGACAAGCTGCTGCACATCCTGGAGGTGGTGCGGCCACGCTTCGATTACGTGCTGCTGGACACGGGGGCGGGCATCTCGGACGTGGTGCTGTTCGCCGTCTCGATGGCACATGACGTGCTGGTCGTGGCGACGCCGGAGCCGACCTCGCTGACGGACGCGTACGCGACGATCAAGGTGCTGGCGACCCAGCAGGAGCGCCGCCAGGTGCACCTGATCATCAACCAGGCCAACCGGCCGGGCGAGGGCAAGCTGATCTGCGGCCAGCTGCAGCAGGTGCTGCAGCGCTTCGTCGGACCGTCGCCGGGCCAGAGCTTCAAGCTCGAGCTGCTGGGCGAGGTCAAGAACGACGCGATGGTCCGGCAGGCGGTGCTCAAGCGCCAGTTGCTGCTGGAGCACTACCCGGGCTGCGACGCCGCCCAGGGCATCCGCGGCCTGGCCGCCAAGGTGCTGGAACAATCCGCCGGTCATCCCTGATCCGCGGCCGCAGCGGCCGCATTCCCCTGCCGATGTCCGATTCCCCTGAAACCGGCGCCCCTCGTGGCGCCGGCACCCCGGCGGGTGCCGCGCCCGCCACCCCCTTCGAGTGGGTCGGCGGCGAGGAGGCGGTGCGCCGCCTCGTCGACCGCTTCTACGACCTGATGGACCTGGAGCCGCGCTACGCGCAGCTGCGGGCGATCCACCCGACGACGCTGGACGGCTCGCGCGACAAGCTGTTCTGGTTCCTGTGCGGCTGGCTGGGCGGTCCGGACCACTTCGTCGAGCGTTTCGGCCATCCGCGTCTGCGCGCGCGTCACCTGCCGTACCGCATCGGCATCGCCGAGCGCGACCAGTGGATGTCGGCGATGACGCAGGCGATGGCGGAGTGCGAACTCGACGTCGAGCTGCAGCGGCGCCTGGCCGCGTCCTTCGCCCATACGGCGGACTGGATGCGCAACGTCTGAGTCCCGACGGCCCGGCCGCGTGGCGGCTGGCGAGACATCGGTTCGCAGGGCGGCGGCGCCGAAATGATGTAAACGGCGCGGGCAGCGTGCATATCTGACACCGGCCCGGACCGCGTGCCCGGCCCGGTGATCACGTGGCGGGGGCCTTCGTCTACTGTCTGGTCCATGATGGAAACCCTGCTCGACGACGATGTGGTCGGCATCGATGCCAATCCCGACCTGCTGCACGTGAGGATCGACGATGGCCGTCTCTGGCTGTCCGAGGATGCCCGCGAGGACATCGAGGTCTGCGCTGGCTACTGCCCCGACACGGACAGCCCGATCCAGATGCTGAATTTCCTGCGCGCGGCCTGCGTGCGGCTGCAGCATGTGGACATGGACGGCGACGAGGCCGAACACGCCTTCATGTCGTTCTGCGTGCTCAAGGGACTCGAGCATGCGATCGAGACCCACTGGCAGGGCGCCGACACGGTCGGCGAGTTCCGCCCGGAGCGCCTGCTGATGGCGTTCACGACGCCGGTGTCCCCCTACGGCAGCCTGATGCTGCACTGAGCGGGGCGGCCGTCAGGCCGCGTTCAACAGCACCATCAGCGCGCCGCTGCCGCCATCGCTGGCGCGGGCCTGGACGAAGGCCAGGACCTCCTGCTTCTGCACCAGCCAGCGCCGCACGCGCGCCTTGAGCACCGGCTCCTTGCCGGGCGAGCCATTGCCCTTGCCGTGGACCACGCGCACGCAGCGCAGCCCGCGCCGCGCGCTGTCGTGGATGAACTGGCCGAGCGCCTCGCGCGCCTGGTCGCGGCGCAGCCCGTGCAGGTCGATCTGCGCCTGCAGCGACCAGTGCCCCCGTCTGAGCTTGCGCACCGACTCCGCCGAGATCTCCGGGCGGCGGAAGGATAGCGTCTCGTCGGTCTCCAGCAGCGAGTCGACGTCGAAATCATCCGACAGCGCCTGCCGCCAGGCCCGCTGTTCATCGAGCTCGCGCTGGCGCGGCTCCGGCTCGGGGCGGCCGGGATGCAGGAGGACGCGGTTGGCGTCGGGCAGCGGGATCACGTCGCCGACGCTGCGCTCGAAGATGCGCGCCTCATGCTCGCGCAGCCGCGCCAGCGCGGCTTCGCGCTCGCGGCGTTCCTCCTCCGCGCGCTGGCGGAGCTTCAGTTCTCGATGCAGCGTCTGCAGGTCTTGCAGGCTGCGCAGTCGGTCGGTCACAGCAGGCCCAGGTCGGTCATCGATACGGGATCGCCCGCGCCGACGATGAAGTGGTCCAGCACCTTCACGTCCACCAGGGCCAGCGCCTGGGCCATCGCGCGGGTCAGCGTGAGGTCCTGGGGCGACGGTTCGGCATGGCCGGAAGGATGGTTGTGGACCAGCACGGCCGCCGCGGCGTTCAGGGCCAGCGCGCGCTTCACCACCTCGCGGGGGTAGGCAATGGTATGGGATACGGTGCCCTGGAACAGGGTCTCCAGGGCGATCAGCCGATGGCGGATGTCCAGGAACATCACGGCGAAACACTCGGATTCAAGGCCGCCATACGTGATCCTGAGGTAATCGCGCACCTGCCCGGCGGACTCGAAGACCGGCGCCCGGGAGAGCGGGCGGCGGAACACGCGGCGCGAGATCTCCAGCACCGCCTGGACCGTGGTGCGCTTGGCCGGCCCCAGGCCCTTGATCCTGGCCAGCTCGTCCTGGCCGGCGCGCATCAGGCCGTCCAGGCCGCCGAATTCGTCGAGCAGCTCGCAGGCCAGGTGCAGCACCGGCTGGCCTGGCAGGCCGGTGCGCAGCAGGATGGCCAGGAGCTCGGCGTCGGCGAGGGCGGCGGGGCCGAGGTCGCGCAGCTTCTCGCGCGGACGCAGCGCCGGCGCAAGGGCATGGAGGGAGGCGGAGGGCGGGAAGTCGGCGGTCAGGACGGTCATGTCGGCTTTCGGCGGAAGGACCACGGCGCTCCAGCCTAAAATCGCGCCTCGATTCCCAAAATCCCCCTGACTAGTGAACCTCGTTCAACCAGGATCCTTCCTGACCCTGCATTACCGGCTCAGCGGGCCGGACGGCCAGGATCTGATCAACACCTTCGCCGACAAGCTGCCGGCCACGCTGACGCTGGGCGCCGGCGAACTGGCGCCCGCGATCGAGGCGCGCCTGATCGGCCTGGACGAAGGCACCCACACCCGCATCGAGCTGGCGCCGGGCGAGGCCTTCGGCGAGCGCAACCCCGAGCTGCTGCAGCGCGTCAAGCGCAGCCTGATGCGGGAGCTGGGCGATCCGGACGAGGACTACCACGTCGGCGACGTGGTGCAGTTCCCGACGCCGGACGGCCAGGGGCAGTACGCCGGCGTGGTCCGCGAGCTGGGCGAGGACTGGCTGCTGTTCGACTTCAATCACCCGTTGGCGGGACAGCCCGTCAGTTTCGAGGTGCAGCTGATCGGGGTGCTGTGATGACGGACATGACCATGGACAAGGACATCGTGCTGGCGGAGCCGCGCGGCTTCTGCGCCGGCGTGGACCGCGCGATCGAGATCGTCGAGCGCGCGTTGAAGAAGTTCGGCGCGCCGATCTACGTGCGGCACGAGATCGTGCACAACACCTATGTCGTCAACGACCTGAAGGCCAAGGGCGCGATCTTCATCGAGGACCTGGCCGAGGTCCCGGCCGGCGCGACGCTGGTGTTCTCGGCGCACGGCGTCAGCCAGGCGGTGCGCAAGGAGGCGCAGGCGCGCGGCTTCCAGATCTTCGACGCGACCTGTCCGCTGGTGACCAAGGTCCACGTCGAGGTCGCCAAGCTGCATCGCGAGGGCTACGAGTTCATCATGATCGGCCACAAGGGCCACCCCGAGGTCGAGGGCACGATGGGCCAGCTCAGCGACGGGATCTACCTGGTCGAGGAAGCCGCCGACGTGCCGCATGTGCGGGTCAACAACCCGTCCAAGCTGGCGGTGGTGACGCAGACCACGCTGAGCGTGGACGACGCGGCAGAGATCCTGGCGGCGGTGAAGCGGCACTTCCCCCAGATCCGCGAGCCCAAGAAGCAGGACATCTGCTATGCCACGCAGAACCGCCAGGACGCGGTGAAGGTGCTGGCACCGCAGGTCGAGGTGGTGATCGTGGTCGGCAGCCCGACCAGTTCCAACAGCAACCGCCTGCGCGAACTGGCCGAGCGGCTGGGCACGCCGGCCTACATGGTGGATGCCGCCGAGGACGTGAAGGCCGAGTGGCTGGACGGCCGCTCCCGGGTGGGCCTGACGGCGGGGGCCTCGGCGCCCGACGTGCTGGTGCAGGCGGTCATCGCCCGGCTGCGCGAGCTGGGCGCCACGACGGTGCGCACGCTGCCGGGCGTCGAGGAGCATGTGCGCTTCCCGCTGCCGATGGGCCTGGGCGACAAGTCGATGGCCGAGGTCACCAGCGATCGATCTTGATCGCCGCGCGGTCCGGCCCCGTCCGGGCCGGCCGCTGACCTCCGGCTGACACATCCCCCCATGCGATCGCCAACGCCCCCCGGAAAGGGGAGGCCGCTGGCGCAGAACACGAAAGACACACCCCCATGCTGGACATCACCCTGCTGCGCAAGGACCTGGACGCCGTCATCGAGCGCCTGCAACTGCGCAAGAACCCGCAACCGTTCCTGGACGTCGAGCGCTTCAAGGCGCTGGAGGCCGATCGCAAGCGCCTGCAGACCCGCACTGAGGAGCTGCAGGCCCGGCGCAACCAGCTCTCCAAGCAGATTGGCGTGCTCAAGGGCAAGGGCGAGGACGCCAGCGCCGTGATGACGGAGGTGGCCGGCATCGGCGACGAACTGAAGGCGGGCGCCGAGCGGCTGGACGCCATCCAGGTCGAGCTCAACGCGATGCTGATGGGCGTGCCCAACCTGCCGGACGCCAGCGTCCCGGCCGGCACGGATGAGACCGGCAACGTCGAGGTGCGCCGCTGGGGTCAGCCGCGCGCCTTCGATTTCGCGATCAAGGATCACGTCGACCTGGGCGCCCCGCTGGGCCTGGACTTCGAGATGGGCGCCAAGCTGTCGGGCTCGCGCTTCGCCTTCCTGAAGGGACCGGCCGCGCGGCTGCACCGGGCGCTCGCGCAATTCATGCTGGACATGCAGACGCAGCAGCACGGCTACACGGAGTGCTACACGCCCTACATCGTCAACCGCGAGATCCTGGAGGGCACCGGACAGTTGCCCAAGTTCAAGGAAGACATGTTCTGGGTGCTGCGCGGCGGTGACGACGAGGCGCAAGAGCAATACCTGATCTCCACCTCCGAAATCTCGCTGACCAACACCGTGCGCGAGAGCGTGCTCAAGGCCGAGGATCTGCCCATCAAGCTGACGGCGCACAGCCCGTGCTTCCGCTCGGAGGCCGGATCGGCCGGCCGCGACACCCGCGGCCTGATCCGCCAGCACCAGTTCGACAAGGTCGAGATGGTCCGCATCGAGCAGCCCGAGCACAGCATGGCCGCGCTGGAGGAGATGACCGCTCACGCCGAGGCCGTGCTGCAGAAGCTGGACCTGCCGTACCGCACGATGCTGCTGTGCGCAGGCGACATGGGCTTCGGCTCGACCAAGACCTATGACCTGGAGGTCTGGCTGCCGGCGCAGAACACCTACCGCGAGATCAGCTCGTGCTCCAACATGGGTGCCTTCCAGGCGCGACGCATGCTCGCGCGCTTCAAGAACGCGGAGGGCAAGAACGAGCTCGTGCATACGCTCAACGGCTCGGGGCTGGCGGTGGGGCGCACGCTGGTGGCGGTGCTGGAGAACTACCAGCAGGCCGACGGCAGCATCGCGGTGCCGCAGGCGCTGCGTCCATACCTGGGCGGCCAGGATGTTTTGCGCGCCTGACGCACGCATCTGGCATTGGCGCAGGAATTTCTTGTGCCGAAGCCAAAAAGCTCGCTATACTCTTAGGCTTACTCGCTAACAACCACAGCGGGCACCGAATTCGGAGAGGTGGCAGAGTGGTTGAATGTACCTGACTCGAAATCAGGCGGACGGAAACGTCTCGGGGGTTCGAATCCCCCCCTCTCCTCCAAAGAAACAAGCCCCTGGCAATTTGCCAGGGGCTTTTTTCATTCCTCCGCAAAATACGCCATCCGTGTTTGGCGTGAGAACGGCGGTAAGGATCCGGAAAGTCGATCCACGGCACGATGCCGGCAAGATCTTCGCGCTCAGGGCGCCCCTGCGCATCGTCACTGTGAGAAACCCCGGATATGCCCTTCGCGACGCCCGCGTGGCTGAGTAGCCTGACCCTGAAGGTGATGCTGGCCTACGTGGCCGGCGTGCTGTTGACCGTCGCCACCCTGGCGCTGGTCTTCAACGGCGTGACCACGCTGCGCGGGCCGCTGTTCTTCGACGAGGACATCACCGAGTTCGCCGAGGAGCTCGGCGAGAACCTGCACTTCGATGCTTCGGGCACGCCGGTCGGCCTCGCCGATGACGAGCGGGGCCGCGAATGGCTCTACCGCGCGCTCAAGGACGACCTGGCCTACCGGGTGCTCGACGCCTCGGGCCGGGTCGTGATCGAGCCCACTCCGGCCAATCCGATCTGGCTGGCGGCGGGCGAGGGCGCTCGCGCGCTGCGCCCGGGTCAGTTCGAGTTCGCCCACGCCGGCCAGCGCATGCACGGCGCGACCGAGGTGGTGCGGCACCAGGGCCGCACCTGGTATCTGCAGCTGGCCGGCAGCGCGCGGCTGTTCGAACTCTTCCGCCTGGACTTCGCGCTGCCATTCATGGGCATGGGCATGGTGCTGTTCAGCTCGGTGATGCTGCTGCTGTTCGGCGTGTGCGTGTTCGTGATGCTCAAGCGGGTGCTCAAGCCGCTGCGCGAGGTCTCGGCGACCGCGGCGGCGATCTCGCCGCGCTGGCTGCACGCGCGGCTCCAGGTCGATCGCGTCCCGTCGGAGATCGTGCCGCTGGTGGAAAGCTTCAACCGGGTGCTGGAACGGCTCGAGCGCGGCTATCGCGTGCAGCAGGAGTTCCTGGCGATGGCCGCGCATGAATTGAAGACGCCGCTGGCGCTGATCCGGGCCCAGGTGGAGTTCATGGAGAAGGGGCTGGTGGACGACTCGCTGCTGCAGGACGTCGAGCACATGACGCGGCAGGTGCAGCAACTGCTGTTGCTGGCCGAGGCCTGCGAGGTGCGCAACTACCAGTTCCAGCCGACCGACATGGCCGCCGCCGCGCGGGAGGCCATCGGCTACCTGCGCCGGATGGCCGACACGCTGGGCGTCGAGGTCGAACTCCACGCGAGCGGCGAGGACATGATCTGGCATGCGGATCGCGGCGCGGTGTTCACGCTGCTGAAGAACCTGCTGGAGAACGCGCTGCAGCATGCGCCGGCGGGCAGCCGGCTGAGCGTCGAGGTGGGCGAGCGCGCGGTCTCCGTGCGCGATCGCGGTCCGGGCGTGACGCCGGAGCAGTTGTCGCGGATGTTCGGGCGGTTCTGGCGCGGCGCCCACCGGCGCGACCATGGCGCGGGGCTGGGGCTGGCGATCTGTCAGGAGATCGCGGACGCCCACGGCTGGACGCTGTCGGCCGAGCGCGAGTCGCCCGGCCTGCGCATGGTGGTGGCCCGTCCCGACGACGGGACCTGAGCCTCAAAACGCCTGCAGCGAGGACAGCGTCATCGGCAGGCTGGCCGGGGCCAGCCCCCATTCAAGGGGGAGTCGTACGATCACCGAATCTTCATCTTGCCGCTCTTTGAGGGGTATCGCACACTGGCTCGAATGCCCCCCGCAATCGCTTTCAAAGAGGCACCCCTGGCCAGCGACGGCTCGTCTCTTCACGAACGGCCCATCACGCGCCGCCTGGCGCTGCGCACATTGGGCATCATGGCCGCCGGCATCGGGACTGTCCGGGCGGCGCAACGCCCGCGCGTGATCCGCGCGCTCGTGGAATCGTGGGCACCCTACCTGGTCCCCGGCGCCGACGGCACGATGCGCGGCCTGGATGCCGATCTGCTCCAGGCCATCTGCAAGCAGGCGGGCTTCCAGCTCAATTGGGTCCGCGGACCGCAGCAATGGCGTCGGCGGCGCTTTCGTGAACTGCAGAACGACCAGTTCGACGTGATCTTCTCGGCCACCCCGGCACGGGAGCACGACCAGGTGGTGCTGTACAGCCGCCCCTATCGCAACGAGGCCTTCATGGTCGCCGCGGCGGACCGGCGCGATGCCCGGCTCGACCGTCTGAAGGGCTTTGAGGACGTGCTGCGGCGCCGCGTCCCGCTGCTGCACGTGGACGCCTTCCGGCTCGGCGCGGACTTCGAGAGCTGGCGGCCCCGGCTTGCCGAGGCCGGCCTGCTGATCCCCTACCAGACCGCGCGGCAGGGCCTGGACATGATGCGGCTCGGCCGGGCGCCGTTGATCCTGGGCGACGAGCTCGAACTGACGGCGCAGGCGAAGCTTTCCGGCCAGCGGCTGCGCCGCCAGGCCTTCGGCGACAGCGTGCAGCCGGTGAGCCTGATGCTGAGCCGGCGCCGCCTCGACGAGGCCGACGTCGCGCGCCTGGACCAGGCGATCCACGCGCTCGAGCAGCGCGGCAGGCTGGCGGCGATCCGCCGCCGCTACGGCGCGGCCTGAAGCCGGGGACGCGCCGGCCGCTGCGGTCCGCCTTGAGCCGCGTCATGCGCCGGTGGCAGACTCAGCGCTCATTCCATTGCAGGAGCGGCGATGAGCGATTCCTTCGATGCCATCGTGATTGGCGCGGGGCAGGCGGGGCCCGCGCTCGCCGAGCGCATGTCGCGCGAGGGCTGGCGCGTCGCGGTCGTCGAGCGTTCGCGCGTGGGCGGGACCTGCGTCAACACCGGCTGCATCCCGACCAAGGCGATGGTCGCCAGCGCCCATGCGGCCTGGGTCGTGCGCGAGGCCGCCCGCTGGGGCGTGCGGCCGCCCGAGCGCTTCGAGGTCGATGTCCCGGCGATCATCGCGCGCAAGGAGCGCATCTCCGGCCAGTCGCGTCAGAACGTCGAGCAATGGCTGCGCGGCATGCCCGGGGTCGAACTGGTCCTGGGCCATGCGCGCTTCGAGGACCCGCACACCATCGAGGTCGCCGGCCGGCGCCTGCGCGCCGACCGCTTCTTCCTGAATGTCGGCGGACGGCCGGCGCAGCCCGGCGTCGAGGGCCTGGACTCAGTGCCCTGGCTCACCAACGCCTCGATCATGCGGCTGAGCGAACTGCCCCGGCACCTGGTCGTGGTCGGCGGCAGCTACATCGGGCTGGAATTCGCGCAGATGTTCCGGCGCTTCGGCTCCGAGGTGACCGTCGTGCAGCGCGGCGCGCAACTGGTGCCGCGCGAGGACCCCGATGTCGCCGAGGCGCTGCGCGGCCTGCTCGAACGCGAGGGCCTGACGATCCGCACCGGTGCCGAATGCGTGCGCCTCGCGCCAGCGCAGGAGGGCGTCGCCGTGCGGGTGAACTGCCAGACGGGCGAGCCCGAGGTGCGAGGCAGCCATGTGCTGATCGCCACCGGCCGCCGGCCCAACACCGACGACCTGGGCCTGGACCGCGCGGGCGTGACGCTCGATGAACGCGGCAACGTCGCCGTCGACGACCGGCTGCGAAGCAGCGCGCCGCACATCTGGGCGCTCGGCGATTGCAACGGCCGCGGCGCGTTCACGCACACCGCGTGGAACGACTTCGAGGTCGCCGCGGCGAACCTCTTCGACGGCGCTGATCGCGGCGTCGGCGACCGCGTCGTGACCTATGCGCTGTACACCGACCCGCCGCTGGCGCGCATTGGTCTGGGCGAACGCGAGCTGCGCGCCAGTGGCCGGCCCGCGTTGATCGGCAAGCGGCCAATGACGCGTGTGGGCCGCGCGATCGAGAAGGGCGAGACCGAAGGCTTCATCAAGATCCTCGTCGACGCGGAGTCGAAGGCGATCCTGGGGGCGACGGTGCTGGGCGTCGACGGCGACGAGGCGGTGCAGTCGCTGCTCGATGCGATCGCGTCCCGGCGGCCTTACACCGAGGTGCTCACCGGCGGCGTGCGCATCCATCCGACCGTCAGCGAGTTGCTGCCGACGGTGCTGCAGTCGCTCAAGCCGCTCGACCCCGCGTGAGGCCGCTCGATCGGCGCTGCCGCGGGTATGGGGCTTGCCGAACGCGTTGACCGCCCGCCGGGCGGTCGCGAAAGGCGCTCCATGATCCGTCCCGGTCCACGACCCGCCACCGCCACGCCGGCATCGACATCGGCGCTTCACGTCGTGGAGATCGTCGGCGCGCTGCCGCCGGACGGCGAGGGCGCGCCGCTGCTGGTGGCGCGTCTCGTCGAGCGGCTCGGCGCCGGCGATGGCTTCCGCTTCACGGTGCTGTGTCCGGCCGAGGGCCCCTACGCGGAGCAACTGCGCGCGCTGGGCGCGGAGACGGTCGTGGTGCCGATGCCCGACGATCCCGCCTGGCACGCGATCCAGGTGTTGGTGGGGCTCATCCGCAACCGCCACGCGGACGTGCTGCATGCGCATCTGCCCAATGCGCACCGGCTCGCCGGGCTGGCGGGCAGCATCACGCGCACCCCGGTGCTCAGCACGGTGCAAGGCGTGCAGTTGGACATGCCGGATCTGGAGGTCCACCGCCTGGTTGCGAGCCAGCTCAGCGTCGTCAGCGAGGCGGCCTACTTCCATGCCGTGGGCCTGGGCATCGCGTCGGAGCGCATCAGCCTGGAGCCCTTCGACGCCGCTGACGAGGCTCATGCCCAGGCCGGCAGCCTCGATGCGCTGGGGGAGCGCCTGCGCGCACTGGCGCGGCCGCCTGCGGCGCAGCCATCGGCGGCGCCAGCGTCCGCGCCGCGCGCGCCCTTCACGCCTGTGAGTCCGGTGACCCCCGTCTCGCCGGTGGTGCCGATGACGCCGACGAGCGCGGCGGCGCCGGTGGCGATCCGCGCGGAGCTCGATGAACTCGAGCCTTCCCGCCCATCGAACGCGATGCGGCAGGGTTAGGCGGCGCCAAGGCGAGACGCAGCGCGGGTATCGGGTTTGCCCGTAGTCCTTCGCAGGGCGATCCGCTCGGCGTGACGCGATGCGACGCGACGCGACCCGCGGCCGCTCCCGGCACGACCTCAATCCTCAGCTTTCAGGAGATCCTCATGAACCCCCGTTCCAAGATCACCACCGTGGCGATGGCGATTGCACTGGCTTCCGGCGTCGGCTTCCTGCATGCCCAAAGCGGCGGGCAGGGCGGCAGCTCGGGCTCGGTGGGCGCGCGCGATCAGACCAACGATCCGCTGTCCAACAACAACAACCAGAACAACCCGCCGCGGACCAACAGCTCGACCAGCTCGACCAGCGCGACGCCCGCGGCCAATCCGGGCACGGGCCAGCCCGCCGGCACGCAGGGTACGCAGGACATGCAGAACACGCAGCCCGCGACCAGCAGCCAATACAACGGCAACAACACCACCACCGAGCAGCGGCAGGATCCCAACGTCCGCACGCCAGTCGCGCCGATGCCGCAGGACAACTCGTCTTCGATGAACAACGGCACGCCGAGCGATTCGTCGATGAATAGCGACAACGCCAACCGCGACAGCACGCTGCCGGCGCGCGCCGACCGCAACTGATCAGCGCGCCGTCCGCCGCGCCAGCCAGACGCCGACCGCCACCAGCGCCATGCCCGCCATGGCCGGAGCGGTCAGCGTCTCGCCGAACAGCGCCCAGGCGATCAGCGCGGTGGCCGGCGGCGTCAGGTAGAAGAGGCTGGCGACATTGACCGCGCTGCCGCGGCGGATCAGCAGGTTGAGCAGGCTGACCGCGCCCAGCGACAGCACGAGCACCAGCCAGGCCAGCGCGAAGACGAACTGGCCGGTCCAGTGCACGCGCATCGTCTCGGTCATCGCGGCGATCGCGCCGGTGACCACGAGGCTGGGCACGAACTGGATGACCGAGCCGGTGCGCAGGTCGAAGGAAGGGCAGAACTTCTTCTGGTAGAGCGTGCCGGCGGTAATGCCGATGAGCGCGATCACCGCGGGCGCCAGCATCGCGGCGAGGGCGCCGCCCGGGACGGCCGCGACCTTCTGCGCGACGACCAGTCCCACCCCCGCGAAGCCCAGCGCCAGGCCCAGCCATTGCATCGGCTGGATGCGCTCGCCGAGGAAGGCGCGCGCGCCGAGCGCGGTCACCAGCGGCTGCAGGCCGACGACCAGCGCGGTGATGCCCGCCGGCAGACCATGGCCGATCGCGGTGAACACGCCGCCGAGGTACACGCCGTGGACCAGCAGCCCCGTGACCGCGATGTGGCCGAAGGCGGCGGGCGAGCGCGGCCAGGGCGCGCGCAGCAGCAGGACCACCGGCAGCATCAGCGCGATCACCGCGGCATAGCGCCAGGCGAGGAAGGTCAGCGGCTCGGCGTCGGGCAGGCCGAACTTGGCGCCGATGAAGCCGGTGCTCCACACGGCGACGAAGAGCAGCGGCAGGAGGTCGTTGATCGAATGGGCGCGCGCGGCGCCGGACGTGGCTGGCGTGGTCGAAGGCGAGGGCGATGCGGAGGGCGGGCTCATGGGCCCCGATGCTACCGAGCCGCGATGGGGGCCGGCGCGTCCCAGCCGCCGCCAAACGCCCGGAAGGCGGCGACTGCCGCGCGCGCGTGGGCCGCGTCGAGCTGCGCCAGCTGGTCGCGCGCGCCGAGCAGCAGCCGGTCTTCCTGCAGCACCTCGATCAGGCTGGCGGCGCCGCCCTTGTAGGCATCCTCCGCCGCGTCGCGCGCGAGCTGATGCGCGCGGACTTCCTGCGTGAGATCGCCGCGCTGCTGCTCCAGCTCGGAGAGGCTGACGATCGCGCTCTCGACGTCCTCGGTGGCACGCAGCATGCGCAGGCGCACTTGCGCGAGCGACTCGGCGCGCGCGCCATGGGCCTGAGCGACTTCGGCGTCGACGCGGCCGAAGTCGAACAGACGCCAGTGCAGCCCGAGCAGCGCCTGCGGCTGGAAAGCCGCCGCCGACAGCAGCCCGCCATTCGGGCTCGATGCGCCGAGCACGCCGCCGAGCGTCAGGCGCGGGTAGTACTCGGCCGTGGCGACGCCGATGCGCGCCTGGCTCGCGTCGAGCTGACGCTCCGCGGCGATGACATCGGGGCGGCGGCGCATCAGCGCCGCGGGGGTGAGGTCCGCGGGCAGCGACGGCACGAGGTAGGGGGACGAACGCGTGACGCCCGGTTCGGCAGGCGCGGCGGCGCGCGGCGCCTCGG
>Ga0209257_1002730_pt1 | contig 16776 bp, 19 predicted proteins | sample AraplaCvi_mCL_r2_FD_184277 | JGI IMG/M metagenome (GOLD analysis project Ga0209257, IMG submission 184277) | Arabidopsis root microbial communities from North Carolina, USA - plate scrape MF_Cvi_mCL_r2 (SPAdes) (version 2) | ecosystem: Host-associated > Plants > Roots > Endosphere | place: USA...
CGAGGGCGAATGGGGCAAGCTGCACGTCATGTTTGCAACCGCAAAGGGCAATGTGCGTCGTAACAGCATGGACGCCTTCACCAACGTGCCCTCGAACGGCAAGATCGCGATGAAGTTCGAGGGCGAGGATGAGGACGACCGGCTGATCGGCGTCGCGTTGCTCGACGAAAGCGACGACGTGCTGCTCGCGACGCGCCAGGGCAAGGCGATCCGCTTTGCCGGTGACGACGTCCGCGAATTCCAGAGCCGCAACTCGACCGGCGTGCGCGGCATGCGCCTCGCCCACGGCGACGAGGTGATCTCGCTGTCGATCCTGCACCGCGTCGGAACCACCATGGAGGAACGCGAAGCCTATTTGCGTGCCGCGCCGTGGAAGGACAACGAGAACGAGCCGACGCTTGACGGCGACCGCATGGCCGAACTTGCCGCCAGCGAGCAGTTCATCCTGACGGTTTGCGCGAACGGTTATGGCAAGCTGTCGTCAGCCTATGAATATCGCCGCACCGGCCGCGGCGGCCAGGGGATCACCAACATCGACAACATCGCCCGCAACGGCCTTGTCGTCGCGAGTTTCCCTGCAACCAAGGCGCATCAGCTGATGCTGGTCACCGACCAGGCCAAGCTGATCCGCATGGGGCTCGATTCGATGCGGGTCATCGGACGCGGCAGCGCGGGCGTGCGCCTGTTCGATGTCGCGAACGACGAGCATGTCGTTTCGGCGGCGCTGATCGAGGACAGCGACGAAGACGAAGCCGACGGTGCGGAAATCGCGCCCGAAGCCCCTGCGACGGAAGCCCCCTCCGAATGACGCCCTCGACGGCCTTCAAGGTGCTCACCGCACAACAATGGGCCGATTTCGAGCGCGAACGCGTGTTCCGCGGCGCGCCGGTAGATATCGCCGACGGCTATATCCACCTGTCGACGGCGGAGCAGCTCGAGGCGACGATCGCCAAATATTTCGACGGCCAAAGCGGCTTGATGATCGCCGAGGTGGACTTGGTCTGCCTTGGCGACGCGATCCGTTGGGAACCCGCGCGCGGCGGCGACCTCTTCCCGCACATCTATGCCGAGCTGCCGATCCATGCGGTGGTGAGCCTGCAACGGCGCGACTGACGCACCGGTCGAACGCCGGCCGGCGTTGGTCGCTTCTTGCTTCGCGCCGTCAAATCCTCCTACCACGGTCGGACTTCGCGACCGTCCGCGTTCAGGGGAGAATGACGATGCGCCTGTTTTTGCTTGCCGCCCTGCTGGCCTCGGCCGCACCCGCCGCCGTGCATGCACATGAAGAACCCGCCCCCGCGGCGCAATCGAAGCCCGTTCCCAAGGACGAGTTGCTGAAGCCCCCCGCCGACGCAGCGCACTATGTCGTCGTGTCCGAATCGGGCAAGCATGGCGATCAGTGGCGCTGGCAGCTTGCCGACGGCCGCACCGCCTATCGGTGGTCGCAAGAGCTGCGCGGCTGGATCACCGAGATGGATCAGGTCACCACCTTCGGTCCCGGCGGCACGATCGCGGCCACAACCATGCGCGGGGTAACGCCCTCGGGTGACGCCGCCGAAGAGTATCGCGTCGCGGACGGCCGTGCGAGCTGGAAGACCGCGACCGATACGGGCGAAGCCGCGGCCGGCGGCTGGTATATCCCCGCGGGCGGGGTCGGTATCGCCAACGCACCGCTGATCGATGCACTCGCCGCGGCCGGCGACGCGGGCGTGAATTTCATCCCGAGCGGCAGAGGCCGGATGACCTTCGGCCCGACCGAGGTCATTCAGGGACCCGGCGGACCCAAGACGGTCCAGCTTGCCTTCATCAGCGGCATCCTGCCCTCGCCGCTCCCCGTCTGGCTCGACGAGAACAAGCGCTACTTCGCCGACATCAGCTTCATCTCGGTGATCCCCGCAGGCTATGAGGGCGCGCTCAAACAGCTCAAGGCCGTGCAGGACAAGGCCACGGCGGATGCCGTTGCCGGCATCGCGAAGCGCTTCCTGTCGGATGCAGCGAAAGCCCCGGTCCTGATCGACAACGTCCAGCTGTTCGACGCCGACAAGGGCGTATTCCTGGCGAACCGCGCGGTACTCGCCAGCGACGGCAAGATCGCGGCGATCGGCGCCGCGGGCTCGCTGAAAGCCCCCGCCGGAACGCAGATCATCGACGGCCGCGGCAAGACGCTGGTCCCCGGCATCTGGGACAGCCACCTTCATATCGGCGACGACTGGGACGTCCTCTCTAACATGGCGAACGGGATCACCAGCTTCCGCAGCCCCGGCACGAACCTCGACCGCGCGGTCGAGGCGACGAAGCGCCGCGCCGACCATAGCCTGCTGATGGGCGAACCCTTCATCTCGGTCATCGTCGACAAGAAGGATCCGCTGTCGGCGCAGGGCGCCGAAGTCGTCAGCAGCGCCGACGAGGCGATCGCCGCGGTGCGCCGGATCAAGGCCGCGGGTCTGTGGGGCGTCAAATTCTACACGTCGATGAACCCCGCGTGGATCGCGCCCGCAGCCGCCGAAGCGCACCGCCTCGGCCTCCATGTCCACGGCCATGTCCCTGCGGGAATGAAACCCAGCGAAGCGGTGACCGCGGGGTATGACGAGCTGACCCACCTCAACTTCGTGGCGATGGAAGCCATGCCGCGCGAAGTGATCGACAAGGCGAACACGCGGGCGCGCGTCGAAGGGCCCGCGCGCTATTTCAAGGATGTCGATCTCGACGGGCCGCTCATGTCGGGCTTCGTCGCCGATCTGGCGAAGAAGAAGACCATCGTCGATCCGACGATCGTCATCTTCGAAGGCATGCTGACGCAGGACGGCGGCAAGGCCCAGCCTGCCTATGCCCCCTATATGGGCATCATCTCGCCCGTCCTCGAACGTTCGACCTTCACCGCCGCGGGCTATCCGCTGGTCGACGGCCTGACGCGCGACGATTACCGCAAGAGCTATGCGAAGATGGTCGAACTGATCGGCCGGCTGCACAAGGCCGGCGTGCCCATCGTTGCGGGCACCGACGGCTGGGGGATCGAACTGATCCGCGAACTCGAAATCTATCGCCAGGCGGGCTTCACCCCTGCCCAAGCGATCCAGAGCGCGACGATCGTCCCCGCGCGCGTCGTCGGGGCCGACAAGCGTACCGGTTCGATCGCGGTCGGCAAGGAAGCCGACATGGTGCTCGTCGACGGCGACGCGTCAACGGACCTCGGCGCACTCCGCCGCGTCGTGACGGTGGTCAGCGACGGCTATGTCATGGATGCCGATGAACTGCGGAAGGCAGCGGGGTATAGCGGTCGGCCAAAATAGTCGTCTCGCCCGGGAATGGACCGGGTTGGGGAGATATCCGTCCCGGCTTCGTTGTCATCGCGGCACGGATGCCAAAGTTCAGGAAAGTTCAGCCCTGTGCGCGTCCCGGTTTGGACCTCGCGCCGTGCTGACGCGCCGCGCTGCGACCACACCCGCGAACCGGACCGCGACCGCTTTTCGTTCACCGGATGAAAGAGCCGAAGAAAGGCTGACACAGCCGGATATTGCAGGAAAGGCGTATTTGAAGGCGATGCCGGCTTCGGGGTGGGAAGCCGTCCTTAAACTTCGTCATGCTGAACTCGTTTCAGCATCCATGGTCCGAGCCCTGGTCGGGCGCAAAGCTGAAGGAAAAGGCCGGCCATGGATCCTGAAACAAGTTCAGGATGACGATGATATCAATGTCGGCTTCCGGTCGTTAGCTGGCATTGTGCATTCTACCCATTTGCCTAACGTCAGCTCATGGACACACTTACGCTTCGTCTCCGGTTGGGCGACATTCTGCGGGAAGAAGAGCGCGCCGATGCCGATTGGGGCGCGGTCGAGCGTATGTGCCGCGATCTCTACTTAAACCTCGAACCTGGGTCCGAGCTGGATTATCCGCACGTCGTGGAGCATTTCCTGTCCGATGTCGATATAAGGGCGCGAGATCCCGATTATGGCAAAAGCCAGCGGATCGAGATCGCGCGGTTTGTCGTGACGGGCAAACTTGCTGACAGCAAACCGGTTCCCGGTTGGATTCTGATCGCCTTGGCGGTTGCCGTTACGGGATCGCTGCTCTGCCTACTAGTATAAGGGCACGAGCGTACCGGATCGGTCGTTAGTCGCCATTGCAACTCAGGATCGCATACTATCGTCGTCGCGCGTTCCACGCCCTGACCGCCGCCATCGTCTTTTCGATATGCACCTGCGGCTTGCTGTCGGTGTAGCTGAGCAAGATCGTCCCGTTCGGGGCGATGACATAGGATGTCCGGCTGGACAGCGGCTTGCCGTCGGGCCCCTGCATCGTCGCGTCATATTTCGCTGCGGTCTTCGCGCCCGGATCGGCCGCGACGGCGAACTTGTCGCGGCATTCCGAGCGCGAGAATTCGGCGACGCGATGGATATTGCCAGCGGTCACGCCGATGACGCGCGCGCCGAGCTGATTGAACTGGCCGTTCGCTTCCGCGAACAGATGTGCCTCGACCGTGCAACCGGGCGTAAAAGCGGCGGGAAAGAAATAGAGCACCACCGGCCCGTTCCGTAGCGTCTGCTTCAGCGACAGGCTGAATTCCTTGCCGCCCTGCGCGGCATTCAGCGTGAAGTCGGGCGCCTTCGTGCCCTGCTTGAGGGCGGCGATACCCTGTGCGGGAAGAACGGCCAGCGACAGGCCAAGGCCGAACGACATCGCAATTTTCGTCAGGGTTTTCATCGGCGGACTCCGGAGCGAAGCGCGGGGGCGCCTCGCTCCGGCATCTGTACCGCGATATCGGCCGGCACGGCATAAAAATATGCGGCGGCGACGGCCCCTGTCAGGTGATCAGCAACGACGGCCGCCGCGATCGATCTCGCGCCCGATCAGCGCACCGGCTGCGCCGCCGATGATCGTGCCCGGAACCCGGTCGCCATAGCGATCGACCTCGCGGCCGAGCAGCGCACCCGCGGCGCCCCCGACGATCAGGCCCGTCGTGCCGCTGCCGCGGCGGCAATAATAGCGGCGGTCGCGATAGTCGTTGCGGCGATGATCGCGATAATAATCGCGCCGGTAGTCGCGGCGGTCGCTGTAGCGATCATGATCGCGGTGGCTGTAATGGCCGTGGCGATGATGACGATCGCGCGCATCGGCTTCGGCGGGCAGCGCGGCAACGGCGCTCGCGCCGATCAGCGCGGTCAACGCCAGTTTCCTGAAAAATAGCATCTGTCGTCTCCAATGGTCCCCGCGGAACAGATTAGGAGTCGAAAGATGGCGCCCCGCTGAATTTCCCGTACCCGCGCCCGGCGCGCGCATCGGCTCGGCGAGCTTTCGGGGCGGCCCGTCGCGCGCGATTGACCCGGCGTCGCAAACGGCGCAGCATCGCAGCATGATCACCATCACCCCCAGCGGTCAGGCTTGCGGCGCCCGCGTGACCGGCGTCGACCTGACGCAGCCGCTCGATGCCGACACGGTCGCCGAAATCCGCGCCGCCTGGCTCGATCATCACGTCCTTGCCTTTCCCGGCCAGAAAATGAGCGAGGACGATCTCGAGCGTTTCACGGGCTATTTCGGCGGCTTCGGCGACGATCCCTTCATCCGCCCGATTCCCGGCCGCGAGCATATCATCGCGGTGAAGCGCAAGGCCGACGAGACCGCGCCGCTCTTCGCCGAGAACTGGCACAGCGACTGGAGTTTCCAGGAGCGCCCGCCCGCGGGCACATGCCTGTTCGGCATCACTATTCCCCCGGTCGGCGGCAACACCGAATTTTCGAACCAGCACGCCGCTCTCGATGCGATGCCCGCCGAGCTTCGCGCGCGCGTAGACGGGCTGCAAGCGGTCCACAGTGCGCGCAACGGCTATGCGCCCACGGGGATGTACGGGGTGAACGATCAGGGTCGCAGCATGGACATTCGCTCGGACGATGAGGCGCTCGAAACGCAGCGCCATCCCTTCGTCCGCGAGCACCCCGAGACCGGCCGCAAGGGCCTGTTCGGCTGCGCCGGCTATATCATCGGCTTCGACGGCCTCGACGATAGCGAGGCGCTGCCCCTCCTCTACGACCTCATCCAGTGGCAGGGCCGCGAAGAGTTCCGCTATAGCCATGCCTGGGAGCCCGACATGCTCGTGATGTGGGACAATCGTTCGGTGCTCCACCGCGCGACCGGCGGCTACGATGGCCACGATCGCCTCCTCCACCGCACGACCATCGCGGCGTGGGATGGTTGAGCGCCAAGCTCTTCCAAAGACATGAAATATCGGCACGGGCTGTGATCGCCGGCATTGGCATGCATGCGGGTACGGACCTAGCCAGAGCCCGCACCCCATATGAAAGCGATCTGCCATGCGCCTTGCCGCCCTCCTTCTGCTTCCCTTCGGCGCCTTGCTGACCGGCGGCGCCGCGCCCGAATCCGCGCGCACGCCTTTCGACGGCGCATGGATGAACTGCGAGAGCTATCAAGGCGCGAACATCTGTTCCTACACGCTGATGGTGCAGGCGGGCACGCGCGTCTGCGGCGTCCAGCGTGATTTCGCGACCAACGCCTATTATACGCAGCGCTTCGTCGCGACCGCCGAGGGCAAGAGTGCGCGCATCGAGAGGATCTGCGGCGATCCTGGTTCCGAAACCGACACATATTGCGCCGGCCGTGCGCCCGCCGGCGCCGAAAAGACGGGATGGGGAGCTTCGAACCGGACGCTCCACGCCTGCGGCAGCCGCCTCTACGGCGCCGACAATGGCGAGGCCTTCTCCTGCGCCACCGCGCGGGCGGAGGCCGGATTGCCGAAAGTCGGGACCCTCTCGAACGAAGGCCCCGAGCCCGACGACGAGGCGTGGCTGGCGTCGTGCGCCGCCGGCAAGGACTAGGCTTTCGCTTCTTTCGCCAGCGTGCTGACGACGCCCCACGCGATCAGCGCCTGCCCGCCGAAATAGAGCGGCCAGACGAGCCACATCGTGACGTCCTTGCTCAACACCGCGCCCTCGCCCGCAAAGATGAACAGGTCGCTCGCAAGGAACATCATCGCGCCGATCCCGGTGCGATAGCGCGGAAAGCGGCTCGTCCACGCGGCCGCCGCCATCGCGGCGACGAACAGCGAATAGACTGCGGCGTGCCACCAGCCGGGCTGCGGGCTGAGCATGCCCCAGACGATCGCCAGCGTCGCGGGCATGGTCAGCCAGCCGAGCAGCCGCTGCGACGGCGTCATCTGCGCACGGCGGTTGATGAGGTACAGGGTGATCGCGATGATGTGTCCCACCGCGAACGCCGACGCGCCGGCGATCAGCCCTTTCGCATCGAGCAGCCAGTCGCCGAGCGCTCCGAAGCCGAGCACCGCAGCGATCAGCCAGCCGTTCCGCTCGCGCGCATTCGCCGCCGCCCATATCGCGAGCAGGCCGACGCCGCTCGTCTTCCACGCCCAGATCGCGGGGCCGTCAAGCCGCTGGAACACAGCGACGAAGAAGCTGATCCCGCCCAGCAGCGCCAGCCACCAAAGCCACCGTGCCCGATCCCAGCCTGCTTCGTTCATCGTCCGCCCCTTTGCATCTTGTCTCCAACCGGCCTAGTGCGCGGCTCCACAAGTACAAGTCAACGGATAGCGTAAATGAGCCACGACATTCATATCATCGGCGGCGGCCTCGCCGGCTCCGAGGCAGCATGGCAGCTCGCCGAGGCAGGCTATCGCGTACGCCTGTCCGAAATGCGCGGCGGCGGCGATATGACGCCCGCGCATCAGGGCGACACGCTCGCCGAGATGGTGTGCTCGAACAGCTTTCGCAGCGACGACGGCGACAGCAATGCCGTCGGCTTGCTCCACCGCGAGATGCGGACGCTCGGCTCGATCATCATGCGCGAGGCCGATGCCACGAAAGTGCCCGCCGGTTCCGCGCTCGCGGTCGACCGCGACCTTTTTTCGGGCGGTGTGACAAAGGCACTCGCCGGGCATCCGAACGTGACCATTGTGCGCGAACGCGTCGATACACTGCCTTCCGAAGGTCTGACCATCGTCGCCACCGGACCGCTCACCGCCGCAAGCCTTGCCGATAGCATCGGTGCCGCGACGGGCAAGGACGCGCTGGCCTTTTTCGATGCGATCGCGCCGATCGTCTATCGCGAGAGCATCGACATGGACGTCGCGTGGATGGCCAGCCGTTGGGACAAGGTCGGGCCGATCGGCGACGGCAAGGATTATATCAACTGCCCGATGGACAAGGATCAGTATCACGCCTTCGTCCAAGGCCTCGTCGACGGCGATAAGACCGACTTCAAGGACTGGGAAAAGGACACGCCCTATTTCGAGGGCTGCATGCCGATCGAGGTGATGGCCGAACGCGGCCCCGAAACGCTGCGCTTCGGCCCGATGAAGGGCGTCGGTCTCGACAATCCGCGCACCGGGCGCTGGCCCTATGCCGTCGTCCAGCTGCGGCAGGACAACGCGCTCGGCACGCTGTGGAACATGGTCGGCTTCCAGACCAAGCTGAAGCACGCCGCGCAGGTCGAGCTGTTCCGCACCATCCCCGGCCTCGAAAAAGCCGAGTTCGCGCGCCTCGGCGGACTCCACCGCAACAGCTTCATCCGCTCGCCCGAACTGCTCGACCAGCAGCTTCGTCTGAAGTCGGCGCCGCATATCCGCTTCGCCGGGCAGATCACCGGCTGCGAAGGTTATGTCGAAAGCGCCGCAATCGGCCTCGTCGCCGCACGCTTCGCGATCGCCGAACTCGGGGGCCGCGCCCTGCCCCCGCCGCCGCCCGAAACCGCGCTCGGCGCGCTGCTCGGCCACATCACGGGCGGCGCAGACGCGTCATCCTATCAGCCGATGAACGTCAATTTCGGCCTCTTCCCGCCGCTCGCCGAGGATGTGCGCAAGAAGGACCGCAAGCTGGGCTATACGCAGCGCGCGGGTCAGGCGCTGGCCGAATGGATGAAGCAGGCCGAAGGCATCGCCGCCTAGCAACTGCACTTTGCTTTGACGGGCCGCTTCGGCGCTGTCGTCGCGAACTCCACGCGCGTCAGATCGCCCGACCTGTCCTTGTCTGCCCCGGCAAAGCGCTCGCCCGTCGCCGCCGCCCACTCCTCGAAGGTCAGCAGGTTGTTGCCGTCCTTGTCGAGCTTGCGGAACGCGGCGGTCCGCGCCGACATCAGCTCGACGCGGCTGATCCGGTCGTTGCGGTCGCGGTCGAAGCGGTTGAAGCGCCTTTCCTCGCGCGATGCCTCTTTCGCAGCGGGCAATGCCGGCGGTGCCGGCCCGCGCTTCGGGGCGTTCGCGCCCGCAACCGGGATCGCTGCGAGCGCGGGCGGCGGTTCGGGCAGCGTCTCGTCCTCGGCATCCTGGCTGTACGCCTGCCACATAAAAACGCCGCCGGTGAGCAGCAGCGCGCTCGCCAAACCGCCGATCAGGAATCTGGAAACCGCCATACGCCTCTCCCGTCGAGGCTAGCTTGCTAGCATGCTCCCGCACGCCGCGACAGAAAACGCCACCGGAATGGTCGCGAATATAGATCGACAAGATTGTTTAATATCGGCGACATCAACGCTATATCCGATCAATGCACAATTACCTGCCCTCGCTGAAACAGATGCAATATCTCGTCGCGCTGCACGAACATGGCCATTTCGGCCGCGCTGCCGACGCCTGCAACGTCACCCAGTCGACGCTGTCGGCGGGCATCCGCGAGCTCGAGACTTTGCTCGGCCAGACGCTCGTCGAGCGCACGCGCCGCGTCGTCCGCTTCACGGGCCTTGGTAATGCCATCGTCGACAAGGCGCACCGCGTGCTGCGCGAAGCCGAAGAACTCGCCGACATGGCGGCTGCTGCTGCCGCCCCGCTCGTCGGCGAGCTGCGCATGAGCGTCATCCCGACGATCGCACCGTTCCTGCTCCCCGGCCTGCTGCCCCGGCTCCGCAAGGAACGCCCGTCGCTCAAGCTGTTCCTCCGCGAGGAACCGAGCGCACAGGCGTGCGAATCCCTCCACCATGGTCAGGTCGACTGCGTGCTGCTCGCACTCCCCTATGCGTGCGGCGACGTCGAGAGCGAGACTCTCTTCGACGACGCGCTGTTCGTCGCCTTTCCCGGCGATCAGAGCGAGGATCTTCCCGCGATGGTCAGCGCCGACCAGCTCGACCCCGCACAGATGCTGATGCTCGAGGACGGGCATTGCCTGAAGGATCACGCCCTTGCCGCGTGCAATCGCCCCGAGCTGCGTGCCGGTGCCCGCATGATGGGCACCTCGCTTCACACGCTCGTCCAGATGGTCGACAACGGCCTTGGCATCACCATGCTGCCGCAGATGGCGATCGAGGCCGGGATCCTCGACCATACCGACATCGACACGCGTCCGCTCGATTCGGATCACGACTGGCGCACGATCGCGCTCGTCTGGCGCAAGGGCAGCCCGCGCGCGGAGGAGTTCAAATTGCTGGCGGACATTTTCCGCAAGCATAAGGCGAATTAGGTCAGTCCCACCGCTCCGCGCGGCTGTGGTCACCATCGCGCGGCTCGACCCACGCGATGCGTCCATCGGCGAAGGTCTCGCGCTTCCAGAACATCACATCGGTCTTGAGCCGGTCGATCAGATACTCGGTCGCCGCGAGCGCCTCCGCCCGGTGCGCACTGCTTGCGAGCACCAGCACAATGCTTTCACCGGGCGCCATCGCGCCTACACGGTGAATCAGCGTCAGCGCGGACAGCGCCCAGCGATCGGTGGCGGCATGGGCCAGTTCGGCCAGCCCTGCTTCGGTCAGAACCGGATGATGTTCGAGGAACAGCTCGGTCAGATCGTTGTCGCCGCGCACGCGGCCGATAAAGCTCGCGCTCGCGCCGTGACCGCCCGCGTCGTGGATATCGAGTTCGGCGGGAACGTCGATTGCGTCCGTCTGGATCGCGACGCGGATCATCCCCCGGTTACCGGGGGGAATAGCGCGACGTCGGGACCGATCGCCGCGTCGGGTCCGACCATCGCCCCGTCAACAGCCGCGCGAATACGTCCCGGCTCGGCGAAGGCCAACGCTCCGCGCTCGTCGCGCCCGGCGAGCCATCCGACCAGTTCGGCAATCGTCGTGACCTCCGCCGGCGGATCGATCACTTCGTCGGCAACCCCCATCCGCTCGCGAACCCAGGCAAAATAGCTGACCGTCAGCGCCATCGGCTCAGTCCATATGCTTCAGGCCGACGCGCAGATAATCCCAGCCGGTAATCAGCGTCAGCACGGCCGCGCCCCACAGCGAGATCAGCCCGACGGTCTTTATCCACGCAAATTCGGGTAGCGCGCCCGCCAAGATCAGCGCACCGAATGCGATCAGCTGGAAAGTGGTCTTCCATTTCGCCAGCTGTGTCACCGGCATCGACACCTGCAACGTCGCGAGGAATTCGCGCAGTCCCGACACGATGATCTCGCGCAGCAGGATCATCAGCGCCGCAATCACATGATAACCGTTGATGTCGCGCGTAAAGACCAGCAGCAAAATCACCGCCGCGATCATGATCTTGTCGGCGATCGGATCGAGGAAAGCGCCCAGCCGCGAGACGATCCCGCGCGAGCGTGCAACATAGCCGTCAAAATAGTCGGTAATGCCCATCAGGCAGTAGAGGCCGAAAGCCAGCGCATAGTCGATCGGCTTCGGCTGCAACGATCCCTCGGCCACGCCGGGCCACAACAGGAAAAGCAGGATGGGAACCGCCAGGATGCGCGAGAGCGTCAATATGTTGGGAAGGCTCAGCATGGTCCCTGTCGACGTGTCCGTTCTAGCTTTGCGGCCCAATTGGGCTTTGACCCCGCCTGCCCTAACCGATAAGCCCCCCGTGCGACAACAGGATTGCCTGAGGGGGTTGGCGTTGTCGCTATTTCGGGCTGTAAAAGTGGATTTTCAATGACAGGCTCCTTTGCGCTGCTGAATCAACGCAGGTTCCTTCCGCTTTTCGTCACGCAACTGCTCGGCGCCTTCAACGACAATCTCTTCAAGAATGCCATGGTGCTGTTCGTCGTTTACGGCGTGTTCAACGACGAAGCGTCGGAAACGCTGTTCAGCGCGGTCGCAACCGCGGTCTTCATCCTCCCCTTCTTCCTTCTCTCTGCGCTCGCCGGCCAGCTTGCCGATACGCGTGACAAGGCGCGGATCATCCGCATCGTCAAATTCTGCGAGATTCTGATCATGTTCGTCGGCGGCGCAGGACTCGTCCTCGCGTGGATGGGCTGGGCGGTTCACATTCTCGCGATTCCGCTGATGATGCTCGCGCTGTTCGCGATGGGCATCCACTCGACCTTCTTCGGTCCGATCAAATATGCGATCCTGCCGCAGCATCTCGAAAACGACGAGGTGCTCGCGGGCACCGGTCTCGTCGAGGCGGGCACCTATATCGCGATCCTCGCCGGCACGATCCTCGCCGGCGTGATCGAGGTCGAATGGGCCGCAATCGGCGTCGTCCTCGTCGCCGCGCTCGGCTACTGGACCGGCCGCAAGGTACCGCCGGCTCCGCCCCAACATGAAGAAACCGGCATCGACTGGCACATCATCCGCTCGTCGGTCGCGCTCGTCCGCGGGACGATGCACATCCCGCGCCTCTATCTCGCGATCCTGTCGATCAGCTTTTTCTGGACGATCGGCGCGGTGCTCTTCATCCAGTTCCCGCCACTGGCGAAGAACATCCTTCACGCCGACAAGAGCGTCGCGAGCCTGTTCCTCGCGGTCTTCTCGATCGGCATCGCGATCGGCTCGGTCGCAGTCAACCAGCTGCTGAAGGGCAAGGTTTCCGCACGCTATAGCCCGGCCAGCGTCATCGTAATGGCGCTCTTCGTGCTCGCATTTTATTTCGTATGCCGCAGCTGGGGGGCGGAGCCTGCGGGCGCGCTCTATGACATCAAGGGCTTCCTCGCGCACGAACGCGTCGTCCCGCTGCTGCTCAGCCTGCTCGGCATCGCGATCAGCGGCGGCATGTTCGTCGTGCCGCTTTATGCCTTCCTGACAACCACCGTCCCGAAGGACCAGACCGCACGCACCGTCGCGGCAAACAATATCGTGAACTCGGGCGCGATGGTCGCGGGCTCGCTGCTCGCGATCGGACTCGGCTTCGCCGGGGTCGGCACGGTCGATCAACTGCTGATGAGCGCCGTGATGTGCCTCATTTCAGCTTGGCTTGCGATGAAGCTGCATCGCGCCTGCGACTAGTTTCGGATCGCGAGCCGCAACCCGGATCAGATCAGAAACATCATCGTCGCGACGAAGAAGATCGCAAAGCTTTCCAGGAACAGCCGCATGTCGCTGCCGCGCGCCAGAAGCGGCGGTGCAATGCGCTCGGCCTGCAGCATTCCTCGCAGTTCCGCCTGCCAGTCGTCGGGCATGTTGAGCTGTGCGATCCTGAGTTGCCGTGCGCTATGCGCCCGCAGCCGTTCGCGAATGTCGATCTGGTCTTCTGCGTCCATGCCCGGACGCTACGCCCCGGTTAACGAGTCGATAAGGTTAAAAAATCGTTAACGCCGCAGCGTACCGCAACGGGACATCCGCCCGGCGCTTTCCTAACCGCGCGGCATCGGCCGGATGCGCACCGTCTTGCGATCCGGGGCGCCCTTCTGGAAGGTCTTGCAGGCCTGCGGACGCATACGCGGCCCCAGGCAATAGCTGACCTCGGTGAGCCAGCCATCGCGGTCCGTCGACACGCCGATCATCGTTTCGCGGATGCCCGGATTGATCGCGGCAAAGGCGCGCCGCACGCTTCCGGCGGTTTGCGGCTGCATCCCCAGCTTCGTCATGTCGGGGAAGCGCACAGTATGGAACAACATTTCGGCGGCACGGAAATAGGCAGCCGGGTGCGGACTCATGCACGTTCCATGCTTCGCCCATTCGTGCTGCAGCAACTGCGCCGAGGGCGTCATGCACAGATGTTTCTTCAGCACCGCCTGCGGTACGATCTTCGCCGGACGGCACCATTGCGGATAGTCACGCGTATCGGCCTCGGGCCAGAGCCCGTGCAGCACCCAGCCGAAACGCCCATTCTCGCCCGAACATTGGAAGCGGTCGCGGACGTCCTTCGGATTGCGCACCTTCGCGCAATGCTGCGGGGACCAGCTCATGCTCAGCTTGTACCCGGTTACGGGAGGTCTCCGTACGGGCTCGTCGCGCGGGTTCTGTTCCAGCCGCGGGACGGGGATGCGGCCGGGAACGGAACAGGAAAGCGCCTGCGCCTGCGCCGCGACCGGCATCAGCGCCAAGGCGACGGCGCTAGGCCAGCGCAAAATCGAGCCCGATGTCCGCCGCGGGCGCCGACTGGGTCAGCCGCCCGACCGACACATAGGTCACGCCCGTCGCGCTGATGTCGCGGATCGTGTCGAGCCGGACGCCGCCCGATGCCTCGGTCGGCACCTTTCCGCCAACCAGCGCAACGCATTGGCGCAGTTCGTCGAGGCCCATATTGTCGAGAAGCAGATGCGTCGCCCCCGCCTTCAGCGCGGGTTCGACCTGCGCGACGCGGTCGACCTCGACGATGATCCGCTCGATCCCGGCGTCGACCGCACGGCGCACCGCTTCCTCGACCGATCCGGCGACCGCGACATGATTGTCCTTGATCATCGCCGCGTCCCACAGACCCATACGGTGGTTCGTCGCGCCGCCCATTCGCGTCGCATATTTCTCCAGCACCCGCAGACCCGGGATCGTCTTGCGCGTGTCGAGCAAGGTCGCTCCGGTCCCGGCGAGCGCGTCGACATATTCGCGCGTCATCGTCGCGATTCCCGACAGATGCTGCACCGTGTTCAGCGCCGACCGCTCGGCGGTCAGCATCGCCCGTGCGTTGCCCGACAGTCGCATCAGGTCGCTGCCCGCCGCAACCGCCTCGCCCTCTTCGACGAGGATCTCGATCTCCATCGTCGGGTCGAGTGCGCGAAAGAACATCTCGGCGATCGGCAGTCCGGCAACGGTGATCGCGTCGCGGCTGTCCATTACCCCCGAAAAGCGGGCGCCCGCGGGGATCGTCGCCATCGAGGTAATATCGCCACCCGAGTCCATATCCTCGGCCAAAGTGCTGCGGACAAAGGCGCCAAGGTCGAAACCGGAAAGGGAGAAGTCGCTCATGGCGAATGCGATAGACTGCCCCTCATGCAAATCAACTTGACGTTTACGTCAACTAGCGCTGACATGGCTGCAAATAACGAACCGGAGAGACAGGCATGCAATCCCCGATCTGCGCGATGCTCGGCATCGAATTCCCGCTCCTCGCTTTCTCGCACTGCCGCGACGTCGTCGTCGCGGTGTCGAAAGCCGGCGGCATGGGCGTCTTCGGCGCGGCGTCGCTGCCGCCCGAGCGGCTCGAGGAAGAGCTGGCGTGGATCGACGAGCATATCGGCGGACGCCCCTATGGTGTCGACCTGATCGTCCCGAACAGCTTCGCCGGCAAGGGCGAGGCCCGGAGCGCGCTCCCGCCGATCCCTTCCGAGCACAAGGCGTTCGTCGCGGACCTGCTTGGCAAACACGGCGTAAGCGAGGGCGATCTTGCGCTTCCCGCTGTAGGCGGCGGCCTCGGCGAAAATATGACCGACGACGGCGCCGCCAAGTTGCTCGAAGTCGCCTTCCGCCACCCGATCAGGCTCATCGCCAACGCGCTCGGCGTGCCGCCGCCGCTGATGCTGGAACTCGGCAAGCGCTTCGATGTGCCGGTCGCCGCGCTGGTCGGCACGCGCGACCATGCGCTCGCGCAGGTTCGTGCGGGGGTCGATATTCTCGTCGTTGCGGGCGGCGAAGCCGGCGGCCATTGCGGCGAAGTCGCGACGATGGTGCTGGTCCCCGAGGTTGCGGCCGCGGTCGAAGCGGTCGGTGCGAGCACGCCGATCCTCGCCGCCGGTGGCATCGTCACCGGGCGGCAGATGGCCGCCGCAATGGCAATGGGCGCCCACGGTGCCTGGACCGGCTCGGTCTGGCTGACCACCGCAGAGGCGGAGACGAACCCGGTCGTGAAGGAAAAGATGCTCGCGGCCTCGTCGCGCGACACGGTGCGATCGAAGAGCCGCACCGGCAAACCCTCGCGCCAGCTCCGCTCGCCGTGGACCGACGCATGGGAAGCCGAGGGCGCGCCGAAGCCGCTCCCGATGCCGCTCCAGTCGCTGGTCAGCGAACCGGCGCTACGCAAGGTCGACAAGCTGTCCGAAGGCGGCCACGAGGGCGCGAAGGCGCTCGCGACCTATTGGGTCGGCCAAGGCGTCGGCCTGATGAACGAGGCAATGGGCGCCGGTCAGGTCGTCCAGGAATTCAAGGAAGACTGGATCGCCGCCTGCGAACGACTCAACGGCTTCATCGGCGACTGAAAAAATCCCCGCCGAAGCGGGGACTTTCTCTTATTCGCTGACGGTCGCCTTGACGATCTTGCCGGGCTCGCGCGGCGGCTCGCCCTTGGGCAGCGCGTCGACATTTTCCATGCCTTCGATCACTTCGCCCCAGACGGTGTATTGCTTGTCGAGGAAACGCGCGTCGTCGAAGCAGATGAAGAACTGGCTGTTCGCGCTGTTCGGGTTCTGCGAGCGCGCCATCGAGCACACGCCGCGGACGTGCGGCTCGGCGTTGAATTCCTGCGGCAGGTCGGGCAGCGGGCTGCCACCCATGCCGGTGCCCGTCGGGTCGCCGCCCTGCGCCATGAAGCCCGGGATCACGCGGTGGAAGACGACGCCGTCGTAGAAGCCTTCCTTGGCCAAGTTGGCAATGCGCTCGACGTGCAGCGGCGCCAGATCGGGGCGCAGGCGGATGACGACGTCGCCGGTCGACAGCGACAGGGTGAGGGTCTGTTCGGTCATGAAAAGCTCCTGAAAAATGGGATTGGCGGTCCCATAGCCGCGCGGCGCCGCA
>Ga0209257_1002732_pt1 | contig 16767 bp, 18 predicted proteins | sample AraplaCvi_mCL_r2_FD_184277 | JGI IMG/M metagenome (GOLD analysis project Ga0209257, IMG submission 184277) | Arabidopsis root microbial communities from North Carolina, USA - plate scrape MF_Cvi_mCL_r2 (SPAdes) (version 2) | ecosystem: Host-associated > Plants > Roots > Endosphere | place: USA...
TTGCATGTCGGGGCGGGCACGTTCCTGCCGGTCAAGGCGGACGACACCGCGGACCACAAGATGCATCAGGAAATCGGCCATGTCAGCGCCGAGACCGCAGCAAGGCTGAACGCGGTGAAGCGTGCTGGCGGCCGCATCGTCTGCGTCGGCACCACGTCGCTCAGACTGATCGAAAGCGCCGCGGCCGATGACGGCACGATCAAACCGTGGAGCGGCGCGACCGGCATCTTCATCACGCCCGGTTACCGCTTCAAGGCGGTCGACATGCTGATGACCAATTTCCATCTGCCGCGATCGACGCTGTTCATGCTCGTCTCGGCCTTCTCGGGGCTGGAAACGATGCGGTCGGCCTATGCCCACGCGATCGAAACCGGCTACCGCTTCTATTCCTATGGCGATTCCAGCCTGCTTTTCCGGGACAACCGATGACCGAGACTTTCCAGTTCAATCTCAAGGCCACCGATGGCGGCGCCAGGCTCGGCGAAATCACCATGCCGCGCGGCACGATCCGCACCCCGGCCTTCATGCCGGTCGGCACGGTCGGCACCGTCAAGGCCATGTATCTCGACCAGGTGCGCGACACCGGCGCCGACATCATTCTCGGCAATACCTATCACCTGATGCTGCGGCCGGGCGCCGAGCGCGTCGCGCGGCTTGGCGGCCTGCATGAACTGATCCGCTGGAAACATCCGATCCTCACCGATAGCGGCGGTTTTCAGGTGATGTCGCTGTCGGGCTTGAGAAAGCTCGACGAGAAGGGCGTCACCTTCAAGAGCCATGTGGACGGCAGCCTGCACCATATGTCGCCGGAGCGCTCGATCGAGATCCAGGGCCTGCTCGGCTCCGATATCCAAATGCAGCTCGACGAATGCGTGGCGCTGCCCGCCGAACCGAAGGAGATCGAGCGGGCGATGGAACTGTCGCTGCGCTGGGCCGAACGCTGCCGCGTCGCCTTCGGCGATCAGCCGGGCAAGGCGATGTTCGGCATCGTCCAGGGCGGCGACCAGCCGGACCTGCGCATCCGCTCGGCCGAAGGCCTGAAGCAGCTCGATCTCAAGGGCTATGCGGTCGGCGGCCTCGCCGTCGGCGAGCCGCAGGACGTCATGCTGAAAATGCTCGAGACGACGCTTCCCGTCCTGCCGTTCGAAAAGCCACGCTACCTGATGGGCGTCGGCACCCCCGACGATATGCTGAAATCGGTGGCGCGCGGCATCGACATGTTCGACTGCGTCATGCCGACAAGGTCCGGCCGACACGGGCTGGCCTTCACCCGCCGCGGCAAGGTCAATATCCGCAATGCCCGCCATGCGGAGGACATGCGGCCGCTGGACGAGGAATCGAACTGCCCGGCCGCGCGTGACTACTCCCGCGCCTACCTTCACCATCTCGTGCGCGCCGACGAGGCACTCGGCGGCATGCTGCTCTCCTGGAACAACCTGAATTATTATCAGGACCTGATGAAGGGCATCCGCCAGGCGATCGCCGAAGGCCGGTTCGCGGATTTTTATGCCGAGACGCAGGAAGCCTGGGCCAAGGGCGACATCGACCCGGTCTGATTGGCTCGTCCGATCGGCCTCCGGCCGGGCTCTGGTGGAGCCTCGCGATCAGATGCCCTGGCTGGCGGTGTTGCGGATCATCCGCACACCGTTGACCTTGTAGGAGCCGTCGTCCATTAGCCGCATCTCGTAGATGGCCGTCCAGTCCTTGCCTTCCTTGGCGCTGATCATCACCTCCTGCAGCACCACTTCGCCGCCGCCGATCATTTTCGAACGGCCGAAAGCGTAGTTGCCGGCGTGATAGACCGGCTCGTAAGCCTTGCGGACCATATCCAGAAACCGGTCCTTGTTGGGATAGAGGCTGCGAATGCCGGGCGAGGCGAAGGAATAGGCCTTTTCCGCGTCGTTATGCATCAGCGCGGCGATCTGGCTCGCGATCACCGCCTGGGCATTGGCGACCGGATCCTCGGCCTTGGCTGCTGTAAAGAAACAGAGAGCGAGACACAGCACGACAAATCGAACGAGCATCGGACTTTCTCCAGGGGCGAGCACCAGAAGGCTAGCGCTTTTCGGCTGAAGGAGAAGATGACGCCTGCTGATTTTCCGCGCAACGCCTTTCTTCGAGGTAGGCGAAATGCGAAGGATGACAGGGTGATGACGCGTTGATGCGGACGCAGCCGTTATCCGCACATTTTCGCGATATTCCGCCCGCAGGTGGCGCAGGGCAGGGTCCCGCTATCGCCGCTTGTCGATGGGCGGCGACGCTGTCAGGAATGCGGCGGGAATTTTGATTCGCCCGGACATGCAATTTCGATGAAAAGCCTTTTGCCGCCCGCTCTGCTCTATTTCAGCAATGCGATCCTGTTCATTTCGCTGTTTACCCGGCTGCCGGCCATTCAGGCCTCGATGGGGATCGACAAGGCGGCGCTGGGGCTGGCCCTGCTCAGCGCTCCGGTCGGCACGTTTCTCGCCCTGCCGATCGCCGGCCGCATCAACGATCGTTTCTCGCCGCGGCTGACGGCGCTGGTCACCTTGCCGATCTGCGCTCTTCTTACTCCGGCCCTGACCGTCCTGCCGGTCACGGGCTTTGTCATCTGCTTTTTTCTGTTCGGTTTTTTCCGCACGATCTTCGACGTCGCCGCCAACATGATCTCCGCCGGCATCGAACAGCGCACCGGCCGCAAGGTGTTGTCGCGCAGCCACGGCTTCTGGTCGGTCGGGCTGCTGGTGGGATCCTTGTGTTCCGGTTTCCTCGCCGAAAAGGCGGTGACGCCCTTCGTGCAGCAGACGCTCGCCACCGGTTTCGTCATCGCCGCCTGCCTGTTCGTCTTCTGGGTTACGCCGAAGGAGCCGGCGCCGGAGACGCCGCCCGACCGCAAAGGTTCGGCCTACGTGCTTCCCGACCGAACGATCCTGCTGATCTGCGTGATGGTTTTCGGCCTCTGCATCGTTGAGGGCGCGATCTACGATTGGGGCATCTTTTTCCTGCGCGAACAGTTGAAGGCCGATCCGGCGATTGCCGGCATGCTCTATGCCGCCTTCACCGTCGGCATGGGCTTGACGCGGCTGTCGGGCGACATGCTGCGGGACGGTTTTGGCCCGCGGGTCCTGGTCAGGGCCTCGGCCGTTTCGGTCGCGGCCGGGGTCACGCTTCTGGTGGCGACGCCGAACCTGACGCTTGCGGGTATCGCGCTTTTCCTGATCGGCTGCGGGGTGGCGCTTGCCTTTCCGCTGGCGGTCTCGACGACGATCGCGCTCGGCAAGGGCAAGCCGTCGGAAAATCTTGCGGCGCTGTCGCTGACGCTGATGCTATCGACGATCGGCGTCCCGCCGCTGCTCGGTTTCATCGCCGAACATGTCAGCCTTGTCGCGACCTTCCTCGTGCTTCTGCCCTGCGTGGCAGTCAGCTTCCTGATGGCTCCCGTCGCCGAAGGCCGCCGTCCGGCCTGGCCGCGCCGCGGAACATAGCCCGATCGGACTGGTCTGTGGGAAAGACGGGCAGGGGCGTGACCCTGCCCATAATTGGCCATAACCGTGGGCGAGGGGTTGAGGCAACTGGCCTTAGCCGTTAGACAATGAAATCGGATTTGCCGAAAACAGGTGACACTGTGATCGACCCTTATGAGATGCTTGGTGTTTCGCGCGAGGCGGATGGCGTTGCCATCAAGTCGGCCTATCGCAAACGCGCGAAAACGGTCCATCCCGATGCCGGCGGCGACGTCGATGCGTTTGGAAAACTGACGGCATCCTATGAACTGCTTTCCGATCCCGTTCGCCGCAAGGTCTATGACGATACGGGTTACGACCCGGAACTCGCCGATACCAAGGACCTGCAGGGCCTGGTGATTCTCGAGACCCTGGTCAACGAGATCATTCTCGACGAACGCGAGCCGGGCAGTTTCGATCCGGTCGCCGCCATGCGCCGCAAGCTCACCGACAAGATCGTCAACGCCCGCTTCCACATCCTCGAGATGGAGCGGCACCGCGCCCGCATCCGCAACCATATCGACCGGATCGGCCGCAAGCCGGACGCGGACGTGCTGGGACGCATGCTGCGGTCCCGCTGCGAGGCGATCGACGATGCGATCGGCAAGGCGGAGACCGAGATCGAGAACATCGAACAGGCCTATGGCATGCTCGACGGTTATTCCTACGAAGTTGAAGTCGTCGAGATCAAGACCGCCGCCGAGTGACCGCGGCGGTATGTGTCTTGACACCGAACTCCGCTTCAAGACATAGCTTCAGCCCATTCAATTCAAAGGGTTTTCCATGGCGTTGACCATACGTGAGGCCGTCCGCGGGGATGCCGCGACGCTGCTCGGGTTCATCCGCGAACTGGCGATCTACGAAAAGGCCGAGCACGAGGTTGCGGCGACCGTCGAGACGATCGGGAGCTCCATTTTCGGCGAGACCTCCGTGACCAGAGCGCTGGTCTGCGAACAGGACGGCGTACCCGTCGGCATGGCCATCTGGTTCTTCAGCTATTCCACCTGGCAGGCCAGGAACGGTCTCTATCTCGAAGATCTGTACGTGACGCCGAAGGCACGCGGTCTCGGCGCCGGCAAGGCGATGCTGAAGCGCTTGGCGCGGATCGCGGTGGAGAACGGTTGCGGCCGGTTCGAATGGAGCGTGCTCGACTGGAACGAACCGGCGATCCGCGTCTACGAGGCGATCGGCGCCGAACCGATGTCCGAATGGATCCGCTACCGGCTTTCGGGAGAAACGCTCAGGAGTTTCGCCGAGGACCGGTAATGAGACGAGGTTGACGCTGGACGGGCTCCCGTTATAAAGCCAGCGCACAGGGAAGAGTGTCCGAGTGGTTTAAGGAACCGGTCTTGAAAACCGGCGTGCGGGAAACCGTACCGTGGGTTCGAATCCCACCTCTTCCGCCAGCCCCGCCGATGTCCCTCCATGATCCGATATCGCCGCCGATCACCGCACATGCCATGCGGCGTAGCGAACCGCCGTTTCCACGCTATTGCCCGATACTTGCGTGTCTGGGCCGGCAGTGCGGTATCTTTCGACCGGAGCCAGCTATTCGCAGGGAAAATCGAGATCCCAAACGCGGCCATGCGCAAACGTGCCGCTTGCGGTGTAGCCCGGCCCACTATGACAAAGCGCCTTGACGACGGCCCCGGCCAGGCTGCCCGGAGCAATCAGATGCTTATCCGCCCGCGTGGGCGTTGCCGCCGTGCGCGGCGATGAACATGGTGACGGCCGACCGGCAATAGGATTCGATTTCGTTGTCGTCCTCTGCTCTCGCCTCATCGAAACGTGCGATACTCAGGAGATCGGATCCCTTGAAAAGCGCGCCAAACAAGCGGGCGGACTGGAGAGGATCGGGCACGTTCAGAACCGCCTTCGCGTGCAAGCGACGCAACAGGGCCTCGATTTGGGCGATGATGTGGGCAGAGCCGGCTTCGTAATGGAGCTGGCTTAACGACTTTTGATTCGTCTTGTCGGCCAGGACCACGGCTTCGATATTGCGGACGTCCGGGCGCAACAGCGTGCGAAGCAGGGATGATCCCACCGCCATGAGCTGATCTTCGGCCGAACCGTCGACCCCTTCGAAAAGGGCCTGTGGTACAAACTGATTGCAGCGGGCCGCAAAGGCAGCGCTGAACAGCGCCTCCTTGTTCTCGAAGTGCCGATAGATGCTGAGCTTGGATATCTTCGCTCGCTGGGCGACCTTGTCCAACGTCGTCCCTTGAAAACCCAGTTCCGCAAAGAGTTCGCCCGCGGCGTCGACTATCGTTTGGCCAAGCGCCTCGTTGGCGGGGCGGCCGCGTCGGCCCTGGCTGTTTTCGGTCACGACAATTCCAGTACTTGACAGTATCTTAATTCATGAATTACGATACCATACAGTTTCTAAAACATGCAAGCCATTGGGTAGGTTTCAACCATGTCCTCCAAATCCGGGCTGCCCGGCGATATCGAATGCGGCATGGTCCGGTCGGTCAATACAGTGATGGGCGACTTTCTCGCCGATCCCGAAGCCCTGTTCGCTACCCGTTTCGAGCACGTTTCGCGCCAAGCCAAACCCAACCCCCTCCACCCGTACCGCGGAGCCCATCCCCATGGATAACGTCATCATAATCGGCGGCAGCTTTGCCGGTCTCGCCGCCGCCCTGCAGCTCGGCCGTGCCCGCCGCAAGGTCACCGTTCTCGACACCGGCCTGCCGCGCAATCGCTTCGCCGGCCGCTCGCATGGCGTGCTCGGCCACGATGACAAGCCACCATCGGCCATCCTGACCGAGGCGCGGCAGCAACTCGCGCGATATCCTGCGATCAAAATGGTCAATGCCCGCGCCGAGAGCATCTCCGGTGCCATCGACAATTTCTCCGTCCTCACCGGCGACGGCGAAACCCTAAATGCGCGCCGCGTGATCCTGAGTTACGGCGTTGTTGACCAGATGCCTGCTGTTCCAGGCTTTGCCGAAAACTGGGGCACATCTGTCATCCCATGCCCCTATTGCGATGGCTTTGAAGTCGCCGGCCAGCATTGGGGCCTTGTGTGGTCGGGTCCGCAGTCGATGAATCAGGTCAGACTGTTTCACGATTGGACCGACAGGTTGACCGTCTTCGCCGACGGGCACAACATTGCACCCGACATCCGGGCCGATCTGGCGGGCCGCCAGGTACCTGTCGTTGATGGCCGGATCACCGGGATCACCCGTCACGGGAGCCATGATGCCACCATCAAGCTCGATACCGGCCCCGATGTCGCGGTCGATATCCTGTTCGCGCATCCGCGCAACAAGCCGTCCGCAAGCCTGCATGAAGCACTGGGCCTCACCACGGTTGATACGCCGGTCGGTATCGCTATCAAGACCGACGAGCGCCGCGAAACCAGCATGCCCGGCATCTACGCCGCCGGCGACCTCGCCAACCCCGGAATCCCTTCGGTCACCACGGCAACATGGCAAGGCGCGATGGCGGGTATCTTCGCCCAGCAGTCGATGCTGGTTTGAGAGCACCGATTCCTTTCTTGGGTTGCAGAACAAGGATATGTCATGGCACAGCAGAATGCCGATCAGGTCGCCGACTGGACTGGCGAAAGCGGGGAGCGCTGGGTCGCTTACCAAGCCCGGCTCGATGCCATGATGGCGGTATTCGGCCATGCCGCGATCGAAGCCGCCGCGCCCGCTGAGGGCGAACGCGTGCTGGACGTCGGCTGCGGCGCGGGGGCGTCCAGCCTGGATCTGGCCGCCCGCGTCGGCGCGAGGGGCCATGTGCTCGGCGTGGACATATCCGAACCGCTGATCGGCAGAGCGCGCGCGCTGGCGCCGCAGGATACGCCGGTCCTGTTCCAAGTGGCCGACGCCAGCAGCGCCGAATTGCCCGAAGGCGCGTTCGACATCCTGTTCTCGCGCTTCGGAGTGATGTTCTTCGGCGATCCGACGGGCGCGTTCACTCATATGCGCCGTGCGCTCAAGCCGGGTGGGCGGGTCGCTTTCGTCTGCTGGCGCGGCATGGCGGAGAACGATTGGGTGCGCCTGCCGATCGCCGCGATCAAGGGCATCATCCCGCCGACGGCGCCGCCCGATCCCGAAACGCCCGGCCCGTTCTCGTTCGGCGACCGGAGGCGGGTGGCGCGCATCCTGACGGCGGCCGGTTTCAACGATATCGCTATCGCGCCTTTCGATGCTTCCATCGCGTTTGGCGAGGGCGCGACGCGCGACGCGGCGATCGACGACGCGGTGAAGATGACGTTCGAGGTCGGCCCGCTCGCGCGCGCGCTCGCTGATCAGCCCGACGACATCCGCGCCCGCGCCTCGGCCGCGGTTCGTGCCGCCTTCGCGGGCCGCCCCGGCGACCGGTCGGTGATGATCGACGGCGCGACGTGGATCGTCACCGCGCGCAATCCGATCTCATAGTTCTCATCTCCCTCGGGCGCCGCCCGCCAGTACTGCATTTTCGGATCCTGCCAGACCCCTCTCATCGCGGCTCCGCCGAAAGGCTCAGGTAGGTCGGATCGAACTCCGCCACCTCCTTCAGTCGCGCCCAGTCGAGAATGGTGATGGTCTGATTGTTCCAGGAGATCAGGCTTTCCCGCCTGAGTGTCTGGATGACGCGGTTCATGTGGACGAGCGACAGGCCGAGCACGTCGGCCATCTCGCTTTGCGAAAGCGGCAGGTGAAAGCTCCAGCTGTCGGTGCGGCGGACCACCCCCAGCCGGACATAGAGTTCGCAAAGGATGTGGGCGAGATGGGATGCCTTGGAGCGCCGCCCCATGGCGACGATCCAGGCGCGGTGGATCGAGCCGTGGATCAACGTGTCGAGCCACAGCATGCGGGTGAGGTGAGGGTAGCGTTCCGTCACGATCTTGAGGTCTGCATGATCTGACAGGCCGACGCGGCATGGCGAGAGGGCGACGACACCGTGGTCCATGGTTTTCAGCAGGAAGGCGTGCAGATCGACAAAGTCGCCTGCGACGTGGAGCGCCGTAATCTGCCGCATGCCCTCAGCCGTCAGCTTGTATCGGGCTGCGAACCCCTCGACGAGCAGACTGCTCTGTCCCGGTCTGGAACCCTCTACCACAAGATCCTCTCCGGCGGAAAAGCGCTTTTCCCGGACCACGATGCGCCTGAGTATGTCGCGCTCCTCGTCGGTAAGGACGTCATGCTGTTCGAGGTTGAGAAGCAAGGGATCGATCACGGTTTTCCTCGATGGAGATCAGTATCCGATGGAAACGAATAAGGAGGTCATATGATCCCTTGGAATGGCTGACGGTCGGCCGGAACAAATTTCCGCATCAATTATTCGGTCGTCGTATCAAGGCAGTGAGCATGGCATGGCGCGATATTTCTTCGATCTTATCAATGGCGACGGAGCTGTCCGTGACGATCAGGGGCAGGAAGTGTCGACCCGCGAGGGGGTGACGCGGGAAGTGAGCCGGATCCTGGCAGACCTCGCCCGCGATGAACTGCCCGACCGGCAGAACGGGGCGATCTCCATCAAAGTCCGCGACGAACGGGGCCACCCGGTGTTGACCGGCCATCTGTCATTCCAGACGCAGTGGCATGATGAACCGGAGATCTAATTGCGTAGGGGAAAGTCTATGCGCGGTTAGACTTGGTTTCCAAACAATCGATCTTTATAAATCATTAACCATATCAAATAGAATTTTATCTATTTGCCCGATTTCGTTCGCATTTTCGCCACGTTGCTAGCAAGAGTTCATCTCCATTGCGTCCGTGGCATAGGGGTATGTCCCGGACCGGTTCAATGGCTGTGAAAAGCGATGCGGTCGCGAGGGCCGCTGGCAGCCTATTGCAGTGAAGGCGGCATGGGACGGATGAGTTTGGGTTTGAGTGGCGGCAAGCTTTCGCTGGGTGCGAAATGGCTCGGGGTGACGATGGTCTGTGCGGGAATGGCATCCTGCGCAACGACGGAGGCGCCGACCAAGTCGAAGCCCAGAAGCAAGGAATATTTCTCCGAAAAGGAATACGGCGTTAAGGCCAGCCCGCGCGTGGTAAGCGATGGCCGGCCCGTGCCGAAGGGGGGCGGGCGCTTCATGGTCGGCCAGCCCTACGAGGTCAAGGGCCAGACCTACGTTCCCAAGGAAGATCCGAATTATAACAGGAGCGGACTTGCCTCCTGGTATGGCTCGGCCTTCCACGGTCGCCTGACCGCCAATGGCGAAGTTTACGACAGCGATCACCTGTCGGCCGCACATCCGACCTTCCCGCTGCCGAGCTATGCGCGGGTGACCAATGTCGATAACGGCACCTCGGTCATCGTTCGCGTGAACGACCGCGGCCCGTATCATCCGGGCCGCATCATCGACGTTTCCGACAAGACGGCAGAGATGCTCGACATGAAGCGGATCGGCACGGCGCGCGTCAACGTGCAATATGTCGGCCGCGCCCGCATGGACGGGAATGACATGCCGTTCCTGATGGCGTCCTACATCCGCAAGGGCGATCGCCTGCCGTCGATCCGGCCGGAGGGCCAGATCGCAACGGGCGTGATGGTCGCATCGAACCAGACGTTCGGCGATCAGCTCCAGAGCTACGGCTCGCCCATGCCGCGTCCGACCGCGCTGGCGGGCCGCACGCCGAGCGGCCCGGCGCCGGCATCCGCCGCGCCCCAGGCCTTCGAGGCGTTCGAGAATTTTTCGATGCTGCCGCATGTCGGCCCGCTTCCGATGGAGCGGCCGGTGGCCGGCGCCGTTGCCGCGCCGGCCCGTCAGGTCGCCTCTTCCTATCCGGTCGAAGCTCAGGCACGGCAGCCGCAGGCGCGGAACCTGGAATCGGCCTACGCATCGGCGCCGCAGGGAAGGGCTCCGCAGGTCATGTTCGGCAACATGGTGCTGGAAGGTCCCAGGTCCGCTCAAAAGCCCGTGCGCTGACTGAAGGGCGATTGCGGGGTGCAATCGCCGCTGCTACGCATGGGCAGGAACGGTTCGTGGGGTGATCATGCGGCGCCTGCTGATTCTTTTCTGTCTGGTATTCCTGCAAGCCGGTGCACCTTTGGGCGCCGTAAGCGCGCAGGAGCCGCCGCCCGCTTTCGTGACCAAGGCCAAGCAGGTCTACATGGTCGAGGCGAAAACCGGCACGGTCCTGCTTGCCTCCAATGAAAACCAGGGTTTCCCGCCGGCGTCGCTCGCCAAGCTGATGACCATGGAACTGGTCTTCAGCGCATTGAAGCGCGGCGAGATCACCCGCGATACCACTTTTCCCGTTTCCGAATTCGCCTGGCGCACCGGCGGCGCGCCCTCGGGCACGACGACCATGTTCGCGGCCCTGAAATCCCAGATCCGCGTCGAAGACCTCGTCAAGGGCGTCGTCGTCCAGAATGGCAACGACGCCTGCATCGTGCTTGCGGAGGGTATTTCCCATTCCGAGCGGGAGTTTGCGGCCCGGATGACGGCGCGCGCCAAGGATCTCGGTCTCGGGCGCTCCGTCTTCGGCAATTCCACCGGCTTGCCGGACCCGGAGAGCCGCACGACCGCGCGCGACCTTGTCGAGCTCTCCCGCCATATCTATCGCGAATATCCGGAATTCTATCCGATCTATGCGCAGCCGGACTTTACCTGGAACAAGATTTTCCAGCGCAACAAGAATCCCCTGTTTTCGCTCGGGATCGGCGTCGACGGGCTCGGCGCCGGCTTTGCGGAGGGTTCGGGTTATGCCCTGGTGGCATCGGTTGCCCGCAACGGCACGCGGCTGTTCCTGGCCATGGGCGGGCTCGCAAGCGACAAGGAACGTCTGGAAGAGGCGCGGCGCGTGCTCGAATGGGGGCTTTCCTCGTTCGAGACCAGGGTCCTGTTCAAACAGGGTGAGGTGATCGGCCAGGCGAGCGTCTATGGCGGCACGTCGAGCCATGTCGATCTCATCGCCAGGGAGCCGGTCGATATCTACCTCCCCGCCAACAATCCCGATCGCCTGTCCGGGCGAATCGTCTATCGGTGGCCGCTCAGGGCTCCGGTGACGGAAGGCCAGGATGTCGGCGTGCTGAGAATTTCGGCCGGCGACCGCGTGGTGCGCGAAGTGCCGCTGGTAACGGCAAAGCCCGTCGGAACCGGCAGCCTCGTCAGCCAGGCGACGGATGCCCTGCTGGAACTTATGTTCTTCTGGCTTTGACAACCCGATGTTTCGCAGCGCACCCATATGGGTTATAAGCTTGAGCATAATATGAGTGCGGAAAGACGCGTGGCAGAACATTCCGGATTGTTCGTAACATTCGAAGGCGGCGAGGGGGCTGGCAAATCCACCCAGATTCGCCGGTTGGCGGATCAGCTGCGCCGCCGCGGCCATGACGTGCTGATGACCCGGGAGCCTGGCGGCTCGCCGGGGGCAGAAGCCGTGCGCCACGTTCTGCTCTCCGGAGCTGCGGAAGAATTCGGCGTGCGCATGGAGGCGATCCTGTTTGCCGCCGCCCGCAACGACCATGTCGAGGAGGTGATCCGGCCGGCGCTCGAAAGCGGCGCCATCGTGCTCTGCGACCGGTTCATCGATTCCTCGCGGGTCTATCAGGGCGTCACCGGCAATCTGGAACCGGACTATATCGAGGCGCTGCAGCGGGTGGCGATCAACGGGGTTGTGCCCGATTGCACGCTGATCCTCGACCTGCCGGCCGAAGTCGGCCTGAAGCGTGCCCGCAAGCGCGGCGCCGACAGCGCGCCCGATCGCTTCGAGCGCGAGGAGATCGAGACGCACGAAAAACGCCGCGAAGCCTATCTGGAAATCGCCGAAGCGGAGCCGGAACGTTGCCGGGTGGTCAATGCCGAGCGTTCCGAAGACGAGATCGCCGATGAGATTTTCGCGATCGTCGAGCCGCTGGTGCGCGAACTGAGCTTCACCCAGAAGAGCAGTGCGGAATCGGTCGGATGAGCGAGGAGGCAGCCGGCATTCTGGACGGCGCCGTGCCGCCGGCGCGCAATCCGCATCTCTACGGCCATCACGCAGCCGAGGATTTTCTGGCGCGCAGCTACCGCTCCGGAAAAGGCCATCACGCCATCCTGATCGAAGGGCCGGAAGGCATCGGCAAGGCGACGCTCGCCTTCCGTTTCGCCAACCACGTTCTGTCCCATCCCGATCCTGCGACGGCGCCTGACCATCTGGCCGATCCCGATCTCAATTCGCCGGTCAGCCGGCAGATCGCCTCCGGCGCCTCGCACAACCTGCTGCATCTGGCCCGCCCGGTGGACGAAAAGACCGGCAAGGTAAAGACGGCGATCACCGTCGACGAGGTGCGCAGGGCAGGGCATTTCTTCTCCCAGACATCCGGCACCGGCAACTGGCGGATCGTCATCATCGATCCGGCCGACGACCTCAACCGCAATGCCGCGAACGCCATCCTGAAGATCCTCGAGGAACCGCCGCGCCGCGCGCTCTTCCTGGTCCTCTCGCATGCCCCGGGAAAACTGCTGCCGACGATCCGCTCACGATGCCAGTCGCTGCGGCTGTCGCCGCTCGGTGACCAGGACCTTTCCAAGGCGCTGGCAGGTCTGGGCACGCGGCTCGATGGCGGCAAGACGGAGGAAATGGTGCTGGGTTTATCCAAGGGCAGCGTTTCCCAGGCCCTGAAACTCCTGAACTACGGGGGCACCGAGATCATCTCCGCCTTCGAGGAGGTGATCGCCGCCGACGGGCCGACGGCCCGCAAGGCGATGCACCGGCTGGCGGACGTGCTGTCCGGCAAGGACAGCGACGTGATCTTCGGCTTTTTCCTCGAACACCTGAGCGACCATCTGATCGACCGCGCGCGCCACGCCGCCCTGGCCGGCGATCTCCCGACGGCCGATCGGCAGGCGAAACTCGTCAGCGACATGAACGAGAAGATCACCATCGCCCAGGCCTATAATCTCGATCGCAAGCAGACGATCCTCTCGATCCTCGACGCAGCGCGGCGCTGACGTGAGGGCAGGGGTGGGAACCTCTGCCGGAACTTTGTGTTTCGCATCCGCGAAACATGCGCTAAGAGCGGCATGAGCTGAATCCCCAAGTGCCCCAGATCCACGCGCCCGAGTGCCCCGATGTCCGACAAGACGCCCTATTACATCACCACCGCGATTTCCTACCCGAACGGCAAGCCGCATATCGGCCATGCCTATGAGTTGATCGCGACGGATGCCATGGCGCGCTTCCAGCGCCTCGACGGCAAGGATGTCTTCTTCCTGACCGGCACCGACGAACACGGCCAGAAGATGCAGCAGACGGCGCGCGCCGAAGGCATCACGCCGGAAGCGCTGGCCGAGCGCAATTCCGGTGAATTCCGCTCGATGGGCAAGCTGCTCAACGCATCCAACGACGATTTCATCCGCACCACCGAGCCGCGCCACCACGAGGCCTCCAGGGACATCTGGAACCGGATGGCCGACAATGGCGACATCTACAAGGACACCTATGCCGGCTGGTATTCGGTGCGCGACGAGGCGTTTTACGCCGAGGACGAAACCTCGGTGCGCGACGGCGTTCGGTACGGGCCGCAGGGAACGCCGGTCGAATGGGTGGAGGAGTCGAGCTACTTCTTCAAGCTCTCCGAATACGGCGACAGGCTGCTGAAGCATTACGAGGAAAACCCGGATTTCATCGGCCCCAACGAACGCCGCAACGAGGTGATTTCCTTCGTGAAGTCGGGCCTCCGCGACCTGTCGGTGTCGCGCACCACCTTCGACTGGGGTATCAAGGTACCCAATGACCCGGCCCATGTCATGTATGTCTGGGTCGACGCGCTGACCAACTACATCACCGCCACCGGCTATATGGAAGACCCGAACGGCCCGCGTGCCAAATACTGGCCGGCGGACGTGCATATCATCGGCAAGGACATCATCCGCTTCCACGCGGTCTACTGGCCGGCCTTCCTGATGTCGGCGAAGCTGCCTTTGCCGAAGCGCGTTTTTGCCCATGGCTTTGTGCTGAATGCCGGCGAGAAGATGTCGAAGTCGCTCGGCAACGTCGTCGATCCGTTCGAACTTCTGGAGAAGTTCGGGCTCGACTACGTGCGCTATTATCTCTGCCGCGAGATTTCCTTCGGCCAGGACGGCAATTGCAACGACCAGCTGATCGCCACCCGCGTCAATGCGGATCTGGCGAACGGCATCGGCAATCTTGCAAGCCGTTCGCTGTCGATGATCGTCAAGAACTGCGACGGCCATGTGCCGGAACCGGGCGAGCTGACCGATGCCGACAGGGAGCTGCTGGCGGCGGCCGACGGCCTCATCGCCATCTGCCGCGAGGAAATGGACAAGCAGCTGATCAACCGTGCGCTGGCGGCGATCATCGGCGTCGTGTCCGATACCGACCGCTATTTCGCGGCGCAGGCGCCGTGGGTGCTGAAAAAGACCGATCCGGCCCGCATGGGCACGGTGCTCTATGTCACGGCGGAAGTCGTGCGCCAGATCGCCATCCTGCTGCAGCCGTTCATGCCGGGCTCTTCGGCCAAGCTGCTCGATCTGGTGGCCGCGCCGGCCGACAAGCGGGATTTCGCCGCGCTCGGCGAGGCCGGACGGCTGACACCCGGTACGCCGCTCGAAGCACCGACGCCGGTCTTCCCGCGTTATGTGGCGCCTGAAGCGGGCGCGTAAGGCCTTTTCCATGCTGATCGATACCCATTGCCACCTGGATTTTGCCGATTTTGGCGAGGAGCGCGACGCGATCGTGTCGCGCGCCCATGAGGCCGGCGTCGGCCAGATGGTGACGATTTCGACCCGGGTGCGAAAACTCGACGGACTGCTGGCGCTCACCGAGCAATATCCGTCGGTCTTCTGCTCGGTCGGAACCCATCCGAACAATGCCGGCGAAGAGCTGGATATCCAGACGCAAGACCTGGTGCGGCTCGCCAACGCGCATGAAAAGATCGTCGCGATCGGCGAGGCCGGGCTCGACTATTTCTACGACACCCAGACGCCGGCCGACCAGAAGACCGGGCTGATCCGCCATATCGCCGCCGCCCGCGAAACCGGCCTGCCGCTCGTCATCCACAGCCGCAGCGCCGACGAGGACATGGCCGAGATCCTGACCACGGAAAGCGGGAAGGGGGCCTTCCCTTTTATCCTGCATTGCTTCTCGTCCGGCGCAGAACTCGCCCGGATCGGCGTCGAGCTCGGCGGCTACGTCTCGTTCTCAGGCATCCTGACGTTCCCGAAATCCGAAGACTTGCGCGCGATCGCTAGAACCGTGCCGCTCGACCGGCTGCTGGTCGAGACCGACGCACCGTATCTGGCGCCGAAACGCTGGCGCGGCAAGCGCAACGAGCCGTCCTACGTGGTCAATACCGCCGAAGTGCTCGCCGAATGCATGGGCGTCAGCTACGAAGAAATCGCCAGGATCACCACGGAGAACGCATTCCGCATCTTCTCCAAGATGCCGAGGCTCTGACCGGTGACGACATATCGGCGGCGCTTCACCATTCTCGGCTGTTCGTCGTCGCCCGGCGTGCCGCGGCTGAATGGCGACTGGGGCGCATGCGACCCGGCAAACCCGAAGAACCGCCGCACGCGCGCCGCCTTCATGGTCGAGCAGATCGCGCCCGACGGCGGCAGCACCGTGGTGGTGGTCGATACGGGGCCGGATTTTCGCGAGCAGATGATCGCCGCCAAGGTGCAACGGGTCGATGCGGTTCTTTATACCCACGCGCATGCGGACCATCTGCACGGCATCGACGACCTGCGCGGTTATTTCATCCTGCAGCACCATCGCATCCCGATCCATGCGGATCCGTTCACCATGGACCGGATCCGCCAGGGCTTCGGCTACTGCCTGGAAACGCCGCCCGGCGGCAATTATCCGCCGATCGTCCGGCCGTTCCTGATCGAGACCATGGACGAGCCGATCGTCATCGACGGGCCCGGCGGTCAAATCCGTTTCCTGCCGCATCTGCAGGTCCATGGCGACATCCATTCGCTGGGCTTCCGGATCGGAGACGTGGCTTATTGCAGCGACGTCAGCGATTTTCCGCCCGAAAGTGTCGCAAGGCTCGGCGGGCTCGACGTGCTGATCATCGATACGCTGCAATACAGATTTCATCCGAGCCATCTGTCGCTCGAACAGGCGCTCGAATGGATCGCGAAATTCGCGCCGAAACGCGCGATCCTGACGCACATGCATCTTCCGCTCGACTACGACACGGTGATGGCGGAAACGCCGCCGCATGTCGAGCCGGCCTATGACGGCCTGACGATCGAAGTCGCCGTCGAACTTTGATCCTTGCCGTTGAACGGTAGTGGCGAGCGGAGCCGGACCGCCGAAGGGATCGAGACTTGCTGCCTTTCCGGGGTATCGGTTGGTTCCATAATCTATCTTATGCGATCTTGGTATGT
>Ga0209257_1002733_pt1 | contig 16751 bp, 18 predicted proteins | sample AraplaCvi_mCL_r2_FD_184277 | JGI IMG/M metagenome (GOLD analysis project Ga0209257, IMG submission 184277) | Arabidopsis root microbial communities from North Carolina, USA - plate scrape MF_Cvi_mCL_r2 (SPAdes) (version 2) | ecosystem: Host-associated > Plants > Roots > Endosphere | place: USA...
CGAGGATCTTGTTGTCCTGCGCCATTTCGCGCTCGCCCTGGAACACGCGGATCGTCACCGCCGACTGATTGTCGTCAGCCGTGGAGTAGACCTGCGACTTCTTCGTCGGGATCGTCGTGTTGCGGTCGATCATCTTGGTCATGATGCCGCCCAGCGTTTCGATACCCAGCGACAGCGGGGTGACGTCGAGCAGCAGCACGTCCTTGACGTCGCCCTGCAGCACGCCCGCCTGGATCGCCGCGCCGATCGCGACGACTTCGTCGGGGTTCACGCCGGTGTGGGGTTCCTTGCCGAAGAAATCCTTCACGACTTCGCGGACGCGCGGCATGCGCGTCATACCGCCGACGAGCACGACTTCGTCGATCTCGCTCGCCGAAATGCCGGCGTCCTTGATCGCCTTCTTGCAGGGTTCGAGGGTGCGCTTGACCAGCTCTTCGACCAGCTTTTCGAGGTCGGCGCGCGTGATCGTCTTCACAAGGTGCTTCGGCCCGTTGGCGTCGGCGGTGATGAAGGGCAGGTTGACCTCGGTCGTCGCGGCCGACGACAGTTCGATCTTCGCCTTTTCGGCGGCTTCCTTCAGGCGCTGGAGCGCGAGCTTGTCGCCGCGAAGGTCGATGCCTTCGTCCTTCTTGAAGCCGTCGGCGAGATATTCGACGATCTTGCTGTCGAAATCCTCACCGCCGAGGAAGGTGTCGCCGTTGGTCGACTTCACTTCGAACACGCCGTCGCCGACTTCGAGGATCGAGATGTCGAAGGTGCCGCCGCCAAGGTCATAGACGGCGATCGTCTTGTTCTCGGTCTTGTCGAGGCCATAGGCCAGCGCGGCCGCGGTCGGCTCGTTGATGATGCGCAGCACTTCGAGGCCCGCGATCTTGCCGGCGTCCTTGGTCGCCTGGCGCTGCGCGTCGTTGAAGTATGCGGGAACGGTGATGACCGCCTGCTCGACCTTTTCGCCCAGATACGCCTCGGCGGTTTCCTTCATCTTCTGAAGGATGAAGGCCGAAATCTGCGACGGCGAATAATCTTCATTGCCGGCTTTGACCCACGCATCGCCATTGGTGCCCTTGACGATCGTGTAGGGGACCAGCTCGGTGTCCTTCTTGGTGATCGGGTCATCGAAACGGCGGCCGATCAGGCGCTTCACGGCGAAAACGGTGTTTTCGGGGTTGGTGACGGCCTGGCGCTTCGCCGGCTGGCCGATCAGGCGCTCGCCATCCTTGGCAAAGGCGACGATCGACGGGGTCGTGCGCGTGCCTTCGACATTTTCGATAACCTTGGGTTTTCCGCCTTCCATCACCGCGACACAGCTGTTCGTGGTGCCGAGGTCGATCCCGATCACTTTGGCCATTGGTATTCAGTCCTTGTTGCTTCTCCGGCGCCCTGAAAAGGCGCGCCGTCCATGGGTTTATGGGGGCGATATAGGTGCGCTAATCCTTGGCACAAGGGCTTTCAGGGCTTATCGGGGACGTGAAATGCTGCGCTTTTACGGAGTCCTCCCAAAATGAAACCTTTTGCGATCCTTGCACTCGCCGTCCCCGCGCTGACCCTGACGGCCTGCGGCGATAATCTGGTCGCTGCCAAGCCGCTGAACGTCGTCAGCGGCCACATCGTGATGGGGGCGACGCCCGACCGCCCCGCGGTCGGTTATTTCCGCGTCCAGGGCGGGCCGCAGCCGGTCCAGCTCGTCGCGGTGACCGCCGATCTCGCGCAGCGCGTCGAGATGCACGAAAGCGTCAAGGAAAATGGCGTCGTGACGATGAAGCCGCTGCTCCGCGCCGATGTGCCCGCAAAGGGCGATCTGATGTTCAAGCAGGGCGGCAAGCATCTGATGATCTGGGGCATCAACGGCGCCGCGGTGCGCGCGGGCAAGCTGCCGATGGCGTTCGTCTTCACCAACAACAATAATGAACGCATCCTGTTCGACATGGTGATCAAGCCGGCGGAGGGCGCGGCTGCCGAGGGTGCGATGGACCATGGCGCGATGGATCATGGTTCGATGGACAAGGGCACCGAAAAGGCGGCCCCGGACGCTGCGAAGAAATAAGCGCGGGTGACGCGTCCGTCGCGACCGCTGACAAACGGCGAAATCGCGCTCGCCCGGACGGTGTTCGGGGGCGGGATCGCCTATGACCGGGTGCGGGTGAACCACCATAAGTGGATCTTCTTCCAGCCGCGCCACATCGTCATGGCGCCGATGGGCAGCCTCCATTTCAACCCGCACGGCGAACTCTATTGCGAGGATTTCAGCGCCGCGTCGCAGCGGCTGCAAGGCCTGTTCGTCCATGAGATGACGCATGTCTGGCAGGCGCAGACGCGCGGGCGCTGGTATCTGGTGCTGATGCGCCATCCGTTCGCGACCTATAGCTACAGCCTCAAGCCCGGCTGGCTGCTCGAACGCTATGGGCTGGAGCAACAGGCCGAGATCGTCCGCCATTACTGGCTGCTCACCCAGGGCATGATCGTCGGCGGCGCACCGGGGATCGAGGCGTATCGCGCAATATTGCCCTCATCGTGGCACGCGACAATTACCGACTAGCCAGAGGGACGACGTTCGTCCTATGTTCCTCCCATGGATGGAGCCTCACTTGTTATCGCCCTCGTCGCCCTCGCCATCGGGGGTCTGATTGGCTGGCTTTTTGCGGGCCGGCAATCGGGCGCGCTCAAGGCCGAGCGCGACGGGCTTTCGGAACGCTTCAAGACCGCAGTAAGCGACCTCGCGGCGGAAGCCGAAGCGCGCAAGGGCGCCGACATCCAGCTTGCATCGCTGCTCAGCGAACAAAAGGCGCGCGATGAGGCGCATGATGCCCAGATCGCGCAGCTCAAGGACGCGCAGGCCGCGCTCACCGCACAGTTCCGCGAGGTTGGGCAGGTGATGCTCGATGGCGCGCAAAAGGCGTTCCTCGACCGCGCTGATGCACGCTTTCGCCAGAGCGAAGAAACGGCGGGGCAGAACCTCAAGGCGCTGCTCAATCCGGTCCACGAGCGATTGCAAAAATATGAGGAAGCGGTCGGCAAGGTCGAAGCCGAGCGACGCGATGCCTTCGGTCTGCTCCACGGCCAGATCGCGGCGATGCGCGAGGGCACCGAACGCGTGTCAAGCGAGGCGGCGAAGCTCGTCAATGCGCTACGCAATGCGCCGAAGGCGCGGGGACGCTGGGGTGAACAGCAATTGCGCAACGTGCTCGAAAGCTGCGGCCTCTCCGAACATGCCGATTTCCAGACCGAGGTCAGCGTGAACGACGGCGACGGCGGGCGGCTGCGCCCCGACGTCGTGGTGCGCGTTCCCGGCGGGCAGAATCTCGTCATCGACGCCAAGGTCTCGCTCAACGCCTATCAGGATGCGTTCGGTGCGGTCGAGGAGCGCGAGAAAGCGGCGCATCTCGTCGCGCATGCCGCGGCGATGAAGGCGCATGTGAATACGCTGGGCGCCAAGGCCTATTGGAACCAGTTCGACGACACCCCCGATTTCGTCGTGATGTTCGTGCCGGGCGAGCATTTCCTCGCCGCCGCGCTCGATCAGGATGCGGGGCTCTGGGATTATGCATTCGAGCGTAAGGTGCTGCTCGCGACCCCGACCAACCTGATCGCGATCGCGCGCACCGTCGCCGCCGTGTGGCGGCAGGAAAAGCTCGCCAATCAGGCTCGCGAGATCGCGGCGCTCGGCAAGGAGCTGTACGCCCGCATGTCGGTGATGGGCTCGCACATCGCCAAGGTCGGGCGCAATCTCGATCAGGCGACGGGCGCGTATAATGCCTTCGTCGGCAGCTTCGAATCGCAGGTGCTGACGCAGGCGAAGCGCTTCGAGGCGCTCGATATCGAGACCGGCGACAAGGAAATCGCGTCATTGCCTGTGGTCGAACAGGCGGCGCGCCCGCTGGCGAAGCTGGCGGCAGCGCCCGCCGCGGTCAACGACGCGGGCGAATAGGCGTCGCGATCAGATTACGCGCCGGAGCACCGCCGTCCGGCCCTCGCTTCCCGTCAGGATCAGCGTGCCGTCATCGGCAAAGGTCAAACTGACCGGCGATGCCATCAGTTTGAAGAAGGCCTGTTCCAGCTCCATGCCCGGACACGCCATTTCGGTCGCCATCAGCGGCCCGGCGGTGAGCGTGCCGTCCGCCGCCGTGTAGCGTCCGGAGAAGCGGTTGCAGCCCGCGCTGCCGCTCAGCCGTTTGCCGTCGAATTGCAATGCCGTCGGCCGGCCTCCTGCGACCGCGACGCCGCCGATCGACACAAAGGTCCAGTTGGTGCCGGCAAGCTCGGTCGGCGGCATGATCTTGCCGCCACATCCCTTCACCGTCTTGCCGTCGGCGGTGACGGTCACCGTGTCGCGATAGCGCCGGTCGCTCATTCCGTCGCCGCATTCGCTATGGGTGATGTCGACGGTCAGCCGATCGGTGACGTAGCGCTCGCCATTGAACGACGGCTTTGCGCCGGGGTTCGGCACCATGATCTTCGTCTCGCCAAAGTCGCCGTCATAGTTGAGCCGCGACGGCGTTATTTCGAGCGTCCAGCCGGGCTCGGTGCCGAGCGCCATATAGGCGGCCGCCTGTTCGCCGGGGCCTTGCAGCGGTGTTTCGGCGGCGGGGGCGCAGGCGGCGAGGACAAGAAGCGAAGCGGCGGGTAGGGCGATCCTGATCATGCGGCATCTCCTGAACGCTTCATGCTGATCGATCGATGAACCGCGCGGGCAGCTGTTGGTTCCGCCGCTGGTTCAGCACCTCATACGCCATCACCGCAGTCGCGACCGCGGCGTTCAGGCTGTCGGCCTTGCCCATCATCGGCATCTTCACGCGGACATCGGCGGCCGCCGCATATTCCGCCGGCATGCCTTGCGATTCATTGCCGGTGAGGATGAAGGTCGGCGCGGTATAGCGCACCGCCTGATAATCCTCTGTATCGTCGCCGAGCCAGGTCGCGACGAGCTGGCCCGGGCCTTGCCGCAGCCACGGCAGGAATTCGTCCCACCGTGCGACCACCAGCTTTTGCGTGAAGATCGCCCCCATGCTCGCGCGCACCGTCTCGACCGCATAGGGATCGGTCGATTCGTCGAGCAGGATCAGCCCGCCCGCGCCGACAGCATCGCCGGTGCGCAGCATCGTACCGAGATTGCCGGGGTCGCGCAGCCGCTCGGCGACGAGCCAGATCGGCGCGGCATCGCGGTGGAGGTCGGCGAGCGTAGTTTGCGGTTCGGGATAGATGCCGACGACGGTCTGCGGATTATCCTTGCCCGACAGTTTCGAAAGGATCGCGCCGGTGGTGTCGATGACCTCGCCGCCCGCCGCGAGCGTGTCGGCGACCAGCGCCGCCGCGAGCGGATGCGCGTCGCCCTCGGGGCCGAGGAACAGCCATTGCGGCAAGATATCCGCCTCGCGCGCCTCGGTCGCGATGCGCAGTCCCTCGGCGAGGAACAGCCCTTCGGCGCGGCGGTGGCGTTTTTCGCGCAGCAGCCGCATCCGCTTGATCAGCGGGTTCGACAGGCTTTCGATTTGGGAACGGCGACCGGTCATCCGGTCAATCCTCGCCGAAGCTGTCCTTGACCAGCCCGACAAGTTTCAGCAGCGCCGCGTCGGCGCCGTCGCCTTTGGTGTGGATCGTGATCGAATCGCCCTTCGCGGCGCCGAGCATCATCAGACCCATGATCGAGGTTCCGTTGACCCGCGATCCGCCCTTTTCGACCTCGACCGACACGCTTTCGGGTAGTCGACTGACGAAGGTCACGAACTTGGCGCTCGCACGCGCGTGCAGGCCGCGCTGGTTGGTGATTTCGACCGTCTCGGAATTTTCGTTCAAGGGCCCACTCCCAGCATTTCCGACGCGACCGAGATATATTTCTGGCCGGCTTCCTTTGCGGCGATCACCGCGGCGCGCAGTTCCATCGTCTTGCGCGCGCTTTCGAGGCGGATCAGCATCGGCAGGTTCACGCCGGCGATCACTTCGGTGCGTCCCGATTCGAGCAGGCTGATCGCGAGGTTCGACGGCGTGCCGCCGAACAGGTCGGTCAGCATCACGACGCCGCGGCCTTCGTCGACCTTGCGAATCGCATCGGCGATTTCCTTGCGGCGCATCTCCATATTGTCGTTCGGGCCGATGCACACGGTCGCGATCGCGCGCTGCGGCCCGACGACATGCTCCATTGCACGCACCATTTCCTCGGCGAGGCGCCCGTGCGTGACGAGCACCATTCCCAGAAGCGGCAGAGCCTTATCGTTCGCCATGCAGTCGTCGACCCTTATGTTTTACCGCCGGGCGCGGAAGCCGCGGGCGGGGGCCTGCCCTCAAGCCCATCTTGCGGGGCAGAGTCAAGATTGCGGTGGGTCAGCGTTGGCTCATATCCGGATTCACGTAGCGTTTGGGCAACACGCGTGGCGACATGGACCGAGCGGTGCCGCCCGCCGGTGCAACCAAATGCAATGGTGACATAGCTTTTGCCCTCGGCGCGGTAACGCGGCAGCAAGGTCAGGATCAGCTTCTCGATCTGCGCGACGCTGTCTTCATAGGCAGGGTCAGCCATCACATAGGCGGCGACGTCGGCGTCGAGCCCGGTCCCCGGCTTCAGCTTCGGGTCCCAATGCGGATTGCGCAGATAGCGCATGTCGAACACCAGGTCGGCGTTGCGCGGCAACCCGCGCGCGAAACCAAAGCTCAGCACGTTGAGCACCGGCTCGCCCTCTTCGGCGTCGCCGAAACGCTGGCGGATTTCCTGTTGCAGGTCGTTGCTGCTGTAATTGGTCGTATCGACGACATGCTCGGCCCAGCGGCGGAGCGGTTCCATCATCTCGCGCTCGCGTGAGATCCCGTCGGCCGCCGGCCGGTCCTCGGCCATCGGGTGCCGCCGGCGCGTTTCGGAGAAGCGGCGCTCGAGTTCGGCGCCGGCGCAGTCGAGGAACAGCGTCTGGATGTCGCGGCCGCCGTCTTCGCGCAATTCCTTGATCCGCCGCACGAGCAAGGCCGGGCGGAACCCCCGGCTGCGGCTGTCGATGCCGATCGCGAGGGGACGCCCCGCTTCGCTGCGCTTCACCGGCGCGTCGATCAGTGTCTCGAGCAGCGCGAGCGGCAGATTGTCGACGACCTCCCAGCCGAGGTCCTCGAGCACCTTGAGCACGGTCGACTTGCCCGCACCCGACAGGCCGGTGACCAGCAACAGACGCGATTCGGCGGCCGAACTCATTGTCGGTGCATCATGCGGCGGGTGCCAGCCGTTCGAGCGCGAGCAGGATCTTGATCGGCGCCGACGCCTCGAACGCCGGCAGCAGCAGCGCGGGCAGCGGGTGGCCGGCGACGGTCTCGACCTGATTGACCGCGGGCATGCGGTCGTAGCGGTCGGTCAGGCGCACCGCGAGCGCGAGCGGCACGGGCGCTGTCCACGGACGTTCGATGATCCCGATTCCACGCACTTCCAACTTGCCCGCCAGATTTTCAGGCGGCCGGCACCACAGGCGATCGCGTTCGAACCATATGTCGCAGCGATCGTCGGCGACCAGCTTGGCGCCGCGGTCGATCAGGCGCAGCGCAAGGTCCGATTTGCCCTGTCCCGAATTGCCGAGGATCAACACGCCGCCGTTGCCCGCCGCGATGCAGCTGGCGTGGATATTGACGATATCGGTTCTGGTCCGGCTCGGAAGCATAGCGCATGGCTTACCGGCGACGGTGCGGTGCCGCAAGGCGATAGGATGAGGGGGTCAGGCGGTTTCGGTCGCGCCCTCGCGCGCAGGCAGCGTGATGAGCATGCTCGCGCCGGGTCTGCCGTCGTCGCGATCCTTGGCATTGATCGTCCCGCTATGCCCCTCGACGATCGTCCGCGCGATCGCGAGGCCGAGGCCGCTGTGGCGGCCAAAGGCTTCACCGGTCGGGCGTTCGCTGTGAAAGCGGCGGAAAATGGCGTCGCGCTGCGACGGTTCGATGCCGGGGCCGTCGTCATCGACCTTGACATGGACCTCGTCGCCGAGGCGGGTCGCCGAGATGCAGACGAGGCCGGTGGTGGGCGAAAAACTGATCGCATTGTCGATCACATTGTCGATCGCGCGTTCGAGCCGGTGGCCGTCGCCCATCACGACGGTCGTGCCCTTGCGCGGGCGAGCAAAGGCGACGCGCGGATGCGGCGTGTCGGCATCGATGCGCGCCGCGCGCGACGCAAGCATCGATTCGATCATGATCCCGACGTCGATCGGTTCGAACAGGGTGCGAGACAATTGCGCGTCGACGCGGCTCGCTTCGCTGATGTCGTTTACCAGCCGGTCGAGGCGGCGTACATCCTCGTCGGCGATTGCGAGCAGCTGCGCGCGCTGCTCGGCGCTCTTGACGCGCCCCAGCCCCTCGATCGCCGACCGCACCGAGGCGATCGGATTTTTGAGTTCGTGCGTCACGTCGGCGGCGAAATGCTCGCCCGCGTCGATGCGTTCGCGCAGCGCCTGCGTCATGTCGCTGAGCGCGCGCGCGAGCGTGCCGATCTCGTCGCGGCGGCTCGGCAGGCGCGGCACGACGACTTCGCGCGCGCGGCCGAGCCGGACGCGGACCGCGGCGCGGGCAAGCCGGCGGAGCGGGCGGACGATCGTGCGCGCGAGGAAGAGCGACAAAAGCGTCGAGGCGAGCAGCACCATCGCGACGACGATCGCGATGCGCAGTCGCTCGGCGCGCACCGTCCGCGTAATGTCGCGCGCGTTGAGCGTCATCAGCACCGTCTCGGGCGTTTCGAGGTCGACGACGCGCGCGGCGCTGAGCAGCGGCGTGCGTTCGGGCGCATAGCGGAAGCGGCTTGCCGCGACGTCGCTGCCTTGCGCCTCGACGACTTCGGGCCACGCCTTCGCTGTATCGACGCGCGGCTCCTCGAATTCGGGATAGGTCGGCGCGCCGACGACCCAGTCGATCCCACGGTCCATCGCGCGCGCGGCGTCGCGTTTCCACGGCTGCAGGTCGGGGTCGCGCAGCGTATAGGTCGGCGGCCCGGTCTCGAAGCTGTCGGAGATGCGGTGGCCATCGGCGGCATAGAAGCGCAGACGCGATTCGGTGGCGGCGGCGAATTCCTCGATCAGCCGCGTCCGTTCCTCGGGGCGCGCCGCCTCGAGCGCGCTGTCGAGCATCGCGAGCTGATCCTTCATCACCTCAATGCGCGTATCAACGAGGCGGCTGCGATAGCTGTCGAGATAATAGAAGCCGCCCGCGAGCAGCGCGATCGCCAGAATGTTTACCGCAAGGATGCGCGTCGTCAGCGACCAGCGCGCGGACCAGACGAGCGGCGATTCCTCCTGCTCGGCGATGCTCGCATCGGGTTTGAGGGCGTCAGCTTTCATCGGCAAAGCGATACCCCGCGCCATAGAGGGTTGCGATCGCGTCGAATTCGGGATCGACCTCGCGGAACTTGCGGCGCAGCCGCTTGATGTGGCTGTCGATCGTGCGGTCGTCGATATAGACATCGTCCTGATAGGCGGCGTCCATCAACTGGTTGCGGCTGCGCACGATGCCGGGGCGGCTGGCGAGCGTTTCGAGGATCAGGAATTCGGTGACCGTCAGCGTGACGTCCTTGCCGTCCCATTCGACCTTGTGGCGCGCCGGGTCCATGCTCAGCCGGCCGCGCGTGATCGGCTCGGCGACGGGCTCATCCTCGCCTTCGGACGCATTTTTGTTGAGCTCGACGCGGCGCAGGATGGCGCGGATGCGCGCAATCACTAAGCGCTGGGAGAAAGGCTTGGCGATATAATCGTCGGCGCCCATCGCGAGCCCCAGCGCCTCGTCGATCTCGTCGTCCTTGCTGGTCAGGAAGATCACCGGAAGCTGGCTCTTTTCGCGCAGGCGGCGCAGCAGTTCGAGCCCGTCCATGCGCGGCATTTTGACGTCGAACACCGCGAGGTCGGGCGGGTTGTCGATCAGCGGTTTCAACGCCGCCTCGCCGTCCGAATAGACGCGCGTCACAAAGCCCTCGGCCTGCAGCGCGATGGAAAGGGATTGCAGGATGTTGCGGTCGTCGTCGACCAGCGCGATGGTTGCCGTCATGCTCTTTCCGTTGGGCGGGCCCGGCAATGCGATTAGCCTATCCGGGACGTAGCGACAACAGCGCGCGCATATGGCCACCGGTTCCCTTTTTGCGCGTTCGTCGCAAGCGCCGCGCGGCCGCTCTTTAATCTTTTGACCTCCCCCGCCAAGCGAGCTAACGCGGCCGGGATTTCGGAATCGGCGGTCACGTCGGCACCCATGCAAATGCGGGCCAACCCATTAGTGCGCTAAGCATTGCATAGGTATGCAACGACGTCGCCGGACAAGGAAAGGCGAAGGCAAATGACCAAGATATTGATCGGCGCGAACACCGTCGAGACCAAGGCGGATGTTGCGGAAAACTGGGGCACGTCGGCGCTGATCGAGGATGCGGTTCGCCATGGCGAAGGCCTGCTCGCGAAGGACGGCCCGCTCGTCGTCGAAACGGGCAAGCACACCGGGCGCAGCGCGAAGGACAAGTTCATCGTCCAGGACGCCGAGACCGCCGACACGATTTGGTGGGGCAAGACCAATGTCGCGATGACGCCCGATCACTTCGCGGCCTTGAAGGCCGATTTCTTCGCGCACCTCGCTGAACGTCCGCGCCTCTATCGCCAGCAGTTGTTCGGCGGTTCGCAGCCCGAGCACCGCGTCGCGGTGCAGGTCGTCACCGAATTCGCCTGGCACAGCCAGTTCATCCGCACCTTGCTCTGCCGCCCGACCGCGGCGGAGCTCGCGGCGTTCGCGAGCGAATATACGATCATCGACCTGCCGAGCTTCCGCGCCGATCCGGCGCGCCACGGCACACGCACCGAGACTGTCGTCGCGGTCAATTTCTCCGAGAAGCTAGTGCTGATCGGCGGTACGCAGTACGCGGGCGAGATGAAGAAGTCGGTGTTCGGCATCCTCAACTATCTGCTCCCGGTGAAGGGCGTGATGCCGATGCACTGCTCGGCGAACATCGGTCCCAAGGGCGATACCGCAGTCTTCTTCGGCCTCAGCGGCACCGGCAAGACGACGCTGTCGGCCGACGCCTCGCGCACGCTGATTGGCGACGACGAGCATGGCTGGTCGGACACCGCAGTCTTCAATTTCGAGGGCGGCTGCTACGCGAAGATGATCCGCCTCTCGCCCGAAGCCGAGCCCGAGATTTTCGCGACCACCAAGCGCTTCGGCACCGTACTCGAAAATGTCGTGATCGATCCCGTTACGCGCGAGCTTGATTTCGACGACAACAGCCTCGCCGAAAACAGCCGCGGTTCGTACCCGATCGACTTCATTCCGAACACGTCGGAAGCGAATATGGGTCCGGTGCCGACCAACATCATCATGCTCACCGCCGATGCCTATGGCGTCCTGCCCCCGATCGCGAAGCTCACCCCCGATCAGGCGATGTATCACTTCCTCTCGGGCTATACCGCGCGCGTCGCGGGGACCGAGATCGGCGTGACCGAGCCCGAGGCGACCTTCTCGACCTGCTTCGGCGCTCCATTCATGCCGCGCCACCCGTCGGTGTACGGCAATCTGCTGAAAGAGCGCATCGCCAAGGGCGGCGTCCAGTGCTGGCTCGTCAATACCGGCTGGACCGGCGGCATGGCGACGATGGACGGCATAAAGCGCATGCCGATCAAGGCAACGCGCGCGCTGCTCAACGCTGCGCTCGACGGCAGCCTCAACGACGCCGAATTCCGCAAGGACCCGAACTTCGGCTTCATGGTTCCCGTCGCGGTGCCCGGCGTGGATGCCGCGCTGCTCGATCCGCGCGAAGCTTGGTCCGACCAGGCGGCGTATGACCGCACGGCGCAATCACTCGTCGAGCAATTTATCGACAATTTCGCGCAATTTGCGGACCATGTCGACGAAGGCGTTCGCCAGGCCGCTCCGCAGGCGGCCGTCGCAGCATAATTGACCCGGATCTCTTCCGGGTGGCACATCACCCGGAAGGACCGGACCAATGACCACCGAATATAAACCGCGCCTGTTCGAGCGCGATTCCGAAATCCGCGCGCTTGGCGAGGGGCTGCTCGCGTGTGCGCTGCCGCGCGAGGCGTGGACGCACGAAGCGCATCTCGGCGCCTGCCTGTGGCTGCTGACCGATCGCGTCGACATAGATATCGACGCCGAGATCGCGGGCATCATCCGCCGCTTCAACGAAAGCGTCGGCGGCGTGAACGACGACCATGGCGGTTATCACGACAGCATCACCCGCACTTATGTCGCGGGGGTGCGGCTGTTCCTGTCGGAGACCACCGAAACCGGACTGATGGAGCGCGTCAACGCGATGCTGCTGTCCGACGTCGGCCGCCGCGACTGGCCGCTGCGCTTCTACAGCCGCGAGCTGCTGTTTTCGGTCCCGGCGCGGCGCGGGTTTGTCGAGCCGGACCTCGCGCGGCTCCCGCAGGCTTAGCCTTTCGCGCCTCGCACATATTCGTCGACATTCTGCGCGAGCACGTCGAGCGGGACGTTGCCGCCCTTGACGACGACATCGTCGAAATCGCGGAGGTCATATTTCGCACCGAGCGCCTTTTGCGCCAGCCCGCGCTGGCGGACGATCTCGCTGTGCCCGACCTTGTATCCGCACGCCTGCCCGGCCCAGCTGCAATAGCGGTCGACCTCGCTTGATACCTCGAGCGGGTTCGAGCCATTTTCCTTGACGAAGAAGTCGACGCCCTGCTCGCGCGTCCAGCGCTTCGCGTGGATGCCGGTGTCGACGACGAGGCGGCAGGCGCGGAACGCCAGCGACTGGAGATAGCCCAAACGCCCGACCTCGAAATCGTCGTAGAGGCCAAGCTCGTCGGCGAGCTGTTCGGCATAGAGCGCCCAGCCTTCCGAGTAAGCGTTGAACGCCAGCATCGTGCGGATCAGCGGCATCTGGTTCGCATATTCGCCCTGCCACACATGGCCCGGGATCGCCTCGTGCATCGCCAGATCGGGAAGCGAATATTTGCTGTGCAGCTCGGTCGTGCGCAGGTTGATCCAGAATTTGCCGGGAACGCTGCCGTCGATCGATCCCGCGCCGCCATAGGCCGCCGGCGCGCCGGGCTCCTCGGCGAGGGGGAGCCGCTTCACCTCGACATTGCCCTTCACGAGCGTGCGGAAGGCGCGCGGCAATTGCGCGCGAATCTTGCCGAGCCAGGTCTGGATATAGGCGTGGATTTCGGCGCGGCCCGTATCATTGTCGGGGAATTTGAAACGCGGATCTTTCGCGAGCGCATTCATCCGGTCGCCGACCGAACCCTGCGTGTAGCCGAGCTTCTTCAGGATCGGGTCCATCCGCCCGTGAAGTTCGGCAAGTTCCGAGCGGCCCATCGCGTGGATTTCGTCGGGGGTCATGCGCGTCGTCGTTGAGGCACGGAGGCCCCACGCATACCATTCGTCGCCGCCCGGGCGCGCCCACATGCCCGCGTCCATCGTCGCCTTGGCGCGCTGCGCCTTCATCTCAGCAAGCTGGCGTTCGAGCGCCGCGGCGACGGGTCCCTGCACGATCTTCGCCGAACGCGCCGACCAGTCGCCCGCGATCTTCGCCTCGCCGGTGCGGCGGACGAGGCTTTCGACCATCGAGCCGCCGGCCTTGGCATCGGCAAGGCTCGCTTCCATCTGCTTTACCGCCTTGTCGATCAGGAAGGCGGGGGCGATCAGTCCCTGTCCGCCCGCCGCCTTGAGCCTGTCGGTCTCGCCGTCGAGTGCGCCCGGAAAGGCGTTGAGGCGCGACAGATAGGCTTCGGCATCGGCGCCGTTCTTCACCGGATGATCGCTGTCGAGGAATTTGGGGACGTCGAGATAGGCGCCGACATTCTGGATCACGACATAGGGCGTGTTGCGCCAGCCGCCGACCGCGACGTCGCCATAGGGCAGGGCAAAGCCGTCGAGCGCGACGCCATAGGCGCTTTCGACGACCGCGAGGCTGGTGCGCGTCTTGTGGTCGAGCCCCGTCTTGTCGAAAGCGCGGACGCGCGCGATGTCAGCTTTCAACGTGTCGGCGACGGCTTTCTGCCCCGCCGCCGACCGGTCGCCGAGCTTGCCGCGTTCGGCGGCGCGCGCGCCGGTGTCGATGCCGAGCGACGTAGCGCCTTCGGGCGAGAGCGCGACCAGATTGTCGGCGATCGAGTCGAGCAGTTTTTGCGCGTCGCTCTTGGGCGCGGCCTGCAAGGCTGCGGCCGGGCCGGCGAGAGCAAGCCCCGCGGTGCCCGCGCCGAGCGTGGTGAGCGTCTGGCGGCGGCTTAGAGGCATGGAAAGCGGATTGGACACGGGCGGCTCCCTGGCGACTTGTTTCTTGTGAAACCTGTCTAGGCACGCATGCGCGCCGGTCAACGAAAAGGGGCCGGGAAAGCATCTGCCCTCCCAACCCCCGTCGAAAATTATCGGCTGTCTATCAGTCGGTAAGGTCGGCTGGCACCTTGCCCCCGTTCGCCGCAAGTTCGCGCATCACCGCCTTGTGCAGCCAGATGTTCATTTCGGCGCTGCCGTCGAGTGCGCCGGTGTAGCCGAGTTCCTGCGCCAGCTCCTTGCGGTTGGCGAGGCTCGAATCGATGCCGAGCAGCTTCATCAGGTCGACGATCGACGTGCGCCAGTTGAGATCCTGGCCCGCGCTGGCGGCCTCGGCGGTGAGGATGGCGTCGACATCGACGGGAGCGGCAGCCGCGGCGGCCATCGCTTGCGTCGCGGCGTCCAGCGCGGTGCCGACGGGGCTGGGGGCGGCCGGGGCGGCGGGTTCCGCTGCGACGGCTTTCTTGCCGAAGATGGCGTCCTTGATCTTGCCGAAAATGCTCATTGTTTAGCTCCCACTAGAAACCATGGCGCATCGCCAAAAGGCGAGTCGTGCAGCCACAGGCTAGGACTATGCATTTGAGAATGACAGTCAAAAGACCGACTCGTCCTTCGCCCACGCACTGCTATACTCATCATTATCGGGACGGTGTCCGATCCGTGCCGAAGCGGGAGTATGGATGATGAATCTCACCGACATTTTGGCGCAGGCCGGCGGCATCGAATCGATGGCGAACCAGCTGGGTATTCCGCCCGCGATGGCCAAGCAGGGCGCCGATGCGCTGCTTCCCGCGATCCTCGGCGGTTTCAAGAAACAGGCGCAGGCGGGCGGCGGGGGCGCCGAAGGGCTTGGAGCCCTCGGCGGGCTGCTCGGCCAGCTCGGCGGCGGCGGTCTGCTCGACTCGGTGCTCGGGCCGCAAGCGACTCCGGTCGAGCAAGGCAATGACGTGCTCGGCCAGATTTTCGGATCGAAGGACGTCAGCCGCACTGTCGCGGGGCAGGCCGCGGCGCAGACCGGGCTCGATTCGGGCATTCTCAAACAGATGCTGCCGATCCTCGCGATGATGGTCGCGGGCTATATGGCGAAACAGGGAGGGCAGGGCGGCGAAAGCGGCGGCCTCGGCGGTATGCTCGGCAATGTCCTCGGCGGAGCGATGGGCGGCGGCGCCGCGCCTTCGGCGGGCGGACTTGGCGGGCTGGGCGGCCTCGGCAAGATGCTCGACATGGACGGCGACGGCAACCCGCTCGACGACATCATGGGCATGGTCAACAAGATGCGGGGATGACGAGGCATCCCCTCCCGCAAGCGGGAGGGGAGTTCCAACTACGCCGCGATCAGACGCAATTCCTCACGAAAATCCTCGTCCACCCCGATGCGGCTTCGCATCGGGGTGACGGTGCCGTCCGACGTGGCGTCGCCTTCTTCGAACAGCGCGACCGCGGCCTCGCCGCCACGCGCGAGGCTGTAACGCTGCGCGATCTTGCCCGTCGGGCGGAACCCGAGCTTGCGCAGCACCGCGCCCGACGCCGGATTGTCAAGGAAGTGTCCCGCCGACAGCTTTGGCAGGTTCATCGCGCGCGCGATGTGGAGCAATTGGCGCCCGGCCTCGGTCGCGAAACCGAGACCCCAATAGGGACGCGCGATCCAGTAACCCATTTCCAGGCCGTCTTCGGGGCTCGGTGAAATGCCGCAGCCGCCAACGAGGCGCGGTGCGCCGCCGGTGCGGGCAAAGATCAGGAAACGCGGCTGGTCCGGGTTGACCGGCAGGCCCAGGAACTTCTGAGCTTCCTCTTCGCCATAGGGCCAAGGCGCGGTCGCGAGATTGCGGACAACCGCCTCCTCGCCGATCGCCCGGGCGAGCGCCGGAGCGTCCTCCTGCCAGCCGGGCCGCAGCAACAGTCTTTCGGTACGCGCGAACATGTCTTCTAACTCCCAGTGCCTGTCGCCTTGGCGCCAGATGGTGACGCTTTGACGACATTCGATATGGAGGGAGATGGACGGCCCCATTTTCGCGCCCGTTCGTCACAAGTAACGGATTTCGGACAAGAAAAAAGGGAGATCGGGGGTGACCCGTCTCCCTCTTTTCGAACTTTGTTTCCGCTGGTGCGGAAAGGACCGTTCCGGGTCATCCCTTGATGGACGACCCTGGAAGATCGTCCTTTATTCGGCGGCTTCCGCCATGGCGTCGACCGACACATATTTGCGGCCAAGCTTGCCATCGTGGAATCGGACATGGCCTTCGGCGGTTGCGAAGAGCGTGTGGTCCTTGCCAATGCCAACGTTGACACCCGGGTACACCTTGGTGCCGCGCTGACGCACGATAATGTTGCCGCCGATCACTTCCTGACCGCCGAACTTCTTCACGCCAAGGCGGCGGCCGGCTGAGTCGCGACCGTTGCGCGATGAACCGCCTGCTTTTTTATGTGCCATGACTGATGCTCCTTAATTCGTTCGTTCGAGAGGCCGAGCCGCGTTGCCGCGCTCAGGCTTCCTTCTTGGGGGCTGCCTTCTTGGCAGC
>Ga0209257_1002736_pt1 | contig 16714 bp, 16 predicted proteins | sample AraplaCvi_mCL_r2_FD_184277 | JGI IMG/M metagenome (GOLD analysis project Ga0209257, IMG submission 184277) | Arabidopsis root microbial communities from North Carolina, USA - plate scrape MF_Cvi_mCL_r2 (SPAdes) (version 2) | ecosystem: Host-associated > Plants > Roots > Endosphere | place: USA...
TCTGGCCGCGGGTACAGGCCTGAGGCCGCCTCGCGCTGTCATCGGGTGGAGGCGCGCTGCGGTCGCGAAGCCTTAACCGCGCGCCCCGAACACCGCCGACCCCACCCGCACGCTGGTCGCGCCGAAGCGGATCGCGGTCTCGAAGTCGCCGCTCATGCCCATGGAGAGCTTCGACAGGCCGTTGCGCTCGGCGATCTTCCTCAGCAGGGCGAAATGCGGGCCGGGCGGCTCCTCCGCCGGCGGGATGCACATCAGGCCCTCCGGGTTCAACCCGTAGGACTCGCGGCAGGCGGCGATGAAGGCGTCGGCCTCGGCCGGCACGATCCCGGCCTTCTGCGGCTCCTCGCCGGTGTTCACCTGCACGTAGAGCCGCGGCAGGCGGCCCTGCTTCTGGACCTCGTCGGCCAGCACCCGGGCCAGTTTCTCGCGGTCCAGGCTCTCGATCACGTCGAAGAAAGCGACCGCCTCCTTGGCCTTGTTGGTCTGCAGCGGCCCGATCAGGTGCAGCGTCAGGCCGTCGGCCTTGCCCGCCCAGCGGGCCTCCGCCTCCTGCACCCGGTTCTCGCCGAACACCCGCTGGCCGGCGGCCAGGACCGGTTCGATGGCCTCCCAGGGCTGCATCTTCGACACGGCGACCAGGGTCACGTCGGCGGGATCGCGCCCGGCGGCTTGCGCGGCGCGGGCGATCCGGGCCACCACGTCGAGGTAGGGCCCATCGGGGGCTTCTGGAGCAGCGCTCATTTCGGACTTCTGGACCCTTCAGCGGACGGCTCGGCTTCTACCGAGGCGCCGGTCCATGCGGAAGGCCCTGCCGGCGCTGCTGTTCTTCACCGATCCGGTGCGCACCTCCGACCCGGAGGCGGTCGCCGCCCAGCTCCCGGCCGGCAGCGCCGTCGTCTACCGCCACTTCGGCGCGCCCGACGCCGAGGCCCGTGCCCGGCGGCTGAAGGCGATCGCCCGCGCCCGCGGCCTGACGCTGCTGATTGGCCGGGACGTGGCGCTGGCCGCCCGGATCGGCGCGGACGGGGTGCACCTGCCCGAACGCCTCGCCGGTCGGGCGCTCGCGGTGAAATGCGCCCATCCCCGCTGGATCGTCACCGCCGCTGCGCATTCCCTGGCCGCCGCGCGGACCGGCGCGGCCGACGCGGTGGTGGTGTCGGTGGCGTTTCCCTCGAAAAGCGCCTCGGCGGGCGCGGCGCTAGGTCCGGTCCGCCTGGCGGCGCTGGTCCGCGCCGCGCGGCGGCCGGCCTACGCGCTGGGGGGCGTGAACGAAAAAACGGCCCGCCGTCTGCTCGACGCGGGCCTGATCGGACTGGCGGCCGTGGACGGCCTTAGAACTTGAAGGTGGACTCGAGCCGGACCTTCGGCTGGTCGGCTGGGCGGGCCTGGTTGCGCCGCGGGGTCAGGTCCTGTTCGCCCAGGGCCACCGAACCGCCGACCCGCACCGACGGGGTGATCCGGAAGTAGGCGCCGGCCGAGACGTCGTTCGGCGTCGCGGGGCGGCCATCGGGCTGTTGGATGTCGAGGGTGAAGCCGAAACGGCCCTTGGAGGCGTCCCACTTCGTGTTGCGGCCGGCGTTGGGGGCCACGGTGATCGGCTCGGACTTCACGGTGAAGTCCATGGGCTTGGCCTTGTCCGCCGCGTACGCGCTGCCGCCCGCCGCGCTGATCAGCGCGGTCGCGGCGAGAACGACGCTCATGCGGCGTTTGGACATCACAACCTATATAGCCCCAACGGTCACCTTTCGCGACCTGCCCCTAGAGTACAGCTCCGCGATTGCCACCGAATTAAGGGCGGCGCCATTGAAGGGTCAACGGGACTCGCCCGTCGCGGGCGCCGTTAACGACAATATGGTTCGGTGTGTGGCGCCGGGGGCACGCGATTCCTGTTTGGCGACCTGCACCGCATTGTTATAGAGGCAACCGGCGCGGGGCGGCGCCGTGGCGCTTGCGCCGCGGAAATCTTTGGAGACGGATACATATGCCGTTTGTGCGCGGTAATCGGATGCGTGGCGTGATGATCGCGGCCGCGGCGCTGAGCGTCGTCGCCGTGGGAGCCTGTGGGAGCATCCCCAACCCGCTGGGCGGCGGCAAATCGGCCAAGGTGCGGTCGGGCGACAACGCCGCGGCGATCGGCGTCAACGGCTACCTGTGGCGTGCGACGCTGGACACGCTGTCGTTCATGCCCCTGGCCTCGGCCGACCCGTACGGCGGCGTGATCGTCACCGACTGGTACACCAACCCGGAAAAGCCGGACGAGCGCTTCAAGTGCACCGTCTACATCCTGGACTCGCGCCTGCGCGCCGACGGCCTGAACGTGGCGGTCTTCAAGCAGAACCGCGACGCCACGGGCGCCTGGGTCGACGCGCCCACGGCCGGCCAGACCGAGACGGACATCGAGAACTCGATCCTGACCCGGGCCCGCCAGCTTCGACTTTCGAACATCAAGGGCTGACCCCAGCCCTCCGTTCGTCTGTCGACGCGCCTATAGGCCGTTGACCGGAAGTCCAACTCCAGTCCAAAGGCCGCGTCATGGCGCCCCCGACTAGCAAGCGATACAATCCCAAGGAAACCGAGCCGAAGTGGCGTCAGGCGTGGACCGACGCCGACAGCTTCCGCGCGGTCATCGATCGCTCGAAGCCCAAGTACTACGTGCTGGAGATGTTCCCGTACCCGTCGGGACGCCTGCACATGGGCCACGTCCGCAACTATGCGATGGGCGACGTCATCGCCCGCTTCAAGCGCGCTCGCGGCTTCTCGGTGCTGCATCCCATGGGCTGGGACGCCTTCGGCCTGCCCGCCGAGAACGCCGCCATGGAACGCGGCGTCGACCCCAAGGGCTGGACCTACGAGAACATCGCCCGGATGCGGGCCGAACTTAAGGAGCTGGGCCTGTCGATCGACTGGTCCCGCGAATTCGCCACCTGCGACGTGGAATACTACGGCAAGCAGCAGGCCTGGTTCCTGGACCTGTTCGCCCGCGGCCTGGTCTATCGCAAGGAGAGCCTGGTCAACTGGGACCCGGTCGACCAGACCGTGCTGGCCAACGAACAGGTGGTCGACGGCCGCGGCTGGCGCTCCGGCGCGGTGGTCGAGAAGCGCAAGCTGAACCAGTGGTCCATGCGGATCACCGACTACGCCGACCAGCTGACCGACGACCTGCAGACCCTGGACCGCTGGCCCGAAAAGGTCCGCGTGATGCAGGAGAACTGGATCGGGCGGTCCAAGGGCCTGAAGTTCCGCTTCCACTTCGCCGGCGACCCTCGTCACGAAGGCCTGGAGGTCTACACCACCCGCCCGGACACCCTGTACGGCGCCAGCTTCGTCGGCATCGCCGCCGACCACCCGCTGGCGGCGGAGGTTGCGGCGCGCGACCCCAAGGCCGCCGCCTTCGTCGAGGAGTGCCGCAAGGGCGCCGCCACCGAGGCCGAGATCGAAACAGCCGAGAAGCGCGGCTACGACACCGGCCTGCGCGTGAAGCACCCGTTCGACCCGAACTGGGAGCTGCCGGTCTGGATCGCGAACTTCATCCTGATGGACTACGGCACGGGCGCGATCTTCGCCTGCCCGGCCCATGACCAGCGCGACCTGGACTTCTGCCGCAAGTACGGCCTGCCCGTGAAGCCGGTGGTCCTGCCGCCCGGTGAGGACCCGGCCACCTTCGAGATCGGGACCGAGGCCTACACGGGCCCTGGGACCATCTACCACTCCGACTTCCTGGACGGCCTGGACATCGAGGCCGCCAAGGCCGCCGCCATCGGCCGCATCGAAGCCCAGGAGGACGGCGAGGGCGCCACCGTGTTCCGCCTGCGCGACTGGGGCGTCTCGCGCCAGCGCGCCTGGGGCTGCCCGATCCCCGTGGTCCATTGCGAGAAGGACGGCGTCGTCCCTCTGCCGAAGGACCAGCTGCCGGTGGCCCACCCCGCCGACATCGAGTTCGGCAAGGCCGGCAACGCACTCGAACGCCATGCCACCTGGAAGCACACCACCTGCCCCAAGTGCGGCGGGCCGGCGACGCGCGAGACCGACACCCTGGACACCTTCGTGGACAGCTCCTGGTACTTCGCCCGCTTCGCCAATCCGGAGGCCGCCGAGCCCATCGACAAGGCCGCCGCCGACTACTGGCTGCCGGTCGACCAGTACATCGGCGGCATCGAGCACGCCGTGCTGCACCTGCTGTACGCCCGCTTCGTCACCAAGGCCCTGGCCGATGAGGGCATGCTGAGCGTGCGTGAGCCGTTCGCCGGCCTGTTCACCCAGGGCATGGTCACCCACGAGACCTACCGCCGGCAGAACGGCGACTGGGTCGAACCCGGCGACGTGGAAGTGGTCGCCGAGGGCGCCTCGCGCCGCGCGGTCCTGGTCGGCTCGGGCGAGCCGCTGGTGATCGGCGACATCGAGAAGATGTCGAAGTCCAAGAAGAACACCGTGGCGCCGGAGGAGATCTTCGACGTTTACGGCGTGGACGCCGCGCGGCTGTTCGTGCTGAGCGACAGCCCGGCCGAGCGCGACGTCCAGTGGACCACCGGCGGCGTGCAGGGCTCCTGGCGCTTCGTGAACCGCGTCTGGGACGAGTTCGACAGCCAGCCGGAAGACTCCGCCGCGGGCGACCCCGACCCCGAACTGCGCCGCGCCACCCACAAGCTGGTGAAGCAGGTGACCGAGGCCATCGACACCTTCCGCTTCAACTCGGGCATCGCGCGCCTGTACGAGTTCCTGAACCTCTTGAAGGCCAATCCAGCCAAGGGCGCCACGCCGGCCGTCCTGGCCGCGCGGCGCGAGGCGCTGAGCGCCTTCGCCCGGCTGATCGCGCCCTTCACCCCCCACTTGGCTGAGGAATGCTGGGTCCGCATCGGCGGCCAGGGCATGGTGGTGGAGGCCGAATGGCCCGCCTTCGATCCCGCCCTGACCGAGGACGCGGTGAAGGTGCTGCCCGTGCAGGTGAACGGCAAGCGCCGGGGCGAGATCACCGCCCCCGCCGGCGCCGAACCGGCCGACGTCGAGAAGATCCTGATGTCCGATCCCGAGATCGCCCAGCGCCTGGAAGGCCTGACGATCCGCAAGATCATTGTGGTCAAGGACCGGATCGTGAATATCGTGGCCGCATGAGCAGGTTCCTCGCCCTCACCCTGGTCGCCGCCACGCTCGGCCTCGGCGGCTGCGCCGGCTTCCAGCCGCTGTACGGCCAGCCGGCGGTGGCGAAGAACCTCGCCGCCATCCAGGTCCAGGCGCCCTCGGGCCGCACCGGCTACCTGATCCGCCAGCACCTGGACGACGCCTTCGCCAAGGACCACGCGGCGCCGGCGGCCTACACCATGGACCTGAGCCTGGGCGAAGCGCGCTATCCGCGCGGCGTGCGGATCGACAACGTGGCCACCCGCTACGAATACGTGCTAACCGCCAGCTACGCCCTGCGCGACATCCACTCCCATGCCCTGGCCAAGCAGGGCCAGGTGCGCGTCGAGCTGACCTACGACAGCGCCGACCAGCCCTACGCCTCGATCTCGGCCCAGCAGGACGCCCAGGACCGCGCCGCGGAAGAGGCCGCCCGCCGGATCCAGCTGGAGCTGGCCGTCTGGCTCGCCAACGGGGCGAAGGTCGCCTCGAAATAGTTCGGGGACACCCATGATCCTCGGCAAGCGTCCGGATATCGAGCGCTTCCTCGGCAGGCCCGATCCGGCCATCCGCGCGGCGCTGATCTATGGGCGCGACATGGGTGTGGTGCGCGACCGCGGTCACCAGTTGGCCGCCAAGTTGGTGCCCAACCCCGACGACCCGTTCGACGTCTCGCTGCTGACCGAGCAGGACCTGGCCGACGACGGCGGGCGGCTGGAGGGCGAGCTGGCGGCCCAGTCGCTGATGGGCGGCCGCCGGCTGGTGCGTCTGCGCCTCACCGCCGAGAAGCCCGCCGCCGACAAGCTGGCCGCCGAAGCTCTGGACCGCCACGCCAAGGGCGAACTCAACCCCGACGCCTTCTTCCTGATCGAGGCCGGCAACCTCGGCCGCGAGTCCGCCCTCAGGAAGGCCGCCGAGAAGGCCGCCGCCGCCGCCGCCATCCCCTGCTACGAGGACGAGCCCGGCGACGTGGCCCGTCTGGTCCGCGAGCTGCTGGCCAAGGATCAGGTGTCGCTGAACGCCGACGCGCTACAGGTCTTCGTCGCCCGCCTGCCCAAGGAGCGCGGCGTCGCGCGACAGGAGATCGAGCGGCTGGCCCTCTACCTCGGCCCCGGCAGCGGCATGACCGCCACCCCGGCCGACTTGGAGCCGTTCCTGGGCGTGGAGCCGGAGTCCTCGCTGTTCGACGCCGCGTCCGACGCCTTCGGCGGCCGGCTGGGTGAAGCGCAGGCGGGCCTGCGCCGCGCCGCCCAGGAGGGCGAGGCCGGTCCCGCCGCCGTCCGCGCGCTGGGCATGCACCTGGGCAAGCTGCGCCGCACGCTCACCCTGGCCAAGGCCGGCGCCGGCCTGCAGGAGGCCGCCAAGGCCTCGGGCGTGTTCTGGAAACAGGAGCGCGAGTTCCTCCGCCAAGCCCGCAGCTGGTCCTTGGAAGAGCTCGACCGCATCCAGCCCGAAATCCTCGCAGCCGACCGCGCCTGCAAGACCGCGGGGTCGCCGGACCGCCTGATCGCCGAGCGCCTGGCGTTGACCGTGGCGGGTCGCGCCCGCCGCTTGGGGCTGTAGCAGCGGCCCCTACGCCGCCTCCGGCTCGAAGATCGCCTTCAGCATCGCGCCGAAGCCGGCCCAGCCGAACGGGTAGTCGCTGATGTCGACCGCGCGGACGAAGCCGTCGTGGACCACAGTCACCCGCGTCCGTCCGCCCAGGTCGTCGAACAGCCAAGTGATCTTCTGCACCGGCACGTCCGGGTCGCCGCGCCAGTCGGGCCAGTCGGTGACCAGCTTCCGGTTCTCGACATACTCGAGGATCCGGGTCGGCCCGCCCGCCACCTGCCGGCCGTCGACCTCATAGCTCCAGCCGTAGACGTAGCGGCCGCCCACAAGCGGCTCCACCACCGGCGCCGGCGCGCCGCACCAGCGCTTCAGCAGCTCGGGGTCGATGAAGGCCTGGAACACCTTGTCTGCCGGCGCTTCGATTACCGTCGAGACCCGCACCTCCGGCTGCGGATCGGCGAAATCCACGCGCGTCAGCCCGGCCCCGCCCGACAGGTGGGCCGCGAGGTTGCCGTTCGCGATCCGCCAGAGGTCGTCGACCATCTCGCGGGCGCGGCCGATCGTGGGCCCGTCGGCGAAGACATGGCTGCCCTTCACCGTCGTGCCGGCGGCGTTGGTCTCGGGGTCGCCGGGCCGGAATTCCAGGGTCACCTCGCTGGGCTGGCCGTGCAGCTCCCAGGTGAAAGCCAGGGCCCGGCCGGGCTCGAAGCGGGTCAGCCGCTGGGCGCCGGCCTTGGGCGCGCCATAGACGTGCCGGCCCCAGAAGCGGAAGGCGCCGCCGACCTTCGGCTCCGCCTCCGCCTCGTCGGCGAACCACGCCGTGAGCTGGTCCGGCTCGGTGAAGGCGGCGAACACCCGCGCCGGGGGCGCCTGCATCTGCCAGGTGAAGGCGTGGGAGAGCTCAGCCACGATGGTCCTCCTCGACGGTTCGCTTGAGGTCGGGCCGCCCAGTCGAGCCCCTACCGCCGCATCAGCCGGCGGCAGATCTCGTCGAGCTGTTCCAGGCTGGCGTATTTGATCTTCACCTCGCCGGCCCCACCGCGGTCGGTGATGTCGACGCTCATGCCCAGGGCGTCCTCCAGGTCCACCTCCAGCGAGGCGGTGTCGGCGTCCTTGGCCTTGCGGGGGCCGGACGCCTTCTTCGGCCCGTCGGACTTCTCCCGCGTCAGGGCCTCGGCGTCGCGGACCGTGAGGCCCTTGTCGACGATCCGGTCGGCCAGCGCCTCGGCGTTGTCGGCCGACAGCAGGGCGCGCGCGTGGCCGGCGGTCAGGCGGCCGGCCACCAGATGGTCCTGCACGCCGGCCGGCAACTGCATCAGGCGCAGGGTGTTGGCCACGTGGCTGCGCGACTTGCCCAGCCGCCGGGCGGTCTCCTCCTGGGTGATCTGCAGGCCGCCCATCAGGGCCGAATAGGCGCGGGCCTCTTCGATCGGGTTCAGGTCGGCGCGCTGGATGTTCTCGATGATGGCGATCTCGAACGCCTCGAGATCGCCCAGCTGGCGGACCAGCGCCGGGATCGAGATCAGGCCGGCCCGTTGCGCCGCCCGCCAGCGGCGCTCGCCGGCGACGATCTCGTACTCGCCCTGGCGGCGCGACGGCCGCACCAGGATCGGCTGCAGCACGCCCTTGTCGCGGACGGACCCCTCGAGCTCGGTCAGCTCGGCCTCGTCGAAGGTCTGGCGGGGCTGGTCGGCGTTGCGGTGGATCAGCTCGATCGGGATCTCGCGGACGCCCGAGGCCGGGTCGGCGGCATGCGCGATATCCTCCGCCTCGCCCAGCAGCGCGGACAGCCCGCGTCCGAGGCCCCTGCGGTTCTCAGCCATCAGATCATTTCCAGTTGTTGCGCCCGCCGCTTGCGTTCGCGCAGGACGACCTCGCGGGCGAGCTTCAGATAGGCCTGGCTGCCCGTGCATCGCAGGTCGTAGACCAGCACCGGCTTGCCGAACGAAGGGGCCTCGGAGACGCGGACGTTGCGGGGGATCACCGTCTGGTAGACCGCCTCGCCGAAGTGGGTGCGGACATCGCTGGCCACCTGCTCCGACAGCGAGTTGCGGCGGTCGTACATGGTCAGCACCACGCCCTGCAGCTCCAGGCCGGGATTCAGGCTGCCCCGCACCAGGTCGATGGTGCGCATCAGCTGGGTCAGGCCCTCCAGGGCGAAGAACTCGCACTGCAGCGGCACCAGGACAGCGTCCGCCGCGGCCATGGCGTTCACGGTCAGCAGGTTCAGCGACGGCGGGCAGTCGATCAGGATGTAGGTGTAGGCCTGCGCGGCGCGGACCGGCTCGATGGCGTCGCGCAGCTTGAACGAGCGGCGGGCCTGCTGCCCGAGCTCCAGCTCCACCCCGGACAGGTCGGGGTCGGAGGCGATGAGGTCCAGGCCCGGCACCGAGGTCTTCACCACCGCGTCCAGCAGCGGTTGCTCGCCCATCAGCACGTCGTACAGCGTCTTCTTGCGCAGCGCGCGCCCGACGCCGAGGCCGGTGGAGGCGTTGCCCTGCGGATCGGAATCGATCAGCAGCACCTTCTCGCCGACGGCGGCCAGCGCCGTGCCGAGGTTGATCGCCGTGGTCGTCTTGCCGACGCCGCCCTTCTGGTTGGCGATCACCAGCACGCGTAGTCCCCGGTCAGACCTTGCGGGCACGCCCAAGCCTCCTCACACGCACGATCCGACCGCGCTCGTCACTGAGCGACGGTACAACATCCGCCTCGTATTCCCAATATCTTGCGGCCTCGGACATGTCCGCCACTACATCTTGTCCCTTCAGGAACAGGCCCTGCGCCCCTGCCAGCAAGTATGGCCGGGCATACCCCAACAGGCGGTGAAGAGGCGCGCAAGCGCGGGCGGTGACGATGTCCACAGGCAGGGAGAGGTTTTCCGCCCTTTCGTTGTGGACCGTGGCCGGCAGGTCCAGTTCGCCGACCACCTGCGACAGAAACCGGCAGCGCTTGGCCATGCTCTCCACGAGGTGGACGTGGAAGCCCTCGCGCCCCTTGCCCAGGATCGCCAGCACCAGGCCGGGGAACCCGGCCCCGGCGCCGAGGTCGGCCCAGGTCAGCGCCTGCGGCGCGAGCCGGAACAGCTGGGCCGAGTCCCAGGCGTGGCGGTTCCAGAAGTCCGGGATCGTGGCCGGGCCGACCAGGTTCATCACCGCGTTGCCGGCCGCCAGCATCTCCAGGAAGCGCTCAAGCTCGGCGACCTGCTCCGGGTCGGCCTTGGCGGCGCGGGCGAACGACGCCGCCTCAGTGACCGCCATCGACGCCCCCTCCACCGCTTCGCGGTCCCCCTCCCCCGTTGACACGGGGGAGCAAAAGTTCGCGCCAGTTCCTCACCCGCCTGCGAGGGAGGGGGACCACGAAGTGGCGGAGGGGGCGTTGGGCCCGCGGAGCGACAGGCATGCTTTAAGCAGCGCGGCGGCGGACGTGGGCGAGGAGAGCCGTGAGCGCCCCGGGGGTGACGCCCTCGATGCGCGCGGCCTGGCCCAGGGTCAGCGGGCGGACGGCGGCCAGCTTCTCGCGCACCTCGTTGGAGAGCCCGCCGATGGCGGCATAGTCCAGCTCCGCCGGCAGCCGCAGGTCCTCGTCGCGGCGGAAGGCCTCGGCGTCGGCGGCCTGGCGGTCCAGGTAGCCGGCGTAGGAGGCGTCGATCTCCACCTGCTCGCGCACCGCCGGACTCCAGGCGCCGATCTGCGGCCAGATGCGGGCCAGGTCCTCGAAGGCGATGGTCGGATAGGCCAGCAGCTCGACGAGGTTGCGGCGCTGGCCATCGGCCTTCACCGGCAGGCCGGCCTTGGCGGCGGCGGCGGGCGTCAGGGTCAGCGCTGCGGCCTCGGCCCGCGCCTCGGCCAGCTGGCGATGTTTCACGTGAAACGCCGCGGCCCGCGCGGACCCGACGACGCCGAGGTCGATCCCCTTCCCCGTCAGCCGCTGGTCGGCGTTGTCCGCCCGCAGGGTCAGTCGGAACTCCGCTCGGCTGGTGAACATGCGATACGGCTCGGTGACCCCGCGGGTCACCAGGTCGTCGATCAGGACGCCGATATAGGCTTCGTCCCGCGCGAACTGCGCTGGTTCCGCGCCCGAGGCGGCCCGCGCCGCGTTCAGGCCGGCGACCAGACCCTGGGCCCCCGCCTCCTCGTAGCCGGTCGTGCCGTTGATCTGGCCGGCCAGGTAGAGGCCCGGCAGCTGCTTGGCCTCCAGGGTCGGGAACAACTCGCGCGGGTCCACATAGTCGTATTCGATGGCGTAGCCGTGCCGCTTCACAACCACCTGCTCCAGCCCGGGGATGGTGCGCAGGAACAGGTCCTGGGTCTCGGCCGAGACCGAGGTCGAAATCCCGTTCGGATAGACGGTCGTGTCGTCCAGGCCCTCTGGCTCCAGGAAGATCTGGTGGCTGGTCTTGTCGCGGAAGCGGACGACCTTGTCCTCGATGGACGGGCAGTAGCGCGGCCCCCGGCCCGATACCCGCCCGCCATAGACCGCCGACTCCGTGAGCCGCTCGGCGATGATCCGGTGGGTCTCTTCGGTCGTGTAGGTGATCCCGCACTGGACCTGGGGGGTGGTGATGGCCTCGGTCAGGAACGAGAACGGGATCGGCTCGGCGTCCGCGTCCTGCATCTCCAGGCGTTCCCAGGCGATGGTCGCGCCGTCCAGCCGCGCGGGCGTCCCCGTCTTCAGCCGGCCCATCCGCAGGCCCTGGGCATAGAGCCGGTCCGCCAGGCCGATGGCCGGGGCGTCGCCGATCCGGCCGGCGGGGATGCGCTGCTCGCCCTGGTGGATCACGCCCTTCAGGAAGGTGCCGGTGGTCAGCACCACGCGGCCGGCGCGGTACTCGGTCCCGCTGGCGCCCGCCACGCCACTGACGACACCGTCGGTGACGATCAGGTCCTCGACCGCCTCGGCGCGGATTTCCAGGTTCGGCGTGGCGGCCAGCTCGGCTTGCATGGCTTCGCGGTAGAGGCGGCGGTCGATCTGGCTGCGCGGCCCGCGCACGGCGGCGCCCTTCGACCGGTTCAGCATCCGGAACTGGATGCCGGCCATGTCGGCCAGCCGACCCATGACGCCGTCCAGGGCGTCGATCTCGCGGACCAGGTGGCCCTTGCCCAGGCCGCCGATGGCCGGGTTGCAGCTCATCTCGCCGATGGTCTCGAGCTTGTGGGTGAGCAGCAGGGTGCGCGCGCCGAACCGCGCCGACGCGGCCGCGGCCTCACAGCCCGCGTGCCCTCCCCCGATTACGATCACATCCCAGGTCATGCGCTGGGGGATATAGGGGAAAGCCGGCGACGTTTCACGTGAAACAACGACACACGCCCAACCATTGCTCCCCATTGGGGGAGCTGTCGGCGAATGCCGACTGAGGGGGGTCCTCAAGGGCGTTTTGAGCGGACCCCCTCCGGCGCTTCGCGCCACCTCCCCCGATGGGGAGGAACAACTCGTCGCTCACTTGCCGATGCAGAAGGTGGAGAAGATGCGGCCCAGCACTTGCTCCGGGTCGATGCGGCCGGTGATGCGGTCCAGGGCGCGGGCGGCGAGGCGGACGTCCTCGGCGGCCAGCTCGATCTGTTCGTCCTGGCCGATCGCATGGCGCAGGCGATCGGCGGCCTCGGCCAGCAGCTCCTGGTGACGCAGGCGGGTGGCGGCCGGCGGTTCGGCCCCTTCCAGAGCCTCGACGATCCGCTCCTCCAGGACCCCCCGGATCCAGGCCAGGTCGCTGGGCCCCTTGTTGCTGATTTCGGCGGCCGACAGCCCCAGGCGCTTCGCCTGCGCCGCCGCCCAGGCCCCCGCCGGCCCCACCGGCAGGTCGCGCTTGGTGATCAGGCAGAGGTCGCCCGGCCGCAGTTCCATGGGGACCGCGCCCGCCACTGCGCCCGAGCCGTCAACCAGCCACAGCCGCAGGTCCGCGGCGGCGGCCCACGCCCGGGCGCGGCGCACGCCCTCGGCCTCGATCTCGTCGCCCGTCTCGCGCAGGCCGGCCGTATCGGCCATCAGCGCCTTGTAGCCAGCCAGAACCATCGGCACTTCGATGATGTCCCGTGTCGTCCCCGGGGTGGCGGTGACGATGGCGGCGTCCCGTCCCGCCAGGGCGTTCAACAGGGTGCTCTTGCCGGCATTGGGCGCGCCGATCAGGGCGATGCGGTAGCCCTCACGGATCCGCTCGCCGCGCTCGGCGTCGGCTGCGGCGATCTCCAGCTCGGCGACCAGGCGCTCCAGCACCGGCCGGGCGCGGGCCGCCACGTCCTGCGGCACCTCCTCGTCGGGGAAGTCCACCGCCGCTTCCAGCATGGCCAGGGCCTCGAGCATCGCGTCGGTCCAGCGGGCCTGGACGTCCGAGAGCCGGCCGCCCAACTGTTCCAGGGCCTGGCGCCGCTGCGCCTCGGTCTCGGCCTCGATCAGATCGGCGACCCCTTCGGCCTGGGCCAGGTCCAGCTTGCCGTTCTCGAAGGCGCGTCGCGTGAACTCGCCGGGCTCGGCCAGGCGCAGGCCCATGGCGTGCAGGGTCTCGATCAGCGCCGCGACGACGGCCGTGCCGCCGTGCACGTGAAACTCCGCCGCGTCCTCGCCGGTGTAGCTCTCGGGCCCGTCGAACACGAGCACCAGCGCCCGGTCGATGTCCTCGCCGCCGACGCCGCGCAGGGTGCGCAGGCTCGCGCGCCGCGCCTTGGGCACCACGCCGGTCACCGCCCGCACCGCCGCCTTGGTCTTGGGTCCCGAGAGCCGCACCACCGCGACGGCCGCCCGGCCCGCAGCCGTGGCCGGCGCATAGATGGTGTCGGTCATTTCCGGGTGGTGGTCGCGGCGTCCATGAACTTGCGGAACTGCTCCTGGGCGCCCGTCCCGAAGCTCATCCAGTTCTTCATGAACTCCTCGGGGTTGAGCATGTTGATGTTGGCGTCGATCCGCTTGCTCATCTCCGAGACCAGGTGCTCGTTCAGCGTGCTGACGTCCGGCAGGCCCAGGAACCGCCGCGCCTCTTCCGGGGAGCAATCCACCTCGATGGTCATCTTCATGACGTCTGGCCCTCTCTAAGCTCGGCGACCATATGCGCGTGAGCCGGGCTTTCGCGCCAGAGCGCGGGCTGCCCGCGCTCCGACTTTTATACTGACGCGCCTCCCGGGCGGCCAACCGGGTTTCCACTTGGCCTGGAGGCGCGTTAGTACCCGGTCCAGCCACCCAACGCATGAGGACGGAACATGGGCGAACGCATCAGCATCAAGACCCCGGACGGCGAGTTTTTCGCCTATGTGGCGCGCCCGCAGGCCGAGAAGGCCCCGGCCGTGGTGGTGATCCAGGAGATCTTCGGCGTGAACCAGGTGATGCGCGACATCACCGACGGCCTGGCCGCCCAGGGCTATCTGGCCATCTGCCCCGATCTCTTCTGGCGGGTCGAGCCCGGGGTGGACATCACCGACAAGTCCGAGGCCGAATGGAAGAAGGCCTTCGCGCTCTTCAACGCCTTCGACGTCGACCAGGGCGTGAAGGACATCCAGGCCTCCATCCGGGTCGTCCGCGCCGACCCGCAATGCAACGGCAAGGTCGGCGCCGTGGGCTACTGCCTGGGCGGCAAGCTTGCCTTCCTCACCGCCACCCGGACGGATGTGGACGCGGCCGTCTCCTACTATGGCGTTGGCCTCGAGAGCCTGGTGGGCGAGGCCGAGAAGCTGACCCGGCCGCTCCTCATGCACATCGCCGAGGAAGACCAGTTCGTGCCCAAGGACGCCCAGGCCATCATCCTGCAGGCGCTCAAGGACCATCCCCAGATCGAGATCCACACCTATCCCGGCCGCGACCACGCCTTCGCCCGCGTCGGCGGCGAGCACTATCACGAAGCCGACGCGAAGCTGGCCAACGGCCGCACCCTGCAGTTCTTCAAGCGGACCATCGGCTGATGCGCGCGGTCCGTTTCGAGAAGACCGGCGGCCCCGAGGTCCTGGAGGTCGTCGACGTCGACACACCCGAGCCCAGGCCCGGCCAGGTGCGGGTGCGCCACGAGGCCATCGGCATCAACTTCATCGACACCTACCACCGCACCGGCCTCTATCCGGTGAAGCTGCCCTGCATCCCGGGCGGCGAGGCGGCGGGCGTGGTGGACGCTGTCGGCGACGGCGTGACGCGGGTGAAGCTGGGCGACCGGGTGGCCTACTCCGGTGGGTTCGGCGCCTATGCCGAGGTCAATGTCGTGGCCGCCGACCGAGTGGTGAAGATCCCCGACGGCGTCGAGACCCGGGTCGCCGCGGCCGTGCTGCTGAAGGGCATGACCACCGAGGCCTTCATCCGCCGGACCTATCCGGTGAAGGCCGGCGAGACCGTGCTGGTGCATGCGGCCGTGGGCGGCGTGGGCCAGATCATGACGCAGTGGCTGAAGGCCATCGGCGCCGAGGTGATCGCCACGGTCGGCTCCGAGGCCAAGGCCGCCAAGGCTCGGGAACTGGGCGCCGACCACGTCATCCTCTACCGGGAACAGGACGTGGCGGCCGAGGTGCGGCGGATCACCGGCGGCAAGGGCGTGCCGGTGGCCTATGACTCGGTGGGCAAGGACACCTTCGAGGGCACGATCGGCAGCCTGGCCCGCCGCGGCCTGTTCGTCAGCTTCGGCAATGCGTCGGGGCCGGTCCCGCCGTTTGCGCCGTCGCGGCTGGCTCAGGGCGGCTCGCTATACCTGACCCGCCCCACCCTGTTCGACTACATCGTCACGACCGAGGAGCTGGAGGCGTCGGCGTCGGCCCTGTTCGAGGTCATCCAGTCCGGCAAGGTGAAGATCGACATCGGGCAGACGTTTGCCCTGGCCGATGCGCGCAAGGCGCACGAGGCCCTGGAGAGCCGGGCGACGGTCGGGGCGAGCTTGCTGATTCCGTAGCCTTCCTTTCCCGCCTTGGCGGGAGAGGGGGACCGCGCCCCCGTGGAGGCGTGGTGGAGGGGGCAGGCCTCAGGCTCGGTGGGTCGACCGGCCACTTATGACTCAGTGGATGAGGCCTGCCCTCTCCACCCCCCGCTCTTCGGCGGGCGGTCCCTTCTCCCACTTCGTGGGAAAGGAAGCTGTTTCACGTGAAACAGTGAAGCTCGTAATACCGGTATGGCCCGGGCTCTACCACCAGTGGGATCAGCCCGTCCTGCAGCCACAAGATGGCGCTCTCTCGCGCACGGAGATGGGCTACGACACGGCCGCGGCGGCCTATTTCGCGACACGGCCGATTTGGTTTTCCGGCCCTTGTTTTCATTGATCTTTCGGAACGCCAGAATCACGCCGTTCCACCAACGAAAAGGGCTCCCGTCGCCGGGAGCCCCAAACCTGTCCGCGATGGCCCGACCCGAGGGTCAGGTGTTCATCGACTGGAAGAAGTCGTCGTTGTTCTTCGACTGCCGCAGCTTGTCGAGCAGGAACTCGATCGCGTCCTGGGCCCCCATCGGGTTCAGGATGCGCCGCAGGATGTAGGTCTTGGTCAGGTGCTCCTTGGGCGTGATCAGCTCTTCCTTCCGGGTGCCGGACTTCAGCACGTCGATGGCCGGGTAGATCCGCTTGTCGGCGACCTTGCGGTCCAGCACGATTTCCGAGTTACCGGTGCCCTTGAACTCTTCGAAGATGACTTCGTCCATCCGGCTGCCGGTGTCGATCAGGGCCGTGGCGATGATCGTCAGCGAGCCGCCTTCCTCGATGTTCCGCGCGGCGCCGAAGAACCGCTTCGGGCGCTGCAGGGCGTTGGCGTCGACACCGCCGGTCAGCACCTTGCCCGACGACGGGACCACGGTGTTGTAGGCGCGGCCGAGGCGGGTGACCGAGTCCAGCAGGATCACCACGTCGCGCTTGTGCTCGACCAGGCGCTTGGCCTTCTCGATGACCATCTCGGCCACCTGCACGTGACGCGTCGCCGGCTCGTCGAAGGTCGAGGAGATGACCTCGCCCTTCACGGTGCGCTGCATGTCGGTGACTTCTTCCGGCCGCTCGTCGATCAGCAGCACGATGAGGTAGCACTCGGGGTGGTTGGTCTCGATCGACTTGGCGATGTTCTGCAGCATCACCGTCTTGCCGACCCGCGGCGGGGCGGTGATCAGGCAG